>Ga0208518_100318_pt1 | contig 14956 bp, 16 predicted proteins | sample LakWasM127_HOW14_2_FD_183937 | JGI IMG/M metagenome (GOLD analysis project Ga0208518, IMG submission 183937) | Freshwater sediment methanotrophic microbial communities from Lake Washington under simulated oxygen tension - Sediment Metagenome... | ecosystem: Environmental > Aquatic > Freshwater >...
CCGATGGCGTATCGTCGGCGCGGCAACCGCGGGTGCCGCCCGCACCGGATCACGGGCTATCTTTGGCGGCGGAGGCGGTGGCGGCGGCGGCGCCTTCCCCTCCTGCGTGAAGAAATAGGCAGCAATGCCGCCCAAAAGGATGATTACTGCCGCCCAGACCGTTCTTTTCATGGCCAACTCTCCTGCAGCCGTTCCAACGCGGCTTCCGCCCGAAAGCCGCCGCTACCCCTGTCTGATTCAACCATAGCCCATTCCGGGCCGACCGCTAAACGGTGAAATCGGGAGAAGGCCTCACGCCAGGAGCCGCGCCCGCGCCAGCACCCAGTCCAGCAGTTCCGCCACGACCGCCTCGCGATCCAGATCGTTGAACGTTTCGTGACGGCTGCCGGGCCACAGGCGCAGCGTGCGATCCGGCCCGCCCCACACGTCGAAGATTTCCTTGCTGCCGGCAGGATCGGTCAGGCGGTCGGCATCGCCGTGAAACAGATACACCGGCAGGCTGAGCTCCGCGGCAGCCGCCCGGTTGGCGGCCATCGCCTGCAACAGTTCGGCGCCGGTGCGCGCCGGCGGCGCCTGCAGACTCACCAGCGGATCGGCGACGTAAGCCGCCACCGCCGCCGGGTCGCGGCTGATGGTCGCCGGATCGATGCGCGTGCCGCGCAAGTGCGGCAGCCAGCGCGACAGCAAAGGCGCCAGCGCCACCAGCAGGCGTGGCACGTCACCGCCGATCTTGAGCGCCGCGGACGACAGGATCACGCCCGCCACAGGCCGCCGTCGCTGGGCCAGCCAACGCAGGACAATCGCGCCGCCCATGCTGTGTCCCATCAGGAACACGCGGCGCCCGGCGGCAAGCTCCTGCGTCTTTGCCAGCAGCGCATCGACATCCAGCAGGTAGTCGTCGAAGCGCTCGACATAGGAGCGCTCGCCCGGCGAGCGTCCGTGGCCGCGCAGGTCGACCGAAACGACGCCCAGACCACGCTGATTGGCGCGTTCGGCCAGGAAGGCATAACGGCCCGAATGCTCGGCGATGCCATGCACCACGGCCACCACGGCATCCGGCGCCGGGGGCATCCAGGCCTGACCCGCCAGGCCCACGCCATCGGCGGTACGCAATTCGAAGGGGAGGACTTCGCCGCTCATACCCGTGCCCGCATCCGGCAACGACGTCGCTATGCCTAGCGGCGATCCCGGACGACGAAGGGCTCGACCAGCGCCTCCTGCACCGAGTCGTCGCGGTTCATCGCCTTGTCGAAGTTGGCGTTCCAGACATCGGCATTGGCCAGGTCGGCGCCCTGCATGTCGGCCTTGAAAAACACCGATTGACGCAAGACGGCGCCCGCCAACCGTGTCGCCTTGAGCCTGGCGTCGGTGAAATCGACCTGCTCCATCGAGGCGCCTGTCAGGTCGGCACTGGACAGATCGGTGCCGACAAGGCGCGCGCCGGTAAACACGGCACGGAACGCATAGCAATTGCGAATCGAGCCGCCGGAAAGATCGATCCCTTCCATCAGGATGTCCTTCAGGTAGGCACCGGAAAAATCGGCCCGCAGCGCCTTCGTGTTGATCAGGTTCGCGCCGAACAAGTTGGCGCCGGAGAGCTTTGCGTCGCTCAGATCTCCGTCGTCGAAGGTCGCGTGGAACAGATCGGCATCGCGCAGATCCGCATCCTTGAGTTTGGCCCCCGTAAAGTTGGCCCATTTGGCGTTGCTGCGGCGCAAGTCCGTGCCGGACAGGTCGCTCTTGCGAAAGTCGGTGCTTTCCATCTTGGCGCCGGCCAGCCGCGCACCGCGCAAGTTCTTTCCAGCCAGGTTCTTGCGCGAGAAATCACACTGCGAAAGATCGGTTGCCGCCATCGGTGCGGCGCAATTGCCGGCCGGCAGATCGGCTGCCGCCACATCGAGCGCAATGGACAGCGGCAACAGCAGCGCAATCATCGTGCGCGATTTTTTCATTTTGTCCCCTCCCCCTGCAGACAACTTCCGGCCATTCTATGCCTTCCAGGATTCCGCACATGCTGCGATGCGGGAGCGCCCGACGACGACGCCTAAGGACCGACGAGTCTGCGATAGACGGCGAAATCGGCCGCGGAAAAGCAGCAGAAGATCACCTCTTCGACGGGCGCGAAGCGGGACAGCGCAGCGCGCACTTCCGCCACCGCGACGCCGGCAGCGAGTTCCACCGGATAGCCATAGATGCCGGTGCTGATGGCGGGAAACGCGATCGAGCGCGCGCCGGCACCGGCAGCCGCTTGCAGCGCGTTGCGGTAGCAGGCCGCGAGCTGTTCCGCCTCGCCCTGCCTGCCGCCGTGCCAGACCGGGCCCACGGTATGCACCACGAATTTCGCCGGCAGCCGGTAACCGGCGGTGAGCTTCGCCTCCCCTACCCGGCAGCCGCCCAGCCTGCGGCACTCCGCGAGCAGCTCGGGACCGGCGGCACGATGGATCGCGCCATCGACGCCACCGCCGCCGAGCAGCGAGGAATTGGCGGCATTGACAATGGCATCGACTTGCAACCGCGTGATGTCGTCCTGCACGGCACGCAGCAGCGGTGCAGCCGAAACGTCGACGGGCGGGGGCATGCTCACTCCTCGATCGTTCCGCGGGCGATCTCGAAGCAGGCGTCGACATGCGAATTGCCCAGATACATCATCGCCGCCATACTGAGCGCAACTGCTGCTGCCTGTCCGGCGACGGGTATGTACTTCAGCACCTGCCTGGTCGCCATCCGCGCGCTGACCTTTTTCAGGGAAGCCACGACGAGCTGTCGGGTGACGGCGCGGCCCGCAAGATCGGAGCCCACCTTCTTCAGCATCGCGTAGATCGCCACCTTGTGCCGCGTATCGAGCTCGTCGATCTGCTCGGGGGTCAGCCCGAATTTCCGGTTGATCGCCGGGATCAACTGCAGCAGCATGCCGACGTCCCCCGCGATATCCACACCCGGGATGGGAATCAGGGACATGCCGCCCGAAGTTGCCGCGCGCCGCCTGACCATCTTCCTGCACGACGCGCGAACCTTCTCCAGTTCCTCGATCGACGCCGGCAACGCCTCGAGCTTCCTCACCGCGGAATGCCCGTCACCGCCTCTGCTCGGGAAAGCGTGGATGCGTGTCGCCGATCTCCATCCAGGACGCCTTCGAGCGGACATGAATGTGATAGACATTGCTGCAGACGAACGGCGTATCCACCGTACCGAGGCGCAGGCGCTTCTTCTCCGGCAGATCGTCCCGCGCGCTGTAGATCGGGCTGCCGCAGTTGCTGCAAAAGACCCGCGCCTTGCCTGGCGTGGCGCGGTACTCCCTCAGCAGCTCGCTGCCCGAGACCAGCCGGAACCGCGCGGAATCAACCGGGCTCACCGCAGCGAAGGCCGAGCCCTGCGCCTTGCGGCACTGCGAACAATGGCAAAGCGAAATCTCCTCGATTTCTCCGTCGTACTCGTAGCGGACACCGCCGCACAGACAGCCTCCTTCAATCACTTGCAGCTCCTTTCAAGACACACCTGCCCGACGGCAGGCCGGACCGGGGAGGCGAAGAGTCGGCGTTGGCGCCGCGGCGATTTCGAAGCGGGGGCGCTATCGCCGGACCCGCGGACAAGTCTGGCAGGCACGACGAAGAAATGCGCCCGCTAGGCAGCGGATGAGAAACGGTTTGGCTCCTTGCCTTCCTGCACGGCCCACACGATCAAGACGATCCATCCGATTATCGGGATCAGCCACAGCAGCAGGAACCACGCGCTTCGATCCGTGTCATGCAGCCGTCGTGCTCCGACTGCCAGCGATGGCAGCAGAACACCCACGGAAAAAAGCCCCGACAGGGTTTCGCTGACGATGCCTGTCGCCATCGACGCCAAAATATTGAACAGGAACCACCACCAGTATTCCGACCGGGAAGCTCGACCGCCAAACTCTGCATATTTCGAAAAACAGCTACGAATGGATTCGCCGAATGTCATGACACGCCTCCTGTTTGCCGGCCATGAAACAAACATCAATGTAGCAGCTTTCCGGTTCCGGGACCTCGAAGTTCCCTGGGGACGTGCGCCAAGGGCCAACGATCTGCGGCCTCCGCGGTCCTTCGCGCCGGGCGACACGTGTTCGGCCGGCGGGCCAGCCTGCTAGACTCGCGCCTGACTTCCCCACGGAGCACGGCACCATGAAATACATCGACCACGGCGCAGGCGGCGAGGCCGGCTGCATGAAGCTTGTCGAAGGTCCGGCGCCGCAGCCGGGCCCCGGCCAGATACTGATCGAAGTCGTCTGCGCCGGGATCAACCGGCCCGACGTACTGCAACGCTGGGGCCGCTACCCCCCGCCGCCGGACGCCTCGCCCGTGCTCGGGCTGGAAGTTGCCGGCCGCGTCGCCGCGGTGGGCGCCGGCGTCACGGAATGGAAAGTCGGCGCCGGCGTTACGGCGCTTACGCCCGGCGGCGGCTATGCCGAGTACTGCGTGGCGGCGGCGAGCCATGCATTGCCGATTCCGCCCGGGATGGATTTCGCCACGGCCGCGGCCTTGCCCGAGACCTGGTTCACGGTGTGGGCCAACCTGGTCGACCTGGGCCGCCTGAAGCGCGGCGAGCGGTTGCTGGTGCATGGCGGTTCGAGCGGCATCGGCCTGGTCGCGATCCAATTGGCCAAACACCTTGGCGTGGAATGTCTCGTCACCGTCGGCAATGAAGAAAAGGCCGCCTTCTGCCGCGACGCCGGCGCAGCGCATACCATCAATTACCGCACCACCGATTTCGCCGAGGAGGTGAAGGCATTTACCTCCGGGGCAGGCGTGGACGTGATTCTGGACATGGTCGGCGCCCCCTACTTCCAGCGCAACCTGGGCGCGCTGCGACGCGACGGGCGGCTGGTCATCGTCGCCTTCCTCGAAGGCAGCAAGACCGAGGCCGACCTGATGCCGATCATGCTGAAGCGGCTGACGGTCACCGGCTCGACCATGCGGCCGCGCACGACGGCCGAGAAGACCGCGATCCGCGATGCGCTGGCCGCCAACATCTGGCCCGCGCTGGCGCGCGGAGAACTGCTGCCCCACCTGTTCGCCCGCTTTCCGCTGGCGCAGGCGGTGGAAGCGCACCGGCTGATGGAATCGAGCCGGCACATCGGCAAGATCGTCTTGGAGGTTGGCAAGCCATGAATGAATTGACCATCGATGTCGTCTCCGACGTGGTCTGCCCCTGGTGCTTCATCGGCAAGCACCATCTCGATCACGCGCTGCAGTTGTGGCATGCGGAACAGCCGCAATGCGCGGTCTCCGTGCGCTGGCACCCCTTCTTCCTCAACCCGGATACACCCGAGGGCGGCGAACCCTACCGACCGTTTCTGGAGAAGAAATTCGGCGGCCCCGAAAAGCTGGCCGAGATCTGGCAGCGGGTCAGTGCGGCGGGACGCACCGCCGGCATCGAGTTCGCCTTCGGGAAAATCGAGTTGCGCGCCAACACGCTCAACGCGCACCGCCTGATCCACCATGCCCAGAGAGTCGGCGCTGACGGGACGGCGGTGAACAAGTTGATCGAAGGCCTTTTCGCGGCGCAGTTCCTCGAAGGGCGGCACCTGGGCGACCGCGCCGTGCTGGCGGACGTGGCCGGCGAATCCGGCATGGAGCGCGACGCCGTGCAGGCCTATCTGGAAAGCGCGGAAGATGCCGATGACGTGCGGGCCGCCGCCGGCGAGATGCACCGCATGGGCATCGGCGGCGTGCCCTTCTTCATCTTCAACAAGAAGCTGGCCGCCTCCGGAGCGCAGCCGCCTGAGGCTTTGCTGAAGGTGATGCGCGAGGCGATGCAACCGGCGGCGGCCTGAACGCCGCTAGCTGCGCCGGCCCTGCCCGGCCGCCTTTTGTTCGACGGCAAATACGGCAGCCTCGACCCGTGAGCTCAGGTTGAGCTTGGCCAGGATGTGCTTGACGTGGAGCTTGACGGTGTCGTGGCTGATGTCGAGCACGCGGGCAATCGCCTTGTTCGACAGGCCCTGCGACAGTTGCTGGAGGATCTCGTGCTCGCGCGCTGTCAGCAGCTTCAGCGTATCGGCCTTGGTCGCCGCGGCATTGCCGCCTTGCAGCAGGTTGACCAGCTTGAGCGTCAGCGCCGGCGCCACCACCGTTTCGCCGCGCACCGCGCGCTGTACGGCATCGATCACGTCCTCGGGTTCCATGTCCTTCAGCAGGTAGCCCTTGGCGCCGGCCTGCAGGGCGGCGGCGAGGTCTTCCTCGGCATCGCTGACGGTGAGGATCAGCACCGGACCGCTCCAGCCGTCCGCCCGCAGCTGGCGCAGCAGGCTGAGCCCGCCATTGGGTGGCATGTTCAGGTCGGTGATGATGACATCGGGCCGCGCCTCGGCGAGTATGCGCAATGCATCGTCGCCATTGCCGGCGATGCCTGCCACGGTGATGGTGCCGCGCTGCTCCAGCAGTTCCGCCAGACCCTTGCGAAACAGCGTGTGATCGTCGACCAGCAGGACGCGGATCGGCTCGGTGCTGGCCTGCATGTTCATCCCGTGACGCCCCCTCCGGGCGGAAAGCTGAGTCTGACGCGAAAGCCGCCCCGCGGCAGGTTGGCGACTTCGAGGTGGCCGCCGATCTTTTGCGCCCGCTCGCGCATGATGGCGAGGCCGAAATGGTCGCGCAGCCCGGGGTGCTCCTGGAAGCCGCCGACACGATTGGCAATGGCGAAAAAGCCCTGCCCGCCGCGCCCGTTGTCTTCGATCGTGGCGTTGTAATAGTCGCCGGCCGCCTCCAGGGTCAGGCTCGCCTCGGTCGCGCCTGAATGGCGCGCGACGTTGGCCAGCGCCTCCTGCAGGATGTGGAATACCTGGCTCTCCTGCTCCGGCGCGAGGCGCAGGTCGGTGAGCCGGTTGTCGTAGCGCAGCATGATGCCGGTGCGCTCCTGAAAGCCGCAGGCCAGGCCTTGCAGCGCATGCTGCAGGCCCATCGGGTCCATGCGGCTGCGAAACTGCACCAGCAGTTCGCGCAAATGACCATAGGCTTCGTCCAGCGCCTGGCCGACGTCGCCGGCATACTTGGCGGTGCGCTCGAGGGACTGCTCCGCAATCGCGTCGTTGAGCATCGCCATGCGCATTTTCATGTAGGCCAGCGTCTGCGCCAGTGAGTCGTGAATTTCCGCCGCCATCATCTGCCGCTCGCTGGTCAGCACGATGCGCAGGTTTTCGCGCTTGAGTCGCGCGTTTTCCAGCGCCATGCCCAGATGCTCGCCGATCGAGCGGAACAGCAAGGCGACTTCCTCGGGCAACTCGAAGGCTTGCGGCAGGTACAGGTTGTACGTGCCGAGAAGTCGTCCCGCATTCGACAGCGGCACCACCACCATCGCCTGGCAGCCGGTCTTGAAGAAGTTGCCGCCTGTGCGCTCATCGCAGCCCTTCAGGTCGATCTCGAACAAGGGACGGTTCAGGCCGATGGCGACCCCGCACTGCCCGCAGTCGCGGGAGACGAGGCGTTCCTTTTCCACGACTTCAGGCGGCAAGCCGCGCGACGCGACCATGCGCAAGTGCTGGCCGTCGCTGGTCAGCACCCGCACCACCCCGGCGTCGGCCTTCGCCAGGCGAATCATGGTGCCCAGGAAGCGGCCGAGCAGTTCGTCGAGGTCGTCCTCGTCGGCGAGGGTGCTGGAAATCTCGCCAAGGACATGCAGCGCTTCCAGCGTGTGGCTGCCGGAGGGATCGAGATCCAGTTCGGCGTGCGGTTGCGCGGGATCGATCTCGTTCATCTTGTTCATTCGGGAACAGGCCAGACGCCGGACGCGATCTTGTCGGCCCACATCAGGGCGGTGATGGTCTTGCCATCGGTGATCTCGCCGTCGCGCACCGCCAGTATCGAATCGGCCACGCTCATTTCGATGACCTCGAGAAACTCGCCGTGATCGCGCTGATGGCCGACGTAGATCAGGCCGCTTGCCCAGAAGATTTCGATGCGCTCGTCGGAGTAGCCGATGCACGGATGCATCGTCGCCACATGCCGCCAGAACTTGGCCTGGTGGCCCGTCTCCTCGCGCAGCTCGCGCTTCGCGGTATCCAGCGGATGCTCGTCGGGATCGATCTTCCCGGCAGGCAGCTCGACGAATATGCGCTGCAGCGGGTAGCGGAACTGGCGCTCGAACAGCAGCTTGCCGTTGTCGAGCCACCCCAGCACCACGACGGCACCGGGATGGGCGATCCACTCGCGGATGGCCTCGTGGCCGTTCGCCATGCGCACCATGTCGCGCCGCACGTGCAGCAGCTTGCCGTCAAAAACCGGCTCGCTGCTTACGGTGTGTTCGATCAGGTCGGAATCGTCCATGGCGGTTTGATGGCGGGAATTGAACGTGAGCTTGAATGGCAGCGCTATCTTATATCAGCGCTGCGCCGAAGCAGAATGCCGCTCCATCAGGAGCAAAGCCGCCATGCGGGCAATGCATGACGGCTTTGCGGGAGCTTCGGACAGGCAGCTTAGAGCGAGCGCATCAGCGTCGTGGTGCAGATCATCATCACGGCATCGGGGAACAGGCCGAAGGCGGCAACGGCGAGGCCGTTGAGCGACAGCAGGAAGCGCACATCCAAGCCGGCCGCGATCGGTGCGGAATCGACCGGGGTATCGAAATACATCAGCTTGACCACCCGCAGGTAGTAGAAGGCACCGATCAGCGAGAACATCACGGCAACCACGGCCACCGCCGTGTAACCGGCCTTGATGGCCGCCAGCAGCACGGCGAACTTGGCAAAGAAACCGATGAAGAAGGGAATGCCGGCCATCGAGAACATGATGATGAGCATCATTGCGGCGAACCACGGGCTGCGCTTGTTGAGCCCCTTGAAGTCCTCCAGGTTCTCGGCTTCGTACCCGGCTCGCGACAGCAGCAGCACCATGCCGAAAGCGCCCAGCGACATCAGGACGTAGGCGACGGTGTAGTAGAGCGCCGAGCTGTAGGCATTGATTGCGGTGAAGGCATCCACCTGGCCGCCGACTACGCCCGACATCAGGCCGAGGACCATGTAGCCCATGTGCGAAATCGCGGAGTAGGCCAGCATGCGCTTGATATTGGTCTGCGCGATGGCGGCCAGATTGCCGAGACCGATGGACAGCACCGCCATGATCAGCAGCATCTGCTGCCAGTCGACCGCCAGGCCGAACAATCCATAGACCAGCAGGCGCAGAGCCATCGCGAAGGCAGCGAGCTTGGGCGCGGAGCCGATGAACATGGTCACGGCGGTTGGCGCGCCGTGATAGACATCGGGAATCCACATGTGGAATGGCACCAGGCCCAGCTTGAAGCCGATGCCGGCGACAAGGAAGACCAGTCCGAGCACCAGGACCGGCTTTTCCGCCTGGCCGTGATACAGCGCCTGCGCGATGCCGCCGATTTCGAGGGAGCCGGTAGTACCGTAGATCATCGACATGCCGTAGAGCAGCAGGCCCGAGGCCAGTGCGCCGAGCACGAAGTATTTCATTGCGGCCTCGGTGGCGCGCGTGTTGTCGCGGTCGATGGCAACCAGGCCGTAGAGGGACAGCGACATCAGTTCGAGGCCGAGATACACGGTCAGGAAGTTGGCCGCCGAAATCATCACCATCATGCCCAGCGTGGCGTACAGCACCAGGACGTAGAACTCGCCCTTGTCCAGCCCGCGATCGGCCATGTACTGCCGGCTGTACACCAGCATCATGATCACCGCGAGGTAGGTCATGAGCTTGAGGAAGTCGCTCAGAAGGTCGTCGACGAACATGTTGCCGAAGGTCAGCGTGGTCTGGCCGTCGGAGGTGACCAGGGTGATCGCGGCGCAGCCGATCATGGTGATCACGGTCAGCATGGCCGCCATCCAGCGATGGGTGGCGCCAAAGACCAGGTCGACAAACAGTACCAGGAAGGACATCAGCAGGAGAAAAATCTCCGGTGCTGCCGGGTACAGGTCGGGCATCACGAAATTATTCAGCATCGCTTCTCTCGTGTCTCTTGTTGCCTGCCCGCAGAGCGGAGTTCCAGGCATGCACAGCAAGTGTGCCGCTCATGGGTGTTCATTGGAGTTTGCTCACCGCAACGTGCTTGAGCAGGTTATCCACCGAGGCATGCATCACTTCGGTGAAGGGGAAGGGATACAGACCCATGGCCAGCACGCAGACGGCCAGCAGGCCGAGCACCAGGAACTCGCGGCTGCCGATGTCCTTGAGTTCGGCCACGTGGGCGTTGCCGACCGCGCCGAATACCACGCGCTTGACCATCCACAGGGTGTAGGCAGCACCGAGAATCAGTGTCGTGGCGGCCGCGAAGCCGACCCAGAAATTGAACTTGATGGCACCGAGGATCACCATGAACTCGCCGACGAAACCGGAGGTGGCCGGCAATCCGGAATTGGCCATGGAGAAGAAGACGAACAGCGCGGCAAACTTGGGCATGGTGTTCACCACGCCGCCGTAATCCGCGATCATGCGCGAATGCATGCGGTCGTACATGACGCCGACGCAGAGGAACATCGCCGCCGAAACGAAGCCGTGGGAGATCATCTGTACCAGCGCGCCTTCGACGCCGATCTGGTTGAAGATGAAGAAGCCCAGGGTGACGAAACCCATGTGCGAGATCGACGAATAGGCAATCAGCTTCTTCATGTCGGTCTGCACCAGCGCCACGAAGCCGATGTAGATCACCGCGATCAGCGACAGGGCGATGATCAGCGGCGCCAGATGGTGGCTGGCATCGGGCACGATGGGCAGCGAAAACCGCACGAAGCCGTAGGCGCCGAGCTTCAGCGCGATCGCGGCAAGCACCACCGAGCCGCCGGTGGGCGCCTCGACGTGGGCATCCGGCAACCAGGTGTGAACCGGCCACATCGGCACCTTCACGGCGAACGAAACGAGGAAGGCGATGAAGATCAGGATCTGCGGCGCCATCCCGATGCGCAGCTGGTGCCAGTCGAGGATGTTGAAACTGCCGCCGGACTCGAGGAACAGCCAGATCAGGGCAACCAGCATCAGCAGCGAGCCGAGCAGCGTGTAGAGGAAGAACTTGAAGGCCGCATAGACCCGGTTTGGCCCCCCCCAGGCGCCGATGATGATGTACATCGGGATCAGCGAGGCCTCGAAGAAGACATAGAACAACACGCCGTCGAGCGCGCTGAAAATGCCGTTCATGAGGCCTGACATGATCAGGAAGGCGCCCATGTACTGGGCCTGCTTGTCTTCGATAACTTCCCAGCCGGCCAGCACCACCAGCACGGTGATCAGGCTGTTGAGCAGGATGAAAGGCATCGAGATGCCGTCAACCCCGAGCAGGTACTGGGTATTGAAGCGCGTGATCCAGGGCGCCTGCTCGACGAACTGCATGCCGCTTTGCGTCACGTCGAAGCCCGTGTAGAGCGGGATGGTGACCAGGAAGCCCGCGACGGCAACCGCCAGCGACAGCCAGCGCACCAGCGTGCGGCGCTCGGAGCCGATCCAGAAAACCGGCACGGCGCCGAGGATCGGGACCCAGATTGCTAGACTCAGGAGTTGCGAATTCATCGGATATTCATTCCATCAGGCCGGTGTGCATGAGGGCGCCCTTGCACTCAGGCCCTGTTGAACCAAAGTGTCAGCAGCGCGAAGACGCCGAAGATCATGCTGAAAGCGTACTGGTAGATGCGGCCGGTCTGGAACAGGCGAACCAGCCCCGATATCCAGCCGACGGCGCCGGCCGAACCATTCACCATGACGCCGTCGATCAGTACCTGGTCGCCGCCCTTCCACAGGCCGCGGCCGATCAGGCGCGCACCGCCGGCGAAGAACCAGTCGTTGAACCTGTCGAAGCCGTATTTCTCCTCGAGGATCGTGGCCAGAACACCCGACTTCTTCTTGATCACCGCCGGCAGGTCGGGACGCACGATGTAGAGGAACCATGCCGTGGCCGCACCGGAAATTGCCAGCCAGAACGGCAGCGTCGTCACCCCGTGCATCATCATACCGAGCACGCCATGGAATTCTTCGGCCATTTTCTCGACGCCTTTGTGGGCTTCACTGATATGGATCGCATCGCCGAACCATTTGCCGTAAAGGATGGTGCCGATCAGCCAGCCGGACGCGATTGCGGGAATCGACAGCAGAATGAGCGGCACGGTGACGACCTTGGGCGACTCGTGCGGCTCGGCGGAGCCGTGATGGCCATGGTCGCCATGGCTATCCACGTGCGCATCGTGGCCATGGGCGTCATGCGCGGCCTCACGGAAGCGCTCCTTGCCGTGGAAGGTAAAGAAGATCAGGCGGAAGGAATACAGGCCGCCGACGAAGACCGCCGCCAGCGCGCAGAAATAGGCAAAGCCAGCGCCCGGCACCTGGGCCAGATGCACGGCCTCGATGATCGAATCCTTGGAGAAGAAGCCGGCGAAGGGCGGCAGGCCCGCATTCGCGAAGGCGCCGATCAGCATCGTGGCATAAGTGATCGGTAGGTACTTGCGCAGTCCGCCCATGCGCCGCATGTCCTGCTCGTGGTGCATGGCGATGATCACCGAGCCGGCGCCGAGGAAGAGCACCGCCTTGAAGAAGGCATGCGTCATGAGGTGGAAGATCGCTACCGAATAGGCCGAAGCGCCGAGCGCCATGGTCATATAGCCGAGCTGCGACAGGGTCGAGTAGGCGACGACGCGCTTGATGTCGGTCTGCACGATGGCAATCAGCGCCATGAAAAGCGTGGTGATGGCGCCGATGACGATGACGAAGGACAGGGCCGTGTCGGACAGTTCGAACAGCGGCGACATGCGCGACACCATGAAGATACCGGCCGTGACCATGGTCGCGGCGTGGATCAGCGCGGAGATCGGGGTCGGGCCTTCCATCGAGTCGGGCAGCCAGACATGCAGCGGGAACTGCGCCGACTTGCCCATGGCGCCGATGAACAGGCAGATGCAGACGGCGGTGATCAGCGGCCAGCCCGTGACGGCTTCGGTGATCGTCGCCAGCTCGTTCCTCCTGGCAAACACTTCCGCGTAATCGAGGCTGCCGGCGTAGGCGGCAATCAGGCCGATGCCGAGCAGGAAGCCGAAGTCGCCGACCCGGTTGACCAGGAAGGCCTTGAGGTTGGCATAGATCGCCGTCGGCCGCGTGTACCAGAAGCCGATCAGCAGATAGGAAACCAGGCCTACTGCTTCCCAGCCGAAGAACAGCTGAACGAAGTTATTCGACATCACCAGCATCAGCATCGAGAAGGTGAACAGCGAGATGTAGCTGAAGAAGCGCTGGTAGCCGGGGTCGTCCGCCATGTAGCCGATGGTGTACACATGAACCATGAGCGAGACGAAGTTGACCACCAGCATCATGGTGACAGTCAGCGGATCGATCAGGAAGCCGACCTGCAGCTTGAGCCCGCCCGATTGCATCCAGGTGTAGACGGCGCCGTTGAACAGATGGCCGGCCTGCACGTCCTGGTAAATCACAACCGACAGCGCGAAGGAAATCGCAACGCCGAGGATGGTGACCACATGCGAACCGGTGCGGCCGAGGATCTTGCCGAAGAAACCGGCCAGGATGGCGCCGGCCAGCGGGGCCAGGGGAACCAGTAAGTAGAGTGTCTTCATTCCCGCTAGCCCTTCAGAGTGTCGAGGTCTTCGACATCGATCGAGGACAGGTTGCGGAACAGCACCACCAGAATGGCGAGACCGATGCCCGATTCGGCGGCTGCAACGACGAGGATGAAAAAGACGAAGAGTTGGCCCGAGAGGTCATTGAGATAGTGCGAGAAGGCGACAAAATTCAGATTCACCGCCATCAGCATCAGTTCAATGGCCATCAGCAACACGATCAGGTTCTTCCGGTTGAGGAAGATGCCGACGATGCTGATTGCGAACAGGATCGCGGCCAGTATCAGGTAGTATGAAAGCGGAACCATGCCTATTCCCCCTCCTTCGCCGCGGCAGCGGGAAGTTCGACTTCAGGCGACATCTTGACCAGCCTCATGCGGTCCTTGGCCTTGACGGCAATCTGGTCGGACGAATGCATGGCCTTGTTGTCCTTGCGCCCGCGCAGGGTGAGCATGACGGCGGCGACGATGGCGACCAACAGGATGACCGACGCGATTTCGAAGGGATAGGCGTAATCGGTATAGAGCAGGCGCGCCAGCTCCTTGGTGTTGCTGTAGTTCGCCGGCATGTTCTGCGGCGGCAGGTGGGCCAGGCCGAAGTAGCGGCCGGAGAGAACCACTGCCATTTCGCCCACCATCAGCAGGCCGACCAGCGCACCCAGCGGCAGATTGTTCCAGAATCCCTGGCGCACGCGCTCGATATTGATGTCGAGCATCATCACCACGAACAGGAAGAGCACCATCACGGCACCGACATAGACCATGATCAGCGCGAGGGCCAGGAACTCGGCCTGCAGCAGCATCCACAGCCCCGCCATGTTGAAGAAGGCCAGTACCAGGAACAGCGCGGCGTGCACCGGATTGCGCGCCGTGATCACGCGCAGGGCGGCCACCACCGTGATCGTGGAAAAGATGTAGAAGAGGATGGTCTTGAATTCCATGGCTGGATTAGCGTGGCATTAGCGGTAAGGGGCGTCCTGAGCGCGATCGGCGGCGATCTGCGCTTCGTTGCGGTCGCCCACGGCCAGCAACATCTGCTTCGTGTAGTAAAGGTCGCCGCGCGCCTCACCGTGGTATTCGAAGATGCGCGTCTGGACAATGGCGTCGACCGGGCAGGCCTCCTCGCAGAAACCGCAGAAGATGCACTTGGTCAGATCGATGTCGTAGCGCGTGGTGCGGCGCGAGGTTTGCCCATTCGCGTCGGTGCGCTCCGCCGACTCGATGGTGATCGCCATCGCCGGGCATACCGCCTCGCACAGCTTGCAGGCAATGCAGCGTTCCTCGCCGTTGGGATAGCGCCGCAGCGCATGCAGTCCGCGGAAACGGTTGCTTTGCGGCGTCTTCTCTTCCGGATACTGGATGGTGATCTTGCGCGCGAACATGTAGCGGCCGGTCACCGCCATGCCCTTGAACAGTTCCTTGAGGAAGAGGC
>Ga0208518_100321_pt1 | contig 14876 bp, 11 predicted proteins | sample LakWasM127_HOW14_2_FD_183937 | JGI IMG/M metagenome (GOLD analysis project Ga0208518, IMG submission 183937) | Freshwater sediment methanotrophic microbial communities from Lake Washington under simulated oxygen tension - Sediment Metagenome... | ecosystem: Environmental > Aquatic > Freshwater >...
AGCGGCAATACCTTCGCCTGCGTTGGGGTGCTGCAGGTTGCTGACAAAGTGCTTGCGCTCCATGGCCAATTGGGAGTGCAGATCGTTGGTGCGCGCCTCGGCGAGCAGTTCCTTGACGCTGGCGAGCACATTGGGTGCGCGCGCATGAAGGGCTGCGCACAAATCCAGAGCACCTCCCAGCGCAGCACCGGGATCGGTCAGCCGGTTGACGATCCCCAGTGCATGCAGGCGCTCGGCTGGCAGCGTATCGCCCAGCATCAGCCACTCTGCTGCCAGCGTGCGTGGAATGGCCTGTGCCAGTGCCCAGCTTGCGCCGCCATCGGGTGACAGGCCAACGCGGCTGTAGGCCAGCGAGAAGCGTGCACTGCGTGAGGCCACAAGAAAATCGCAGGCCAGAGCCAGAGAGAAGCCCGCTCCCGCAGCCACGCCTTCGACTGCTGCAACCACGGGTTTGGGGTAGGTTCGGAGTGCTTCGATCCAGTCGTGCAGCGCGGTGATGCTGGCCGTCTGTACTTCGGGGTCCAGCGAGCGGTTGGCCTGCAGGCGGACCAAGTCGCCCCCGGCACTGAAGAGACCATCCGCACCTGTCAACACCACACTGCGGATATCGGTGCTTCGCTCAGCACCGTTGAGCACCTCGATGCCAGCGGCGTAGATGTCGGGGCCCAGCGTGTTGTGCTGGCCGGGGTTGCGCAGCGTCAGAACCAGGGTCTGGCCCTCGGTGCGGCTTAGGAGTTCTGCAGCCATGGCGTGTCAGCCCTCTGTGTGGGTGAGGCTCAGGCCCAGTGCGCCGCGCCGACGTAACCAGGGGCTGGGGCGGTAACGCGGGTCGCCATACACGGTTTGCAGGTTGAACAGCACTTCCAGGATATTCGTCGGTCCCCAACGGTCACCCATGGCGAGTGGCCCGAGTGGATAGCCGAGGCCCAGAGTGACAGCAAGCTCCAGATCGGAGGGGCTGCAAATCGCCTGCTGGCAGATATCGCTGGCGATGTTCACGATGTGCGCCACCACGCGCTGAGTGACAAAGCCGCCGCTGTCGCGCACGACACTCACGGCCTTGCCATCGCGTGCAAAGAGGGCATGGGCAGCGTCGCGCATATCCGAGCGCGTGGCCGGGTTGGTGGCCAGCACACGGCGCCGCGTGCTGGCATCGTCGATGAGCATGTCGATGCCGACGGTGCGCGCCGGGTCCAGCCGCTCCACCACCGCAACCGTGGTGATATCAAAGCCCAGCGGTGCCACAAGACACAAGGCCTGGTTGGACGGTGCTGACCCGGTTTCAATGGACGCGCCGAGGTCCTTGAGCAACTGGTAAATCTCGGCACGGCGCGCGGCGCGAGGGGACACCCATACCGCCGGGATCACGTTCACCGCAGGGGTCGGCGCTTCTGTGGGCACCTGGGCCACCCCTTGCTCGTAGCGGTAGAAACCTTCGCCGCTTTTGCGACCCAGCACGCCTGCGGCGAGGCGCTGTGCGGTGATCACACTGGGGCGAAACCGGGGTTCTTCGTAGAACTGGTGGTAGATGGATTCCATGACCGGGTGCGACACATCAAGCCCGGTAAGGTCCATCAGTTCGAAAGGGCCCAGGCGAAAGCCCACCTGGTCACGCAGAATGCGGTCGACCGTCGCGAAGTCGGCCACACCTTCGGAGACGATACGCAGCGCTTCCGTACCAAATGCCCGGCCTGCATGGTTCACGATAAAGCCGGGAGTGTCTTGTGCACGCACCGGCGTATGCCCCATGCGCACGGTCAGGTCCGCGAGGGCTTCACAAGTGCGTGGATCTGTCTTGAGGCCGGGCACCACTTCCACCACCTTCATGCGAGGTGCCGGGTTGAAGAAGTGAAAACCGCAAAAGCGACCCGGGTGGGCCAGCCTGGCGGCCAACGCCGTGATGGGGAGCGACGAGGTATTGCTCGCCAGCACCGCGCCGGGTGAGACGATAGCTTCGAGCTCAGCCAGCAAGGCGAGCTTGGCGTCCGTACGCTCAACAATGGCCTCTACCACCAGATCACAGCTCGCCAGTTCAGGCATCTGATCGACTGCGGAAAGCTGGGTTTGCCACCTGGAGGCCGTCTCCGCCGTGCATTTGCCCGTGGCCGCCATGCGCTGCCAATGTGCGGCTATGGCGGTGGTGCCGCTTTGTGCAATCCCCGGGCGTATGTCGAGCAACAAAACGGTGCAGCCAGCCTGCGCCGCAAGCTGTGCAATGCCTTGGCCCATGGCGCCAGCGCCCACGATACCGACATGTGAAATTTGCTTTTTCATTGTTTGATTATCCCGTTCGCTTAAATACTGCAATCTATGCAAGAATTACCTGAAGCAAATTGAAAAAAAAGTGAGACTTCGCAATCTTTTCCTAGCCGTCTCGATGGGGGTCGCGGCGAGCGGTGCAGCGGCACTGTCCCTTGGCAATCCCCAGGGCACGGTGGTGCTGGGTAGGCCATTGGACCTCGTGTTCGACGTGCACACCGATGGCGCGCAGTTGGCAGATGCCTGCATCAGCGCGGACGTCACGGCTGGGGACACACCGCTCTCACGCAGCCAAATTCTGGTGTCTCCCGTTGCCCCGAGGGAGGGGCGTGCCACGGCCATCCGTGTCCAGAGCACACAACCGATCAATGAGCCCGTGCTGAGTGTGCGGCTTGCCGCCGGCTGTTCGGGCAGCGTGGTGCGTACCTATACCGTATTGGCCTATCCGGAAACCTCTTTGAGTGCTCGCCAGTTGGCTGCTGCAAGCTTGGCAAACATGCCCCAACAGCCTGCCGCAGGTCTCTCAGGGCCTTCCGGGCGGGCACAAGCTTCGGGTGGCATGCCGGGTCGCCGCACCAAGGCAGTTGCAGAAGCACCCCAGAAGTCTGTGAAGCGACCTAAGCATGGCCGAGCGGGCCACCAAGCTGCCGTGCCCAAGGCAGCAGAAGACTCGGGACGCTCACGCTTGGTCATGGAACCTTTGTCCGATTGGCTGGAAGCGCCTTCCGTATTGCGGGCTTCTCCAGAGATTGCAACGCTGTCGCCCGCGTCTCCGGTGCAGCGTGAAGAAGCCGCTGCACGCTGGCGGGCGCTGAACATGCAGCCGCAAGAGCTGTTGCAGGAGGCGGCGCGCCAGGTTGCACAGGAAACCGAATTGGCCAAGCAGCACGCCCAGGCCGAGCGCGACAAGGCAGCTGCGCTACAGGTTCAACAGGCATTGCAACAACGGGTGGCTGAGCGTTTCTCTGCACAGGTCGTCTATGTCCTCAGCGCGTTGCTGCTCTTGCTTGCGGGGGCGCTGCTATGGATGTGGACGCGGCTTCGCCGGCCGGCGCCTGGCGGTGAGCGCTCCTGGGCGCAGGCGGTTGTGCAAAATGCGGAGGCCGCTTCGGCAAGTGCTGCCAGCACTGCGGCTCAGGTGGCGTCCGTGCGGGCACCTGTGCATGCTGAGCACTCACTGCGCGTGCGGCCCACTGAGCCAGAGCTTTTGCCATCGGGCATGCTGCCCATTGAGTTCGGACATTTGCAGGAGACCGGGTCGGTGGAGCAGGTCGAGCCCGTGACGCCTGCCACGTCCGATGCGCCTGCACCCGTCGCTGCGGTGGTGAACCCGGAAGATTTGTTCGATCTGCAGCAGCAGGCAGAGTTTTTCGTTTCCGTTGGAGAGCACGACCAAGCCATTGATGTGATGAAAAAACACATCGAGGCCAATCAGACGTCCTCGCCCCTGGCATACCTTGAATTGTTGCGCCTGTACCGGTCACTGAGCCGGATTGAGCAGTTCAATGCGCTGCGTACGCAGTTTCACCGCTATTTCAACGCGCAGGTGCCCGAATTTGCCGCATTCTCTCGCCAGGGAAAGACGCTGTTTGCCTACCCCGAGGTGCTGGCGCGGATCGAGGCCTTGTGGTGCGATCCGTCCGTAGTGCCCTTGCTGCAGGAATTGCTCTTTCGAGGCCAAGGGAGCGAGCAGCAGCGCTTCGATTTGCCTGCTTACGACGACCTCTTGTTGCTGCACGCGGTGGCGCGCACAACGCCTGCTGCCACGCGCGGCATTTCGAGTTCGCGCAAGCGCACGACGTCGCTGGAGCCCACGGATTGGGAAACGCCTCAGGCAGAGTTGATTGAGCCCACCGCCGCTCCCGCCAGCAATCTGATGGAGTTTGAGCACGATTGGGCCTTCGAGACCCCTGGGGACCGTCCGGCCGATCCGGCAGCGGCGGCCGGCAGCACGGCGCTTGATCTCGACCTGAGCGACGTGGCGCACCTGGACGCTCTGTCCGAGCAAGCCGAGAGCAGTGCGCCTCTGCCCTTTCTGACGCAGGACGAATTGCCCCCCGTTCCCACCACAGCACCGCCAGCGCCCGATCAACCGGTCGGGTTTGGCAGCAACAGCGACCGCTTCGAGGCGCGGGTCGACCCCGACACACGCAAGCCGCGCTGATGGTCGTTGGCCCCTTTGGGCATGGGTGCAAGACCACCGGTAGCGAGGGCGCCTGTTTTTATCTGCCCACAGTGCGTACGCTGGGTGTGCGAAAAACGCTCTTATTTATATAGCTTAAACGCTATGCTTGATAAGCGCTAGGGCCTGTTTTCTTCTTAATTCCTATCGTGGCGATCCACCAGAAAATCGCGCAGCGCCGCCAGCGTTTCCTCCGGCGCTTCGGTCATTTCGTTGTGCCCCACGGGCAGCATGCGCACGGTTACCGCTTTGCCTGCCTGCCTTGCGGCAGCCACCAAGGTCTGTGCTGCCTTGGGTGTCGTCATCTGGTCCTGCGCGCCGAGCACGAACAGCACGGGGCATTCAATGCGCGCCATGGCAGCCTCGCCCCCGGCATACTGGTCGCATGCCATGAACCCTCGGTGAAAGACATTCACCTCGGGATTGCTGGCCAACACCCTCCGACCCAGCGCCATCTGGGCGCCAAAGACCCAGGTTCCTGGCCCGAGTGCCGAGGGTGGCGCGCACAAGGTGCTGCGGGAGTACACGTTGACCATGCGCAGCGCTGTCTCTGGGGCATTCAGGGCCGCGTCCAGTAGGGCAGGCGACACTTTCATGGGCCACGCCGTTCCCACCAGGGCGAGATGCGTGGCGCGCGCTTTCATGCGGCTCGCCGCCTCTAGCGCAATCAGCGAGCCCCAGCTGTGCCCGACCAAGGCGGCATGTTCCACCCCCAGGGCGTCGAACAAGGCGATGATGAAATCCGCCGCTTCCTCCACGCTTTTGGGGGCCGCGCCGGCGCTGCGGCAATGGCCGGGCAAATCGACTGCCAGCACGTTCCAGCCATGGTTGGCCAGCCAGCGGCTCTGCATGGCCCAGACGCTGTGGTCGTTGAGCACGCCGTGGATCAAGACGGCGGTGGGTAAAGTCGGGTCGAAGCTGCGCCCGCCGGTGTAGCAATAGGTGTCGTGTCCGTTGACTGGCAAGCGCATGCTCAGGCTCCCGCTTTTTCTGCGGCCTTCAGGGCGCGCTTGAGGTCGTCTATCAAATCGTCCACGTCTTCCAGGCCGATGGACAGGCGAATCGTTCCTTGGGTGATGCCAGCAGCGTTCAGTGCTTCGTCGCTGAGGCGGAAGTGCGTAGTACTGGCGGGGTGAATGACCAGGCTGCGGCAGTCGCCTACGTTGGCTAGGTGGCTGAAAATTTTCAATGCTTCAATGAACTTCTTCCCTTGCTCGCGTGAGCCCTTGAGGTCGAAGCTGAAGACAGAGCCGGCGCCCCGCGGCAGCAGCCGCTGCGCCAATTGGTGGCTGGGGTGCGAGGGCAGCATCGGGTGGCCGACACGCGCCACAAAAGGGTGGCTTGCCAGGAACTCCACCACGCGCTCCGTGTTGCGCATGTGCTGCTGCATGCGCAGCGGTAGGGTTTCGATGCCTTGCAAAATCAGCCAGGCGGTGTGCGGGCTGATGCAGGCGCCGAAGTCGCGCAAGCCCTCGCGGCGCGCGCGCAACAAAAACGGACCGACTGTGCTTTCCTCGGCGAACACCATGCCGTGAAAGCCGTCGTAAGGCTCGGTCAGCTCGGGGTAGCGGCCAGAGCCTTCCCAATCGAAACTGCCGCCATCGACCAGCACGCCGCCAATCACCGTGCCGTGCCCGCTGAGGAACTTGGTGGCGGAGTGGCACACGATGTCGGCCCCGTGTTCAAAAGGCTTCATCAGCCAGGGGGTTGTGAACGTGGAATCAACCAGCAATGGGACGCCAGCCTCGTGGGCGATGGCGCTCACGGTCGGAATGTCGAGCACGTCGAGGCCTGGATTGCCCACGGTCTCGCCAAACAGCAGGCGCGTATTGGGGCGGATGGCGGCGCGCCAGGCGTCCACATCGCCGGCCGGTACAAAGCTCGTTTCGATCCCGAAGCGGCGCAAGGTGTAATGCAAAAGATTCTGGGAGCCGCCATACAGCGCGCTGCTGGCAACGATGTGCGAGCCCGCGCCCATCAAAGTGGCAATGGCCAGATGCAGGGCTGCTTGCCCGCTGGCGGTGGCCAGAGCCCCCACGCCGCCTTCCAGGGCCGCCATGCGCTGCTCCAGTACGGCCGTGGTGGGATTGCTGATGCGCGAGTACACGTGGCCGCTGCGTTCCATGTTGAACAGCGAAGCCGCGTGGTCGCTGGAGTCAAAAACGAAAGACGTGGTGAGGTGAATGGGAACAGCGCGTGCGCCGGTGGCAGGGTCGGGTGTGGCGCCTGCGTGCAGGGCCAGGGTGTCGAAGCCAGGGTCGGCGTAACCGGGCATGAAGGGTCTCCAATGCGATGGTGGATGGGCGTGTGCGGCATTGTGGGCTATATTTATGAGGCCGCGCAGCAACACAGAGCTTGCTGCACACAGCGAGGAACCCCCATGAAAGTCAGCGACATCTTGCGTGTGAAGGGCAATACGCTCTATACCGCCCACCCTGCCGAACCACTTGCGGACGCCGTGCGCGTGATGTCGGAGCGGGACATCGGTTCGCTGGTGGTCATGGAGCATGGCGACTTGGTGGGCATGCTCACCTTCCGCGAAGTCATCCAGGCGCTGGTGCGCAATGGCGGCGCAGTGGGCACGATGCTGGTGCGTACGGCCATGGACGACCACCCGCTGACCTGTACCAATGCGACCGATATGGACGAAGTGCGCCGCATGATGCTCGAACGCCACGCGCGCTACATGCCGGTCATGGACAACCGCATGCTGATGGGAGTCATCAGCTTCTACGACGTTGCCAAGGCCGTGGTGGACAGCCAGAATTTCGAAAACAAAATGCTCAAGGCCTATATCCGCGATTGGCCCGAGGGCGAGGACAGCGATACGCCCGGTGCCGCCGCCGGGAAGTAAGCCACTTGTGCGGTGCTCGCCCGTGTCGCTGCCCTGATAATGGCGGCCCATGAGCGGCAACACATTCGGCACCCTTTTCGCAGTCACCAACTTTGGTGAATCCCACGGCCCGGCCATTGGCTGCGTGATCGACGGCTGCCCGCCTGGCATGCCTTTGTGCGAGGCCGACATCCAGGCCGACCTGGACCGGCGCCGCCCCGGCACCAGTCGCCACGTCACACAGCGCGCCGAGCCCGATGCGGTGGAAATCCTCTCGGGGGTCTACGAAGGCCTGACCACCGGCACGCCGATTGCCCTGCTGATTCGCAACACCGACCAGCGCAGCAAGGACTATGGCGATATCGCCCAGCGCTTTCGCCCCGGACATGCCGACTACACCTACTGGCACAAGTACGGCGTACGCGATCCGCGCGGTGGCGGGCGTTCCTCAGCACGGCTGACGGCGCCCACCGTGGCTGCGGGTGCCGTGGCACGAAAGTGGCTGGCAGCCCAGTTCGGCACCAAGGTACGCGCCTGCATGAGCCAACTGGGTGAGCTCGACATTGGCTTTGAGTCCTGGGAGCACGTGGCGCAGAACCCGTTTTTTGCTCCAGTGGCCGATGTGCAGCGTTTGGAGGCCTATATGGACGCGCTGCGCAAGGCGGGCGACTCCTGCGGTGCGCGCATCCGCGTGCAGGCCACCGGCGTTCCCATTGGGCTGGGCGAACCGATTTACGACAAGCTCGACGCCGACATTGCCTGGGCCATGATGGGCTTGAACGCCGTCAAGGGCGTGGAAATCGGCGCCGGTTTTGCCAGCGCCGCGCAGCGGGGCACCGTGCATGGCGATTCGCTCTCACCCGAGGGCTTTCGCAGCAACCATGCGGGTGGGGTGCTGGGCGGCATCAGCACGGGGCAGGACATCGAGGTGCAGATCGCCATCAAGCCAACCAGTTCGATCTTGAGCCCACGCGAATCCATCGACACAGCCGGGCAGTCGGTCCAGGTCAGCACCCGCGGCCGCCACGACCCCTGTGTGGGCATACGGGCGGCGCCCATTGCCGAGGCACTGCTGGCGCTGGTGCTGATGGACCATGCCCTGCGCCACCGCGCGCAGTGCGGCGACGTGCACCAAAGCGTGGCGCCGATTGCAGCCGAAGCCCCTTGAATTCGCTATGGAAAAAATAGCTTCTGGCGCTTACTGGATAAGCGCTAGAGGCCAAAAAACCTTAAAATTTTCGCACTCTTGAGCGCGGGGCAAGCGCTGGCTCAGCGCCGCACCTCGTCCACCAGGTGCTTGAACTCGTCGATGTCCTCGAAGCTGCGGTACACGCTGGCGTAGCGGATGTAGGCCACCTGATCGAGCTTCTTGAGTTCGCGCATGACCAGTTCGCCAATACGGCTGGACGCGATCTCGCGCTGCCCCAGGCTGAGGAGCTGTTCCTCGATGCGTTCTATGGCCGCGTCCACCTGCGTCGTGCTTACCGGGCGCTTGCGCAGCGCAATGGCAAACGAGCCGAGCAGCTTGGCATGGGCGTACTCAGTGCGTCGCCCGTCTTTCTTGACGACGACAGGAAAGCTGACTTCAGGCTTCTCGTAGGTCGTGAAGCGCTTGCCACAGGCCAGGCAGCGGCGCCGGCGGCGGATGAAGTCGCCATCTTCCGCGACCCGCGTCTCGGCCACCTGGGTGTCGAGATGGCCGCAGAAGGGGCACTTCATGATCGCCGCTTTACCCGCGGTAGACGGGGAACTGGGCCGTCAGCGCGTTCACCTTGGCACGCACGGCAGCCACATGGGCTTCGTCGCGTGGCTTGTCGAGCACATCGGCGATCAGGTTGGCGGTCAGGCGGGCTTCCTCGTCCTTGAAACCGCGCGTGGTCATGGCAGGCGTGCCCAGGCGGATGCCGCTGGTCACCATGGGCTTTTCCGGATCGTTCGGGATGGCGTTCTTGTTGATCGTCATGTGGGCCGATCCCAATACTGCTTCGGCATCCTTTCCGGTAATGCCCTTGGCGCGCAGGTCGACCAGCATCAAGTGGCTCTGCGTGCCACCGCTGACGATGCGCAGCCCGCGTTGCGTCAAGGTTTCAGCCATGACGCGCGCGTTGACGAGCACCTGCTCCTGGTACTGCTTGAATTCGGGTTGCAGCGCTTCCTTGAAGGCTACCGCCTTGGCCGCAATCACGTGCATCAGCGGGCCGCCCTGCAGGCCGGGGAAGATGGCGCTGTTGATCGCCTTCTCATGCTGCGCCTTCATCAGAATGACGCCGCCGCGCGGACCGCGCAGGCTTTTGTGGGTGGTGCTGGTGACGATATCCGCGTGCGGCACGGGGTTGGGATAGACGCCAGCGGCAATCAGGCCGGCGTAGTGCGCCATGTCCACCATGAAAATGGCGCCGACGTCTTTGGCCACCTTGGCGAAGCGTGCGAAGTCGATGTGCAGGCTGTACGCCGAAGCGCCCGCGATGATGAGCTTGGGCTTGGTCTCGTGCGCCTTGCGTTCCATGGCGTCGTAGTCGATGACCTCGTTGGCGTCGAGCCCGTAGGACACCACGTTGAACCACTTGCCCGACATGTTGAGTGCCATGCCGTGCGTCAAATGCCCGCCTTCGGCCAGGCTCATGCCCATGATGGTGTCGCCCGGCTTCAAGAAGGCAAGAAACACCGCTTCGTTGGCCGACGCGCCGCAGTGGGGCTGCACGTTGGCCGCTTCGGCACCAAAAATCTCCTTGATGCGAGCAATGGCCAGCTGCTCGGCGATGTCGACGTACTCGCAGCCACCGTAATAGCGCTTGCCGGGATAGCCCTCGGCGTATTTGTTGGTCAGCTGCGTGCCCTGGGCCCACATGACAGCGGGCGAGGCGTAGTTCTCGCTCGCGATCAGTTCGATGTGCTCTTCCTGGCGCCGGTTTTCGGCCTGAATGGCAGCGAACAGCTCAGGGTCGGTTTGCTCTACGAGAATATTGCGTTGGTACATGGCAGTCCTGTGAACTTGTGTCCCTTGAATCAAGGGCTGCCCAGGCGAACGGCGGAACGCAGCGGACGGGGGCCCGTGCGGCACGCTTCCCGGTGGTTCACAAGGACAGCGCCTTGCTGGTTTCCACGTCAGCGACGGCCCTTGGGGCCGCGCCTATCGCCAGTCGCGTACCCCGCGAGTTTACCTGAGACCCTGGGCCGACTTGCTCAAAGTGCGGAGAGCAGGGCGACTTTGTCGGTGCTGGCCGCGGCCGGGATGGCAGGAGCCGGCGCAGCAGGTGTCACGGCCTTGGTGGTCAAGGTGCCGGCGGCGGAAGGTGCGGTGCGCGTGCTGCGCCCGGCGGCTACCTGGCGCAAGCGGAAGTGCTCGGCCATCACCTTGGCAGCATAGCCGCCATCGCTTTCGATATTGGCGGCGCCCACGTAGTAACGCAAGCCGCCTTCGAGGGAGCCGGCGCGGCGGATGCATTCTTGCAGCACCTGTACGCCGACCCGCAAATTGGTGACCGGGTCAAAGGCTGCGAGATGCCCGCCCGCGCTCTCATACTTGTCGGTGTGCACGCGGGTCATCACTTGCATCAGGCCTTGCGCGCCGACCGGGCTCTGGGCAAAGGGATTGAAGCTCGACTCAATGGCCATGATGGCCAGAATGAGCGTCGGATCGAGCTTGGTCTTGCTGCCAATTTCATAGGCCTCGCTGACCAGCAAGCTCAGTGGCTCAGGCGCCACGTTGTATTTCTTGCTGAGCCAATAGGCCACGCGTGCCTGCTCCTTGGGCAGGCCTTGCGGATCTGTTGCCAGCACCCGTTCGCTCGGCTCCTCTATATCTAGTGCGTCGTCCGCTTCTGGTGCCACGCTCTGGCGCGCTTCAAGCCAACTGCGCAGTTGCACTTCGCCTTGGGCACGCAAATCGGGGCGTGCTGCCAGCATGATGGCCAAGCAGGCCACGGCGAGTCCGAGCAGCGCAAAGCTGTTGTGGGTCGTTTTCAAAAAGACGTTGGTCAAGGTGTTTGCCATCACACGCAAGGCCGCGGCCAACTTTCCTGTCGCTGTCATAGCTTCCTTTCGGCGGTACTGTCGCGGTTCGCACAGACACAAGGTCTCGCGTTCGCGATGTTCACCTGATTGGTACGCCATCAAATTCGTGCCTGGCGTGTAGCACTGGACCGTTTTGACTTAGCCGAGATCGGCAGCGGAACTGGGGTTTGTACTTAGCGTTGGTGCCAAGATCGCGGATTCTAGGAGGGCATCAAATGCCAGGTCAACACTAACATTGTAATTTAATAGCTTTGTTTGTTATTAAATAGCTGTATGAAACCGCTGATTTGGCCCGCGCCGACAAGAGTCTTGAAGTCTTCACGGTGCTTGCATCGCTCCGCCTGGCGGCCTCTGCGAGGCAGGTGCAGGCAGCGGGCGCTGGTCTGAAAGTCCGGAAATTGGGGAGTCGAACCAAAACGCGGTGAAAATAGGCCCATGCACGCAATGGCGTGCCCTCTGTTCTTATTTCTTTGTTTGGCTGGCGAGCACTTGTACGCCATTGCCTCCATCTGCTCATGTTTCCTTTTTCTTTGCGCAACAAGATGTCCGACGCCCCTGATCTCACCCCCACGCCGGCACCGGCGGCGCCCGTGCATCCCCTGGACGGGCTGACTGGTGGAGCCTTTTCTGCTGCAACCTCTGGTGAGCGCGCAGCCCGAATTCGCGAGTGGCTGGTCTCACAGCCCGAGCCGGCGCAGCTCCAGGAAGTCTTCAAGGAGCTGAGCGGCCGCGACAAAGGCGCTGCGCGTGCGGTGCGCGAGCGTCTGGATGAAATTCGCCGAGCCAAAAGCCAAGAGCTGATTGCTGCCGAATGGGCCGAAAAGGCCACTGCGCTGCTGGCAGCCTCCAAGCTCAATATCGCCGACGCCATGGCCTGGCAGCGCGACGCCGCCAAGGCCGGTGCGCCGCTCTCACGCGAACCGCTGGCCGAGCTTAAGACGGCTTTGACCGAGCGCATCAAGGTGATTGAAGACCTCCAGCACCGCGTGCAGGTGCAGCGCGAGGCCGCGGTGCTGCTTGCCCAGCGCATTGAAGTGCTGTCGACCAAATCCTGGCAGGATGCCCACGCGGTGCGTGAGGCGCTGCAGGCTGACGTACAGAACTGGCAGGACCAGGCGCAGGCCTTGGCGAGCGACGCCAGCTGGCCAAGCGTGGAGGCGCGCTTTCCTCCGCTCCTTGATACGTCGCGTGCGCAACTGCTCGTTGTCTGGGATGCGTTCCAGGCCGCCATCGCCCAGGCCGCGGCTGCGGCGGCAGATGCGCAGGCACCGCTGCCGGCGGTCCCTTTGTGGGCCGACGAATTGCGCGCCGCGCGTGGCGAGGCTCCGGCTGCGGCCGAAGCGAGCGCTCCGCGTCCTGCGAAGCCCCGAACAGACCCGGCGATCGTCGCCCAATCGGTGGCCAAGGTGTCTGAGGCGCTCGCCAAGTTGGAGCAGGAAACGGCGCAGGGCCACGGCAAAGCCAGTTCTGGCGCTGCCGCGGCATTGCGTGCCGTGCTCAAGCAGCATGGCCGGCATATCGACGCAGCGCTGGAGCAGCGCGTGCACGCGGGTTTGGTGGCGGCGGGCGAGCTCGAAGGCTGGCAGCGCTGGAGCTCTGACCAGGTCCGCGAAGACCTCATTGCCAAGGCGCAAAGCTTGCTCAATCGTCCGGATGGCCAGGCCCTGGGCGGGCGCAAGATGCAGGAGAGCCTGCGCCAGTTGCGCGAGCAATGGAAGCAGGCCGATCAGGGTGGTGCGCCCAACCATGGCCTATGGAAGAAATTCGACGAGGCGTGCAACGAAGCACACAAGGTGGTCGAAGCTTGGCTGGAGAAAGTGCGCGCTGACGCAGCCGAGCACAAGGCGCAGCGCTTGGCCCTGATTGCCGAACTCCAGGCCTGGGGCGAGCAGAACGCCACCAATACCGATTGGAAGTCTGTTTTGCGCGGACTGCAGCAATTTGGCGCCCGCTGGCGTGAGGGCGGGCATGTGGGCGAGAAGCTGCTGGCCGAACTGCTGCCCCAGTGGAAGCGGGCCATGGACGCGGCGGCTGCGCCGTTTGAAGCCGCGCAAGCAGCCAGCTTGGGTCGACGCCAGGCCATGATTGAGGAGGCGGCAGTGCTGGGTGCCGCGCCCATGCTGCGCATCGACGCCGTCAAGGCTCTGCAGCAACGCTGGCAAGCCGAGGCACAAGCCGTGCCGATGGAGCGACGCCAGGAGCAAAAGCTTTGGGACGCATTCCGCAAGCCCATTGACGAGGCCTTCAATCGCAAGACGGCCGATCGCGAGCGCGGCGCAGAGCAGACGAGCGCACACGACAAAGCCGTGCTCGAAGCCTCCAAGGCTCTGGAAGCCGCCAACGCTGGCGGTGACGTCCAGGCGATTCGCGCTGCCGTGGCTGCTTTGGAGGCTGCTTTGCGTGGCCAGGCGGCCCATGCCGCCGAACAGGCTACCGCGCAGCCTCCTGAGGCGCCGACCAAGGCCTCAGGCAGTAGCGCTGGCAGCGCAGAGGGGCAGGCGCAAGACGCTTCTCCAGCCTCTTCTCCGATGGATGCCGCCGCAGAGCTCGAAGCCGGCGTGCAAGGTGAGCAGGCTGCTGCGCCAGCACTACGGGCCGCGCCACGCCCGGTCGTGGCCGTACGCGGTGACGACCGGCCGGGTATGAAGAAGGATGTGCCGGCAGCACCAGGCCGGGGCGCCAGGCCGGGCGAACGCCGCGATGCCCGGGGGCCGCGCGATGGCGCGCCAGGCATGGGCCGGCCATCCGGGCGCTTTGGTGAGCGTGCAGAATTTGCCGACCGTGGGCCGCGGCTGGGTGATGCCGCGTTCCGGGCGCAGCGCGAGGCACTGGAGCACGCGCAGGCGGCGCTGCGCAAACTCGCTGCCCAAGCGCATGGTGAAGCGCTGGCGCATTTGCTGGCCGCCTGGGATGCACGCGATGCCTCGCAGATCCCATCCACGCAGGAATTTGGCCGCGCCGTGAACGCAGCTGCGCGCAACCTCTGGGTGCAGGCGCTGTCGCAAGCACCGCAACCCAAGCCCAAGGTGTCCGCAGCGGATCTGCTGCTCAGGCTTGAAATTGCCGCCGAAGTGCCAACGCCCGCCGAGCAGCTACCGGCCCGCCGGATGCTGCAATTGCAGCTGCTTACGCGCCGCAATGAAGCAGCGCCGGCCGAGACCTGGACGCAGGATGTGGCTGCGCTGCTGGCAACGCCGAGCGAGGCGGGCGCCGCTCGCCGGCTGCAAAACGCGTTGAAGGCGCTGATGCGCGCTTAGTCTCGACGTTCCAATAAAAAAGCCGCTGCAATGATTGCAGCGGCTTTTTGCTTGGTGCCCAGAAGAGGACTCGAACCTCCACGATGTTACTCGCTAGTACCTGAAACTAGTGCGTCTACCAATTCCGCCATCTGGGCTTGAACTCGAATGTCTGAATTTTATAGCAATGAACCCAAGATTCATGCGCCAATGGAGCGAATAACAACAAAAAAGCCGCTTACGCAGCGGCTTCTCGTTAAACTTGGTGCCCAGGAGAGGACTCGAACCTCCACGATGTTACTCGCTAGTACCTGAAACTAGTGCGTCTACCAATTCCGCCACCTGGGCATTT
>Ga0208518_100325_pt1 | contig 14619 bp, 17 predicted proteins | sample LakWasM127_HOW14_2_FD_183937 | JGI IMG/M metagenome (GOLD analysis project Ga0208518, IMG submission 183937) | Freshwater sediment methanotrophic microbial communities from Lake Washington under simulated oxygen tension - Sediment Metagenome... | ecosystem: Environmental > Aquatic > Freshwater >...
AGACCACCACGGCCGCCGGACGCTTCACCGGCAGCACCGAGTTGCGCGTCGACCTCGGCGGCCGCCGCATCAACGTCACCGTGGTCTCGGCCAACGAAAAGCGCCACGTCTTCATCGACGGCGTCTCCTTCATCTTTTCCGCGATCGATCCGCTGTTCCACGCCGGCAGTGGCGGCGGCGCCGAGGGCGGCCTGACGGCGCCGATGCCGGGCAAGGTCATCGCCCTGATTGCCGCGGTGGGGGCGAAGGTGGAGAAGGGCGCCGCGCTGCTGATCCTCGAAGCCATGAAGATGGAACACACGATTGCGGCGCCGGCCGCCGGGCTGGTCAAGGCCTTTCATTTCAACGTCGGCGAGCAGGTCAGTGACGGTGCGGAGCTAGTAGAATTCGTCCCTGATTCAAAATAGCAGCGAACTCGAATGACCCTTCCCAGCAAAGTACGCATCGTTGAAGTCGGCCCGCGTGACGGCCTGCAAAACGAGAAGAACCCCGTCTCCACGGCGATCAAGGTCGAACTGATCCACCGCCTCGGCAAGGCCGGGCTCAAGAGCATCGAGGCCACGGCCTTCGTCTCGCCCAGGTGGGTGCCGCAGATGGCCGATGCCGCCGACGTCTTCGCCGCAATAGAGAAGCTGCCCGACGTTTCCTACCCGGTGCTGACGCCCAACATGAAGGGCTTCGAGGCGGCGCTGGCCGCCGGGGCGAGGGAAGTCGCGGTATTCGGCGCGGCCTCCGAATCCTTTTCGCAGAAGAACATCAACTGCTCGATCGCCGAATCGCTCGATCGCTTCCGCCCCATTGTCGAAGCCGCCAAAGCGGCCGAGGTCAAGGTGCGCGGCTATGTGTCCTGCGTCCTCGGCTGCCCCTACGAGGGCGAGGTGACGCCGCTGGCGGTCGCCGACGTGGCGCAGGCGTTGCTCGAAATGGGCTGTTATGAAATCAGCCTGGGCGACACCATCGGCACCGGCACGCCGGAGCGCACCAAGGACATGATCGAGGCCGTCGCGCGGCGCATTCCGCTGAAGAAGATCGCCGGCCACTATCACGACACCTACGGCATGGCCGCGGCCAACATCTACGCCTCGCTGCAAATGGGCATCGGCATTTTCGACAGCTCGGTCGCCGGCCTCGGCGGCTGCCCCTACGCCGCCGGCGCTTCGGGCAATGTCGCGACCGAGGACGTGGTCTGGCTGCTCTCCGGTCTCGGCATCGACACCGGCATCGACCTCGATGCGCTGGTGGATACCGGCGTCTGGATTTCCAAAAAGCTCAAGCGCGAACCGGCGTCGCGCGTGGCGCGCGCCATACTCGCCAAGCGCGCCAAGCAGACGGCCAGAGCTTATGAATAAATCTACTGCGCGTGCCGGATCGGGGCTTGGGCGGTGCTCGCTATCCTCATGTACAAAGACGTACATTCCGGTAGCTGCGCTCCGGCCGCACCCCGCTGCGGCCCGCTCGCTACGATTTCTTCACAAGCTCTGCGCGTGAGCGCGCGTCCGGCGCCAGGCGACGGGGGCAGCGCCGCGGTGATCTCGCCCTGCATCAACGTCTGCAGGATGGAGGCGGGCTTGTGCGTCGGCTGCCTGCGCACCATCGACGAGATCGCCGGCTGGGCCATGGCCGGCGACGACGACAAGCGGCGCATCCTCGCCGCCGTGGCGCAGCGGCGAGCCATGAGCGATCCGGCACCGTGAAGCTGCCCGATTCGATCCAGGTCCTCGAGCGCGGCTGGCTGTCCTCCAACAATGTGCTGTTCTTCGAAGGCGAGTCGGCCACGCTGGTCGACGCCGGCTATGTCGGCCATGCGCCGCAGACGGTCGAACTCGTAAAGTCGGCGCTGGCGGCACGGCGCGGCAACCCGACTCTCGGCCGCCTGATCAACACCCACTCGCATTCCGACCACATCGGCGGCAATGCCGCGCTGCAGTCGGCCTTCGGCTGCAAGATCGTGATCCCCGCCGGCATCGAGCGCATGGTCACCGAATGGGACACCAATGCCCTGCTGCTCGACGCCGCGAAGCAGCGCGGCCACCGCTTTGCCCACGACGCCGTGATCGAGCCCGGCAGCGAATTCGAAATGGGCGGGCTGACCTGGCAGGCCTTTCCCGCGCCCGGCCACGACATGGAGGCGCTGGTGTACTACTGCGCCGGGAAGCGCATCCTGATCTCCGGCGACGCCTTGTGGCAGGACGGCTTCGGCATCATCTTCGGCGAACTGATGGGCCGCAAGGACGCCCTGCCGGCGACGCGGGCCACGCTGGAAATGATCGGCCGCCTCGGCGTCGACATCGTGATCCCCGGCCACGGTGCGCCCTTCGCCGATTTCGATGCCGCGCTGGCCCGCGCCTTCAAACGCCTGGAATCCTTCGAGGCCGACTCCACGCGCGTCGGGCGCAATGCCGTGCGCGCCTGCTTCACCTTCAACCTGCTCGACCTGCAGCGCCTGCGCGAGGACGAGCTGCCGGCCTACCTCAAGAGCGTGCCCTTCTTCGACAGCGTCAACCAGCGCATGCTGGGCTTCACCGACGAGGATTTCGCGTCCTGGCTGCTCGGCGAACTGCTGCGCTCGCGCTCGATCGAGCTGCGCGACGGCTGGATCCTGCCGACCATGGCGCCCTGACCCGGCGCAAGGCGATTCGATCATGGCCGATGCCGGGGAGACCGAAACGCTGGCCCGCCTGCTGCGCGAGCGGCGCAGCATCCGCGATTTTTCCGCGCGCGAAGTGCCGGCGGAGCTGATCACCGCCATCCTCGACGACGCGCGCTGGGCGCCAAGCTGGTCGAACACGCAGCCCTACAAGATCGCCGTCGCGACCGGCGAGTTGAAGGACAAGCTCAAGTCGGAGTTGCTGGCCTGCTTCGACGCCTCGGCGCAGCTACAGAGCGGCGGCCTGCTCGGCAAGCTGCGGGCGCTGCTGACGCGCAAGGGCCTGCCCGACGGCGACTTCGATACGCGCTTCGAATACCCGAAGGAACTCACGCCGCGCCGCCGCGCCACCGGCTTCGGCCTCTATGCCACCCTCGGCATCGCGCGCGAAGACGCCGCGGCACGCCACCGCCAGATGCGCCGCAACTGGGAGTTCTTCGGCGCGCCGGTCGTCATGTTCGTTTTCGTGCGGCAGGAACTGGGCGCCTATTCCGTCCTCGACGGCGGCATCTTCCTGCAGTCGCTGATGCTCTCGGCGCACGCGCGGGGCTTGGGCACCTGCGCCGAGGGTGCGTTGGCTACCTGGGCCGGGCCGGTGCGCGGGGCCTTCGAGGTGCCGCCCGCCTACAAGCTGCTGTGCGGCCTCGCGCTGGGCTGGCCCAGCGACCACGTGGTCAATACCTTCAACCCGGGCCGCGCCGATGTGGCGGAGATGCTGATTCCGGTCAGGCGCGGCTAGTCCGGCGCGCCGGGCGAACCCTCAGACGTGAGGAAAGCTCGGGTTGTGCGCCACTTCCCAGAGGAAGCCGTCGAGGTCGGTGAAGTATCCCGAGTAGCCGCCCCAGTCCGTAGCGTGTCCCGGCTTGGTGATCTTGGCGCCGAAGCTCGCGACGCGTGCCAGCAATGCGTCCACCTCCGCGGGCGAGCGCACGTTGTGCGCCAGCGCAAAGCCGCGGAAGCCCGAGCCTTCCGCGGGCAGGCCGGCATCTTCGGCCAGGCTCTCCCGCGGCCAGAGCGCGAGCCAGGTCTTTCCGAGCTCGAAGAATGTGACCGACGGCGGCGTCTCGATGCGCGGCAGGCCGAGGCAATCTGCGTAGAAGCGCGTCGCTCTTTCAAGATCGGCGACGCCGAGGGTGATGAGGCTGATGCGTGGTTCCATGACGGTCTCCAGCAGGTCCGTGTGCCCTTGAGTGAAAACCCCAGCGCGCATCGGGCCGTGCCGCGCCGGATTCCTTGTCAGCGACTCGAATTCGCCATGTCGGCGACCTTTGATCAGTAGTTCATTTTTCCTTCGACGGCTCGATGAAGACGACCACGCCGAACGCCCCGACCGAAACAACGCGATCATTCACCGTGGTGTAGGAAGCTACACCCAGGGGATGGTAGGTGGAAGCGAACGCGGTCAGGGAGCCCAGGCCGAGCAAGGCGGCCAGTGGGCTCCGTTCTGCCATTGCCTTCCTGATCTCCTCCCGGTGCTTCTCGGGCGAGGGATTCAGCGCGAACGCCAGGGCCACGACAATCAGTGCAACGACAGCTGATACGACGATGTTCTTGGACATGGGGTTTCTCCAGACGGGGCTGACGAATCAGGAGACAACAATACTCGATAAGCGGCCGGCTTCGGAATGGATTGCGCCGACCTTTGCCGTCATTCCCGCGCAGGCGGGAATTCAGAGGCTGGCTTGAAGATGGCGCCGTCCCGCCAGCGCCGACTCTTTGGTCTTCCTTCGAAGGGCGATGCCGGGACTCGCCCCGGCGGGCGACCTACTTTCTTGCTCGTGCAAGAAAGTAGGCAAAGAAGCACGCCCCGCCGCCCCGGCCCTGCGGCGGAGGGCTCGCCAGAGTCTCGCCCGTTCGCGCGGCGCAAGGCCAATAAATTGGCCTTGCGAAACCCCGCGCTCACCCCTCGCTGCGGAAGGCCCGCCGGGCCGGTCGCTAAACTAGCCGCCCGCTGCGCGGACGGCGTCGGACAACGCGACCGGACTTCCCCCGGCGAACCTCCCTCGCTCGGCGGGACAGAGGGGAATGAAAATCGCCGCGTGTTGCGGGCTGTGGTGAAACCAGTTTGAAGCGATCCCATTTCGCCCACCAATCAATCACCGCATGAATGACTGCTACGCAATGATTCCGCCGAAGTTTCCAAAGTAGGGGCTAACGTCGGCAGTCCCGTTCAGCATATACCGTACCCCCTTGGGGTCTGCGGTGATAGTTACTGACAGCGCTGGGTTAGGAGCAATTCGCCCGCTACTAATCAGGGTTCGCAAATAGCTGCTCGGAACAATGATGTACTCGTTCCTCAGTCCACGTCGAAGCACGAACACGTAGAACATGGTTGCAGCGTCATGTTCCTTGAACGAGTTGTACTTGATTGTGAACGAAAACCTACCGCCATCCTGTTCGGCAGCTGTCTTGACCTGAACATGGAAATATTTGTTGCTCTTGCTCGCTACAACGTCAATGCCATCATCAACAGCCATAACTGACGCGTTGAATTCCCAGAACAGAAGCTCGCTCATTACGGCATATTCGCCGGCTTTGCCAGTAAATGCCTTGTCAGTTTTAGGCGGGTCAATTAGAGCTGCTGCAGTTGGAGTCTTTTCAACTTTTGCTCGATACCACCCCTTCTTGAATACTCCCTTCTTCTTACCTTCAACCTTGGCGAATGACGGCTTGCGGGTCTTGAGTTTCAGATTGTTCGCCAACGCTGTCTGCAACTTTAGAGCGAACTCATCGACTGGAAGTGAGAGTGTTTTGTTGTGGTGCGCAGCGGCGTCAGCGATTGCGTTGACGTGCATGCCTTTAAGGCCGGCTGGTTTCAATATTTCTTTGGCGATCTCAAGGATTTCCGTCAGCTTTTCCATGCCCTACCCCTCCGATCGAAGTAACTTCTTTGAGACAGTATGCAACAAGTCATGTTGCTTGAATTGCCATAGAGTTTGGCTTCGTCTTGTTTCCGTCATTGCCTACTTTGCGCGACAGTTTCATCCCTGTCTGTCGCGCCGAGCTAGGGAGGTTCGCTGGAAGGAGTCCGGTCCCTAAACTAGCTTTCCGTTGGCGTACTGAATGCGAAGAAGCCAATCGTGTGGAGGAGCCGGACATACCAGAACGAAGAACAGTCATCATCTTCTGCAAGGCTTGCCCACGCTTCCAGCACGTCGTTAGAGGTTCGATGGATTCCTGACCCTCCAAGTAAGGCAAGCAGTTCCTTGATCTGGGGATCGTCGATCACGGTCTCATCCTTCTGCAATTCAGTGAAGTGGACAGTGACCGTGTGCGTAGGCGGGAGAGGGCGATGAAAGAGGTGGGCAAAAAGTCCTTTGATGATCCTCGTAGCAGTGGCGTGTATGCGTCGGTAGTCGACTGTGATGGTAGGTGCGTGACCAAGGTACACTCCCCCAGATGAGTGGATTGGCCTGTGCTTGACCGTCCGCAGGATGGACGAACGCAGGCGTATGGCTTGGGGCTTACGCAGAGCGCGACTGGTTGCTTGCCGTAGAAACTCAGCCGTCGGACCTTCCGGAAGATCTGCCCGCATTGAGACAATCAGCCGAAAGTACTCGTCATCGAGTTTGAAAGAACCGTTGCATCGAGCACATGCTGGGACCGTAATTAGATTGACTCTGCTTCCGGTAGCGAACAGGCATCGTGGCGGTACATGATCGCTCGTAACAGGGCCGATCGAGCCGCAGTAGACGCAGGTGCCTCGCTTCTTGGGGGACGGCATTCAGACGGCTCGAATCAAACAGGTCTGGAATCAGATGGGTTAACTCCGAATCTGCCGACGTGTCGCTAGGCCGATTCACATTTAAGCAGCATACGCGCCATACCCTGGCGTGTCGAGTGAATGGCGGACGGGGCGGGGCGTGCTTCTTTGCCTACTTGCTTGCACGAGCAAGAAGGTAGGTCGCCTGCCGGGGCGAGTCCCGGCATCTCCCTTTGAGGGGAAGCCGCAGAAGTCGGCGCTGGCGATACGGCGATCCACGCTGTCATGGAAACCAATCCGCCAAAAATCGGGTGCAGCGTGACGAATTTGCAATGCGTGACAGGTGAATGGCGCCGACAATTCCTGCCGGAGTATCATTCCCCAAGCATACGGAGGACACACCAATGAAGCCATTGCCAAGCAAAGCTGTCGTCTTGACCGGGGCGGTCGTTTCGGCTTTCTTCAACATCCCGGCGACATCCGCCGCACCGGAAGCGGCGATACCGGCGGCGCAGGCCTGGATCGATGTGGCGACATTCTCCGGGATGGGCATGCCGATGGGCGGCATGGCGGGCATGGGCGGCGCACTCGGCGGCATGCTCGGCGGCAAGGGCGGTGGTGACGGCAACACCTTCGGCAACACGCGGACCATGAGCGCCGGGCGCTGGGTCGACGTGACGGTTCGCGCACGCGCTACGCCGAGTCTGGACGAAGCCCAGCAGGCGGTGCCCGAAGGGTTTCTGAGCCCGGCCCTGGAATTGAGGACGCCGAAGAATGCGCCGCCCCCCGCCCGCGATGACGAGGAAGTGACTCACGAGCCCCATGAAAAACCCAAGGGGCGCATGCTGCTTTACTGGGGCTGCGGCTCCGAGATTCGTTCGGGCCAGCCGAAGGTTCTCGACATGGCCACCGCATCCGCCGGTGACTACGGCAAGTTTTTTGTCGCGCGCAGTGCGACCCAGCGCGGCGCGCATAGCGCCGCCGGGCGCCCGGTGTGGCCCAGTTCGGCTGACAGCCGCATGGTGCCGGCGACGGCTTCGCTGGTTGGCGAGCACGCGTTTTCCGGCAAGGGCATTCCCGACGGTTTCCGTTTCAAGGTGCCGCCGGCGCAGGACCTGATGCCGGCATTGACGCTGGAACAGGCCGAAAAGGACGGCGTCACGGCGCTGAGCTGGAATGCGATTGCCACCGCGCGCGCCTATTTCGTGTCGGCCATGGGCAGCAACGCCAAGGAGGACATGGTGCTGTGGACCTCCAGCGAGTTGCCGGACACCGGCTTCGGCCTGATGGATTACCAGACCAATGCCGCCGTCGATCGCTGGCTCAAGGAGAAGGTGCTGCTGACGCCGGCGACGACCGGTTGCAGCGTTCCCAAGGGGATCTTCGGCGAACACGGAGGCATGCTGCGGCTGATTGCCTACGGCGACGAGTTGAACCTGGTGCATCCGCCGCGGCCCAAGGATCCGAAGGCCAAGTGGGACCCCGTGTGGGCGGTCAAGCTGCGCGTCAAGGCAGTCACCAACGGCATGCTGGGCATGTCGGGCGCGGGCCAGGAGCGGGGCGAGGCACGCCGCGAGCGGACCAAGACCCAGGATGAGGGTACGCAGGGCCTGCCCTCACTGCCGCAGCCGGTCGAGTTGCTGAAGGGGATTTTCGGCCGCTGAGCCGTTTCCGCCCGGCCGGGCCGGCGCGCGCAAGGGCAGGGACTGTCCGCGGTCGAAAGGCGGCGCGACACTGCTCCTGCCCGCCGTAATCCGCTATCCTTTCACCCATGCAAGTCGTCCTCATCAGCGGTCTTTCCGGTTCCGGCAAATCCATCGCGCTCAATGTGCTGGAGGATTCCGGTTACTACTGCGTCGACAATCTGCCGGCGCCGCTGCTGTCGGATCTGATCGGGCATCTGCGGCTGGAAGGGCACGATCTGGTCGCGGTGGCGGTGGATATGCGCGGCGGCTCGAGCATTGCGGCGCTGCCGCCGCAGTTGCGCAATCTGGAAGCTCAGGGTGTGCTGCTGCGTTTCGTGTTCCTCGATGCGCGCACCGATGTGCTGATCCAGCGCTTTTCCGAAACCCGCCGCCGCCATCCGCTGGCCGGCGACGATGTGACGCTGGAAGAGGCCATCGCGCGGGAGCGCGAGGCGCTGGAGATGCTGGCCTCGCTCGGCCACCATATCGACACCAGCAGCCTGCGGCCCAATTCGCTGCGCGCCTGCATCAAGGAGTTCGCGGCGCTGGACGAGCGCAGCGGGCTGACGCTGCTGTTCGAATCCTTCGGCTTCAAGAACGGCATCCCGCTCGACGCCGACCTGGTGTTCGACGTGCGCTGCCTGCCCAATCCGCATTACGACCCCGAGCTGCGGCCGCTCACCGGGCGCGATGCCGCGGTGATCGGCTTCCTCGAGGCGCAGCCCGAAGTGGCGCGCATGGAGGCCGATATCCGCCGCTTCATCGGCGACTGGCTGCCGGCCTACATCCGCGACAACCGCTCCTATCTGACGGTCGGCCTCGGCTGCACCGGCGGCCAGCACCGCTCGGTGTATCTCGCCGAAAAACTCGCCGCGCATTTTCGCGAATCGGCACGCGTGCTGGTGCGGCACCGCAGCCTGATCGAATGAAGCATTCCGTTCCCGATCTGCCGCCGGGCCGCCCCAAGGCAGATCCTTCAAGCCCCGGAGCGGGCGAAGACCGCGAACCCGCGTCACCCCCTTTCCTGGACAGGGGGCAGGGGGGAATGCACACCCACTCGTTGCGTGAACTGCTGGCGCAGGCCGCCGGCGCGGGCCATGTGCCGTGGCGCACGCTGCTCAAGCCCGGCGACTGGCTGCTGCTGCTGGCGGCCGGGGTGCTCGTCGCGACGTCCTATCCGCTGCTCTGGCGCGGCGGCACGGCGGATCGTGCCATCGTCAAGCGCGACGGCCAGGTGGTCACCGAGCTGGCGCTGAATGTCGCGCGCAAATACGAGGTGACCGGCGCCATCGGCACCACGCTGATCGAAGTGCAGCCGGGCCGCGCCCGTGTGCTTTCCGATCCCGGCCCGCGCCAGTATTGCGTGCAGCAGGGTTGGCTGACGCGCGCCAATGCGGTGGCGATCTGCGCCCCGAGCCACGTCACGCTGCAGCTTGCCGGCCGCGGCGGGCGCAACGAGGCCTATGACACGCTCAACTATTGAACTGCCGGTGACCGCCGACGACTACCGCATCGCGCGCTATGCGGCGGCGGCGATCGCGCTGACGGTGGCCGAGGCGGCGCTGCCGAGCCCGCTGCCGGGCATCAAGCCGGGGCTGGCCAACATCATCGTGCTGGTGGTGCTGGCGCGCTACGGCTGGCGCGATGCGGCCTGGGTCAGCCTGCTGCGCGTGGTGGCGGGCAGCCTGGTGATCGGCCAGTTTCTCGCGCCGGGTTTCTTCCTCGCGCTGTCCGGCGCCTTGTGCAGCCTGGCAGTGCTGGCGCTGGCGCAGCACCTGCCGCCGCGCTTCTTCGGCCCGGTCTCGGCCAGCGTGCTGGCGGCCTTCGCCCACATCGGCGGCCAGATCCTGCTCGCCCGTGCCTGGCTGGTGCCGCATGACGGCGTGTTCTACCTGGTGCCGCTGTTCGCCACCACGGCGCTGGTGTTCGGCGCCATCAACGGCCTCGTGGCGGCGCGCCTGCTCGCGATGCCCGCGGCCATACCCGTCGCCGCGCCCGCGGCACCGAAAGGCGCTTCATGATCATTCCCCTGTTTCCCCTGCAATCGGTGCTGTTCCCCGGCGGGCGGCTGCCGCTGCGCATCTTCGAGCAGCGCTACATGGAAATGGCCAAGGTCGCCCTCAAGGAATCCGCGCCCTTCGGCATCTGCCTGATCGCGAGCGGCGAGGAGGTGGCACGCGCCGGCCGCAAGCCGGCCCAGCCGCACGCCGTGGGCACGCTGGCGCACATCGCCGACTGGGACATGCAGCAGCTGGGCGTGCTCAACATCATCGCGCAGGGCGGCGAGCGCTTTCGCCTGCTGCGCCACTGGGCCGAGGATTCGGGCCTGCTGCGCGGCGAGGTCGAGTTGATCGCCGAGCCGGCGGTGCTCCCCGTCCCCGGCGATTACGCGCGGCTGGTGCCGCTGCTGCGCGCCATCGTCGGCGAGATGGGGCCGAGCGCACCCAATGCTCCCGCAGCGCCGCACCGCTTCTTCGACGCCGGCTGGCTCGGCATGCGCTATGCCGAGGTGCTGCCGATCCCGGTTGCCGCAAGACAGAAGCTGCTGGAGCTCGACGACAGCATCGACCGCCTCGAAATCATCTACCGCTACCTGGAAGGCAAGGGGCTCTTGCCGGACGCCTGACGCGATGTCCGGGCTGACTCCGTTTTTCATCGCCTACATCGCGGCCTGGACGGCGGCCTGCGTCGCCGCCGTTGTCGTCTATCTGCGCGACATTCCGGCCTTCGCGATTTCGCACCGCGACTACTGGCGCTTTCTCGGCGCGCCGTGGAAGCTGGCGACCTTCGCGATCGCCACGGCCGGCATCACGCTGATCGCGCCCTACACCGGCGACCCGACCTGGGACTACGTCGATGCGCTGCTGATGTCGGTGCTGACCTTCGCCACCGCGCCTTGGGCCATCGGCGTCATCTGGCTCGCCTTGTGCGGGCGTGCGCCGCCGGGGCAGGCCTATGTCGCCGCCTGTGCCTGGCTGTTCTCGGCGAGCTGGTGCTATGACATCTACCTGGTATGGCGCGACGGCAGCTATCCGCCAACCTGGCTGGCCAACCTCGGCGCCTCGTCGACGCTGTATGTCACCGCCGGCATGCTGTGGAACCTGGAGTGGCGTGCCGGCCGCGGCGTGGTGTTCGGCTTCATGCTGGACGGCTGGCCCGCGCCGGCGGCGGATCGCCCGGGCCAGCACCGCATCTGGTGGATCGCGCTGCCGCTGATGCTGTTCGCCGCGATCGCGATCCTGTCATTCGTCGTCGCGAATCCGTTCGGCTGAGAGCTTGCGAATAAATCTACTGCGCGTGCCGGATCGGGGATTGGGCGGTGCTCGCCATCCTCATGTACAGAGCGTACATTCCGGTAGCTGCGCTCCGGCCGCACCCCGCTGCGGCCCGCTCGCTACGATTTCTTCGCAAGCTCTGAAGCCGCCTGCTCGAGTATCCGCCGCACCGGCGCCGGCAGCGCGGCGCCGGCCAGCGCGTCGAGCGCGAGCCATTGCCGGCCGGCTTCCATGGCGTGCGGCGCGGGTTCGATCTGCATCCTGAGCGGCGCGATGTGCAGCCGAAAGTGGCTGAAGACATGGATGAAAGTCGGCGCCGGCGAGACGGCGATCACGCGGCAGGCGAAGTTCCGTTCGGCCCATTCCTGCGCGTCGGCGCCTTCAGGCAGTTCGGGTAGCGAGAGCAATCCGCCCCAGATGCCGGCGGGCGGCCGGGTTTCCAGCAGCACGCGATTGCCGTCGAGCAGCACCAGCAGCGTGGCATGGCGCAGCGGAATCTCGCGGCGCGGTTTGGCTTGCGGCAGCTCTGCGATGCGTCCCGTCGCGCGGGCGACGCAGGTGTCGGCCAGCGGGCAGGTTTCGCAGCGCGGCTTGCCGCGGGTGCAGACCATGGCGCCGAGATCCATCTGCGCCTGGTTGTAGATGGCGCCGTGGCGCGCCGGCATCAGTTCCGCGGCGAGAGTCCAGAGCTGCTTCTCGACCGCGCCGCTGCCGGGAAAGCCCTCGATGCCGAAGGCGCGGCACAGCACGCGCTTGACGTTGCCGTCGAGTATCGGCGCATGGGCATCGAAGCAGAAGGTCGCGATCGAGTTGGCGGTGGAGCGGCCGATGCCCGGCAGTTGCGCGATGACGGCGGGATCGCGCGGAAACCTGCCGTCGTGCTGCGCCATCACGGCGCGTGCCGCGGCGTGCAGGTTGCGTGCCCTGGCGTAGTAGCCGAGCCCGCTCCACAGCGCCATGACGTCCTCGACCGGCGCCGCGGCGAGGTCGGCGAGCTGCGGAAAGCGCTCGAGGAAGCGCAGGTAATACGGAATCACCGTCGCCACCTGCGTCTGCTGCAGCATGATTTCCGACAGCCAGACGCGGTAGGGGTCGGTGGTGTTCTGCCACGGCAGGTCGTGGCGGCCGTGGCGCCTGTGCCAGCGGATCAGCTCATCTGCGAAAAGAGAGTCTGCCCTCCTCCCGGCCCCCTCCCCGGGGGAGGGGGTGACCACGGTTCGCCGCTGGCGCGGCTCCGTATCGTTGGCGGCATCCGCTTGGGGCGGCCCTGCGGGGATGCTCACCCCTTGACGGGCTTCACCCGGCTCGCCGCGAGCTTGGCGCGTTGCCGCGCTTCGTCGGTCGTGTCGGCGTTGGCCACGGCCACGCCCATGCGGCGCTTCTTGAAACTCTCCGGCTTGCCGAACAGGCGCAGATCGGATTCCGGTACCTGCAGCGCGGCGGCGACGCCTTCGAAGGCGATGCCCTTTTCCTCCAGCCCGCCGTAGATCACCGCTGAGGCACCCGGGCGGCGCAAGGAGGTGTCGACCGGCAGGCCGAGAATCGCCCGCGCATGCAGTTCGAATTCGGAGAGACGCTGCGTCGCCAGCGTCACCAGCCCGGTGTCGTGCGGGCGCGGGCTGACTTCGGAGAACCACACCTGGTCGCCCTTGACGAACAGCTCGACGCCGAAGATGCCCCGCCCGCCGAGGTTGCCGGTGATGGCGCGGGCGATGTCGCGCGATTTCTGCAGCGCGACCGGCGTCATCGCCATCGGCTGCCAGCTCTCGACGTAATCGCCATTCACTTGCACATGCCCGATCGGCTCGCAGAAGAAGGTTTCGACCTTTCCCGATGCGCCGACCGCGCGCACGGTGAGCTGGGTGATTTCGTAGTCGAAATCGATGAAGCCCTCGACGATAACCCTTCCCGCGCCGACGCGGCCGCCGGCCTGCGCGTAGTCCCACGCCGCCTCGACGTCGGCCTGGCTCTTCAGCAGCGACTGGCCCTTGCCGGAGGACGACATCACGGGTTTTACCACGCAGGGGAAGCCGATGCCGTCGCCCGCATTTCCGTCAATGGCCGCCTGCATTTCGGCCAGAGAGTCGGCGAACTTGTAGGGTGAGACAGGCAGCCCGAGTTCTTCGGCGGCGAGCCGGCGTATCCCTTCGCGGTTCATGGTCAATTGCGCGGCGCGCGCGGTCGGGATGAATTCGGGGCGATGTCCGGCGACGCCGTCGCGCTCCATCTCGACCAGCGCAGCGGTGGCGATGGCCTCGATCTCCGGCACCACGAGGTGCGGCTGCTCCCTTTCGATCAGCGCGCGCAGGGCCGCGCCGTCGGTCATGGTCACGACATGGCTGCGATGTGCGACCTGCATGCCCGGCGCATCGGCATAGCGATCGACGCCGATCACCTCGCAACCGAGGCGCTGCAATGCGATAATTACCTCCTTGCCCAGTTCGCCGCAACCCAGCAGCATCACGCGCGTGGCGGACGGAGACAGCGGAGTGCCGATACGATCCATGAAACCCATCAGGTGCTCCCGATAAAAAAGTTTGTCCCCCCGATTTTAGAGCCTCTTGAGATGTCAGCCCCGATGAACCAGCAGGTCCCGCCGTTTCTCGATACCCGCAGCCTGCGCGACGCGCTGGGCGAATTCGCCACGGGCGTTGCGGTAATCACCGCGCGCGCCGCCGACGGCACGCCGGTCGGCGTCACCATCAATTCCTTCGCCTCGGTTTCGCTCGAGCCGCCGCTGGTGCTGTGGAGCCTCGGCCTGCAGTCGCCCTCGCTGGCGGTGTTCGAATCGTGCAGCCATTACGCGATCAATGTGCTTGCCGCCGACCAGGCCGAATTGTCGCAACGTTTTTCCCAGCCGCAGGACGACAGGTTCGCCGGCATCGACCCGGGAGTCGGCGCCGGCGCCACGCCGATTCTGCCCGGCTGCTGCGCCTGGTTCGAGTGCCGCAACGAAATTCGCTATCCGGGCGGCGATCATCTGATTTTTGTCGGCCACGTGGAAAACTTCAGTCGCGACGGGAAGCCGCCGCTGATCTTCCACGGCGGGCGCTACCGCGCCCTCGCTTGACGCCACATCAATCGTCCACGCGCGTCGGCTGGATCGCGGTCGCGGCCACGATCTGCATCTGGACCGGGTTTATCCTCGTCACGCGCGCCGGCGGCAAAGGCGTGCTGACCGGTTGGGATGTCACCGCGCTGCGCTTCGGCGTCGGCGCGCTGATCGCCGTGTTCTTCCTGCCGCGCGTGAGCCTGCCGCCGCGCAAGGTGATTGCGCTGTTTTCGCTGTTCGGCGGCATCGGCTACGCG
>Ga0208518_100331_pt1 | contig 14360 bp, 12 predicted proteins | sample LakWasM127_HOW14_2_FD_183937 | JGI IMG/M metagenome (GOLD analysis project Ga0208518, IMG submission 183937) | Freshwater sediment methanotrophic microbial communities from Lake Washington under simulated oxygen tension - Sediment Metagenome... | ecosystem: Environmental > Aquatic > Freshwater >...
GCCAGGCCTGCACCTCCGGCTTCATCGGCCAGGTCTCCGACATGGCGCCGTTCGGCAGCGCATCGCGCGGCAAGCAGGAAACCCGCAAGGAGATCTCGCTGATCGGCATGGCGCACCGCACCTCGTATGTGGCGCAGAGCACCATCGCGCATGTCAATCACCTGCTCGAAAGCTATGTCGACGGTCTGAACAGCCGCCGTCCGGCGCTGTTCAACATCTATGCGGTCTGCCCGCCGGAACACGGCGTCGGCGACGACAGGAGCGTGGACCAGAGCAAGCTGGCGGTGGAAGGCCGCGCCTATCCGCTGTTCCGCTTCGATCCCGATGCCGGCAACACCTTCGACGAGTGCGTCAGCCTCGAGGGCAACCCGTCGCTCGACGACGACTGGCCGACCTACAGCCTAAAGTACCTCGATGACAATGGCGTCGAGCAGAGCATGACGCTGCCGATGACCTTCGCCGATTTCGCCGCCACCGAGGCGCGCTTCCTCAAGCAGTTCCGGAAGGCGCCGCCGGACACATGGAACGATGACATGGTCCTGCTGGCGGACTTCCTGCAACTCGACAAGGACGAGCGAGAGGGCAAGTTCCCCTACATCTGGGCGGTGGACAAGAAGAATCGCCTGATGCGCCTTCTGGTGACCGAGGACCTCGTGCGCTCCACCGAGGAGAGGCGGAATTTCTGGCGCCAGTTGCGCGGTCTCGCCGGCCTCGATGCCCATCTGGCGGACAGCACCGAAGTCACCGAGCGGGTGCGCGCCGAACTGCTGGCGAAGATTTCCGCAAGCCTCGGGCTTGGCGGCATGGCCGATACGGGCCCGGCGCCATCGATAGTCGGCGCTGGCGCCACGGCGGCTGCAGGCGACGATGGCAGCGGCTACGAGCCGGTCTGGATCGAGACGCCCGAATGCACCGCCTGTGACGAGTGCACCACGCTGGCGCCGAAGATCTTTGCCTACAACGACCAGAGGCTCGCCGTCGTCATCAACCCGAAGGGAGCGAAGTTCGCCGACATCGTCAAGGCCGCCGAGAAGTGCACGGCGGGCTGCATCCATCCCGGCACGCCATGGAACATGAGCGAGCCCGGCATCGAGAAGCTGATGGCGCGCGCGGCGAAATTCAACTGACCTGTTCCGATCATGAAGCTGCTTTCCTACTTTCGCGGTGAGGCCTTCCAGCGCGGCGTGCATCCGCCGTCCTGCAAGCTGACGGCGGACCACAAGATCCGCCGGCTGCCGTTTCCGCCGAGGGTGACCGTGCCGCTGTCGCAGCATATCGGCAAGCCGCCGCGGCCGATCGTCAAGGTCGGCCACGAAGTGGTACGCGGCCAGCCGATCGCCAAGAGCGACGAGTGGCTATCGGTGCCGCATCACGCGCCGCTGTCCGGGGTGGTCGAGTTCATCGGCCTGCGGCCGGGCATGCGCGGCACCTGGATCGAGTCGATCGTCATTCGCGCCCATCCCGGCGCGACGCAGGAAGACCTCTGGGGTCAGCCGCGCGATTTGTCGCAGGCGTCCGGCGGCGACATCCTGCAGGCGATCTGGGACAGCGGCATGGTCGGCCTCGGCGGCGCGGCCTTTCCGACGCATGCGAAGCTTTCGGTGCCGAAGCAGGCGAAGGTGCACACGCTGGTGGTGAACGGCTGCGAATGCGAGCCCTATCTCACCTGCGACCATCGCGTCATGGTCGAGCAGGCCGACGACCTGCTGGTCGGCATCCGCTACGCCATGCGTGCGACTGGTGCGGTGCGCGCCATCATCGGCGTCGAGGACAACAAGCCGGACGCGGTGGCGGTGCTGCGCCAGGCCATAGCATGGGCCGGAGCCGGCGGTGCGTTTCCCGAGGGCGAGATCCATGTCGAAGCGGTGCCGACCAAGTATCCGCAGGGTGCCGAGAAGATGCTGATCATGGCGCTGTTCGGCACCGAGATGCCTGCCGGCGGCCTGCCCATCGCGCTCGGCATGGTGGTCAGCAACGTCGGCACGCTCGCCGCGCTCGGGGCTTTGCTGCCGGCGGGGCGAGGGCTGACCGAGCGCGTCGTGACCATTACCGGCCCGGGCGTGGCGCGGCCGGGCGATTATCGCGTGGTGCTCGGCACGCCGCTGAAGTTCGTGCTCGACTATGCCGGCGCGCCGGCGGTGGACGAAATGGACGCGCGCCAGGTGATCCTCGGCGGGCCGATGATGGGCCAGGCCATCGGTTCGCTCGACGTACCCATCACCAAGGGCGTCTCCGGCGTACTGGTATTCCGCCGCGAAGACATGCACTCGCGCGAAGACCGTCAGACCTATCCCTGCATCAAGTGCGGCGAATGCGTGGAGTCCTGTCCGATGGGCCTCAATCCATCGACCCTGGGCATGCTGGCCGCCAAGCGCGAATACGACCTGATGGGCGAACAGTATTTCCTCGGCGACTGCTTCGAGTGCGGTTGCTGTACCTATGTCTGCCCCTCCAACATTCCGCTGGTGCAGCAGTTCCGTGTCGCCAAGCAGATCCTGCGGGAGAAGGCGGCATGATGACAACCTTCCGCCCATCCCCCTTCCCAAGGAAGGAGGTGACGTCGGTTCAGTCGCTATCGCGGCTTCCGGATATTGGCTCGCCGCCCCCTTGGGGCGGCCCGGCGGAGGCGGCATGAACCAGCCATTGATCGAAATCCGTTCCGCGCCGCACGTCCAGGGCCCGAAGAGCGTCGAGACCATCATGCGGCATGTGGTGTATTCGCTGCTGCCGATCTGCGCCTTCTATGTCGTCCAATACGGCATTTCGGCGCTGGCATCCATCGTCGTCGTCACCGCGGCCTGCCTCTTCGCCGAGCGCAGCTTTGTCCGCACCGGCACGCAGGCGGGCCGGCTCTCGGATTTTTCCGCGGTGATCACCGGCCTGCTGCTGGCACTGACCCTGCCGCCCGGCTTCCCGCTGTGGATGGGCGCGGTCGCCGGCCTCGTCGCGATCGCTCTCGGCAAGGCGCTGTTCGGCGGCATCGGCTTCAATGTCTTCAACCCGGCGCTGGTCGGCCGCGCCTTCGTCCAGGCGGCATTTCCGACTGCCATCGCCACCTATACGCCGTCTTTCATCGGCGGGCGTTTTACCGAGTTCATTCCCTCCTCGCTGGCTCTGCCGCTGATGATCCCGGCCGATTCCGCCGCCTGGCTCAAGGCAAAGAGCCTCGATGCGCTGGCCGGTGCGACGCCGCTGGCGAAATGGAAGTTCGACGGCGTGGTGGCCAATGCCGACGAACTGCTGACTTCGCTCTCCGGCCACATGGCGGTCGGCCCCTCGCCGATGCTGATCCTGCTGTGCGGCGCTTATCTCGCGCTGCGCCGCTTCATGGACTGGCGGATTCCCCTCGCCATCCTCGGCAGCGCGGCGCTGACTGCCTGGCTGCTGTTCGCCTTCGATCCGATGCGCTACCCGAATCCGTTCTTCATGCTGTTCTCCGGCGGCCTGATCCTCGGCGCGGTGTACATGGCGACCGACATGGCGACCTCACCGGTAACGCCCAAGGGCATGTGGGTGTATGGCGCGCTGATCGGCCTGCTGACGGTGGTCATCCGCTACTACAGCGGCCTGCCGGAAGGAGTCATGTACGCAATCCTGATCGCCAATGCGGCGTCGCCGCTGATCGAGAGAATTACCCAGCCGGTGCCTTTCGGCCGCGGGGTGCTCAACCGGCGCAAGCGCGCCACCTACCCGCTGAATCCGGGTTACATCTCGCGCGAGGAAGCCAGCGCGGTAACGCCGAAGAAGCGCTTTCTGCCCAAGAAGCCCAAGAAATGAGCACGCCTGAGACACCCTCCGAGCAGAAGATCATTCCGATCGCCGTGGCCGGCGCCAAACCGCCCGCGCCGCCGGCTTCGCCGACCGCCGCGATGATACGAACGCTGGGCCTCGTGTCGTCGATCTGCGGCCTGATCATCGTCGGCGCCTATCAGGGCACCTACGACGCCGTCGCCGCCAACAAGCGCATCGCCACCGAGCGCGCCGTGTTCAAGGTGATTCCGGCAGCGAAGTCGATCGCCGAGTACGTCGCGCTGCCCGGCGGCGGCATCGAACCAAGAGTCGGCGCCGGCGACACGCCGGTTGCGCCGGGCGCCGTGAAGTTCTTTGCCGCTTATGACGAAGGCGGCAAGCTTGCCGGCATCGCCGCGGAGGGCGGCGCCAAGGGCTACGCCGACACGGTGCGCATCATGTTCGGCTATTCGCCGGACTGCCAGTGCGTGATCGGGATCGGCGTCGTCGCCATGCGCGAAACGCCGGGCATCGGCGACAAGATACTCACCGACAGGAACTTCCTCGCCAACTTCAACGACCTCGACGTCAAATTGAAGGGCGATCTCGCGGCGCTGGCCAATGAAGTCAAGACGGTCAAGCACGGCACCAAGGCCAATCCCTGGCAGATCGACGCCATCGCCGGCGCCACCATCACATCCCGTGCGGTCGGCAAGGCCATCAACGATTCGGCGCAGGCATTGCTGCCGCGCCTGGTTCCCAATCTCGACAAGCTCAGGAGCAAATCATGAATCCGTCCACGGCAAAGACATGGGATGAATTCATGGAGGGCGTCTGGCGCCAGAACCCGACCTTCGTCATGATCCTCGGCATGTGTCCGACGCTGGCCGTCACCGTCTCGGTGGTCAATGCGCTGTCGATGGGCGTGTCGACGGCGCTGGTGCTGATCGCCTCCTGCGGCCTGGTGTCGATGATGCGCAACGTCACGCCCAAGGAAGTCCGCATCGCCGTCTACATCGTGATCATTGCCACCTTCGTCACCGTAGTGGATTACGCGATCCAGGCCATCAGTCTCGCACTTTACGACGCGCTCGGCGCCTTCATCCAGCTGATCGTGGTGAACTGCATCATCCTTGGTCGCGCCGAGGCGCACGCGGCGAAGAATCCGCCGCTGCCGGCCATGATCAACGCCGCCGGCATGGGCATCGGCTTCACCATCGGCCTGCTGTCGCTCGGCGTGGTGCGCGAGATCCTGGGCGCCGGCACGCTGTTCGGCGTCTCGCTGTTCGGCGCCAGCTTCCAGCCCTGGGTGATCATGGTACTGCCGCCCGGCGGATTCTTCGTGCTCGGCGCCTGGCTGCTGTTCTTCTCCTGGCTCGAGCGCAGGAAACTGCGCCGGCAGCCGGGCAAACAGTCAGGAAAACCCGCGGAGGCCACCCAAAATGCATGAGTCGGCCTTCCAGATTTTTGTCAATGCGCTGCTCGCCAACAACTTCGTGCTGGCGATGTTCCTCGGCCTGTGTCCCTTCCTCGGCGTTTCGGGCAAGCTCGACACGGCCTTCCCGATGGGCGTGGCGACCACCTTCGTGATGCTGGTCGCCTCGCTCTGCGCCTACGGCCTGAACCTGCTGCTGTCGGCCTTCCACCTCGAATTCCTGCGCCTGATTTCCTACATCGTGATCATCGCCTCATCGGTGCAGTTGGTCGAAATGGTGCTGAAGAAGTACAGCCCGGCGCTGTTTCGCGCGCTCGGCATCTACCTGCCGCTGATCACCACCAACTGTGCCGTGCTCGGCGTCGCGCTGTTCCAGACGGCGCGCGAATACGATTTCGTCCAGTCGGTGACCTTCAGCATCGGCGGCGGCGCCGGCTTCACCCTGGCGCTGGTGCTGATGGCCAGCGTACGCGAGCGCCTGCAGCTCTCCAACGTCCCCGACCTGGCGCAGGGCACGGCCCTGTCGCTGATGCTGGCGGGCATCCTGTCGCTGTCCTTCATGGGCTTTGCCGGACTGGGCGGATGATGACTACCTATCTCGTCACCGTCGCGATCATCTTTTCTGTCCTGCTCGGCGGTATTGCCGTCGATCGCCTGTACCGCAGCTTCGCCGCCAGGAACCCGCAGCTCGGGCCGTTCCGCGACAACAGCAAGTGCGGTTGCTGCACGGCCGGCAGCGGCTGCAGCGACACCTCCTGCGCCACCGATGCCGCAAAGCCGGCCGCGTCCGGCCGCTGATCAACTTTTTCCGGAGCCAATGCCATGCCGATATCGAAGCCGCCAGCACCTCCCCCGCCCAGGAGCTATTCCGCCGTTCTGCTGGAATCGCGCCGCATCACGCCGCCAGCCTCGCGCGAGGAAGTCCGCCATCTGGTGTTCCGTACCACCGATCTGTCCTTCGACGGAGCGCTCGGCAACTGCATCCGCGTCCTCGCGCCCGGGCAGTTCGGCAATCCCCATCACGCCCGCCTCTACTCGATCATGGACCTCGAGCGACGCAGCGACGCCACCGAGTTCGCCATCTGCGTCAGGCGCTGTTCCTACATCGACGACTTCAACGGCGAGGAATACAAGGGCGTCGCCTCGAACTACCTCTGCGACATGCGCCCGGACGAGATCCTCCAGTTTGCCGGCCCGGTCGGCTATCCGTTCGTGATTCCCGAAGACAAGACCGCCGATATCCTGATGCTGGGCATGGGCACCGGCATCGCGCCTTTCCGCACGCTGATCCGCCGGATCTACGAAAAGATCGGCGGCTGGAAGGGCAGGGTGCGGCTGTTCTACGGCGCGAAGAGTCCGCTCGAGATGCTCTACATGAACGACGAGAACAACGACCTCGCCAACTACTTCGACCAGCCGACGTTCAAGGCCTTCCAGGCCGTGAGTCCGCGCCCCGCCCTGGACGCGCCGGTTTCGCTGGAACAGGCCATCGAGCAGAACGCTGCCGAAGTATGGGAGATGCTCACGCGGCCGGGCACGCGGGTGTTCATCGCCGGCACCGGGGCCATGCTGAACACGGTCGAGCAGTCGATGGCCAGGCTGGCCGGTTCATCCCGAAGCTGGGCGGCCGTGCACAAGGAACTGGTCTCGACCGGGCGCTGGAGCGAAGTGCTGTACTAGCGGCCTGCCGGGCCTGTTCGACGGCCATCAACGCCATTGCTTGCGGCATGTGATCTTCAAATGTCGGGCCCCATTTTTTTCTTGGACAATCGCTTCGCCGTTGGCAGCAAAGAAAAGCAAAGCTTGTCGGTTCTCATACCGACCAACGAGTAAGGGAGGATATACCATGGGAATGTTGGACTGGTTCAAGAGCATCGTTCGCGGGGAAGAAAGCAGCGCACCGGCGCCGGCGGCATCGCCGGCGGCAGGGGCAACGGCAGACCAGAGCAGCGAACTGGCTGGCTTGAATTTCAAGACGGCGGTCGATGCCCACATGAAATGGAAGGTCCGCCTTGAAAGCTACATCAACGGCACCAGCACCGAGGAACTGAAGGTCGAGGTGGTGTGCCGCGACGACCAATGCCCCCTGGGCAAGTGGATCCACGACAAGGGCGGTGAAAAGTTCGGCTTTTCCGAAACCTTCTTCGACATGAAGGCCCACCATGCCCATTTCCACCGCTGTGCCGGAGACGTCCTCGCGGCGGCGCAGTCGGGCAAGAAGGATGCGGCACTCAAACTGCTGCACGGCGGCGACTATGTGAAGGCCTCGGAACGCGTCAAGATGCTGCTGGCCCGGATGTTCGTCATCGCGTCCGAAGGCACCGAGGCGATCGATTCCCACATCCGGTGGAAGGCGCGACTGCAGGCCTACATTGCCGGCAGCGGCAAAGAGGAGCTGAAGGTCGATGTCGTGGCACGCGACGATCAATGCACGCTCGGCCACTGGATCAACGGCATCGGCGGCGAGCGCTTCGGGAAGGATCCGGTTTTCGCGGTGGTCAGGTCGCGCCATGCCCATTTCCATCGCTGTGCCGGCGAAGTGCTGTCCGTGGCCCAGCAGGGCGACAAGGCCAAGGCGCTGCACATGCTGGAGGAGGGGGCCTATCCGGACGCGTCCGAGCAAGTGGCCGAAGCCATAGTGCACCTCTTCGAACAACAGAAGGTCGCCGTCGCGCGGGACAAGACGACGGCCTGACGCTTTGGCGATCCGGCAGCGTCCGCGTCGTGCCCTCCGGCATGGCGCGGAGATGCTTCGGTGGAAAGCGGCGACGCGGGGCACGCCCGGGTTCGAATGACGGTTTGAGTGCCTGCAGCGCGGGGCTGGTGCATACTTGCGCGAATTTCGCAGAACCCCGAGGAGACGAAAGTGCGTATCGGCATCCCCACCGAAATCAAATCCGGCGAGTTCCGCGTCGGCTTGGTTCCCGCTTCGGTGCAGGAGCTGTGCGCCGCCGGTCATGACGTCCTGGTGCAATCGTGCGCCGGAGCCCCGATCGGCTTCGGTGATGCCGACTACGCGGCAGCCGGCGCGCACGTCGTAACAAGCGCAGCGGAGGCCTGGGCGGCCGAACTGGTGGTCAAGGTGAAGGAGCCCCAGGCGTCGGAATTCAGCTTCCTGCGGCGGGATCTGGTGCTTTTCACCTATCTGCATCTGGCCCCGGACTTGCGCCAGACCGAAGCACTGCAGAGCTCGGGATGCATCGCCATCGCGTATGAAACCGTGACCGACCGCGAGGGCCAGCTGCCGCTGCTGGCGCCGATGTCGGCCGTGGCGGGACGCATGGCCGTGCAGGTCGGCGCGCACTTCCTGGAAAAGGCCCATGGCGGCCGCGGTATCCTGCTCGGCGGGGTGCCCGGTGTCGCGCCGGGGCGGGTCACCGTGCTCGGAACCGGCACCGTTGCCGCCCATGCGGTGCGCATGGCAGTGGGGCTCGGCGCCGAGGTGACGGTGATCGGCCGCACCCCGGCGCGCCTCGATGCGCTGGACCGGGAGTATCACGGACGCATTCGCACGCTGATGGCGAGCCGGGCGGCCATCGGGGACTCCGTACGCCGCGCCGACCTGGTGATCGGCGCGGTTCTGCAGCCTGGAGGTCCTGCGCCGAAACTGATCGATCGCGGGCTGCTGAAGAAGATGCAGCGCGGCGCGGTGATTGTCGATGTGGCCATCGACCAGGGCGGCTGCTGCGAAACCTCGCGCCCGACCACGCATGCCGATCCGGTTTTCGTCGAGGAGGGCGTGCTGCATTACTGCGTCGCCAACATGCCCGGCGCCGTGCCGCTGACCTCGGCCCTGGCACTGGGCAACGCCACCTTGCCCTACGTGCGCGCGCTGGCCGGCAAGGGCTGGAAGCAGGCGCTGCGCGACGACTCCGGGTTCGCCGCCGGGCTCAACGTATGCGACGGGCAGATCACGCATCGCGCCGTGGCGGAGGCGCTCGGCAAGAGTTTCAGGCCGCCGGCGGATAGTGTCGCGCCCTGAGCGAAAAGGCGAAAGCCCGCCTTGCGGCAGGCCCGTGAGGCGCATGAACCTGCAGCGACGGTCGTCAGCCGGCTACTCGCACTTGATATCCGACGGCAGGGTCCACGCACGAAGTGCGCGGAGGAGCGACCGCTTCTTGGTCTGATGTGCCTGCATGCGACGCAGAATGTCATCGAGGGTGCGCATGGCCTCGGCGATGTGCGGCCCCTTGTTGAGCATCACGCATTCCGCCCGCTCGCCCATGGCGGCGTCGGTGATTTCCGCGCGTGACGGCAGGCCGGTCTTGGCCAGCGTCTCGAGAACCTGGGTGGCCCAGATCACGGGCATGTGCGCGGCTTCCGCTGCCCAGAGGATCTCTTCCTGCACTTCGGCAAGGCGTTCATAGCCGCATTCGACGGCCAGGTCGCCGCGCGCGATCATGATCCCGGCCGCCTTGCTCGTCATCGCCGAGAAAAGCAGCTCCGGAAGATTCTCGAAGGCACGTCGCGTCTCGATCTTGAGCACGATGCCGAGGTTCGGCTTGCCAAGCCGATCAAGGCCGGCCCGCAATGCCGCTATGTCGCTGGCACGCTGTACGAATGACAGGCCCACCAGATCCGCCTCCTGGGCCACGATGGCCAGGTCCTCGAGATCCTTGGCGGTCAGCGCGGGCAGTTTGAGCTGGCTGTCCGGCAGGTTGATGCCCTTGTCGCTGGCCAGCTTTTCGCCGCCGTCCCGGGCATGGGTGATTTCCACCTCGAGCCAGTTCCTTTCAATGCGCCGGATCACGCCGCCGATGCGACCGTCATCGAACCAGATGCGTTCGCCGACGCAGACGTTCTTGAATATCTCGGGCAGGGTGCACGCGACGGCAGGAACAGGATGCTGCTGCTTCTTTTTCGATTTGAAGACCGGCACGTGATTGGCGTCGCGTGTCAGGTGCAGGATCCCGCCGCGTTCCAGCTGCAATGTTCCCTCGGGACTCGGCAGATCGGACACGCCGCTGGCTCGCGGACGCGCGCCTTTGCGCCGCCGCTTGAGGCGGGTATCGGAAACCAGGTAGGCGGTCCGGGAACACTCCGCGAGGACGCCGCCTTCTTCCCGCAGCACCACCCGGAGACTGCGCCTGGCGCCGCGGGCGTCGGTCAGGTCGACGTGATCGCCCAATTCCAGTTGGTCGAGCCACGCCGCGTCGACACCGACATGGGTCGCGGCGCCGGTCACCGGCAGGCTTGCGCCGCTGGCACGCAATCCGACGAGACAAGGCAATACGACCCGGCCGAACTCGTCGCGCAGGGGCCGCAGCTTGAGCACGGGCGCACCTGCGGGAAGGGCGCCGGTTCGCAATTTCGGCCCGCCGACATCCATGAGGATGCGCACCGGGCGTCGTTCCGCCTTTGCCGCCCGGCGCACGTTGGCGGCCATGGCCCGCCATTCGTCCGGTCCGTCGTGGGCGCAATTGATGCGGGCGATGTCCATTCCGGACTGCACCAGTTGCCGGATCAGGCCATAGTCTGCGGCCGCTTCGGTCGACAAGGTGACCATGATGCGCACGGCTCTTTCCTGCGGCGGCGCGCCGAGCAGCTCGTCGGTGTGCCGTTCGAGCAGTTTGCGGCTGCTCTCCATGCCCACCGGCTCATCCTCCAGCGGGGGCCGCCATGGCTTGCCGGTCATCCGGTGCAGGATGCCGAGCACCTTGTCGAGATTGGCCAGAACGTGGGATTCGGCCCGCCCGAGCGAGGAGAGGCCCACCCGGGCCAACGATTCCTGCAGCGGGCGGCGGTCGCTCTGGCGCAGGCGCAAGTAGTGGGCAAAATTGCGGGCGCTCGTCCGATAGCCGGGGTCGAGGCTCTCCAGATGAGGCGCCAGGCTCTTCTCGTAAGCCAGCAATTTGCCGCGCAAGGTCCACAACTGCTCGATGATCGCGTCGCAGGCGGTCTGATCCCATGTGTCTGCGAGCGTCTGGTCCGAAGCGGCATCCGGGCCGCGGGTCGCCTTGTCTGCGGCGACATTGGTCCGCGCTTTCTTCTTCGATGATCGGGTCTGGGCAGCCATGGCGTGCGGTGGTTTCAACGGGTTTGACGTGGCGTCAGGTACGTTTGGGCAGTCAGCAAGAGTGCTGCAACTTCTGGTCGGTAGTTTAGGCCAATAATGTGGCGTGCATGTGCGCAAAAGGGCCGAATTTCGGCCGGCGCTTCCCGGCCCTTTCTCATGCAGGGGCAAGACCGGCCGCGGACCCGGCGGCCGAGCGCCAGGCCTTCGCTAGTGCGCCGGTGCCTCGTCCCCGTGCCGTGAAAAATGCCCCCGCTTCATCAGCAGCAGCAACGGCAGGGCCGCCAGCAGGGCGACGCCGAACAGCAGAAACAGCCGCTCGAAAGCCAGCATGGCGGCTTGCTTCATGACCATGCCATCGAGCAGCCGCAGCGCCTTGGCCTGCGCCATCACTTCGGGCGTGCCGTGGCTGATCACCAGGGCCTTGAGCCTGGCCAGTCGCGTCACGGTCGCATCCGAGAACTGGGTGACATGGACCAGGATATCCGCCCGGTTGGCTTGCTGGAACTGCTGGAACAGGGTGGCCGAACTGGCGATGCCGACGCTGCCGCCAAGCTGGCGGGTCAGGTTGTAGAGGCCGCTGCCGGCCGCCAGTTCCTGCGGCGCCAGATTGCCCAGCGCGAGGTTGTTGAGCGGAATGAATACCAGGCCGAGGCCGACGCCGCGCAGGATGACCGGCCAGAGGAAGTCGTCCCAACCCGACTGGATGGTGAACAGCGAGTGCTGCCACATCGAATAGCCGAAGACGCAGGCGCCGATCACCACGAAGATGCGCAGGTCGAGGCTGGTCTTTGCCGTCATGCGCCCCATGACCGCCATCGTGATGCCGGAGGCCAGCGCCCCGGGCAGGATCACCATGCCGGTCTCCCAGGCGGTAAAGCCGAGCAGCGTCTGCACATACACGGGAAACACGAACACCGTACTGTAGAGTGCGCTGCCGACCAGAAAGCCGAAGACCAGCGAGGCGGCAAACTGGCGGTCGTGCAGGATGCGCAGCTGCACCACCGGATGATCGTGGCGCAATTCCTGCCAGACGAACAGGGCCAGTGAAGTGGCGCTGACGATGGCATAGGCGACGATTTCGCGCGACTCGAACCAGTCGAGCTTCTCGCCGCGCTCGAGCATGGTCTGCAGGCAGCCGACGCCCATCGCCAGCAACAGCAGCCCCAGCGCATCGACCTTCTCGGCGCGCGCGCCGTACCTGGAATCAGGGACCAGCATCAATGTCAGCAGCAGGCCCAGCGCGCCCAGCGGCAGGTTGATGTAGAAGATCCAGGGCCACGACGCCGTGTCGGTGATCCAGCCGCCGAGCGTCGGGCCGAGCATGGGCCCGACCATGATGCCGAGGCCGAAGATCGCCATCGCCGTGCCGGCCTCCTGGCGCGGAAACACCTCGTAGAGGGTCGCCTGCGCGGTCGAAATGAGGCCGCCGCCGCCCAGCCCCTGGACGATGCGCCAGAACACCAGGCCCTCGAGCGTCGAGGCGTTGCCGCAGAAGAAGGATGAAAGCGTGAACAGCAGGATCGACAGCGCCATGTAATTGCGCCGGCCGAACCAGTTGGACAGCCAGCCCGAAATCGGCAGCACGATCACGTTGGCCACCACGTAGCCGGTCGACACCCAGGCCACCTCGTCCAGCGTGGCGCCGAGCGAACCCATCATGTGCGGGATGGCGACGTTGACGATGCTGGTATCGACCAGCTCCATCATCGCGGCCAGCGTCACCGTGAAGGCGATCGGGAAGCGCGCGGCGTGGATCTCGGCGTCGGTGCCGACGCGGCTGAGGCCCGGCAGCAGCGGTTTCACTTGGTCGAGATGGTGACGTACACGCTCATGCCCGGCCGCAGCGGACGCAAGGGATCGGCGCTCTGCTTGACGCGGATGCGCACCGGCACCCGCTGCACCACCTTGGTGAAGTTGCCGGTGGCATTGTCGGGCGGCAGCAGGGAGAAGCGTGCGCCGGTGGCGGGGCCGACCGAGGTCACGGTGCCCTCGACGGCCTGTCCCGGATAGGCGTCGATTTCGAGTTCGGCCGGCGCCCCCGGCTTGATGTCGCGTACGTCGGTTTCCTTCAGGTTGGCGACGACCCAGATGTCGGTCAGCGGTACCAGTGACAGCAGCGGCTGCCCGGCGGCGACGAGTTGCCCCGGTTCCATGTTCTTGTTGCTGACGATGCCGGCGGCGGGGGCCGCGATACGCGTGTCGGCGAGCTGGATCGCCGCCAGGTCGCGCACTGCGCGGGCGGATTCGACCTTGGCCAGTGCGGCGCGCAGAGCAGCGCCGGAGGCCGTGACCTGCTCGCCGGCCGAAGTGGCGCTCTCGCGGCTGACCTTGACCTGGGCCAGCGCGGCCCTGGCGGCGGCTTCGGCAGAATCGAGCGCCTGCGGCGAAAGCATCTTCTTCTCGACCAGGGGCCGGATGCGGTCGAGGTCCTTCTGCGCCTTGTCGGCGTTGGCGATGGCCTGCTCGATGCCGGAGCGCGCGGCGGCGGCGGCGGCGCGGGCGGCCGCGACTTGGGCGCCGGCCTGCCCGGTCTGTCCTTCCTTGCCGGCGTTGGCCACCGCCAGTTCGAGGTCGGCCTCGGCCTGGGCCAGTTTCGCACGGTAGTCGCGGTCGTCGATGCGCGCCAGCAGGTCGCCGGCCTTGACCGCCTGGTGGTCCTCGACCTTCACCTCGTGAACGAAGCCGCCGACCTTGGCCAGGACCGGGACGATATGGCCCTCGACCTGTGCGTTGTCGGTGCTGACGTGGGACAGTCCCCACCACCACTTGTGGCCGAGCCAGCCGGCGAGGGCGAGGACGGCGACGAGCAGCACCATGCGGGGAGAGGCCTTGCCCGGGGAAGCTCTATGCATAGGGAATGACTCGGCTTTTGCGAAAGCGGCACCTTACCACAGGCCGCCGGTCACCCCGGCGGCGGTCGCCGTGCCGTCGGCGCCGACTCTTCAGTCGTCGCTTTCCTCGAACCAGCGCAGCTTGTCGCGCAGCGTCACCACTTCGCCGACGATGATCAGGGTCGGCGCGCGCAGCTTGGTGGTCTCGGCCAGGGCCGGCAGTGTCGCCAGCGTGCCGGTGACGGTGCGCTGGCTGGGCTGGGTGCCGTGCTGCACGATGGCCGCCGGCCAATCGGGCGGCAGGCCGTGTTCCATGAGTTTGGCACAGAGGTGCGGCAGCCCCGACAGG
>Ga0208518_100351_pt1 | contig 13715 bp, 8 predicted proteins | sample LakWasM127_HOW14_2_FD_183937 | JGI IMG/M metagenome (GOLD analysis project Ga0208518, IMG submission 183937) | Freshwater sediment methanotrophic microbial communities from Lake Washington under simulated oxygen tension - Sediment Metagenome... | ecosystem: Environmental > Aquatic > Freshwater >...
CTTGCTTCGATCTGCTCTTCGGTCAGGCCGAACAGGAAGAAGTTTTCATCGCCGACTTCTTCCCTGATTTCAATATTGGCCCCATCCAGTGTCCCGATAGTTAACGCCCCGTTCATCATCAGCTTCATATTGCCGGTGCCGGACGCCTCTTTTCCCGCGGTAGAAATTTGCTCGGAAAGATCGGCCGCAGGGCAGATCATTTCCATCCCCGAAACCCGATAATCGGGCAGAAAAAACAGGGCCAGCTTGTCGTCGACATCGGGATCCGAGTTAATGACATGGGCGACATTGTTAATCAGTTTAATGCTTCTTTTTGCCATGGCATAACCCGGCGCAGCCTTGCCGCCGATCAGCACACAACGCGCAACCCAGTTTATTGTGTCGCCACGCTTGATGCGATCGTAAAGATGAATAACGTGCAGCACATTTAAAATCTGCCGTTTGTATTCATGGATGCGCTTAACCTGTATGTCGAACAACGCATCGGGATTTAAATGGATGTCCAGGTATTGCTTTTTGTGCTCAATCAAACGCAGCTTTGCGTGTTGTTTTATAGCACGCCAGCGATGTCGAAACTCGGCATCTTCGGCGAAAGGCTCCAGCTTTTTTAATTCGTCCAGATGCGTTATCCAGCCGTCGCCGATGGCCTCTGTTATCAACGCAGCTAATTCGGGGTTACAAGAGGCCAGCCAGCGGCGCGGGGTTACGCCGTTGGTTTTGTTGTTAAATTTGTGCGGCCATAAGGCATAAAAGTCGCGAAACAAGCCCTGTTGCAGTAACTGGGAATGCAATTGGGCAACGCCATTGACCGAAAAACTGCCGACGATGGCAAGATAAGCCATGCGCACTTGCTGCTCGGCCCCTTCCTCTATAATTGACATTCTACTCAATATGGCTTTATCGCCGGGCCAATGCGCTGCGACTTCCGATAGAAAACAGGCATTGATTTCAAAGATAATCTCCATCAATCTCGGCAACAACCGTTGCATGAGTTTGACCGACCATTTTTCCAGCGCTTCAGGCAACAGGGTATGATTGGTATAAGCCATGGTTTGCCGGGTAATGCCCCAGGCTTTAGCCCATGACAGGCCATGCACATCCATTAGCAAACGCATCAGTTCGGCTATGGCGATGCTCGGATGGGTGTCGTTTAACTGAAAACAGCTTTTCTCGGCGAAGTTGTCGAACTCATGTCCATGTTGCCTGACCCAAAGGGAAAGAACATCCTGCAAGCTGGCGGAAGCCAGGAAATACTGCTGCCGCAGCCTCAATTCCTTGCCGTTTTCATTGGCGTCATTGGGATACAGCACCATGGTAATGTGCTCTGCGGTGACTTTTGAGGCCACCGATTCGGCATAATCGCCCGCGTTGAACTCATCCAGGTTAAATTCCTCGGTCGCCACGGCTTTCCATAAACGCAAGGTATTGACGGTGTTGTTTTGATAACCCGGTATCGGTGTGTCAAAGGGGACGGCCAACACATCATGGGTACTGATCCAGCAGACCCGCTGATTGCCCTGTTCATCCGTTTGTATTTCGGTATGGCCGCCAAGCTTGATGCGTAAAGAATATTCCAGCCGCTCAATTTCCCAGACATTGCCGTGGCGCAACCAGTGATCCGGCTTTTCGATCTGTTCGCCATTGACGAGAGTTTGGGTGAACATGCCGTATTCGTAACGCAAACCGTAGCCTACCACCGGCAATTGCAGCGTCGCGCAACTGTCGATAAAACAGGCTGCCAGACGCCCCAGCCCGCCATTACCCAGACCGGCATCAAGTTCCCGGTCAATCAATTCCTCGATTTCAATACCCAAATCGTGCATGGCTTGGGTGGCCTCATCTATTACACCGAGATTAAGCATGGCATTGCTCAAGGTTCTACCCATCAAAAATTCCATTGAAAGATAAAACACCCGCTTGCTATCCCTTTTGTTATAGGTTTTATAGGTGGTTTTCCAGCGCTCCATCAACCGGTCGCGGATAGACAGCGACAACGCCTCGCAGGCATAAAAAGGCGATGACCGGAAATTCTCGTCCCGTCCCAACGAGTGAACATAATACCGTTTAAAATCGCCGATAAAATCCTCTTTTGTTACACCCAATGTAGGAACATCAGTAATTGAAGAAATAGGCTTGCTCATAACAAATCGTTTATTAGGCATCGTTTACTCCAAGGTTGAGCGAATCAGGTATTAATTTAAGCGGCGTCCCTTTTATTTTACTTTTCGAGGTTGGCGACGCGGGCCAGGATTTCCTGCCATAAGGCATCGTAAGCAACCGTGGACTGGCTTTTCTTGATATAGCCCCCAAGCGGCATGCGCTCCAGCCCCATACGTTCAATGTCGCTGGCATAAGGAATGGCCGTAGTTAAAACCTCAGGGTGCGTCTCAAGCAGATTGTCCATGATCTCCCGGTGCATTTTTTTACGCCGGTCGGCCATCGAGAAAAACGGAATGAGCGCCAGTTTATTCAAGTCATTATCCTCGATAAACTTTTCCAGTTGTTCAAGCGTTCTTAACGACAGCGTGGTAGGAATGATCGGCGACAACAATATATCTGCGGCCTCAAAAACGGCTTCGGATAATAGCGAAATATTGGGAGGACAATCCAGAAAAATAAAGTCGTATTCTTCCGTCAAGGGCTTCAGGAGTTTTTTAAGTTGCTGGGTCGGCTTTTTCTTGGCGTCCAGAACCAAATCCAGATTTCTGAACGAGAAATCGGCCGGCAATAAATCCAGGTTTTCAAAATCAGTGCCTTTAATCAGGCCGTCCAGTTCGCGTTTTCCGGCGATCAAGTCTTTGCTGCCGCCTTTGATCTTGGGCTTGATGCGAAAATAATAACTGCTGGCTCCCTGCGGATCAAGATCCCAAACCAGGGTGCGATAACCGTTGCGGGCGGCAGTGTGGGCCAGATTGACCGCACTCGAAGTTTTGCCGACGCCACCCTTGATGCTATAGATAGCTAATACATTCATTGTATGGTCTCGTGTTTATACTAATAAAGTTGAAGCACGATAACACAACCCTTACTCTTGGCAAGACTCGCCGGTTGCGTAACGGATGCATTGCCGACTGCCGATTCAGACACGACAAACCTTAAAAATTCGCCCTGCTTGTTACCTTATGGCCGGCTTGGGACTATGATTCAAGCCGCACGCCGTTGCGATTGCCTTGTTTGACGAGATATAAAGCGTCATCCGCCCTTTTCATCAATTCTTTCCAACTGGGCTTGGCTCCCATCGCGCCTGCCACACCAATGCTGACGGTAACCGGGTAACGCAAAGCCAGTCCCTTGGGCTGGTTTCGTTCGATGGAATTGCGGATGCGTTCAGCCAACAATAGGGCTGTGCTGCCGTCGGTGTTGGGGGCGATAATCAGGAACTCTTCGCCCCCCAGACGGCAGGTAATATCGTTGGTACGTGCGGTTGTGCGCATCAGGTTGGCCGCATGAATAAGCACCTGGTCGCCGACATCATGGCCCAGTGTATCATTGACCGATTTAAAATAATCCAAATCCAGCATTAAAACGCTCAACGGTTGATTGGAACGCAGCGCAGTCGCCGCCTCCTGCTCCAGGCGATTAAGCGCATAGCGTCGGTTGGGCAAGCCGGTCAGCACGTCGGTATTCGCCATAGACTTAAGACGGCGGTTCGCTGCCGCCAGCTCGGCCGTGTAACGTTGTATATCCCGGCTCTCTTTTTCCAGTTCGTTTTGTAGCGTGATGATGCGCTGCCCGGCCCGGAGGCGCGCCAGCAGCACGCGCAGGCTAATCGGCTTGGTCACATAATCGTCGATACCGGCATCGAAGGCTTCAACCAGGGCGTCCTCGTCTTCCGTGGAGGTGAGCATAATCAGGTAAATGTTTTTACCAAAGACCGATGCGCGTAACGCCTTGCAAAGGGCCAATCCATCCATGGGTTTCATGCGCCAATCGGTAATCACCAGTTGAGGTTTATGCTCAATAACATACTTTAGCGCGGATTCCCCGTTGCGACACACAGCAACCTGATTACCGGCCGCGGCAAGCTGCTTGGAAAGACGCGCCAGCATCATGGGATCGTCATCGACCAGCAACAGGTTTAAGCCCAACAAATCCGATTCCAGGGTATCAACGGCTTTTAGCAGGGGCTGGCGCACATCCGTTTTTACGTCAATTAACTTTCCCCACTCATGCCAAAGTTCGATCGTTTCGTCGATAAACGCAAGCAAAGCAGGTTCGTCCAGAGCATGAAGGTCAGCCTCTGCTGTTAAATACGGCAACAGCATGGCGCGATGGGCTTCATCGGCCACACAGTAGTTTCCGATCAGCCGGGCGAGAATCAGTTGTCTGGCAAACTGGTCAATTCGAGTAAGTCCCGCTACTTTCATCTCAAAGCTCAGTTTCAGGGCGTCCAGAAATACCGTCGGAAACCCCCAGTCGGCCAGCAACATTAAACTCAAGGCGTTATGATCAATGGCGAAACGTTCGCGCTCCAAAGCAAGAAGCTGTTTGCCCTCTGCCATACCAAGACATTCGCCATAGATCTCCGACCAGGCGGTTGCCAGAGCGAGACCGCCTATATCGCTAAGCAGCCCCAACGTAAACGATTCTGCCGGTACCACGGTAACTTCCCTGGCAGTGATCGCGGCGATGGACACCGACATCGCCAGGGATCGCGACCAGTAAGCTTCATAATCAAACTCCGGGCAATGCCCCTTACTGTTGCTGCCGATCAACGAAAGGCTCAACGCAAAGTTGCGCACCGTCTGCATGCCCATCATCATGACTGCCGTTTGAATATCGGCAATAGGGCGTCTGGCCCCGAAAGCGGCCGAATTGGCAAAGCGCAAGATACGCCCGCTCAGGGCAGGATCGACTTTTACCAGTTGACTCACCTGCTGTACGATGGCGTCGCTTTGTTGCACAAGCTGCATGATGGCCAATGCCGTTCCCGACGGGGAAGGCAAGCGGTCGGCGGCTTTTAATTCATTAAGATTGAATTCGATATTCATTGATTTTGTTCTTTTCTTTCGACTGCAGGGAGGCAGGAGGTAGAGCAACGCAGGGAGCGGTTGCCGAGTAGCAGAATCTCGACTAAATCCACTGTAGACTGGGTCAAGTCATTGGCCATTGACTGAAAATCGGTATCTGCGGCGTTGCCTACAGGATGCAGGTCAGCGGCGGGAGCGTGAGCGGAAGCTTTACGGGCGGCGTGTTCCAGTTTTACCGCAAGGCTGATTATTTTTTCAGCACAAAAATGTCCGGCCATGCCTTTAATAGCGTGAGCTGCGTCGGCCAACGCAAGGAGATCGGCTCGAGACAGGGCGTCAGCCAATTCCGCCATAAACACAGGCGCTTCCTCGAGAAATAAATCGATCATCTCGGCCAATAAGTCATGGTCGTCATCCAGCCGTTTGAGCGCCGCGGATTCGTCCCAACAGGCTGTTGAAGTCTCCCCGCCTTCGGCTTCGCTCTTGGCCAAGGCAGGACTGTGGGAGATTTTCCTTTGATCAGGATTATCCTGCGCTATCGGTGCGACTTCAGGTGCGGACGGCTCGCCCAGCCAGCGCGCCAAAACCACCGCCAAATCGGATCGACTGGCGGGTTTGCTAAGATAATCGTCCATGCCTGCGGACAGGCATTTTTCGCGCTCTCCTGCCGATGCATGCGCGGTAAGCGCGATGACTGACGTCCGTATGCCGCCATCTGCGGCTATTTCCCGTTCACGCAAGATGCGTGTGGCTTCGTAACCGTCCATGATCGGCATTTGACAGTCCATAAACACCAGATCGTAAGCTTGACGCTCCAGCAGATCCAGAGCCACTTGTCCGTTATTGGCCAAATCGGGCTTAAGCTGGAACTTGGCGAGCTGGGACAGTATCACTTTTTGGTTGACCTTGTTGTCTTCCACCACCAACACTCGCTTGCTGCTGTAATCGAGCAAGACCTCTTTTTTTTCCTTCTCCACTGGAGCGGTTTTTTGACCGGGAAGCTGTAATGCATCGATAACGGCATCAAAAAGCTGCGATTGTCGCACCGGTTTTAGCAGGCTTTGGGTAAATCCCGACGCGAGTCTTTCGACTTGCGAGCCGATACTGCCGGAAGATAAAAGAATGCGCGGCGTGTCGGCGATGGCGGGGTTTTCGATGATGGCCCGCGCCAGGGCGAAGCCGTCCATGCCCGGCATTTGCATATCCGACAGCAGCAAATCGTAAGGTTCGTTTCGCAGAACCGCGGCTTCGAGTTCATCAAGCGCCGCAGGCCCGTTGTCTGCTTCGCTTAAAGTAAAACCCCAGTTGCTTAAGTAATGCGTCAAAATCATGCGGTTGGTGGCGTTATCGTCGACTATCAAGACACGCTTGTCGCAAAAATTAGCCTGCGGGGCCGGAGCCTCGTTATCCACCGCCGCCAATGGCAAGGTAAACCAAAAGTTTGCTCCCTGTCCCAAGGCGCTTTCAACACCGATGTTGCCGTTCATCAGCATAACCAGGTCCTTGCTGATGGATAAGCCCAGCCCGGTACCGCCATAACGCCGGGAGGTGGAACTGTCAGCCTGTGAAAAAGCCTGAAACAGGCGTGCTTGCGCCTCTGCGGTAATGCCGATGCCGGTATCGACTACCTCAAAACGAAGTATCGCCAGGGAGGGCGTGTCTGCCGCAAACCCGCCGTGAGCGGATGCTGCGTCGGTATCGTCCTTTTTCGGTACGCGTACTGTGACAGAAACCTCGCCCTGCTCGGTAAATTTAACGGCGTTGCCAATCAGGTTGGTGAGCACTTGACGGATACGGGTGGGATCGCCCTGCCAACGCAACGGTAAATCTGTCGGCAGAAAGCAGTTTAATTCCAGGCCCTTGCTGTGGGCGCGACTGGACAGCAAGGTGCAAACTTCTTCCACCAAATCGGGCAGATTAAACTCGATTTGCTCCAACTCGATTTTACCCGCCTCCAGTTTGGAAAAATCCAGAATATCGTTGATGATGGTTAACAGGGATTCCGCCGAATTTGCCGCAATATCGATCAGGTCCCATTGCTCGCGAGACAGTTGCGTATCCTGCAGAAGATCCAGCATACCCAATACGCCGTTCATCGGCGTGCGAATCTCATGACTCATATTGGCCAGGAACTCGGTCTTGGTATGCGCGACCTGCAAGGCGGCATCACGCGCAGCTTCCAGCGAAGCATTGGCCTGATTCTGGAGCAACGCGAGCGCCATCATTTCGCCGACTTCCTTGAGCATGGCGATGCGGGACTCGTTTTGCACAGGGTAGGCATCAGTAAAAACAAACAGTACGCCGAGAATGTCCTCGCCGGAAGCAATGGGCACGATATAGTGGCCGTGGGGCTGATGGTCGCAATCACAATGATCGGCAACGGTAAATTTCCTTGAAACAGCGACTTGCCCGCACAGGCCGTCGCCAAAATCGATGCGCTGCTCCATGTTGTCGAGTTTGCCGTGCGCGACGAATATCTCCAGATGCTCATCATCCTGTACCCGCAGAAACACGCAGCCCTTGCGTTGCAAGTCGAAAGACTTGAGACTGAACAGAATATTCAGAACCTGGACGAAACGTTGTTCCAGCGTCAAGGGTTGATGCAGCACCTCGGAGATTGCCAGGCGTGCGGCGGTATCGTCGCTTTCGATTTGCAAAGCCGCTTCCTCTTCGACCTGCTTGCTGACATCATGCTGGATCTGCACGTAGCCGGACAGTGTGCCGTTTGCGGTCAGAATCGGGGTAATATTGGTCTTGGCCCAGTATTCCAGCCTGTCCTCAACGGCTTGTCCGGAGTTGCGGCTATCACTTTCTTCACGCTCCAAGACGGAAACATTTTCTGCAGGATGCAGGCCAGAGACATGAGCTCGACGGCGCCCCCGCAGCCGACCTGACCAGGGTTCGCTGCACCGGAGCCTGCTTTGCATATCGGACAGGGCTTGCCGATCGGCGGTAGAACTATCCAGCACGTAGGGTTTTTGTCCCATCAGCGCATCCTCCGCCCAGCCGGTGAACAGGCACAGCGCCGGGTTGGCGTATTGAATGCGTCCTTCCGCATCGGTGATGAGTATCATCTCGCTGCTGGCGTCCAGCGCGCGCTTAAGCGACGTCAGCTTTAATTCATTCGCTTTTCGCTTAGTCGTATCCCGGCGTATCGAAATATATTGCTTAGGCTTGCCGGTGTTATCCAGCAGGGGCGCGATAGTGCTGTCCACCCAATACAATTCCCCGTCTTTACGGCGATTGCAAAACTCTCCGCGCCATACCTGACCCCCGGCGATAGTATTCCACATGTTGCGAATGTAATCCTGGTCGTGATGGCCGGAGTTCACGACACGGTGATCTTGTCCGGTCAGTTCATTCCGGGTATATCCGGAGACTTCGCAGAACATGTCATTCGCATAGACAATGCGCCCCTGAACGTCGGCAATACTGACCAGGACGTGATTTTCCAGAGCGTCCAGCAGCTCTCTATTGGATGTCGTCTGTTCCTGAACGATCTGCAAAACCAGCGGTCGTATCGCCAAAAACCATAACAGCGGCGAACTGAGCACCGTCAGCAAGGTGATGTTAAAAACGGTATCCTGCAATGGCGAGAATATAATTCCCCATTGATGAATGGCATCAAGCAGCAATATGACCAGTGTTTCGGAAACACCAATGACAGCAATGATAATGCCTAGCGAGGAGAGAAAATTACGTTTCGGGTATTCCGGCGGCGACAATGGAGTTGACATAAACCTCTGCTTTTATTTTGTCTGTTTATCACGCTACAGGTCATGGATAATAGCCTGATTATCAAGGTATCACCATTCTTTTCGGACGGCGATGAAGCGGCTATTTTCTGTCTGTTATTAAACTTGAATGCCTGTGTCGATCCAGTGTGAAACGGGGGGCAAACATCATTTCGGCAATCATCGAATAATGATCGGTTTTCCATCGACTCGATATTATCCGCTACTCAAATCAGAGCGTAACTTTAAAATCGTTATTTTTCAAGACGATTGTTGAATAGGAAACGATAAACTTTCAATCATCGCAAAGTTATCCTATCCTTTACGCCATAAATTTAACTCACGCCCCGCCTGCTCCCGGCAAGCTTACGGCATACACACTCTCCTTGGCGATAAAAAACAACCATGACTGAAGCAACCGCGTTATTTTCCGATGCAAAACTTGTAATTCCAGGCGGCGTGAATTCGCCGGTACGATCCTTTAGCGGCGTGGGCGGCACACCGGTTTTTATCGATCATGCCCTGGGCGCTTATATCTACGACAGTTCCGGCAATAGCTATATCGATTATGTCGGCTCCTGGGGGCCGATGATTTTAGGTCATGCCCACCCTGAAGTCATTGCAGCGGTCAAGCAGGCATGCGACAAAGGCCTGAGTTTTGGCGCGCCGACCGAAATTGAAACACTGATGGCCAAACGGGTTTGCGAGCTGATGCCGTCCATCGATATGGTCAGAATGGTCAGTTCCGGCACCGAGGCGACCATGAGCGCCATTCGCTTGGCCAGAGGCTACACCGGCCGGGATAAAATCGTTAAATTCGAAGGCTGCTATCACGGCCATTCCGATGCCTTATTGGTCAAAGCCGGTTCCGGCGCGTTGACGTTCGGCGTGCCCAGCTCTCCCGGCGTACCGGCCTCGGTCGCTGAAAACACCATCACCCTGACCTACAACGACAGCGACTCGGTCAAAGCGCTGTTTGCAGAATGCGGCGAGCAAATCGCCTGCATCATCGTCGAGCCGGTCGCCGGCAACATGAACTGCATTCCGCCTGTGCCCGGTTTTCTGGAAAGCTTGCGCGAAGTTTGCGACCAATATAATAGTGTGCTGATTTTCGATGAGGTGATGACCGGCTTTAGGGTGGGTTTAACCGGCGCGCAGGGACACTATAATGTTAAGCCGGATTTGACCACGCTGGGCAAAATCATCGGCGGCGGCATGCCGGTCGGCGCTTTCGGCGGCTCACGCAAAATCATGGAGCGTCTTGCGCCGCTCGGCCCCGTTTATCAGGCCGGTACGCTGTCCGGCAACCCGGTCGCGATGGCCGCCGGTTTAAAAACGCTGGAATTGATAGCACGGCCCGGCTTTTACGAAGCGTTAACCGCAAAAACCGAAAAACTGACTTCAGGCCTGAAAGCTCGCGCCGCTCAGGCCGGTATCGCCATGACCACCAACAGCGTTGGCGGCATGTTCGGACTGTTTTTCAGCGCAGAACAGCATGTAACCAGCTTCGCCCAGGTCATGCAGTGCGATCAAAACCTGTTTAAACGCTTTTTCCATGCCATGCTGGAACAGGGTGTTTATTTAGCGCCGTCAGCGTTTGAAGCCGGTTTTGTTTCGGCCGCGCACAGTGATGAAGATCTGGATAAAACGCTGGATATTGCAGAAGCCATCTTCAAGCGCTTGTAACTTATTCAGCACTTAGAAAAATACGACTGCATGGACAGGAAATGATCCAGTCATTTCTCTGCATTCCCCACATCCCTGTGGGTCATGCAGGAGGTAGAGCAACGCAGGAGCAGATGACGCAGATTTGGCGGATAAACGCAGATAGAATCCAGTATTGGGCTGGTTCCCAAGCTCCAGCTTCCCGTCTCGCGAAGCTAGAACTTGGGAACCAGCAAACCTTGAGTAAAAATGACCATGACCGACGATATTCGCTGGCAACAACGTTTCCATAATTATGAAAAAGCCTTTTTATTGCTGGAGCGCGCCCTGAACATAGCAACACCTTCTGAGGTTGAGCGCGGCGGCATTATTCAGTTTTACGAAATGGCTTTTGAACTGGCCTGGAAGCTGATGAAGGATTATCTGGAACATCTGGGTTATACGGTCAATTCGCCTAGAGACGCCATAAAGCAGGCTTTCCAGGTCGGCATTCTGGATGACGGTCAGCTGTGGATGGATGCTTTGAGCGACAGGAACCTGACAACGCATACTTACGACGAAAACAAGGCCATAGAAGTTGTTGCCAAAATCAGATCCCATTATTTTCCGGCTTTACAGCAGTTGTATCGCCGCTTGAGTTCCGAGCTGAATTGATGGATACGGGATTATCCGAGGCCGATATAAATCGCATCAGAACCGCTATAGAGCAATTTCCTGAAATTGAGGAAGCGGTTATTTTCGGTTCCCGCGCTAAAGGAACGTACAAAAAAGCGTCCGACGTCGATCTGGCGATAAAGGGCCGCGCCGTCACCAGTGAAACAATTAAACGGTTGAATTTTTTACTCAATGAAGAATTGCCCTTGCCGTATTTTTTTGATGTCGTGCATTATGAATCACTCGAAAACCAGTTGCTTGTAGAGCATATAGATAGAGTTGGGAAATCGATGACATTATTTGGCGTACATCAACGATGAGTTTTATCAATAACATTCCCCCGCTGGTATTAGCCTTAATAGGCTTATTGGTCGGCGCATTCTCAATGCGCTTGTTGAGCGGCAAGGATAAAACCCTGATCCGGCAACTATCGACCGATCTGGCTGTCGCCGAAGAAAAACTAAGGCAGTTTCAAAACCGCGAAGCCGAATTTAAGCAATTGCAGCAGCTGTTTATCGAGACCAAAACCGAGAATGCGCAATTGCAGACCCGCATGGATGAGCAGGCCAAAAATACCGCCGAAAAATTAAAGCTGCTGCTGGATGCGGAACTGCGCCTGAACACCCAGTTTGAAAATCTGGCGGGCAAGATTTTCGATGACCGCAGCAAGCAGTTCACCGAACACCATAAAACCAGCCTGGATCATATCGTCACGCCGCTACGGGAACAGCTCGGCGAGTTCAAGCAACGCATAGAAACGGTTTACGACAACGAGAACAAGGATCGCATTTCCCTGCGCGAGGAAATCGTCTCATTGCGCCGCGATACCGCGCAAATGAACCAGGAAGCCCTTAACCTGACCCGCGCCTTGAAAGGCGACAAGAAAACCCAGGGCAACTGGGGCGAAATGATCCTGGAAACAGTGCTGGAAAAATCGGGACTGCGTAAAGGCATCGAATACGAAACACAGGGCGCATTCCGGGATGAGGACAATCGGCTGTTCAAGCCGGATGTGATCGTCCGCCTGCCCGAGGGCAAGGATGTGGTGATCGACTCCAAAGTGTCCTTGCTGGCTTATGAGCGCTATTGCTCAACCGAAGACGATCAGGAACGCATCACCGCATTAAGGCAGCATACCGACGCGGTGCGGGAACATATCAAGGGTTTGAGCAACAAGGATTATTCCGGCTTGAAAGGCCTCAGGTCACTGGATTTCGTACTGTTATTCATGCCGATTGAAGCGGCCTTCATCGCCGCTTTTCAGGCCGACGAGCGCTTATTTACCGATGCCTTCGAGCATAAGATCATCGTGGTCACCCCGACCACCTTACTGGCGACGCTACGCACTATTGAAAACATCTGGCGCTACGAACGCCAAAACGAAAATGCCCGCGCTATCGCCGATAAGGCAGGAATCGTTTACGACAAAATACGGGGCTTTGTCGATGACCTGGATAAACTGGGCAAGCAGCTAAGCACCGTCAACAGCACGTATGACGGCGTAATGAACAAATTAACCCAAGGCAACGGCAACCTGATCCGCCAGGCCGGCAGTTTTGTTGAGCTGGGCGTTAAAGTCAAAAAGGCCTTTCCTAAAAGCATCACCGAACGGGCGGGTCTCGAGAGTGATGAGAGCTAGAAAATATCGGCTTTTACCGGCATCTTAAGAAACATTTCCCCAATATTTATGCGATACTACGCGGTTTTGTTGGCCAGTTTTTTGATAAGAACAGTAGGCCGGAATAAGGCCTCCCCGAGCGTAGCGCAAGGGAGGCGTTTCCGGCTTGTTATGCAATATGCCGGAACGCCTGTTTTCGCTCCCGCTTAAACAGACTTATTCCGGCCTACATGACTAACCCAACCTACAATTCATTAGACATTTATGATTACCTGCTTAATTAGGAGTAACACATGACCGCACTGGTTGGCATCATCATGGGCTCGACCTCTGACTGGGAAACCATGCGCTTTGCAGCGGAAACGCTGGAACGACTCGGCATTCCGCACGAAGTTGAAGTGGTCTCGGCGCACCGTACACCGGATAAACTGTTCCATTATGCCGAAACGGCCGAGACCAAAGGCCTGGAAGTGATCATCGCCGGAGCAGGCGGGGCCGCGCATTTACCCGGCATGACGGCGGCCAAAACCGCCGTGCCTGTGTTGGGCGTACCGGTGCAGTCCAAAGCCTTAAACGGCATGGATTCCTTATTGTCCATCGTACAAATGCCCGCCGGTATTCCGGTCGGCACCTTGGCGATAGGCAAGGCGGGAGCAATCAACGCGGCCTTGCTGGCCGCGGCCATCATCAGTAACAAACATGTCCAATATAAGGACGCATTACAAAATTTCAGGAGTGAGCAAACCGAATCGGTACTTGCGCACTCGGACCCACGAGCAGAGGACGATTTATGAGAGTTGGTGTATTGGGCGCAGGCCAGCTTGCCAGAATGATCGCATTGGCAGGCATACCTTTGGGGCTGGACTTTATTTTTCTCGATCCCTCCGCCGATGCCTGCGCCAACAAGCTGGGCGAACCTTTGATCGGCGACTACAACGATCCGGCCCTGCTGGCGCAACTGGCGGAACGCGCCGATGTGGTCACTTACGAATTCGAGAATGTTCCGGCTGAAGTTGCGGAGTTTCTGGCCTCTCACACCCAAGTGCATCCTTCCCCCAAAGCCCTGGCCGTTGC
>Ga0208518_100360_pt1 | contig 13450 bp, 12 predicted proteins | sample LakWasM127_HOW14_2_FD_183937 | JGI IMG/M metagenome (GOLD analysis project Ga0208518, IMG submission 183937) | Freshwater sediment methanotrophic microbial communities from Lake Washington under simulated oxygen tension - Sediment Metagenome... | ecosystem: Environmental > Aquatic > Freshwater >...
TGCGCGGCACGAACACTTTTCTCCCCTCCAACATCGCCGTGCAATGGGCGCGCGCCGTGCCTGACGGCTTTCACGCCCGCGCCAGCGCCACGGCACGTCGCTATGCCTACGTGCTGCTGCAGTCGCCGGTACGCCCCAGTGTCGAGGCCGGCCGGGTCGGCTGGGTATTCCGCCCGCTGGATGGTGCGGCCATGGTTGCTGCAGCGCGCCTGCTGGAAGGTGAGCACGATTTCAGCTCTTTTCGCGCCGCTGCCTGCCAGGCGCTTTCCCCCGTCAAGACCCTGGCGCCCATCCGCATCACCCGCAGCAGCATGCCAGTGGGAAGTGCCGGGAGCGACAGCGCAAGTTGCTACTGGCGCTTCGAATTCGAAGCCAACGCTTTTTTGCACCACATGATCCGCAACATCATGGGCTGCCTGATTGCTGTTGGCCAGGGCAGCCAGCCCCCCGAATGGATGGCACAGGTGCTGCAGGCGCGCTCGCGCAAGGTGGCGGCGCCGACCTTTTCGCCCGACGGGTTGTATTTTCTAGGGCCGGTGTACGCGCCATCGTGGGGCCTGCCCGCACGAACCGCTGCGTATGATTGGCTGCCATGAAAGCACCGCTTGCCCCCACACCCACCCCGGCCCGCACGCGCATCAAGATCTGCGGACTGACGCGCGAAGAGGACGTGGATGCGGCCGTCGCCGCCGGAGCCGACGCCATCGGTTTTGTGATGTATGCACCGAGCCCGCGTGCCGTGACGCCAGCGCGTGCCGCAGAGCTGGCGGCGCGCCTGCCGCCGTTTGTCACACCGGTGCTGTTGTTCGTCAACGAAAGTGCTAGCAATGTGATAGCTGCAAGCGCTTATGTAGCAGGCGCTACACTGCAATTTCATGGAGACGAAACGCCGGAAGACTGCTGGGCTGCCAGCGGCCAAGGCGCGCGGGCCTTCCTGCGCGCCGCACGCATTCCCCTGGGCGAAGGCGGGGCACGCTTCCCCCTCGTAGAATATGCCCAGCAATTCTCCCGCGCCCAAGCCATCTTGCTCGACGCCCATGTCGAAGCGTACGGCGGTGGCGGCAAGGCATTCAATTGGTCACTTCTTCCTCCAAGCGTAAACGCTCACCTCGTCTTAAGTGGTGGACTCTCGCCTGCAAACGTGGGCGATGGGATCTTGGCGCTCCGGCCGCGCTGCACCACGCTCGCGGTTGACGTCAGCTCCGGCGTCGAATGCGATGCCCCTGGGGGAGGAACCCACAAGGGCATCAAGGACGCCGACAAGATCCAACGTTTCGTCGCCGCCGTGCGTGCGGCCGACGAGCACCTTGCCAGGAACACCCATGTTTGATTACCAGCAGCCCGACGCGTCGGGCCATTTCGGCAGCTACGGCGGCAGTTTCGCCAGCGAGACGCTCACCTTTGCCCTGAAAGAGCTCAGGGAAGCCTATGCGCGCTACCAGCATGACCCGGACTTTCTGGCCGAATTCGCCTACGAACTCAACCACTTCGTCGGCCGGCCCTCGCCCGTGTACCACGCGGCGCGCACCAGCCAAGAGCTGGGCGGCGCGCAGATCTACCTCAAGCGCGAAGACCTCAACCACACTGGTGCGCACAAGATCAACAACGTCATCGGCCAGGCCATGCTCGCCAAGCGCATGGGCAAACCGCGCATCATTGCCGAGACCGGCGCCGGCCAGCACGGCGTGGCCACGGCCACCATCTGCGCCCGCTACGGGCTCGAATGCGTGGTCTACATGGGCAGCGAAGACGTCAAGCGCCAAAGCCCCAACGTCTACCGCATGAAGCTGTTGGGCGCCACCGTGGTGCCGGTGGATTCGGGCAGCAGGACTCTGAAAGACGCCTTGAATGAAGCCATGCGCGACTGGGTGGCGAATGTGGACAACACCTTCTACATCATTGGCACCGTGGCCGGCCCGCACCCCTACCCCATGATGGTGCGCGACTTCCAGAGCGTCATCGGCACCGAGTGCCTGACGCAGATGCCAGCCATGCTGGCCGAGCAAAAAATCGCCGCCGAGCAGCCCGACGTGGTGGTTGCCTGCGTGGGCGGTGGCAGCAATGCCATGGGCATCTTCTACCCCTATATCCCGTTTGAAAAAACGCGCCTGATTGGCGTCGAAGCAGCCGGCGAAGGCCTGGACAGTGGCAAGCATTCGGCCAGCCTGCAGCGCGGCTCCAGCGGTGTGCTGCACGGCAACCGCACCTTCATCCTGCAGGACGAAAACGGCCAGATCACCGAGACACACAGCATCAGCGCAGGGCTCGACTACCCCGGCGTGGGCCCCGAGCACGCCTGGCTGCAGGAGATCGGCCGCGCCGAATACGTGGGTATCACCGATACCGAGGCGCTTGCAGCCTTCCACCACCTGTGCCGCACCGAAGGCATCATCCCGGCGCTGGAATCAAGCCACGCCTTTGCCTACGCCATGAAGCTGGCCAAGGAGATGCGGCCGGACCAGTCCATCCTGGTCAATCTCTCGGGCCGGGGCGACAAGGACATCGGCACCGTGGCCGACCTGTCGGGCGAAGATTTCTACGACCGGCCGTCCATGCGCGGCCTGACGGTCAAGGGCGCGGGAGGAAAACCATGAACCCAGGACGCATTGCCACCACGTTTGAGCAGCTTGCCGCACGCGGCCGCAAGGCGCTCATTCCCTATGTCACGGCCGGCTTCCCCTTTGCCGACATCACCCCCGCGCTGATGCACGGCATGGTCAGCGCCGGCGCCGACGTGATTGAGCTGGGCGTGCCGTTCTCCGACCCCATGGCCGATGGCCCGGTGATCCAGAAGGCGGGCGAGAAGGCCCTGGCGCTGGGCGTCGGCCTCAAGCAAGTGCTCGGCTACGTGCGCGAGTTCCGCGAAGAGAACCAGACCACGCCAGTGGTGCTGATGGGCTACGCCAACCCTGTGGAGCGCTACAACCAGATCCATGGCGCTGGCGCCTTTGTGCGCGACGCGGCGGCGGCTGGCGTCGATGGCGTGCTCATCGTCGATTACCCGCCCGAGGAATGCGAAGCCTTTGCCGCTGCGCTGCGCGCGCAGGGCATGGACCTGATCTTCCTGCTGGCCCCTACCTCTACCTCCGAGCGCATGGCCCAGGTAGCGCGGGTGGCCAGCGGCTACGTGTACTACGTGTCGCTCAAGGGCGTCACCGGCTCGGGCACGCTCGACACCGCGGCCGTCGAAGCCATGCTGCCGCGCATCCGCAAGCACGTCAGCATTCCGGTGGGCGTCGGCTTCGGCATTCGCGATGCGGCCACTGCCCAGGCGATCGGCAAGGTGGCCGATGCCGTGGTGATTGGCAGCCGCATCATCCAGTTGCTCGACGGCCAGCCGCATGAAAAGGTGGTGCCCGTGGCGGTCGATTTCCTGCGCGGAATCCGCAAGGCGCTCGACGCATAATAAGAACCAACCCCCTGAGCGGCTGCGCCGCTTCCCCCTTCTCTTGCAGCGCGGCGCGCTGCGGAAGGGGGACGCCGCCAGCGCGGCGGGGCGGCCCTTGCGCGGCGGCCCTGGCTTGGGCAGCGCGGGTGGCACGGCAGCGCGCAAACGGCAAATTGATTGAAAGGAACCCCATGTCCTGGCTAGAAAAACTCCTCCCCGCCAAGATCCAGCAAACCGACCCCAATGTGCGCCGGCAAATGCCCGAAGGCCTGTGGATCAAGTGCCCGAGCTGCGAAACCGTGCTCTACAAGGCCGACCTGGAGCAGAACCAGAATGTCTGCCCACAGTGCGGTCACCACCACCGCATTGGCGCCCGCGTCCGTCTCGACGCCTTTCTTGACCCGGAAGGCCGCTACGAGATCGGCCAAGAGGTCATTCCCGTCGATGCGCTCAAGTTCAAGGACAGCCGCAAATACCCCGAGCGCCTGAAAGAAGCGCTGGAGAACACCGGCGAGACCGACGCACTCATCGTCATGGGCGGCGCGGTCAAAAGCATCAACGTCGTCGTCGCCTGCTTCGAGTTCGATTTCATGGGTGGCTCCATGGGCAGCGTGGTCGGCGAACGCTTCGTGCGCGGGGTGGAAACCGCCATCGAGCAGAAAGTGCCCTTCATCTGCTTCACCGCCACGGGCGGCGCACGCATGCAGGAGGGCCTGCTCTCGCTCATGCAGATGGCCAAGACCAACGCAGCGCTGACCCGGCTAGCGAAGAAAAAACTGCCCTATATCAGCGTGCTGACCGACCCCACCATGGGCGGCGTGAGCGCGGGCTTTGCCTTTCTGGGCGACATCGTGATCGCCGAGCCCAAGGCGCTGATCGGCTTTGCCGGCCCCCGCGTGATCGAATCCACCGTGCGCGTCACCCTCCCCGAAGGCTTCCAGCGCGCCGAGTTCCTGATGCAAAAAGGTGCGGTGGACCTCATCAGCGACCGGCGCGAGTTGCGCAACACCATCGCCCAAAGCCTGGCCGTTCTGCAGCGCCTGCCGGCGGACGCGGTAGCCTGAGGCAGCAACGCCACCCCTAAAAAGACCGCCATCCTTGGCGGTTTTTTTGCTACTCTATTAATAGCTATAAGCGCTTTACACATAAGCGCTGCGGGCCATTTCAACCAATATTTTTAGCGCCACAAGGATATCTGCAGGTTGCCCAGCACCATGAGCAGCACCTGCAGCAGCACGATCAGCACCAGCGGCGAGAGGTCCACTCCGCCCAGCGGCGGCAGCAAACGGCGCACCGGGCGCAGGATGGGCTCGGCCAGGCGGTCGATCACGTTGGCGATTGGCGAGCGCGCCTGCACCCAGGACATCACGGCGTGGACGATGACCAGCCCCATCACCGCGCTCACCGCCACGCGCAGCAGCCCAAACAGCGCCAGCCACGGCAGCCAGGCCCAGCCGGCCCCGGCACCAAGGATGATCCACAGAACCAGGTACTGCACCAATTGCACCAGCAAAGCCGCCAGCAGGCTGGCCCAGTCGATACCGCGCACGGCAGGAACAGCGCGGCGCAGCGGCAGTACCAGCCAGTCGGTCAGTGCAAACACCAATCGCCCTACCGGGTTGCCAAAGGGCACACGCTGCCACTGCATGTACAGGCGCAGCAAACAGGCGCCGGTCAACAGGCCACCGGCCACATCAAGCAAAAACGAGACAATCTGGTAGAGCATGTGGTCCGGTCGGTAAATCTCTGACGTACGATGATAGCCACCCCGATGAACGCACCGCTCTCGCTCACCTCACTGCCCCTGTTTCCGCTGGAAGCCGTGCTCTACCCTGGCGGCATGCTGGCGCTGCGCATCTTCGAGGTGCGCTACCTCACCATGGTGCGCAAGTGCCACGAGGCCGGGGCGCCATTTGGCGTAGTGTGCCTGCAAAGCGGCACCGAAGTGCGCCGCGCAGGCGCCAGCCCCGAGCAACTGTGCCATGTAGGCACCCTGGCGCACATCGAAAGCCTGGAGTCTCCCCAGCCGGGTCTGCTGTTGGCACGCTGCCTGGGCAACGCACGCTTTCGCATTCAGCGCCACACCCTGCTGCCGCACGGCCTGTGGGTGGCCGACGTGGAACAGATTCCCGACGACCTGCCTATTCCCGTGCCGGAGCACCTGGCCGCCACCGCGACTGCCCTGGCTCCGGTGCTCGCCGCCCTGCGCGAGCGCCACGGCCCTGGTGCGGTCAGCGTGCCGACGCCCAAGCGGTTGCACGACAGCGGTTGGGTAGCCAACCGCTGGTGCGAACTGCTGCCCATGCCCTTGTCGCTCAAGCAGCAAATGATGGAGCTGGACAACCCCTTGCTGCGCCTGGAGCTGGTGAGCGATATGCTGGATCGCACAGGAATCGCTCCCGACGCTTGAGCGTATTCGGGTCGTGCGCACAGCCTTCGCCCCGGCGCGCTCCAGCAAATCTAAAATACGCGGTTCGGCGCATGCGCCCCGCCCCTCGCAGCCTGCCTGCTCCACCTTCTGTGCTTTGTCCATGTCTGACCAAAACTCTGCCCCTACCGCTCCTGACGAGAACCAGCTGATCGCCGAGCGGCGCGAGAAACTGCGCGCCCTGCGTGAAGCCCAGACCCAAGGTACGGGCGTGGCCTTCCCCAACGATTTCAAGCCCTTGCACCACGCGGCCGATCTGCACACGCTGCATGGCGACAGCAGCGCCGAGCAGCTCACGGCAGCACCCGTAACGGTCAGCGTTGCCGGCCGCATGATGCTCAAGCGCGTCATGGGCAAAGCGAGCTTTGCCACCATTCAGGACGGGTCGCTGGGCAGCCACGGCGGGCGCATCCAGCTGTACGTCACGCGCGACGCGCTGGGCGAAGACCTGTACGCCGCGTTCAAGCACTGGGATCTGGGCGACATCATCGGTGCCGAAGGCACTCTTTTCAAAACGCGCACCGGCGAGCTGTCGATTCAGGTCAGCCAGCTGCGCCTGCTGACCAAGAGCCTGCGCCCCATGCCCGACAAGTTCCACGGCATTGCCGACCAGGAAGTGAAATACCGCCAGCGCTATGTCGATCTGATGACCGACGAGGCCGCGCGCCAGCGCTTTGTCGCGCGCAGCAAAGCCGTAAGCGGCCTGCGCGACTTCATGGTGCAGCACGATTTCCTGGAAGTCGAAACGCCCATGCTGCACCCGATTCCCGGCGGCGCGAACGCCAAGCCCTTCACCACGCACCACAACGCGCTCGACCAGCAAATGTTCCTGCGCATTGCGCCCGAGCTGTACCTGAAGCGCCTGCTGGTGGGCGGCTTCGAGCGGGTGTTCGAGATCAACCGCAACTTCCGCAACGAAGGCATCTCGGTGCGCCACAACCCCGAGTTCACCATGATGGAGTTCTACGCGGCGTACTGGAACTACCAGGACCTGATGGGCTTCACCGAGGCACTGGTGCGCGACGCGGCACAGAAGGCCGTGGGCACGCTGCAGCTCTCGTACCAGGGCCGGGCCGTGGACCTGAGCCAGCCGTTCGCACGCCTGACCATCCGTGAAGCCATCTTCCAGTACACCGAGGCCGGCGCGCATGTGGACGACGCTGCCTGGCTGATCAGCGCGCTCAAAAAATTGGGCATGAACGAAGAAAAGAACCGCCTCTCGGCGCGCAGCCTGGCCAGCCTGCAGGTGCTGTACTTCGAGGAAACCGTGGAAGACCAGCTCTGGCAGCCCACCTTCATCATGGAGCACCCGACCGAAATCAGCCCGCTGGCGCGCGCCAACGACCAGCGACCCGAAGTCACCGAGCGCTTCGAGCTGTACATCACCGGCCGCGAATTCGGCAACGGTTTTTCGGAGCTGAACGACGCTGAGGACCAGGCGGCGCGCTTTCACGCACAAGTCGAGGCCAAAGATGGCGGCGACGATGAAGCCATGTACTTCGACCACGACTTCGTGCGGGCACTCGAATACGGCATGCCGCCCGCCGGCGGCTGCGGCATCGGCATCGACCGGTTGATGATGCTGCTGACCGACAGCCCCAGCATCCGCGACGTGATCCTGTTCCCCGCCCTGCGGCGCGAGTGAGCGGGCGGTAACCGACGACCCGCATGGTGCCGCGCCTGCAACAGTTCAAATCCCGCCTGCCCGACTGGGTGCAGGACTGGCTGGACTTCATCGTCCCCAGCCTGCAGATCCTGCTGATCCTGCTGGCCGCCTGGGTGCTGCAGTACCTGCTGCGCCGGCTGGTGCGCCGCGCCAGCGCCCGCTACCAGCTGCCCAGCAAGCTGCTGGCACCCCTGACCGGACTGATCCGCTGGCTCATCATGGGCAGCGCGCTGCTGCTGGTGCTCGAGCGCCTGGGTGTCTCCGCCACGGTGCTGTGGACCGCGTTCACCGGCTTTGCCACCGTCGGCGCGGTGGCCTTCTTCGCGGCGTGGAGCGTGCTCTCCAACCTGTTCTGCGCCCTGCTCATCCTCACCGTGCGGCCGTTTCGCGTCGGCGACCACATCGAGGTGCTCGACACCGCCGAAAAACCCGGCGCCAAGGGCCAGGTGGTGGACATCAACCTGCTCTACACCACGCTGCTCGACCACGACGCCGCGCAGGGCCAGCCGTGCTGGCTGCAGATTCCCAATGCGCTGGTGTTCCAGCGCGTGGTGCGGCGCTGGCAGGGCGTGCCGCCGGTGGTGGTGGCGCCTGCGGCGGAGTCAGAGGGGGAGCCGCCGGGGCTTGCCAGCGCGGGGCACTGATCGGCGGTCTGCGGAAAGACGTGCCAGGCGTGGCATTCCCCAGAAAAAAGCGAATAGGTGCCGACCAAGCTGAGGGACGCGCCGCACGCGCGTTCTGCTGGAGCGCGGAGTTAAGCCAAGCCCAACGACCAAGATAAGCGACCGCCGTAGGCGGTCCGCTTGAACGCAATGTTAGACGCATGTTATTGCTCAATTGGAAGATTTTGAGGCAGGCTTGAGTCCATAGTAAAACACCCAAGCCGCAGCGATATAGACAAGTGGATAGGCTCCCACGTAGACGGCTACGGACAGATAAGCGTGCAGACGACTCTCTGCGACAAAGACCGCTTGAAATAATGCAGCGCCTAGTAGTACCGTATAGCTAAACAATGCCAAGTATGCCGCAACAGTGGCCGTAGTAAGATAAATTTGTTGCTTGCCCGCAAGCCGCAACTCTCCCAGCCATAGCTTGTGCGGTATTTGGTAGAGCCGAGTGATTGCCAAGCCAAAAACCAGCGGGAGAATGAGGGCTGGCAATACGAACATTCAATTCCTAACGAACGAAAGTAAGCCGCCCGCCGAAGGCGGGTCGGTTTGACTGCCCGGTTAGCCACAGAAACCAAAACGGGAAACCCCAAATTGACGACGAGCGCAAACCGCGAAAAAGCAGTGTGCCACGGAGGCGGCGCACTGCTTGAAAAATGATAGCTACTAGCGCAAGCTGTGCAAGCGCTGGAGGCCAAAAAGACTTGAACTGGCGCAGCACCCAAAGGCGAAGCCCGGCGAGAAACCAAAAACCCAACGAATAAACGCTTGAGAAAATAAACGCCAGTGAATAAAACATGGGGCTGAATAAAGCGGGTTTTTCGCAGGCTAACGAACAAGATAAGCCGACCGCAGTATGCGGGTCGGCTTGAACTAAGGGTTAGGTAAATTATTCATTGCTGTTGGTGTGCGCGCCACTATATTTGCTAAGCACTGAGGAGACATGCGCTGCAACCGTTGGATCGCTTGAGTTGAATGGGTACTTCTGGCGATATTCCGCGATTCGACTGAGGGTGGAAATTGTTTGCTTGTCAAGACGCTCTTTCGGAAACACGCCCAATGCGATGACGTTAGTGTCTAGACCGTACTCCAGTAGTGCAATGCCATTGTCTGCCTTTCCCTCGCGGAGAGCATTGAGAACTGCCATGTTCTCCACTGCACTATAGCTTGGCTGAGAAATTGAAATGGGCTGCAGCATAAATTCGTCGAGTGCCCAGAAGACAGCCCAGCCACCGGCAATTACGCCAAGAGAGAATCCAAATATGACAAGCAAGAATGTACGCACACGGGCCATGGATCTGCCTAACGAACGAAAGTAAGCCGCCCGCCGAAGGCGGGTCGGCTTGACTGCACAGTTAGACCCAGAAGCAAAAACAGAAACTGCTGAATTGACGACGGGAACAAACCGCGAAAAAGCAGTGCGCCACGGAGGCGACGCACTGCTTGAAAAATAATAGCTGGAAGCGGTTGCTGCACAAGGGCTAGAGGCCAAAAAGGCTTGAACTGGCGCAGCACCAAAAGGCAAAGCCCGGCGAGAAACTCAAAACCCAACGAATAAACGCTTGAGAAGGTAAATGCCGGTGAATAAAACATGGGGCTGAATAAAGCGGGTTTTTCGCAGGCTAACGTTGAAATTCAGCGGCCGCCGCAGGCGGTCCGCTGCAATGACGGGTTAGCGAAGTAATCGGCCCGCCCGCGCCGCAAATCGTACCGAAGAAACACGTGGCACTGGCGTGGCGAATGTGGCAAGGTGGAACGCGGCACCGGCGAAGACCGATGTAGCAATGGTGCACATTGCCCGCGGGTTAGCGTGGTCATGGGCTGCGTCATCGACATTGGTGAGCCTGCGCGAAGCGTTTGTTGACGCCTCATGCAGGCATCCCGTTTGAGAGAGTGATCAAGACGACGTACCCGAACCGGTGCCACGTTCCACTTCTCATGATGGAGAATGCCATGGCACAACGCAAGCGGCCTAGCACACAGGCGGCCATTTCTCTGACCCACCCCAACGCAGCCGGTATCGACATCGGCAGCGCCTCGCATTTCGTGGCCGTACCGCCCGATCGAGACGACCTTCCCGTACGCGAATTTCCCTGCTTCACGGTGGATCTGCACCGCCTGGCTGACTGGTTGGATGCCTGTGGGGTCGACACCGTGGCCATGGAATCCACCGGCGTGTACTGGATCCCATTGTTCGAACTGCTGGAGTCTCGCGGCTTTACTGTGCTGCTGGCCAACGCGCGCCATGTCAAGAACGTCTCGGGACGCAAAAGCGATGTACTGGACTGCCAGTGGCTGCAGCAACTCATGAGCTATGGCTTGCTCAGTGGCGCATTTCGGCCTGCCGAGCAAGTCTGCGTGCTGCGAGCACTCACGCGCCAGCGCACCATGCTGCTGCGCAGCCAGGGCCGGTTCGTGCAGCACATGCAAAAGGCCCTCACGCAGATGAACATTCAGCTGGCCAACACCATCTCCGACGTGGTCGGCGAGACGGGGCAGAAGATTTTGCGGGCCATCGTAGCGGGCGAGCGCGATGGCGTGGCTCTGGCCAAACTCAAGAACGTGCACATCCACGCCAGCGAAGAGGACATTGCCAAGAGCCTGCAGGGCACCTGGCGAGATGAGCACCTGTTTGCCCTGAAGCAAGCCCTCGATGCATTTGACTTCTGTGGCGTCCAACTGGCCGAGTGCGACGCGCAGATCGAGGCCCAGTTGCAGACCCTACACGTCTGCGAGGGCACCCCAGCCAAAGGCAAGAAGCGCGGGCGGGCCCGCAATGCCCCGAAGTTCGATTTGCGCACGCAGCTCTTTCAGATGTGCGGCGTGGACCTGACCCGTATCGACGGCATCGACGTGACCACCGCACTGGTTGTGGTCTCCGAAGTGGGCGCGAACATGGGCAAGTTCCCGAGCGACAAGCACTTCGCCTCCTGGCTGGGTTTGTGCCCTGGCACCAAGATCACCGGCGGCAAGGTCATGAGCGGTAAGACCAAACGCTGCGCCAATCGGGCAGCTCAGGCGCTTCGCCTGGCTGCAGCGGCCTTGCGATCAAGCCAGTCGGCCCTGGGCGCGTACTACCGGCGCATGTGCGCGCGCATGGACAGGCCCAAAGCGGTCACCGCCGCTGCACACAAGCTCGCGCGCCTGATCTACGCCATGCTCATCAATGGGGAGGAATACACCGATCGGGGGCAGGACTACTTCGAGGAGCGCTACCGCCAGCGGGTCTTGCATAACCTGGCTCAGAAGGCGAAGGCTATGGGCATGCAACTCGTCCCCTCTCAATCGGTCACCTGAAAACACCATGAAAATCAATCAGTTATCTGGTGTTTCTTGAGAGGCCGTTTCCGACGAATAGCAAGTAGAGTACCAAGAGGAGTTGCGATTGCCATAAGCGCCCCCGTCGTCAAAAAAGCAAAAGCAAAGGTGCCTATTGCCTCCGCCAGGGAACTGCCCGACCAAAGCTCGAAGGAGGTCAGAAGCAAAAAGAGAAATCCAGACACTGCCGTTGCGAAACTGGCAGCCAAAGGATTTTTCGGAAGGAGCGTCCCCAGGGTAAATCCAGCGAGTGCGCACAAAGGAACCCAGGCCAAAAACGCTTCGACAACCATGACCGGGTAAACAGGCAGGCCCCAAAAGCGATGCTCACTAACGAACGCTGCAAGAAGACCCACCAAAGAAACACAAGCCCAAACAAGAAGAACTCCGAGAATTGCCGGAATAACGACGAGGAACAGGATGCGCTGCTTCATGGGGAATGCTCCGCGAGCCTAACGTCTGATTTCAGCGGACGCCGTAGGCGGTCCGCTGGAAAGAAAAGTTAGAGCTATGAAACTGAGACATTCGGGGTGGCTCCACATTTATTGCAAGAGGCAGACGAAATCTCCGGGCCGCGGAATTGGCCAGGCTTCCAATCAACTTTGAAATTCTTGAGCGGTTTTTCCGAAACCCAGCTGGATCCATATGCAGACCCACGCTCCACGATAGTCACACTTTCGGTCACTCCACAAGCGCACTCCAGCGTGTGTGTTGTTTGATCGATGTAGCCCATGTCCGCCTCGCTCTAACGTTGAACTTAAGCGGCGTCGATAGGCGTCCGCTTGAATGTCGGGTTAGGCCTAATTCTCAGCCGTTGCGACAACAAAATGCGGAGACGAACCGTCGAACTCTTTCATTCGATCGCCCAGGTGAACGTGATCGTACGTGTTGCCCATTCGCTTCATCTCTGAGGCGCAAACCAACAGAAATTCACTTATGCGCACCAGTTCATCTGGCGAAGCACACAACGTGATCTCCGCAAGTTGCTTGGGCACGATGTGCTCTGGTTCTAGGCCTTGATCTTCGTATCCGTAGATTCTCATGGCGATGGTGGTGAGGGGGTCTAACGACCAAGGTAAGCGGCCCGCAGAATGCGGGTCCGCTTGCATTTAGTTTCTCAAGCGTTATTCAGCGCTGGGTTTGCCGTGTCGTTGGGCTTCGCCTGCTGTCATTCCGTCAGTTTCAAGCATTTTTGGCCTCTAGCGCTTGTGCAGTAAGCTCTACCAGCTATCATTTTGCAAGCACTTCGCCGCCTCCGTGGCGCAGTGCTTTTTCGCAGTTAGCGCGTGTCGCCGGTTGGAAAAGCATGACCTGAATAAAGCGGGTTTCGAGCGGACTAACGAAAAAAGTAAGCGGCTGGCTGTAAGCCAGTCCGCTTGACTGTCAGGTTAGATTTTGAATTGAAATTATGCATTGGAACGCTGGGAGCTCTGTAGGAACTCATTTCTGTAAACAGCCACGAACCAAAATATAAGTGCGTGCATCGCGCCTACGGGCACAAAGTAGCTTGCGACGAAAATGAATGCGTACCAGTCGGTAAATTTGTACCAGTCGGTGAATGCGAAAGGAGTTGACGCTAGGATGCCAGCGGCTGCACCTGCGCCAACCGTCTTCCAAAGTCCAAGCCAGCCACGGTTTCGCAAAAATAAAAACAAAGGTACACCCGCCAAAAGTGTTATTGGGACGGTAATCGTTGCGACAGCAAATGCACCTCCGATAGCGTGGGCGCCGCCGCCTAAAAGCGCAATGCAGGGGTAAATCAATGCACAAACCAAGAAACCGAAAAATATGCGCTGCACTGGATTCAAGCTAACGTTCGAATTAACGGGCGCCGCTAGGCGTCCCGTTGAATGAGGGGTTAGCGAAGTAATCGGCCCGCCCGCGCCGCAAATCGTACCGAAGAAACACGTGGCACTGGCGTGGCGAATGTGGCAAGGTGGAACGCGGCACCGGCGAAGACCGATGTAGCAATGGTGCACATT
>Ga0208518_100364_pt1 | contig 13357 bp, 12 predicted proteins | sample LakWasM127_HOW14_2_FD_183937 | JGI IMG/M metagenome (GOLD analysis project Ga0208518, IMG submission 183937) | Freshwater sediment methanotrophic microbial communities from Lake Washington under simulated oxygen tension - Sediment Metagenome... | ecosystem: Environmental > Aquatic > Freshwater >...
GCCGGCTGCGTCTTCCTTGCCCTCATGCAGCTTGTAGTCCCAGCGGCAGGAATTGGTGCAGCTGCCCTGGTTCGGGTCGCGGTGGTTGAAGTAGCCGGAGAGCAGGCAGCGTCCCGAGTAGGCGATGCACAGCGCGCCATGCACGAAGACTTCGAGTTCCGTGTCCGGACATTGCTGGCGGATCTCGGCGACTTCGTCGAGCGACAGTTCGCGCGACAGGATCACGCGGGTGACGCCGACGCTGCGCCAGAACTTCACCGCCGCATGATTGACCGTGTTGGCCTGCACCGAGAGGTGGATAGGCATTTCGGGCCAGCGCTCGCGGATCATCATCATCAGGCCGGGGTCGGCCATGATCAGCGCGTCGGGCTTGAGCGCCACCACCGGCGCCATGTCGTCGAGATAGGTCCTGAGCTTGGCGTTGTGCGGCAGGATGTTGCTGACGAGATAAAACTTGCCGCCGCGCGCATGGGTCAGTGCGATGCCTGCGGCGAGATTGTCCAGTGTGCCGAAGTCGTTGTTGCGCACGCGCAGGCTGTAGCGCGGCTGCCCGGCGTAGATCGCCGTCGCGCCGAAATCCAGCGCAGTGCGCGCCATCGCCAGCGAGCCGGCCGGCGCCAGCAGTTCGGGGGTTTTCATCAGGGAGTCGGCGCTGACGGCACGGCGCGCAGGTCCGCCGTCACCGTGCCGATCTGCGACAGTTCGGCTTCGTACTTCGCTTCGCGGAAATCCTCGGCCAGCGCGGCGGCCTCCCATTCCACCATCGCCGGATGGGCGAGCATGGTCTCCAGGTAGCCGGCGGCGGCGCCATTCACGGCGACGCCGTAGGTGTGGAAGCGATACACCACGGGCGCGAAGAAGGCATCGACGGCACAGAATTCCCTGCCCGCCAGGAAGGGCCCGCCGAAGCGCCGCAGGCCCTGGTTCCACAACTGCTCGATGCGTGCGATGTCGGCCAGCAACTCGGGCGAGCGCTGCGCCACCGCGACGCGCACGCCGACGTTCATGCTGTGCTGGTTGCGCAGGGCGGCAAAGCCGGAATGCATCTCGGCCGCGGCGCAGCGGGCCCAGGCACGGGCCGCCGTATCGGTCGGCCAGACGCCGGAATGGTCTTCGGCGAGGTATTCGGCGATGGCCAGCGAATCCCAGACGACGGTGGCGATGTCCACCAGGCAGGGCACCTTGCCCGAGGGTGAGAAATCGGTGAAGTTCCCGGCGCCGAGCCGGTGCAGGCGCTCGCTGAAGGGAATGTCCAGCGCGCGCATCAGCACCCATGCCCGCAGCGACCACGAGGAGTAGTTCTTGTTGGCGATGTGCAGGATGTACATGAGCCTAGTATGGCGTTGGTGAATGGATCAAACCACAACCTTTCGTTTCGTCATTCCGGCGCAGGCCGGAATCCAGTGCGCACCTGGGTCCCGGCTTGCGCCGGGACGACGGTCCAATTGGCGGCGGTCGCAGTACGTGAGAAGCGTACCACTAGGCCCGGATGGTTTCGTCGAGCGTGATATCGACCATCAGATCGTTCGAGATGCGTTCGAGTTCCCCGGTCAGCGCGGAAACGTCGAGATCCGGCGCGGCGGTGAGTTCGGCCACGGCATGGAACAGCACGGCGGCCGACATCGGCGCGCTCGAGGTGTGCGTCTCCAGGCTTTCGACATTGACCGCGTGGTGCGCCAGCACCTGCGAAACCTCGCGCACGATGCCGATGCGGTCGTGGCCGACCAGCGCCAGCTTCAATCGCCGTCCCTTCGGCGCCGGCTTTGCGGCGGTGGCCGTTTCGATGGCGACCTTGAGCCCGGCGAGCCGGCCCAGCTCCAGTTTCAGCGCGCCCGCGTGCGCTTCATCGACGGCGACTTCGACGATGCCGGCGAACTTGCCCGCCAGTTGCGCCATCGAGGATTCGAGCCAACTGCCCTGGTGGGTGCTGATCACGGTCGAGAGTTCACCGACCAGGCCGGGGCGGTCGTCGCCGATGACGGTGAGTACGAGATGGTGTGCCATGGCTTTCCGTCGAGTATGTCGATGGGCGCTATTTTGCACCACCCGCGCCACCTCAGCTCGCCGCGTAATCCTCCATCGGCACGCAACTGCAGAACAGGTGGCGGTCGCCATACACATCGTCGATGCGATTGACGTAGGGCCAGAACTTGTTCTCCGCCACCCAGGGCAGCGGGAACAGCGCGAGCTCGCGCGAGTAGGGCCGCGTCCAGTCGCCGACCAGGTCGGCGGCGGTGTGCGGCGCGTGCTTCAAGGGACTCGCGTCGAGCGTCCATTCGCCGTTCTCGATGCGGCGGATTTCGTCGCGGATCGCGATCATCGCGGCGCAGAAGCGGTCGAGCTCGGCCTTGTCCTCGGATTCCGTCGGCTCCACCATCAGCGTGCCGCCGACCGGAAAGCTCACCGTCGGGGCGTGGAAGCCGTAGTCCATCAGGCGCTTGGCGATGTCCGTTTCGGCGACGCCGGTGGCGGCCTTGATGGCGCGCACGTCGAGGATGCATTCGTGGGCGACGCGGCCCTGGCTGCCTGTGTAGAGCACCGGGTAGTGGTCCTTGAGGCGCGCCGCGACGTAGTTGGCATTGAGGATCGCGATCTCGGTAGCGCGCGTGAGCCCCGTGCCGCCCATCATGGTCATGTACATCCAGGAGATCGGCAGGATCGAGGCCGAGCCCCAGGGAGCGGCGGACACCGCGCCCTGTCCAGCGTGCGGGCCGGCGATGCCTTGCACCACGTGGTTGGCCATGAAGGGCGCCAGGTGCGCCTTGAGGCCGATCGGGCCCATGCCCGGTCCGCCGCCGCCGTGCGGGATGGCGAAGGTCTTGTGCAGGTTGATGTGCGAGACGTCGGCGCCGATGTCTGCGGGGCGGCAGAGGCCGACCTGCGCGTTGAGGTTGGCGCCGTCCATGTACACCTGTGCGCCGTGGGCATGCACGATGGCGCAGATGTCCTTGACGGCTTCCTCGAAGACGCCGTGCGTCGACGGATAGGTGATCATCAGGCAGGACAGGTTCGCCGCGTGCTGCCCGGCCTTGGCCTTGAGGTCGGCGACATCGACGTTGCCGCTGTCGTCGCAGGCCACGACCACCACTTCGAGGCCGCACATCTGCGCCGTCGCCGGATTGGTGCCGTGGGCCGACTTCGGGATCAGGCAGACGTTGCGATGGCTCTGGCCGTTGGCGTTCTGGTAGCGGCGGATCGCGACGAGTCCGGTGTACTCGCCCTGCGCGCCGGAGTTCGGCTGCATGCAGACGGCATCGAAGCCGGTGATCGCCTTGAGCTGGTTCTCCAGCCCGGTGATCAGCTCGAGGTAGCCCTGCGCCTGGTCGAGCGGCACGAAGGGGTGCATCTGGGCGAACTCGGGCCACGACACCGGGATCATCTCGGCGGCGGCGTTGAGCTTCATGGTGCAGGAGCCGAGCGGGATCATCGCGTGGTCGAGCGCCAGGTCGCGGTTCTGCAGGCGCTTGAGGTAGCGCAGCATGCCGTGCTCGGTGTGATGCGTGTTGAATACCGGATGCGCCAGGATCGGGTCGCGTCGCTGCAGCGTGACGGGAATCGCACAGGGCCGCGCGGTGTCGAGGGCTTCCACGGGAACGGTCTTGCCGAAGATTTTCAGCAGCGCGGCGACGTCCTCGCGCGTGGTGGTTTCGTCGAGGCTGATGCCCAACGTTTTGTCGTCGACCTGGCGCAGGTTGTAGCCGGCATCAACCGCCGCCTTGACGATTCTCGCCGTCTCGCCGGCGCCGACTTTCACTTCGAAGCTGTCGAAGAAATCGCGCCCGGTGACGCCGAGGGCGCCGGCCAGCAGCGCGGTGAGGCGATGGATGCGGCCGGCGATGGTGCGCAGGCCTTCCGGGCCGTGCCACACCGCATACATGCCGGCGATGTTGGCGAGCAGCACCTGCGAGGTGCAGATGTTGGAATTGGCCTTCTCGCGGCGGATGTGCTGTTCGCGGGTCTGCAGCGCCATGCGGTAGGCGGTCTTGCCGCGCGCATCCTTGGAGACGCCGATGATGCGGCCCGGCATCGAGCGCACATGCGACTCGCGCGTGGCGAAGAAGGCGGCGTGCGGGCCGCCGAATCCCATCGGCACGCCGAAGCGCTGCGAGGAGCCGAGCGCGATGTCGGCGCCCATCTCGCCGGGCGATTTCAGCAGCACCAGCGCCATCAGGTCGGAGGCCACGGCGACCACGCCGCCCTTGTTCCTGATCGTGGCGATCACGGTGGTGAGGTCGGAAATCTCGCCGCGCGCATTTGGGTATTGCAGCAGGGCGCCGAACAAGTCGTGCGTGCTTGCGTCTTCGGGCTTGCCGAAGACCAGCTCGAAACCGAAATAGGCGGCGCGCGTTTTGATCACGTCGATGGTCTGCGGGAAGGCCGCCTCATCGACGAAGAAGACGTTGCCCTTCGCCTTGGAAATGCGCCGCGCCATGGTCATCGCCTCGGCGGCGGCGGTGGCTTCGTCGAGCAGCGAGGCGTTGGCGATTTCCAGCCCGGTGAGGTCGATCACCATCTGCTGGTAGTTCAGCAGGGCTTCGAGCCGGCCCTGGGCGATCTCGGCCTGGTAGGGCGTGTAGGCGGTGTACCAGCCCGGGTTCTCGAACAGGTTGCGCAGGATCACGGGCGGCGTGTGCGTGCCGTAGTAGCCCTGGCCGATCAGCGACTTGTTCAGCACGTTCTTCGCCGCGATGGCTTTCAATGCAGCCAGCGCCGCGTGCTCCGGCATCGGCGCCGGCAGGTCCAGCGGGCGCTGCAGGCGTATCGCTGCCGGCACCGTCTCGCCGATCAGCGTGTCGAGCGACCGGGTGCCGATCGCGGCGAGCATGCCGGCGATCACATGCTCGTCGGGGCCGATGTGGCGGCCGATGAATTCGTCGCGGTGTTCGAGTCGGGTGAGCGGTATCGTCAGGTTCTCAGCGTGCATGACGATGGCTCAAAGCGTGGCGGCGTAGGCCGCGGCGTCGAGCAGGCCGCCCAGTTCGGCGGCGAGTTGCGCAGCATCGGCAGGCTTGATGCGGAACAGCCAGGTGGCGTAGGCGTCGGCGTTGACCGATTCCGGCGCGTCGGCGGCGGCCTGGTTGATGTCCACCACTTCGCCGGAAACCGGCGAGTAGATGTCGGAGGCGGCCTTCACCGATTCGACCACGGCGCATTCCTCGCCGGCCTTGACCACGCGGCCGACGGCCGGCAGTTCGAGGAAGACGATGTCGCCCAGGGCTTCCTGGGCGTGGTCGGTGATGCCGATGGTGACGGTGCCGTCGGCTTCCGTTCTGGCCCATTCATGCGAGGCAGCGTATTTCAGGTTGGCGGGGGTGTTCATGACATGCTCCTCAGATCAATGGTTTGCCGTTACGGACGAAACTGGGTTTGACGACGCGCGCCTTGAGGCGCTTGTCGCGGATCTCGACTTCGACTTCGCTGCCGATGGCGACGCCCGCGGGCAGGCGGGCCAGCGCGACGGACTGGTTCAGGCTCGGTGAAAACGTGCCGCTGGTGATTTCGCCCTCGCCCAGCGGCGTGACGACTTTCTGGTGGGCACGCAGCACGCCGCGATCGAGCAGCAGCAGGCCGGCGAACTGGTTGCGCACCGGCCGCGCATGCTTGCCCTCCAGCGCCGACTTGCCGATGAAGTCGCGCGCGGCGTCCTTCAGGTCGACCGTCCATTTGAGGCCGGCTTCGTAGGGCGAGATGTCCTCGTCCATGTCCTGGCCGTAGAGATTCATGCCGGCCTCGAGCCGCAGCGTGTCGCGCGCGCCCAGGCCGCAGGGCTTGACGCCGGCGTCGAGCAGCTTCTGCCAGACCTGCGCGGCATCGTCGGCCGGGATGGTGATTTCGAAACCGTCCTCGCCGGTGTAGCCGGTGCGGGCAATCATCCAGTCCTTCCACTCGGCGGCCTGGAACACGGCCAGCGGCTCCGTCGCGGCGCGGCTGTCGGGGAAGGCGGTCCAGAAGCGCTCGCGCGCCTTGGGGCCCTGCACGGCGATCATCGCCACCGAATCGCTGCCGGTGAGGCGGCGCTCCTGCGCATCGGGCCCCTGCGCGGCGATGATGGCGACCGCATCGCCGTTGATGCGGCGGCGCACGATGAGCCCGGCGTCGAATCCTTCCAGCCGGCCGCGCATCCAGGCGATGTCCTTGGCGGCGGTGCCGGCGTTCACCACGATGCGGTAGCGTTCGGGGCTGAAGAAGTACACGATCAGGTCGTCGATCACGCCGGCGTCCTGGTCCAGCATGCAGGAATACAGCGCCTTGCCCGGCGTGGTCAGTTTCGCCACGTCGTTGGCCAGCAGGTGGCGCAGCCAGCGCGTGGCATCGGGGCCGGCGAGATCCAGCGCGCACATGTGGGAAACATCGAACATGCCGGCATCGCGCCGCACGGCATGGTGCTCCTCGATCTGCGAGCCGTAGTGAATGGGCATCTCCCAACCGGAGAAGTCGACCATCTTCGCCCTGGCGGCGAGGTGGGAGTCGTAAAGCGGTGTGCGCAGCGGCATGGTGGTCCTCGGACTGATGGCAGCAAGAAGCGCGACGGGGTTCCGTCACATCCCCATCTGTCCTTGGCGCCTGAGAGATTTACTCCGTCGGCGGGCAGGCTTCACGCGATTGCGATGAGCTGCCGCTCTCCAGATTTGTGCTGCGTCGTCGGTCCTTTTTGCCTGAGCGGTTCCTGGGGGTTGCGCCTTCGGCGGTGACGGTGGGAAAAGTGTCACGCTCTCCCGACGACCAGGCCGGATTATCCTACAAACGGCCTTATCGCGCTTGGGGGAATTGCAGGCGGCGATGCGCCTTTCCGGCGCAGTCCGTGCCGGGAATCGCGGGCAGCAGGGCCGCCTTGACTTCCATCCGGCATAGGCGTAGAAAAGCCGATCGCCATGGCATAAATTGCCCGCCGTGGCGGTGCCGTTGCATTGGCCGGCAATCCCGGCCGCCCGAGTCTTTTCTGAAACCCCCACAAGGAGCGCTTCGATGAAGAACGAGGTGATTTACCCGGAACTGCAGCCGCAGCAGATGGACCAGTTCAACCAGAACGCCTACGCCAACCTGCTGCTGGCGGAGGGAGACTCGTGGTTCGCCTGGGGCTACCTGAACGTGAAGCCCTCGCCGAATGTCCTGACTTCGATGGACTTCGCGAAGAGTACCGCGACGATTTCCTACGCCTACTCGGGCGATACCGTGGGCGACATGGCGCGCATGACGGCCGGCGCCGGATTCCGTCTGGAGATGCGCAACCGCAAGTTCAAGGCCATGCTGCTCAGCGGCGGCGGCAACGACCTGTTCGACGCCATACGCTTCGGCCACATTCTTCAGCTGGCCGGCGCCGCGGACCCGGCCGATCCGGATTCCTACGTGAAGTGGACGGCGGTCGATGACTTGATCGCCTACGTAAGGAAGAACTACGCGGAGATCATTTCATGGCGCAGCCATGCATTGTCCATGAACAAGACCACGCCCTTTGTCTTCCATACCTACGACTGGCCGATGCCGCGCCCGGCCAAGGCCGAGGTGATGGGCATGCCGGCGGTCGGCACCTGGCTTTACAAGCCGCTGGTCGATGTCCTCGCGCCGAAGGATTTGCGCTACGAAATCATCAAGCGTGTTGCCAACCGGGTCCTGAAGGCGATCACCGATTTCCATGATCCCGCGGCCGGAATCTACGTCGTCGATACGCGCGGCTGCACCACGCCGGCGCTGCCCGAAACCACAGGGGACAGCAACGACTGGGCCAATGAAGTCCACCCGAATGGATCGGGCTACGCCAAGGTCGCCAAGCTGATCTGTGCGCAGCTCGCGACACTGGGCGTGAACTGATAGGCAAGGATCTCCCCGGCTGGTTTGTCATCCGATCTGCCATCCTGCCATTTCCCGCCTATCAGGACATTGCCGGGAAGTACAAGGCCAGCGATGAAGCGATGCTGGTTGCCAAGGTCAAGGCAGGTGGCAAGGGCGTTTGGGGTCCGATTCCAATGCCGCCGAACGTTGCGGTCAAGGACGAGGATATCAAGACCCTGGTCAGCTGGATTCTCGCCGGCGCAAAGTAGCTCCGGTTGCGCAGTAACACGCGGTGTCAAGCACGGGGATTCGCAACGACAACGGTTCTGCGAAAACGAATTACGCCGGGCTGCGCTTGCGTACAGCCAGGCTTTGAGTCGCCCTTCCAATCAGGCCTTCAATGTCATACAGGGAAGACTCTGCAAGCCCGCAGCCGTTGGCGCCGAAGTAACTTCGCGCATCGAGGCAAATCCATTCGCCGACAGGGCGCCGCAGGAGATTGATGGTGAGGTCGGAATTGACAAAGCTGTACTCCTGGTAATCCAGAATCGCGCTGATTCCATTGCCCGAATCGGCGGCAACTGCAATACGTTGGTAACCACTCGCCTGTTCGCCCTGGACCAGGGGATGCCGCAAGCGGAACCAGATGGCACAAGGTCCGTTGAACATTGTGCCCCGAGCCGTGCGGGTTTCGACCAGATCACCGTAACCGATGTCCTGTCCGGCAAACGGGAAATGAGATGCCACGGCATCATGGGGATCCACGGGAATCATTGGAAGCGGGTGTCCCGGAAGCTGATCACCCAGTTCAACGTGGGTTTCTCTCTGTGCCAGTGCCGTAAAGCGACCGACGTCCTTGTCTCCGGCCATCAAATGCGCCGAGAAATGGCCGGCATTGCGTCCCACATAGTCGGTCATGACTTCGACAACGAGATCGCCGATCGGTACCGGACGAATCAAATTCGCCGTCAGCCGGGAGATGTGGGTTAGCCCATGCTCCTGCGCCGCCTGTTCCACGGCTCGACAGACCAGCGCAACCGGCGGGCCGGCATGTTGGTGATCCGGGTGCCAAGGGCCGCGCGTCAACGCGCTTGAGCGGAAACCTCTCGCCTGGAGAGGGAAATAGGCCGCCGTTGGTGGAACAGGGTCAATTGCTCGAGACATATAGTTTCCAGGTCATTAAATGGCTGACAGATGCTCGATCGAATGTTAGCGGACAAGCGAGGGGCTGAGCGGAGTACGAAGATCGAGCCCAAAACGAGTACTCCGAATATCGAGGCTGAAATCCACCTGCGATGTACCGCAATTCGGCTTTCGATGGCGCCACCTAAATTGCGGTGCCAGGAAGCTGCCGGTGGCCACCGAGTGGAACCGGCCAGAAGCGGACCTTTGAGAGGTGCTGTTCATTTGAATAAATAGTATTGGTCGCGACCAAATTGGGGAACTGCATTGTGGCTGCAAATGGACACGACATCACATACGTATTCGTACCATCACAAAGCGTCGTCCTCTAGAAGAGATACGCCCGATTTTCCCGATATTTGTCGCGCAATTAATGACAAATGAGGTAGGATGATATGCCTCCATTCAAAGAGCATCGCAGTCGTCCACAGCAATTGTTTGTCATAATTGCTGCAAGGCATTGAGGCTGAACACTTTTGTCGCGTGCCAAAATCACACCAAAATAGGGACCCCATCAATGCAACATCGACTTCTACTCGTACTTGCCGCAGCGGCTGTTTTCACGAGCGGCTGTGCATCGGTGGCACAGCAGCCAGTGTCTCTGTCTCAGAAAGTGACCGACCCACAGGGAATCCGCATTGGCGTCGGCATGACCGCGCTGCCGAAGCTTGATACCCAAGTGCCCGGCGCGAGTTGCCTGCTGTGCCTGGCTTTCGCATCGTCTGCCAATGCATCGTTGACCGCTCATGCCCAGACGCTTCCCTACGAGGATCTGCCAGCACTGAGGAATGCGATGGCCGACTTGCTGCGCAAGAAGGGTGCTGCGGTAACCGTAATAAATGAGGACTTGAACCTGGATGTACTGCCGGAAATGGGCGCCAAGGGGCCAAATGTCGCAGGGAAGGATTTCTCGTCCCTCCAGCAGAAGTACAAAGTCGACAAACTTCTGGTAGTCAGCATTACTGCGTTGGGATTCATCCGCACCTATTCCGCTTACATTCCTACCAGTGATCCAAAAGGTCTGTTGCAGGGTGTTGGCTATATCGTCAACCTGAAGAACAACATCTACGAGTGGTACTTGCCGGTCTTGGTCACCAAAGCCGCAGATCAGAACTGGGATGAGCCGCCGAAATTTCCTGGCCTGACGAACGCGTACTTCCAAGCTCTGGAGATTGGTAAGGACAGTTTTCTCAGGCCATTGGCTGGCGATTGGCCCCCCAGCGTACAGCCAACCATCATTGGCTTGTCAGTGCCAATCGCAGTCGGTGACACTTCTGCCGGCACGGTCCGCTAATGATCTGGAGGCGGCTCGTTACAGTTGTTTTTGTAGCGATCACCGCAGGAGGTTTCCTATTCGCCCCTTGCGCTTTGGGAGGCGAAGATCGTGGCGACGCTTCTCCGGCAGCGTCGGCGCTCGGGACTGGTTCGAATTGGATCCTTCGGCTGCCTCAAGCAGAGCGAGTCATCTATCGAGGGGTTGTTAGCTTCGATGACGCAGGTACTGGGACAATGGCGCTGATGTATCCCGCCCCCAGTGCCGGAGGCATGCTCGTAGCTGTGCTTACACACGGTCTGCTCGTCGGTGCAGCCAAAGATGACCAGAAGACCAAACTCCAGACCGCCGCCGACAACGTACTGGTGCCTTACAAAGCAGTTCTGGACAACTTCAATTTTCGGGATCTGATGCGCCGGGCGCTGAGGAAGACAGCGAACGGTGCCAATGGAAAGCTCATCGACACCCCAAATGATGCTGGCTCCGAAATGCTTGTGGAGAGCCTTCCCGTCTTTTCGCTGACGCAGGACCAAAAAGCGATAATTCTGGACAACGTGGTCAGCATCACGGTGCGAGGCAACACACTGGCAGCCATCCATCCAATCCGAGTCGTTTCCACAGCCCAAGGCGAGCCCGATATTGCGGCATTCTGGATGCGCAACGATGGCGAGAAGCTTAAGGACGAAAGTGCCCAACTTGTCGCCCTGTCGTTCGACATCGCTTTTCGGAATGCTGTCAGCGAAACGGATAACGTTACCCTCCCCTATCGGACGATTCGCTATCAGGAGGGAGCCGCCGAGAAGATCGAGCGCGCCCAGGTGCTGAGCAACGATTGCAACCGGCTGGTGATCCGGACATTGCGGGGAACGCTTATGTCCGTTCCAGCGTCGTCGGCAACGACCACTACCGCTGTTGGGGGGGCTTGCAAGGCAACGGCTGTTCTTGGCTCACAGTAAAAATGCAGTTGGTCAGGCTTTCTCCGTTATGGAACAATCGCCGTGTCCGCATTGGGCACGAAGGAGACATCGCTGCTTTCATGGCTTGAACAGGCATGCCCGAAAAGCTGCCGCGCCGCGGCATGCGGCTTGAATGTCAATCACGAGTTCCGGATAGCCCTTTTTGACGTGGCCGATTTCGTCCGGCTTGCGGGGTAAGGCTGGCGCTTGCGGAATTTTTACTGTACTGTATGTAAAAACAGTCACAGGAGCAAGTCCATGGCCGACGATCTGACATCCCGCCAGCAGGAAATTCTCGACTTCATCCGCAACAGCCTGGAGATCTTCAGCGTGCCGCCGACGCGCGCCGAAATCGCCGGCGCTTTCGGTTTCGCCTCGCCCAATGCCGCCGAGGATCATTTGAGGGCGCTGGCGAAAAAGGGCGCGATCACGCTCGAGCCGGGTTCTGCGCGCGGCATCCGGCTGGTGGAACAGCTCGGCCTGCCGCTGATCGGCGTCGTCGCCGCCGGCAGCCCGCTGCTGGCGGTCGAGAACCGCCTCGGCCACTTGCGCATCGACCCCGCGTTGTTCACGCCGCGCGCCGATTTCCTGCTGCGCGTGCGCGGCCTGTCGATGATCGAAGCCGGCATCCTCGACGGCGACCTGCTCGCCGTGCATCGCACTGCCGAAGCGTCGAACGGCCAGATCGTCATCGCCCGGCTGGGCGACGAAGTCACCGTCAAGCGCTTCAAGCGGCGCGGCACCATGGTCGAGCTGATCGCCGAGAACCGCGACTTCGCGCCCATCCTGGTCAATACGCGCAAGGAACCGCTGACCATCGAGGGCATCGCCGTCGGCCTGATCCGCGACGGCCGGACCTTGTGAAACTTGTGAATAAATCTACTGCGCGTGCCGGATCGGGGCTTGGGCGGCTCAGTTGGCAGACCCGGCTATCCTCATGTACAACCACGTACATTCCGGTAGCTGCGCTCCGGCCGCACCCCGCTGCGGCCCGCTCGCTACGATTTCTTCACAAGTTTTGAGCTGGCTACGTCATGAACCCCGCATTGGCACAGGTGCTGGAGCGCAGCGACATCCGGCGCGGCGACGCTTTCGCCGTGGCGCCGGCGCCGACTCTTGCCACCGGCTTTGCGCGACTCGATGCCGAACTGCCGGGCGGCGGCTGGCCGCGCGGGGCTTTGACCGAACTGCTGCCGGAGCAGACCGGCATCGGTGAACTCGGCCTGTTGCTGCCTGCGCTGGCAACGCTGACGGCCGCCGGGCAAACCGTGGTGCTGATCGCGCCGCCGCATAGCGCCCATGCGCCGGCCTGGGCTGCTGCCGGCATTCGTCTCGACTGCCTGCGCCTGGTGTTTCCGTGCCGGCCGCGCGATGCGCTGTGGGCCGCCGTCGAAACCCTGCGCTGCGGCGGCGTGGCGGCCACGCTGCTCTGGCTCGATGCCCTGTTTCGCGCGCAACTGCCGGCCAACAGCCTGCGCCGCCTGCAAGTCGCGGCGGGCGAGGGCGGCGGCGCGGCATTTTTCTTTCGTTCCCCGCGGCAGGCGGCGACGGCTTCGCCTGCGCCGCTGCGCCTGCAACTGGAGGCACAGGGCGCCGCAGGGCGCCTGCGCGTGAAGGTCCTCAAGCGGCGCGGGCCGCCGGCGCGGCAGGCCATCCTGCTCGATGTCGCGCGCCCCGCGGGTTTTTTGCAAAGTGTTCCCCATGCTGTGGCTGGCGCTGTATTGCCCGACACGACCGGCATCCGACAGCGAAGCCGCGTCGCTGCCTGACGCTTCGCTTGTCCCCGAGACGGCATTTCCCGATCCTGCATTCGCGTGCTGGGCCGGGCGCTTCACGCCGCACGTCAATCTTGCGCCGGATGCGCTGCGCCTCGAAATCAGTGGCAGCCTGCGTCTGTTCGGCGGCCTGGCGCGGCTGCTGCATCTGGTGCGCGAGGATCTGGCCGCGATGGATCTCCCCGCGCAACCGGCGGTGGCCGCCACGCCGCTGGCTGCGCTGTGGCTGGCGCGGGCCGGCAGCGATGCGGTCTGCCCCGATTTGCCGGCCACGCGCGTCGCCCTCGCGGCGGTGCCGATAGCCGCGCTGGAACTGGCGCCGCCGCTGGCGCGGCGCATCGAAGGTTTCGGCCTGCGCCGCCTCGGCGAGGTGCTGGCGCTGCCGCGCGCGAGTCTCGGGG
>Ga0208518_100368_pt1 | contig 13090 bp, 11 predicted proteins | sample LakWasM127_HOW14_2_FD_183937 | JGI IMG/M metagenome (GOLD analysis project Ga0208518, IMG submission 183937) | Freshwater sediment methanotrophic microbial communities from Lake Washington under simulated oxygen tension - Sediment Metagenome... | ecosystem: Environmental > Aquatic > Freshwater >...
CTTCTTCCCGGCCGATCTGGCGGATTTCGCGGCCTTCCTGCATCTGATGCGCCACGACGAGCCCCTGCTGATGGTGGGCCTCGGCAGCAATCTGCTGGTGCGCGACGGCGGCTTCGACGGCACGGCGATCTTCACCCATGGCGTGCTCGATGTCCTGCGCCGTGAAACGGACGGCAGCTTCTACGCCGAAGCCGGCGTCGCCTCGCCGAAGCTGGCGCGCTTTGCAGGCAGGCAGGGCTGCGCCGAGGCCGAGTTCCTCGCCGGCATTCCCGGCACGGTGGGCGGCGCGCTGGCGATGAATGCCGCCTGCCACGGCGGCGAGACCTGGCGCTATGTGGAACGGGTGCTGATGCTGAATCGGGATGGCGAGCAGATCATTCGTCGGCCCGAGGATTTCGCCATCGGCTACCGTCATGTCGGGCTCAAGAGCGCCACCGATGAAGTGTTCGCCGCCGCCTGGTTTCGCTTTCCGGCGGGCAATGCCGAGGTCGCCGCGGCGCGCCTGCGCGAACTGCTGGAACGGCGCATTGCCACGCAGCCGCTGCAATTGCCCAACGCCGGATCGGTGTTCAGGAATCCGCCCGGCGACCATGCGGCTCGCCTGATCGAGGCCGCCGGCCTCAAGGGCACACAGATCGATGGTGCGCAGGTTTCCGAAAAGCATGCGAATTTCATCGTTAATCCTGACGGCAAGGCAAGCGCGAGTGCGATAGAAATGCTAATCGGCCGAATTCAGACGGAAGTGGCGGAAAAGTTCGGTGTTGCGCTGGTGCGCGAGGTCCGCATCGTGGGCGAGATCGACAGGCAGTCAAGGCAGGGCGGGGAAGGAGTTTGATGGATTTCGGCAAGGTGGCGGTGATGATGGGCGGCAAATCGGCCGAGCGCGAGGTCTCGCTGAAAAGCGGGACCGCGGTGCTGGCTGCGCTGCGTTCGAGCGGAGTCGATGCGCACAATTTCGATCCGCGGGACAAGGCGCTCGAGGCATTGCACGCCGAAGGCTTCCAGCGTGTCTTCATCGCGCTGCATGGCCGTGGCGGCGAAGACGGCACGCTGCAGGGTGCGCTCGACCTGCTGGACATTCCTTACACCGGCAGCGGTGTGTTGGCCTCGGCCCTGGCGATGGACAAGTGGCGCTCGAAGCTGGTCTGGCAGGCGGCGGGTCTGCCGGTGCCCGCTTACGTCGTGCTCGATGCAGCCAGCGACTTCGCGGCCGCGGAGGCGCGCCTCGGCCTGCCCCTGTTCGTCAAGCCGTCCAACGAGGGTTCCAGCATCGGCATCACCAAAGTCAAGCAGGCAGGCGGTTTGCGCGCCGCTTACGAGGTGGCCGCCCGCTACGACCCCTGCGTGATCGCCGAGCAGTTCCTCGGCGGCGGCGAGTTCACCGTCGGCATCCTCGCCGGCCGGGCCCTGCCGGTGATCCGCATCGTGCCGGCGACCGAGTTCTACGACTACGATGCCAAGTATCTGCGCGACGACACCGAGTACCGCATCCCGAGCGGCCTCGGCGAAGCGCGCGAAGCAGAGATGCGCGATCTGGCGTTGCGCGCCTTCGCCGTCCTCGGCGGGCGCGGCTGGGGCCGCATGGACCTGATGCTGGATACCGCGGGACGCATTTATTGCCTCGAGGCGAATACGTCGCCCGGCATGACCGACCACTCGCTGGTGCCGATGGCGGCGCGGGCAGCCGGGATTCCGTTTGCGCAACTCGTGCTCAAATTGCTCGCGGAGGCACGCTGTGGCTAAGGCGCGCGGAAATTCGACGGGCAAGGTCGGCGGCAACGGCCGCGTCGAAAATGGCAGCGGCGAGGGCTTCTGGGATCGCCCGATGCTGATCAACCTTCTGGCCGACGTGCTGCTGCTGGCCGGTGGCGCCCTGCTGGCATGGGCCGGCGCCATGGCGCTGCAACGCCTGCCCGTGTTTCCGCTGAAGCAACTGGTGGTGGCGACGCCGCTCGACCAGGTGTCGCGTGCGCAGATCGAACAAACGGCACGCAACGTCCTGACCGGAAACTTCTTCACGGTCAACCTGGAGACGGCACAGACCGCTTTCGAGCGCATGCCCTGGGTACGCTCCGCCTCGCTGCGCCGGCGCTGGCCGGACGGAATCGAACTTGAACTCGAAGAACATCGCGCCGCTGCCCTCTGGACGCCGAAGGACGGCGAGCCGCGCCTGGTCAGCACGCGCGGCGAAGTATTCGCTGCCGCTCCCCCCGACAAGGGCCTGCCCGCATTTGCCGGCCCCGAGGGCTCGGCAGGCCGTGTTCTGGCGCGCTACCGGGAGTTCAACGACAACCTGGCGGCCATCGGGCGCAAACCGGTCGCCATCCACCTTTCGGCGCGCGAGGCCTGGCAAATCAGGCTCGACGACGGCGTGCTGCTGGAACTGGGGCGCGACCAGCCCAAGCATCCGCTGCTCGACCGCCTGAATCGATTCACGACCCATTACGCCGCGGTGAGCGGTTCGGCCAGGAGCCGGCTGCAGACGATCGGCGTGGTGGATATGCGTTACCCCAATGGATTCGCCCTCAGGGCGAGCAAGACTTGATGAAAAACCCAAAGGCACCTAGTTGCCCCCCACCCTCCGTTCCACGGCCGGATCTGCACAGCCGGCCGGATTCGGCGGCGCGAGGCAGTGCTTCGCGAGACCCCGCCTACGCCCCCCGCCTGGCGGGGGAGGCAGGGAGGGGGTGCGGTCAATGTCAGGCGCATGCCGCCGACGTTCTGGCGGAGGCTGCATGAGCAAAGAAGCGAAACGTGACCTGATCGTCGGCCTCGACATCGGCACGTCGAAGATCGTCGCCATCGTCGGCGAACTGGATGCCGAAGGGCGGCTGGCCGTACTCGGACTGGGCACGCAGGAGTCCAGCGGACTGAAGCGCGGCATGGTGATCAATATCGAGGCCACCGTGCATTCGATATCCAAGGCCGTCGCCGAAGTCGAGATGATGGCGGGCTGCAAGGTGCGCGAGGTGTACACGGGCATTGCCGGCAGCCACATCAAGAGCAAGGATTCAACGGGCATGGCCGTGGTGCGGGACAAGGAAGTCACGCAGTTCGATGTCGAGCGCGCCATCGAGGCGGCCAATGCGACCTCGATTTCCGCCGATGACCAGATTCTGCACACGCTGGTGCAGGAATTCATCGTCGACGGCCAGGACGGCGTCAAGGAGCCGATCGGCATGGACGCCAAGCGGCTCGACGTCAAGGTGCATCTGGTCACCGGCGCGGTGACGGCCGTGCAGAACATCGTCAAGTGCGTCCATCGCTGCGGTCTCGAAGTGGTCGACCTGGTGCTGCAGCCGCTGGCCTCCGGTTATGCGGTGCTGACCGAGGACGAAAAGGACGTCGGCGTCTGCCTGGTCGACATCGGCGGCGGCACCACCGATGTCGCCGTCTTCGTGCATGGGGCGATCCGCCACACCGCGGTGATCCCGATCGCCGGCGACCAGCTGACCAATGACATTGCCATTGCCCTGCGCACCTCGACCCAGGATGCCGAGGAAATCAAGATCCGCTACGGCGTCGCGCTGCAGCAGCTGGCCGATCCGGAAGACATGATCGAAGTGCCCGGCGTCGGCGATCGGCCCGCCACCCAGCTGTCGCGCCAGACCCTGGCCGGCTTCATCCAGCCGCGCGTCGAGGAGATATTCCAGAAGGTGCAGGAGGAACTGCACCGCAGCGGCAAGGAACGCCTGCTGCGCGCCGGCATCGTGCTGACCGGCGGGGCGGCGCAGATGCCCGGCATGGCCGAGCTGGGCGAGGAGATCTTTCACAATACCGTGAAGCTCTCGATGCCGCACTACGACGGAAATTTGCGCGATTACGTGCGTAATCCGCGCTACTCCACGGCGATGGGTTTGTTGTTGGAAGGGGTGGCGCAGCGCCACCGAGGCATGAAGGCGCAAAGCCCGAAAAGTCTCGGCCAGATTCTGGCCCGGATGCGGGCGTGGTTTACCAAGAATTTTTGATTCAGTGGGTCTAAAAGGAGGCGAGTATGTTTGAACTTGAGGAAGTAGTTTCTGCGGAGACGGGCTCGACGGTCATCAAGGTGGTCGGCGTCGGCGGCGCAGGCGGCAATGCGGTCGAGCACATGATCCGCGAAGGCGTCGGCGGCGTCGAATTCATCTGCTGCAACACCGATGCACAGGCGCTGAACAAGAGCAACGCCCATGTCAAGCTGCAGCTCGGCCCAGGCCTCGGCGCCGGCGGAAAGCCGGAAAAGGCCCGGGAGCTGGCAGTGCTAGACCGTGAGCGCATCGCCGACGCGCTGCGCGGTGCGCACATGGTGTTCATCACCGCCGGCATGGGCGGCGGCACCGGCACCGGCGCCGGTCCGGTGGTGGCCGAGGTCGCCCGCGAACTGGGCATCCTCACCGTCGCGGTGGTGACCAAACCCTTCGAGTACGAAGGCAAGCGCAAGCGCCTGGCCGAAGAAGGCGTGGCCGAACTCGCACTGCACGTCGATTCGCTGATCATCATCCTCAACGAGAAGCTCGAGGAAGTGCTCGGCGACGAAGTCAGCATGCTCGAAGCCTTCCAGGCCGCCGACAACGTTCTGCGCAACGCGGTGGGCGGCATCGCCGAAATCATCAACGTGCCGGGTCTGGTCAACGTCGACTTCGAAGACGTTCGCACCGTGATGGGCGAGATGGGCAAGGCGATGATGGGATCTGCCGTCGCCGCCGGCGTCGATCGCGCCCGCGTCGCGGCCGAAGAGGCAGTGGCCAGTCCGCTGCTCGAGGGCATCGAGCTTTCCGGCGCCCGCGGCGTGCTGGTGAACATTACCGCCAGCACCACGCTCGGCCTCAAGGAATACAAGGAGGTGATGCGGACCATTCGCCAATACACGGCCCCCGAAGCCACCGTGATCTGCGGCGCCGTGTTCGACGAGAGCATGGAAGACCAGTTGCGGGTCACCGTGGTCGCCACCGGCCTCGGCGTCGTCGGCGCGCGCGAGGCCGCCAAGCCCAGCATGCGCGTGGTCGAGACCATCGGCCTGCGCACCGGCACCGACAACCTGCAGGTATTCGATGTCGGAACCGGCCAAGTGGATCTTTCGAGCGTCACCAGCAGCGCGCGCGGCGGCATGCCGCGCAACGCCCAGGCGGATGCAATGGCGGCTTCCGGGGTGGACAAGTACGACATTCCCGCCTTCCTGCGCCGCCAGTCGGACTGAATGGCCGGCCGCAGCACCGGTCCGGCGGGCACCTCCTCCCGTCGGGCCGGGCTCGCGTGGTAGAATTATTGCTCCGCACCAATCCATTTACATCGCAACCCGATGCTTCGTCAGCGCACCCTCAAAACACTCGTCAAGGCCACCGGCGTGGGTCTCCACTCCGGTGTGAAGGTGTCGCTCGCGCTGCGCCCGGCGCAGGCGAATACGGGTGTTGTCTTCCGTCGCGTCGATCTGACGCCACCGGTTGACCTCAAGGCCGATCCGTTCGGCGTCGGCGATACGCGGCTGGCGTCCTGCCTGGAAAAGGACGGGGTCAAGGTCGCCACGGTCGAGCACCTGATGTCGGCGCTGGCCGGCCTGGGCATCGACAACATCTACGTAGATGTCGATGCCGCCGAGTTGCCGATCATGGATGGATCGGCAGCTCCCTTCGTGTTCCTGCTCCAGTCGGCCGGCATCGAGGAACAGAATGCCGCAAAGAAATTCCTCCGCGTGAAGAAGACCGTGGAAGTGAAGGATGGCGACAAATGGGCCAAGCTGTCGCCCTACGACGGTTTCAGCCTCGACTTTTCCATCGTCTTCAACCACCCGGCGGTGGATCGCGCCGCCTCACGCGCCCATATCGATTTCGGCGACCAGTCCTATTTGCGTGAAGTGGCAAGGGCCCGCACCTTCGGCTTCATGCAGGACGTCGAGAACCTGCGCGACCAGGGCCTGGCGCTGGGCGGCAGCCTCGAAAACGCCATCGTGATGGATGAATACCGGGTTCTGAACAGCGAAGGCCTGCGTTACGCAGACGAGTTCGTCAAACACAAGATCCTCGATGCCATCGGCGACCTCTACCTCGCCGGGCATCCCCTGCTGGCGGCGTTTTCGGCGCACAAGTCGGGCCACGCCCTGAACAATCAGCTGCTGCGTGCATTGCTGGCCGACGCCTCCGCCTGGGAACTGGTCAGCTTCCAGCGTGCCGAGGAAGCGCCGGGAAGCATCGCCCGGCTGTATCCCAAGCTGGTCTAGACGCGGGTCCGGACATGCTGCTGCTGCGGATCGTCGGCATGCTTACGGCGATCACCATTGGCAGCGGGATCGTCGCCTGGTTGTTCACCCGTGACCGGCGCTATCTGGTCTTGTCTGCCCGTGTTGCCAAGGGGGCGCTGATCTTCGCGCTGGTCGTTCTGGTTCTGATGGCGGCAGAGCGCCTGATCATTCTTTGACGCTGCGGAGCAGATGCTCCAGCGCACCCTTTAGCGGAGACTCAGCGGGCAGGCCTTGCGCCAAGGCAGTAAGCCCTTGCTTCTGTTTTAAACCAGGCAGCATGGGCCTTTCGTGCGGGGGCCTGGGCGGGGAAGGGTTGCGGGCTTGCACTCGTACCTCGATTTGAGTAATCTTCACCTCCTTGTTCGACAAATCGCTGGCGAGACTGGGTCCGAATTGACGGATCTTCGCGGCGACCGCGCCATTGGCGGCGTGGATAAAAAGTTTCCCCAGACGGAAGTTGGCCACCCGGACATGAGGCCTCAGCGCCTCCGGCAAAGCAGCTTCCAGAAGACGCTGGAATTGGAGCAGGCGATGGGCGTGGGCAGCTAGCCGCGCCATGCTGTCACCGGAGGCGAGATGTTCCTGGAGACTGCGCGCTGTCATCGATAACGAAGTTATAGGGAGGGAAGGGATGCATATTATTCTCGTCTCCGACCGGCTGGCAACTGCCAGAAGCATCACGCTGACCTGGGGCCACGCCATTCTCTTTGCGGGCGTCCTGTTCGGCTCGGTCCTGGTACTGTCTACGTTGTTTTCCTATGTCACGGTCCGCCACGCGGCGGAAATCCGCCTGCCCTTTCTGCAGGACATGGTCCGCGCCGTGAACGCCGAAGAGACCCAGCGCTCGAAGGATTTCGTCCGTGAAAACCTCAACGCCATGGCGGTCAAGCTGGGCGAGATGCAGGCGCAGCTGATGCGCCTCGACACCATCGGCGAACGACTTGCCGCCATGGCAGGCGTCAAGCCCCAGGCACTCAAGGCATTCGACGCCAGCGTCGATGGCCGCGGCGGGCCACTGGTGCTGCCCACCGCGATGTCTTCAACCGACCTGCAGCGCGCGGTCGATGCCCTGGCGAACCGGGTGGAAGCCAAGTCCGATGCGATTTCCATGATCGAGTCCCAGATGCTGGAAGACCGGATCAGGAAGAGCCTGCTGCCCACGAGCCTGCCCGTCGATGCCCAATGGAACGCCTCGACCTATGGCTGGCGTGTCGATCCCTTCACCGGCGAACGGGCCATGCACGAAGGCGTCGACTTCGTCGCGAATCCGGGCACCGGCATCCGCGCCGCGGCAGCGGGCGTCGTGATCAGCGCAGAGCGTCATCCGCAATACGGGAACATGGTGGAGATCGATCACGGCAATGACCTGACGACGCGCTACGCCCATGCCTCGAAGCTTCTGGTCAAGCCAGGCCAACTGGTCAAGCGCGGCCAGAAGATTGCCGAAGTGGGTACCACCGGCCGTTCCACCGGGCCGCACCTGCATTTCGAGGTACGCATTCGCGGTCTGGCGCAGAATCCGGATCGCTTCCTGCGCATGGCTCAGGCGACGCAGCGGCCGGCTGCCGGTCGTCACTGAGCTTGGGGGGAGGCCTGCCCTCCCCGCATGCTAAAATTCTTCTTCGCTTTTTCCGGCCATTTTGCGGCCGAGTACCCCATGATCTCCGGTTTCAGTGCCGGCATAAGGCCCGCTTGCGCGGGCATTGGCTTTCCCTGAACCTGGCTTCTGATTGAAAAAATGATAACCGGTTTTGGTTTCAGCATAACGCCCGCTTGCGCAGGCATTGGCTTTCGCTGAGGCCGGTTTCAGAATGGTAAAAGAATGATAACCGGCCTTCTCAAGAAGATTTTCGGCAGCCGCAACGATCGGCTGATCAAGCAGTACCTGCAGACCGTCGCCCGCATCAACGCGCTTGAAGCTGCAATTTCGCAACTCTCCGACGAGGCCCTGCGCGCCAAGACCGAGGAATTCCGCAGCCGGCACGCACAGGGCGAATCGCTCGACGCCATGCTGCCGGAAGCCTTCGCGGTAGTGCGTGAGGCCGGCCGCCGGGTGCTCGGCATGCGCCATTTCGACATGCAGCTGATCGGCGGCATGGTGCTGCACTACGGCAAGATTGCCGAGATGCGCACCGGCGAAGGCAAGACGCTGACGGCGACGCTGGCCGTGTATCTGAATGCGATTCCCGGCAAGGGCGTGCACCTGATCACCGTCAATGATTACCTGGCCAGCCGCGATGCGGACTGGATGGGGCGCATCTACCGTTTCCTGGGCTTGAGCGTCGGCGTCAATCTGTCGCAAATGTCTCACGACGACAAACAGGCGGCTTACGCTTCCGACATCACCTACGGCACCAACAACGAATTCGGTTTCGACTACCTGCGCGACAACATGGTGTACGCCGCCAATGAGCGGGTACAGCGAGGCCTCAACTACGCCATCGTGGACGAGGTCGACTCGATCCTGATCGACGAGGCGCGCACGCCGCTGATCATCTCCGGCCAGGCCGAAGACCATACCGAGCTGTACCTGCGCATGAATGCCGTGCCGCCGTTGTTGACCCGCGGCGAGGCCGCGAAGGGCGAGGGCGAGGTCGATACCGGCGATTACACGGTCGATCTCAAGTCGCATCAGGTGCTGCTGACCGAAGCGGGTCACGAAAAGGCCGAGGAGATTCTTGCCCGTCTGGGCATGCTGGCCGAAGGCAGCAGCCTTTACGAGCCGGCCAACATCCTGCTGATCCACCACTTGTACGCCGCTCTGCGTGCGCACAATCTCTACTATCGCGACCAGCAGTACGTGGTGCAGGATGGCGAAGTGGTCATCGTCGATGAGTTCACCGGGCGCCTGATGGCGGGCCGGCGCTGGTCGGACGGACTGCACCAGGCGGTCGAGGCCAAGGAAGGCGTGGCGATCCAGGCCGAGAACCAGACCCTGGCCTCGATCACCTTCCAGAACTATTTCCGCATGTACGGCAAGCTCGCCGGCATGACCGGCACGGCGGATACCGAAGCCTACGAATTCCACCAGATCTACGGCCTCGAAACGGTGGTGATCCCCACCAACAAGCCGATGATCCGCAAGGACGAGAACGACCAGATATTCCGCACTGCGCCGGAAAAACATGCGGCGATCATCGCGGACATCCGCGCCTGCCATCAACGCGGGCAGCCGGTGCTGGTCGGCACCACGTCGATCGAGAACTCCGAGCTGCTCTCCGAACTGCTGAACAGGGAGAAGCTGCCGCACCAGGTGCTCAACGCCAAGCAGCACGCGCGCGAAGCCGAGATCGTGGCCGAGGCCGGCCGCCCCGGCATGATCACCATCGCCACCAACATGGCCGGCCGCGGCACCGACATCGTGCTCGGCGGCAACATCGAAAAGCCGACCAGCGCCATCCGCGACGACGAGTCCCTGAGCGACGACGAGAAGGCCAGCCGCACCGCCGAACTCAAGGCCGCATGGCAGGAGACGCACAACCGGGTGCTGGCCGCCGGCGGCCTGCACATCATCGGTTCCGAGCGGCACGAGTCGCGTCGCATCGACAACCAGCTGCGCGGCCGATCCGGCCGCCAGGGCGATCCGGGCTCCTCGCGTTTTTACCTGGCGCTGGACGACCCGCTGCTCAAGATCTTCGCCGGCGAACGGCTCAACGCCATCATGGTGCGCCTCAAGATGCCCGAGGGCGAGGCGATCGAGCATCCGCTGGTCAGCCGTTCGCTGGAATCGGCGCAGCGCAAGGTCGAACAGCGCAACTTCGACATCCGCAAGCAGCTGCTCGAATACGACGACGTGTCCAACGACCAGCGCAAGGTGATCTACCAGCAGCGCAACGAACTGCTCGATAGCGACGACATTGCCGAGACCATCACGGCCATGCGCCAGGGGCAGATCCACGACACTTTCCGACTCTATGTTCCGGCCGAGAGCGTCGAAGAGCAGTGGGACATCAGCGGCCTGGAGACCGCACTGGCAGCCGAACTGCATCTCAAGCTGCCGGTCGGCGAATGGGTCAGGGCCGAGCCGCAACTCGGCGATGACGAAATCCTGAAGCGCCTGCTGGATGCCGGCGATGCCGCCTACGCCGAAAAGGTCGCCAAAGTCGATCCCGCCGCCTGGGCCGGCTTCGAGCGCAACGTCATGCTGCAAAGCCTCGATACGCACTGGCGCGAGCATCTGTCGGCGCTCGATCACCTGCGGCAGGGCATTCACCTGCGCGGCTATGCGCAGAAGAACCCGAAGCAGGAATACAAGCGCGAGGCTTTCGAGTTGTTCGAGGGTTTGCTGCAGACGGTGCGCAGCGAAGTCTCCAAGCTGCTGCTGACCGTTGAAGTCCGCAGCGAGGAGCAGATCGAGGAAGTGGAAGCCCCGCCGCAGCTCGAGAACGTGCAGTTCCATCATGCGGACTACGACGAGGCGCTCGGTGCCGCCGCCGCGCCGAAGGCGGCGCAGCCCGTCGAACGCCATACGCCCAAGGTCGGCCGCAACGATCCCTGTCCTTGCGGCAGCGGCAAGAAGTACAAGCACTGCCACGGCAAGCTGAGTTGACTTGAGCCAGGAGCGGTATCCGACGCTAGTCGAGGACGGAAGGTCCGTCCTCGTTCTTGACCAGACGCGGCTACCTCGCGAGGCCGTCATGCTGAGGCTGGTTTCACTGGAAGATGCCGCTCATGCCATTCGCGTCATGCAGGTGCGCGGCGCCCCGCTGATCGGCGCCACCGCTGCCTACGGCGTTGCGCTGGGTCTCGCCGACGACGCCAGTGATGCTCGCCTCGCCCAGGTGATCGACACTCTGGCCGCGACGCGGCCAACTGCCATCAACCTGCACTGGGCGCTGGCGCGCATGCGCGGCGTGCTGGAAAAGTTCCCGCAGGGACGCACCGCGCTGGCGCTGGCGACACGGCGTGATGCCGCGTGGGCAGAGGCCCGAGCCATCGCCACTGAAGACAAAGCCGCCAATGCGGCCATCGGGCAGAATGGATTGCCGTTGATAGCGGCAATTCATTCTGCCTTCGGCAAAGAGAAGGGCAATCCCCCCAGCCCCCTTCCCGGGGAAGGGGGTGACTATTTCAAGCAGGCTGCGCCTACGTTCGTGAATGTCATGACCCACTGCAACGCGGGACGCCTGGCGACCGTCGAGCATGGCACGGCGCTGGCGCCGGTCTATGCGGCCCATGCGGCCGGTTTGCCGGTGCATGTCTGGGTTTCCGAAACGCGACCGCGCAACCAGGGCCTGCTCACTGCATGGGAACTCGCCGAGGCCGGCGTACCGCATACCCTGATTGCAGACAATGCCGCCGGGCTGCTGTTGATGCAGGGCAAGGTCGATCTGGTGATCGTCGGCGCCGACCGCATTGCCGCCAACGGCGACACGGCGAACAAGATCGGCACCTATCTCAAGGCACTTGCCGCGCGGGCGCATGGCGTGCCCTTCTACGTCGCGGCGCCGCTGTCGACCATCGATTTCGCCTGTCCTTCGGGTGCAGCGATCCCGATCGAGGAGCGCGCCGCCGAAGAACTCGGCGCGGGGGATGTTCCGGTTGTCAATCCTGCCTTCGACGTGACCCCTGCAGACCTGATCAGCGGCATCGTGTCCGAGCGCGGCGTCTCAGCCGCCGACCGGTTGGGGCAGTGGCGTTCATGAGCGACGCCACGGCGGATCTCGCTGCCAGGGTCCTCGCTACGGCGCGGGCGATGAATGCGGCGGGAATAAATCGCGGCAGCGCGGGCAACGTCAGCGCGCGTTGCGAAGGCGGCTTTCTGATCACGCCGACGGGCATGGCCTACGATGCCTGCGAGCCTGGCGACATGGTCAAAGTCGGCGCTGACGGCACGCCGGCCGGGCGGCGCCGGCCGTCATCCGAATGGCGTTTCCATCGCGACATCTATGGCGCGCGGCCCGACGCAGGAGCCGTGGTGCATACGCATTCGCCCTTCGCCACTGCGCTGGCCTGCCAGGAGCAGGGCATTCCGGCGTTTCATTACATGGTGGCACGCTTCGGCGGGACCGACGTGCGTTGCGCGGCGTATGCCACCTTCGGCAGCCAGGAACTGTCGGATGCCATCGTCAGCGCGCTGGACGGACGTTGCGCCTGCCTGATGGCGCATCACGGCATGGTGGTGTTCGGCCGCGACCTGAAACAGGCGCTGGCGCTGGCGATCGAGCTGGAAACCTTATGCGAGCAGTATTGGCGCGTGCTGCAACTGGGCGCGCCGAAATTGCTGCCGGCCGATGAGATGACGCGTGTGATGGCGAAATTCGCCACCTACGGACAGCAGGACTGACTCGCTATTCCGCGTGGTAGCGGGTAACGCGTTCGACTTCCCGCCTCGAGCCGAGAATAACCGGAACGCGCTGGTGCAGCTTTTCCGGCTGGATGTCGAGGATGCGCCGGCGTCCATCGGTGGCCGCACCCCCCGCCTGTTCGACAATCATCGCCATGGGATTCGCTTCGTACATCAGCCGCAGCTTGCCGCCTTTGTCGCGCGTCTTGCTGTCGATCGGATACATGAAGATGCCGCCACGGCTGAGGATGCGGTGCACATCGGCGACCATCGATGCCACCCAGCGCATGTTGAAGTCCTGCCCGCGCGGCCCGTCCTTGCCCGCCAGGAGTTCATCGACGTAGCGCTTCACCGGCGCATCCCAGTAGCGCGCGTTGGACGCATTGATCGCGAATTCGCGTGTTTCCTCGGGAATCTTCACATCTTCCTGGGTGAGGACGAAGCGTCCGAATTCGCGGTCGAGCGTGAATACGTTAACTCCATCGCCCAGCGTCAGCACCAGCAAAGTCGTGGGCCCATACACGGCATAGCCGGCGCATACCTGTTGCGTGCCTGCCTGGAGAAAGGCCTGCTCGGTCGGGTCCATGCCT
>Ga0208518_100369_pt1 | contig 13071 bp, 17 predicted proteins | sample LakWasM127_HOW14_2_FD_183937 | JGI IMG/M metagenome (GOLD analysis project Ga0208518, IMG submission 183937) | Freshwater sediment methanotrophic microbial communities from Lake Washington under simulated oxygen tension - Sediment Metagenome... | ecosystem: Environmental > Aquatic > Freshwater >...
CGCGATTTCTATAGCCGTATTTGCCGAGCCCACCAGTGCCAGTTTCTGGATAGCCGCTGCAGTGATGGCCATTGGTGTATGGCTCCATCTGACCGAACACCACGCCCATGAGCATGAACATACAGAGCTGCTGCACGGACACACGCATAGGCATGACGCCCATCACCAGCATAGTCATGACTTTGACTGGGACGGTAATGAGCCACACGCACATGTGCACCAACACGCACCACTGAAGCACCAACATGCTCACTTTCCGGATATTCATCATAGACATTCACACCAGTGACGCGAGTCCGAACCAGTTGGCCCCAACCACAACGCCGGAGGATTCATCTATGAAAAGCCAAGGAACCTAGTTCCATGGCCAATTGCTCAGTGTGTGTTCATCGTGATGGGCTACCGCCCGAAGACAAACCTTATCGAGAACGACGAAATATCGGCATTCCCTGAACACCAGAAAGTGACGCGCTGCCTAGGTTCTTGCACGCTCTGCAAGTCGGTCTGTGACAGACGTCACACCCCGTGTGACGCATCTCTGAGCATTTGATCCAGACACCATTGCGCGTAAAGCCCACCCAGGAGCCGTCCGAGCAAGCGCGTGAACCAGCCTGTTGGCAGGTCATAGTCAATCCAGACACGCAGTCGAACGGTCTCTGCTATCTGTGCCAGCTCCACCCCCATGCGATAGCGTCCGATGACAAGCAGTTTTGGCTCCGTGGTGGTCACCTATATCTTCCGAAAAGGAGGGGCGTAGTCCACAACTTTCTCTGTAACCGAGATTGGGATGCCCAGCACGCGACCATGCAACCGAATCTCCGATCCAAGTGCTTGTCCTCGAAGGTTGTCAGTTTCAATTTCCATTCTGGCGCCAGCCATCATTAGTGATGGCTTTTCCATATGGGCTGCCAGACGCTTGTGGTCATCAAGAAGGGCAAACACCTCACCAACCGTACCCCTGACCGTGGCGGTTGCCACCCGCGTGAATGAGAAATCCATTGCACTCATGAACGCAATCGCAAAGCGTTGGTGATGACCGATGCAGAGCTGAAACTCATTGCCAGGGCAGCGATCAAAGGGGAAAGCAGCCAGCCTGTGAATGGGTAGAGAACGCCGGCAGCAATAGGGACTCCCAGTGCGTTGTACAGGAAGGCAAACATGAGGTTCTGTTTCATGTTGGCAACCGTGGTAACCGACAAGGAACGCGCAATGGCAATGCCCCGCAAGTCACCCTTGACCAGCGTAACCTGCGCGCTGTTCATGGCAACGTCGGTTCCCGTTCCCATGGCTACTCCAACGTCGGCCTTGGCCAGGGCGGGTGCATCATTGATGCCATCTCCCGCCATGGCAACAACACGCCCTTCCTTCTGCAACCGCTCTACCAAAGCCAGTTTGTCCTGTGGCTTGACTTCTCCATAGACCTCGTCAATCCCCAACTCCTGCCCGACAGCCTTGGCGGTCGTCTGACCATCCCCCGTTGCCATCACGATACGGATGCCAGCAGCCTTGAGTGTTGCCAATGCTTCCGGCGTACTGGCTTTGACGGGGTCCGATACGGCGAGCAACCCCATCAGTTGGCCATCCACCGCCAGGTGCATGACGCTGGCGCCTTTGGCGCGCAGGCCTTCCGCCTGGACCTTCAGAGCAGTGACCGAGACGCCCATCTGTTCCATCAGTGTAGAGTTGCCCAATGCCAGCTTGCGACCAGAAACCTCACCTCGCACCCCAATGCCAGAACTGGACTCAAAGCTGTCGGGTTTGACCAAAACCATCCTCAAATCCCGTGCGGCCCGTACGATGGTCTCAGCCAGCGGGTGCTCGCTGCCTTGATCAAGGCTGGCCGCCATCAACAGCACCTCATCCGCCTTGTACCCGGGAGCCGGAATGGCGATATCAAAGGTTGGACGGCCCTCGGTAAGGGTACCTGTCTTGTCAATGATCAAAGTGTCGATCTTGCGCAGATTCTCAATGGCTGCCGCATCGCGAAACAACACCCCTTGCGTAGCGCCTCGACCGGTGGCGACCATGATGGACATTGGTGTGGCCAGGCCCAGCGCACAGGGGCAGGCGATGATCAGTACCGCCACCGCGTTGATCAAGCCGTAGACCCAACTGGGGTTCGGTCCAAAGAAGCCCCAACCCAAGAAGGTCAGCAGCGCGATTGCAACGACCGTCACGACAAAGTACCCGGCAACCACGTCAGCCATCCGCTGCATGGGGGCCTTGGAGCGCTGGGCCTGGGCAACCATTTGAACGATCTGCGCCAGTACGGTTGCCGACCCGACCTTTTCGGAGCGCATGACGAGCGCACCGCTGGAATTGATCGTTGCGCCAATGACTTTGTCACCGACTCGCTTACTCACCGGCAGTGGCTCTCCCGTCAACATCGACTCATCAATGGCACTACGGCCTTCCGTGACGACGCCGTCCACAGGAACCTTTTCTCCCGGGCGCACCCGCAAAAGGTCACCAACGTGGACTTGCGTCAACGCCACATCTTCTTCCACACCATCAGGTCTGATGCGTCGCGCTGTCTTTGGTGCGAGGCCCAGCAAGGACTTGATGGCGGCGGAGGTCTGCGAGCGAGCCTTGAGCTCCATCACCTGCCCCAGCAGCGTGAGTGAAATGATGACTGCTGCGGCCTCAAAATAGACCGCAACACGACCCATGGCCATGAAGGAAGCTGGAAACACCTGGGGTGCGATGGTTGCCACCACGCTGTAGACAAACGCTGCTCCAGTTCCGAGTCCGATGAGAGTCCACATATTGGGACTGCGGTGGATCACGGATTGCCATCCACGGGTGAAAAACGGCCACCCCGCCCAGAGCACAATGGGCGTCGCAAGTGCAAATTCGACCCAGCTTTGAATGCGCATATCCATCCATTGAAGACGATGACCAAACATGGCAAGCACAAAGACAATAGCGGTCAGGGGTAACGACCACCAGAATCGCCTCTGAAAATCACGAAGTTCCGAATTGTCATCGTCCTCCAGGGTAGGCAATACGGGTTCAAGCGTCATGCCACACTTCGGACAGGTACCAGGGTGGTCCTGGCGAATTTCCGGGTGCATCGGGCAGGTATAGACTGTTCCGTCAGACGCTGGGGGCACCGCAGGCACCGAAACATCGACGATATACTTTTTGGGGTTGTCGCTGAACTTGGTCTTGCAACGCAGACTGCAAAAATAGAACAGACGCCCGCTGTGCCCCACTTGGTAGCCGGACTGAGCGGTAACCGTCATCCCACATACGGGGTCTTTTAAAGTGGCGGTCTGGTCCGTCCGTCCGCCATTGCGAGAGAGGTGTTGACCGTGAAGCTCCTCGTGCGAGGCGTGTGATGAGTGGTTCATCTTGTTCTCTTCCCTAATGATTCAGCACAATGTCGGCGAAATTGGTACATAGCCAACGCCCAGGTCTGACCCCCACCCTTGAATCAGGAGCAACAACAGCCACCACTGGCACTGGACCCGCACCCCGATGCCTTTTCGGGTGATGCGATTTCTGGGCCATCCAACACTTTGGCAGGATAGCCGGCAGCTGCTAACGACTCAAGCAGGGGTGCACTTCCGGTCGGAAAGCTCCCTTGGACGCGAACCCGACCGGTGGACAGGTTCACCTCCACCTCGCCGACGCCGGCAACTGTTTGGAGTGCCTGGGTGACATGCTTGGTGCACGCGCCGCAGCTCATGCCTTCGACTTCAAGATCAACGGTGTTCATTGCAGTGTCCTTCTCTATCAAAATGCCAATGCGAGCAGTTTTGTTTGGGTGTGCTCCGCACCTCAGCCAAACCTTACCTTCAGCCCATACGGGGAATGAACCGGGGAGTGCGTTTGGCGTACTCCTGATAGTCATCACCAAATTGGGTGGCCATTTCCGACTCCTCCGTGGTTGCCAATCGCGCGTACATGACTAACAGCACGGGAAACATCACAAGCGTCAACAGCGTTGGCCATTGCAGCAAAAATCCCAGCAAGATGAGAATGAACGCCACATATTGTGGATGGCGTATCCGCGCATATGGCCCCGCTGTCGCCAACGTGTGCCGGCGCTGTGCGTGGTACAGAACATTCCATGCGTTGGAGAGTAAGAAGAAGCCCAAGCCCAGGAAGATGTAGCTACCGATATGCAACACCCCAAAGTGCGGATCGCCTTTCTCACCCAATAGCGTTGACCACAGATGCCCGGAATTGTGGGACAGGATATCAAGTCCCGGGTACTTGGTCTGCAACCAGCCAGACATCAGATAGATGGTCAACGGGAACCCATACATTTCAACAAAGAGGGCCACGATAAATGCAGAGAAGGCCCCAAAACTTCTCCAGTCCCGTGCAGTTGCAGGTTTGAAGAAACTGTAAGCGAACATGATGAAAATGGCCGAATTGAGGACGACCAGCGCCCACAGTCCATAGGCAGATTGATCATGGCTCATGATGCTTCTCCTGAACCGGACTGGTCCGGCTTCCTGGCCGCATCTTGGGAAGAAGATTCACCGTGGTGGTGTCCATGCCCGCCATGGCCGTGGTGCATAAAGACGTGCATCAACGGGCAAGCAAGCAATAGCAGTAGAGGTAATGCCCCGACAACGTGCGCCAGGTGTTCGGTCAACAAAAAGTAAGCGGCAATCGCTCCAATCACGATCAAGCCGATCGCATAACGGGAGCGCCAAAAGCTGGGAGGGCTTTCGTGTCCGATAGGGTTGTGTTCCATGATCAGAACTCCTTTCTTGTGACGCAGAATTTCTGGTGCAATCCGTAGTTGATCGATGCCAGATAATTTGTTTACTGGCCCGCTATTCAAGATGAGGTCGCTGAATTTGCCCTTTCCCGGTGGCGAACGATGGCTTGGGCTACGCTCAGTAGCGGCGACACCGTACCAATGCGTCACCCTTGATGCCATTGTGCTAGTCGAATATTTGCCCCAGCATGACGACCAGATTACAAATTGGTAATCACAGTGTCAGACTGCATATTCGTAGGAGATGTCTCAGGATATTTCAGACGGGACTGCCACGCACGGCCGTTAAAGCGTTGCCCATGACTCGACTTGAATCCCCTTTGACCAATTTCAAATTCAGCTTCAGATGACATGCGGCTGCAGAGGTTGGGTATCCCAATCGGGTTATTTTCTAGGACCGACGTTCGAGGTGGCACCAGCAAAGTGGCCCTTTTTCAGCGAAGCAATGATCACGATTCCTCGCATTTATCTACATGAGGTTTCTGAATTACTCGGCCCCAAAGCTGCCGGCAAAAGATGTGATTTCAAGAATTGGCCGTCGCTCTGGTTCACCGCAACCAAAGTGCTTCTTCTGAGAGGACTTATCGACGTTTCTCCGCCAGGCTTCCTATCCGATCCCTTGCAATGTGGCGATCAGGGGGCAGCGAATGTTGCCCCGTACCGCGCAACATTGATCCACCAAGTCGGCCAATGCGGCTTCAATACGCTGCAGGTCTGCCAGCTTGGCTCGCACATTCACCAACTTCCGCTGAGCCTCCGCCCGCGCTTCGTCGCAGTGTGAGCCGTCTTCCAGCTTGAGTAGCTGAGTGATCTCATCCAGACTAAAACCCAATCGTTGTGCCGACTTGATGAAACGAACTCTTTGCAGGTCCCCCGCTCCGTAGCGGCGCACGCTGCCTTGCGGTTTCCCGGGCTGACTCATCAGGCCTTTGCGTTGGTAAAAGCGGATCGTTTCGACATTGACCTGCGCTTGAGTGGCGAGTGTGCCTATGGTCAGATTTTCAAAAGAAGTATCCATGGTGCTTGACTCCGTACTTGAGTACAGAAGTATGCTTAACGCATGAGCACAACGCAAACACAAAGTATCAGCGACAAAACCGGTCTGCGCAGCCTGATGGCCGGGGGGCTTGCCACCCTGCTGGCGTCCACCTGTTGCCTGGGACCGCTGGTCTTGATCACTTTGGGGTTTTCGGGCGCGTGGATCAGCAAGCTCACCGTTCTGGAGCCCTATCAACCGATATTCATTGGCGTGGCGTTGGTCGCCTTGTTCTTTGCTGGCAAGCGCATATGGAGGCCTGTCGCCCAATGCGCGCCGGGCGAGTTGTGTGCATTGCCACGCGTACGGCGTGCCTACCAAATTCTCTTTGTGGGGGTCTGTGCGCTGTTGCTCATGGCACTGGTCGCGCCCCTGATAGCTCCCTGGTTTTACTGAAAGGACGTTCCCATGAAAACTCCAGTTTTATCGCAAGCCAAAAAACCACTCGTTTCTGTTGGCATTGCCATCATCCTCACGGGTGCTTCGCTGGCGGCCAGCGCCGCACCCAAGACGGCTACCTTGGCGATTCCCTCCATGGATTGCCCGGTCTGCCCGATCACCGTAAAAAAGGCCTTGTCGCAGTTGCCCGGTGTCAGTCAGACGGATGTGAATTTCGCAAAGCGGCAGGCGGTGGTCAAATTTGACGATGCCAAAACCAATGTGGGAGCCTTGACCGAATCCACCAGGAACGCGGGTTACCCGTCCACGGTGGTGGGGACTGCGAATTGAAGACCGTCACGCTGGAGTCCACGCTGACATGTCCTAAGTGTGGCTTTTCCAAGAGCGAGACGATGCCCACGGATGCCTGTCAATGGTTTTACGAATGCACGCACTGCCACGCCGTGCTCAAACCACTGTTGGGTGACTGCTGCGTGTATTGCTCCTATGGCACAAACCCTTGCCCGCCGATTCAGGAAAGCAGTAAGTACGGCGGGTGTTGCGGTTAGTCACTGACTATTGATACCTAGCTAGGGTTTCTACGCTAAAGCGAACTTTTAAGAAGCCTGCACGTGGGTATCAGTGGCCACACATCTGGTACAGGCCTCTTTGATTCACTTAGCAGACGACGGATTCCCAGGTTGAATGTCAGTCACAACAATCGCCCCGCCCGCTTTTTCCGCGACGAACTTCACCTTGTCACCAACTTTGACAGTATCCAGCAAGGCAACGTCCTTCACCTGAAACACCATGGTCATCCCAGGCATGTCCAGGTTCTTGATTTCGCCGTGCTTGATGGTGATCTTTTTGGCCTCTTTGTCGATCTTGCGGACCTCACCATCCGTCATGGTCGTGGCGGACGGAGCGACTTGTGCTGATGGCGGATTCATCTGAATTTGCGCATAGGACGACGGTGCGACGGTCGCGCTCAGCAATATAGCAAGGGTAATGGATAGAGTCTTCATATTCGGTTCTTCAAACAGCGTTGATGTTGGTGCGCGATTTGCACGGGATGCGAGATGATTTGCGTCCCTCACTTTTTGGCGCTGACGGCAACGATGCCCTTCATCCCTGCGTCATAGTGGCCCGGTTGCAGGCAGGCGAAATTGATCTTTCCGGCCTTGGTGAATTGCCAAACGATCTCACCGGTTTGCCCTGGCTGCACAGTGACCATGTTTTCATCCGCGTGCTCCATCTCGGGGAACTTCTTCATCATTTCGTAGTGTTCTTTGAGTTCCTTCTCGGTGCCAAGCACCATCTCGTGCTTGATCTTCCCGGAGTTTTTGACCACAAACTTTATTGTCTCGCCGCGTTTTACGGCAATGTCAGCAGGGGTAAAACGCATCGCATCGGTCATGTCAACGGAGATGGTCCGTGACACCTTGTCTGCCTTGCCCGGTTGGCCAATGGCATTGGAGTCCGCGTGATGACCACCAGCGTGGTTGCCGCTTGCCAACGCGGTGGACGCGATCAATGCGGTAGCGAGAGTGGCGATGAGGGTATTGATTTTCATGAGATTTCTTTCGTTGAGTTTTGATAGAGGGTCAATGGCCGGAATGGCCTGATGTACTTTGCGGCTTGCGAATCTGAACTTCGACCTCCTGCCTGGGCTTGACCAGGCGCGGCATGGATTGACCTCCCTCTGCCTGAAATCGCGCGGGCTCGGGCGTGGCGCCCGTCCACTCAAATGCGACTTCTCCGGGAGGATGTTTGTACCAGCCCGGGTCTTTGTAGTCGCCTGGCTTCTGGTCTTTGCGAACCTTGAGGACGGAGAACATTCCGCCCATTTCTACACCACCAAACGGGCCCTGGCCCGTCATCATGGGCACGGTGTTGTCGGGTAACGGCATCTCCATCTCGGCCATATCTGCCATCCCACGCTCGCCCATGACCATGTAGTCAGGAATCAGATTGGTGATCTTCTTGGCCACGCCTCGGTGGTCCACGCCAATCATGGTGGGAACATCGTGTCCCATCGCATTCATGGTGTGGTGGCTCTTGTGGCAGTGAAAGGCCCAGTCCCCAGCTTCATCGGCCAAGAACTCAATCTGACGCATCTGACCAACGGCAACATCGGTCGTTACTTCATGCCAACGCGTGCTCTTTGGAGTGGGCCCGCCATCCGTTCCTGTAACCAGGAACTCATGGCCGTGCAGGTGAATGGGATGGTTCGTCATGGTCAAGTTCCCGATTCGAATCCGCACTTTGTCGTTCAGGCGCACATTCAGGCTGTCGATTCCCGGAAAGATTCGACTGTTCCATGACCAAAGATTGAAGTCATTCATCGTCATGATTTTTGGTGTGTAGCTTCCAGGGTCAATGTCATAGGCATTGAGCAAGAAGCAGAAGTCGCGATGGACGTCATCAATCAGTGGATGTTTTACCTTTGGGTGGGTGACCCAGAAACCCATCATGCCCATCGCCATCTGCGTCATCTCATCCGCATGGGGGTGGTACATGAACGTGCCGGGGCGACGTGCGTCAAACTCGTAGACAAAGGTCTTGCCTGGCTGGATTGCGGGCTGCGTCAGACCTGACACACCGTCCATCCCATTGGGCAGCCGCTGACCATGCCAATGAACGCTGGTATGTTCTGGCAATTTGTTGGTGACGAAGATTCGCACGCGGTCGCCCTCGACGACTTCGATGGTCGGTCCCGGACTCTGGCCGTTGTAGCCCCACAAATGGGCTTTCATACCTGGTGCCATCTCGCGCACCACCGGCTCGGCGACCAAGTGGAATTCCTTGACCCCCTGGTTCATACGCCATGGCAGAGTCCAGCCATTCAGGGTCACAACCGGGTTGTAGGGGCGTCCGCTATTGGGCACCAGGGGCGGCATGGTGTCCGGCTTGGTCTGCAACACAGGCTCCGGTAGGGCGGCCATTGCCACCCTGCTGACGGCCGATGCGGCGATGGCACCGCCGGCGATACCTGCTGCCTTAAAGAACTGTCTTCTGGAGTTCACGTTAGATTCCTTTGAATATTGGGTCCGCAACGGGAGGCAATGCATCCTGTTAAGTTGATCCTGAAGATCGGAAAGTCAGTGCCCGGCATCGACACCTCCCCCAGTCACCATGGCTCCCACCGTCGCTCTGGTCGGTTTGCCCAGCATGGTGGCCTGCAATGCCGCATCGGCAAGCCAGAACTGCTGCTCCGCATCAATCGCGGCCAATACGCTGTGCCTCTGATCGCGCGCGTCAGCCAGCAACTCGAATACACCGATCAGCATGCCGTTGTAGCGAAGCACGTTTTCCTCGGAAATCGTCTTGCGCAGTGGAACAACCTCATCGCGGAAGTGCTTCGATACATCGAATGCAGTTCGGTAGGCAGAGTAGCTCTCACGCAGACTGGATCCTGCGGCTCTAACCGCAGCTTCTAGTCGATTTGCGGCCGCCAATGTTTGTGCATTCAGGTTGTCGCGCTGATTGCCACCCCAATCAAACACAGGAAGGCGAACGCTCACCTCATACCCTTGCTTTGAGGTTTCGGTGCCGGCGGCATTGTCAAAGACAGTCCCACGACGAATGCCCAGCTCGATGTCAGTCAGACTGGTTATAGCGGTCAGTCCCTGTAGGCGCGCAGCACCCTCAAACTCTGACTTGGCCAGTTGAATATCCAGCCTGCTTTGGCTGGCCCATTGACCAACCTCTTCCGGTGGCCGCGGGGTTTTTGGCAAATCCGGTAGACGTTCAGGTAGCACCAATGCTTCGACCTGGCTGTCGGTCAACCCAAGCAGACGCGCCAATTCCTCTCGTGTCGAAACGCTCGCGTGTTGCGCTGCCGCCAACTGCGTGACCGCGTCGGCGTAAAACGCCTGTTGGCGGGCACGTTGCAACTTGCTGAAGTTGCCCGCTGCGTACAAGCGGCGAGCCAGTTCGCTGCTGGCTTGCGCGGCATCGTTAACCTGGCTGGCGTAGCCAAGGCTTTGCTGGGCTGCGACGGCTCTTACCCAGGCCTGGCGCACCTGGGTAACCTGGTCGACGACGGCAGTGGTCAGCCGTACCTGCTGCTGTGCGATCTGACGTTCAGCAATCCTGGCGCGCTGAGGCAGAGTCAAGATATCGAGCAAGCCAAAGGAAAGCTGCCTTCCCAATTCCAACTCATCGGCAAACCGAACACTCTCGAATGAAAAGATCGGGTTGGAGATGCGTCCAGCTTGAGCTGCCTTGGAGCCATCCGCCCAACTCTGCGCCAAGAGCGCCTGTAGTGCTGGACTGTTTACCAGTGCCAGCCGCACCGCTTCACTCTGGCCCAAGGGCTTGGCCAGAATCTCCGAGGCGACCCTATCCCGGTCTGCACGCTGCTCTTTGGTCTGAACCAGTGCCAGATTGCCGTCCGTGAATCCGGCTGCGTCGCGGTTGGTCGTGGCCAAGGTTTTCTCAAAATCGATGCTGGCACAGCCTGAAAGAACGATCAGAGCGGCCGCAACCACCAGTGTCTTCTTGCCAAAACGTCTTGGCATGCGATTCGCAGAAATGGCACGCACTTTTATCATGGTTTGACCCCCTGCTGGCTCTTCACACTGGAAGTGACGGGCTTAGCGTCACTCTTGTCTGGTGCATCGGGTAGCCGCGCTTCCTTGGCGTAGGCCTGCCAGCCACCCGCGCGTTCTACTGTGTCATTGGTTTGCCGCCATGGGGTCACAGACTGCTCTGTGAATCCCTGGTATTGGGACCATGCAGAGCGGTAGGTCAGTTTTAGGGTGGGGACGCCGGGGTTCCCCTGGGCAAGGGCAACTGTGGCGCCCAGCGCGATTCCCAAAAATATCGTCGATTTCGCCAATCTGGGCCAACTTGAAATATGTAAATCCATAAAGTCCTCGCAAGAAATGAAACCCCAATGCGCAACGCAAGCCAGAGGCCGTTGGCTCTGCAGCAAGGGGGAAATTCGATACATTCGCGCGCTCGATGCGCGCAAATCACGTCAGGCGAAGTTCGCCCGCGGAGGAGGGTCCAGGCGCTTTGGGATGTAGTTGACAAAGGATCCCAGTGCGTAGGGAATCGGTTGTGAAACCGTCGCGGGAAGCTGAACAGCAGATGAAGTGCCCACCAGGACGGTATAGGCGCTGCATTTGTCATCACCACTGGCATGGTCTACCGTCCATTCACCGATTTGAGAGACTGGTGTAGTCACGGCCTGTTCGTTACCAGAAGCGGCCACACCCATCCATTCGTCCTGTGCCGGCTCCGCTGTCACCACCATAGTTGGGTGATGCTCAGAAACAGGCTGTACGCTACTCTGCGCCAACACTCCATGGTGACCCGCGCCGCAAAACAGAACGGCGGTCGCGGCCTGTCCCTGCATGGGGATAGCAAGCAGAAGCAACCAAGTCAGGAGTGTCCCAATGAACTTTCGCATGTTTCCAATCGTACTCAAAATCGCAAGTCAGCGTAACGTCCAGTGTCAATATCGAGGTGTTTCAAGACAACGTCCTACCCTCGGTCTTCTATCGCGCCGAAGCCAGCAAGCCAATGGTCTGAAGTGTGCGTTTCTTTACCCGACAAACAAGTGACCGTCAGATTACATTTTTGTTATTTACGTGTACAGCCATTGAACTTAGCAAGCTCACAACTCGCCAAGACCAAGGGTGATTCCGGAAGGGTTGAAACCACTCACACTTGCATGTTCATCACATCCGTATAGGCCTGCACGACCCGATTGCGCACCTGCAGGGTAGCTTGGAAGGAAATATTCGACTTGACGCCGGCGAGCATGGATTCCTCAAGGCTTGCCGTGGATTTCTCCAACTGAAAGTCCTTGGTAAGGCGACCGGACTCTTTTTGCAGATCGCTGGTGGATTGCAACGCCTGCAGCATGGCATCTTTGAATCCCGTGCCAGTCGTTTCGACAGATTTCCCTGGCGCTGGGCCAACCCCGGTGAGTGGGCGGATGGTGTCGATGGACGGTGTTGACGGGGTCATTGCATATTCCTTTCGGACGGGTAACAGCAACCCCTCAAGTTCCTTCGTGATCGTTTGGACCAAATCACTTGAAAGGTAGCGGCCAGTATGCCGCTTTGCTCCCAACAAATGGCTAACAGCAAAATTACCTTTTGGTCATCGCAGTGCAATGTGCGAGGACTTCATGGGCGGCCCCAGGCAACACCAAAGGTTGTACGCATCCCGTCTTAGTACGCACGCCCACCGAAGAAATACCTCCCCACCTGCTGGTGCAGACGGCTTCGCAGGGCAGCTTCTCCTAGGCCGGCAAGCTCACCGTGAAGTTCAGGCACGATTTGACCGAAGACATCCAGCAAATCCGGATCGAAATGACTTCCACGCCCTTCGGCGAGAATTCGAACGGCTGACTCCAGCGAGAACGCCTCCTTATAGGGCCGGCGCGACGTCAGCGCATCGAAGACATCCACGATGGCAAACAGACGGGCGGCCAACGGTATCGACGCTCCCTGGAGACCATGTTGGTAACCGCTTCCGTCAAAGCGTTCATGGTGGTATTCGATCACTTCTCGGGCGCCACTGAGCCAACTTGACTTGGCAACAATGTCCACTCCCAATTGGACGTGGGTCTTCATCACAGAAAACTCTTCCTCCGTCAGCTTCCCCGGCTTTAGCAAGATCGAATCACTGATGCCAATTTTTCCCACGTCGTGCAGGAAGGCACCAGCTATCACGAAGCGAATCGTGTTGTCATCAAGGCCAAGGGCCTCTGCGAAGCGGATGCTGTAGAGGCAGACGCGGTAGTTGTGCAGATCCGTATCGGAGTCACGTTTGGCGATCGCGCTTCCCAAGACCTCCATCAGCTCGACGTTGCTTCGCATCAATTCGGCAGATAGTTGCAGAACCCCCTTGTTCAGGCTCATGATGACGGGGTAAAGGACAAAGGTTGTCGCCAGGACTG
>Ga0208518_100372_pt1 | contig 13040 bp, 9 predicted proteins | sample LakWasM127_HOW14_2_FD_183937 | JGI IMG/M metagenome (GOLD analysis project Ga0208518, IMG submission 183937) | Freshwater sediment methanotrophic microbial communities from Lake Washington under simulated oxygen tension - Sediment Metagenome... | ecosystem: Environmental > Aquatic > Freshwater >...
CCGCCACGGCCACGATGTCGAGCACGTTGAGGCGCGGATTGGCCACCGTCTCGGCAAACAGGCAGCGGGTGTTTTCCGACAGCGCCGCACGGAAATTTTCCGGATCGTCGGAATCGACGAACACGGTTTCGATGCCGAGCTTGCGCAGGCTGACGTCGAGCTGGGAAAAGCTGCCGCCGTACAGGGATCGCGCCGCCACGATGCGATCGCCGGCTTCGCACAGCGTCAGCAGCGCCACGATCTGGGCCGCCAGCCCGGTGGCCGCGGCCACTGCGGCGCGCCCGCCTTCCAGCGCGGCCATGCGCTCCTCGAAGGCGGCGACCGTCGGATTGCCGATGCGCGAATAGACGTTGCCGAAGGTCTGCAGGTTGAACAGGCTGGCCGCGTGCTCCGCCGAATCGAAAACGAAGGAACTGGTCTGGTGGATCGGCAAGGCACGGGCACCGGTCGCTGCATCGGGCTGGGCGCCGGCATGCAGGCAGAGGGTTTCGATACCGTAGTGGCGATCCGTCATGAAATGGTGGTCAGGGTGGATTCCGTCGATAATAGCGGCCCCGTCATCCCGCATAAGACGCGATCAGCCCCGCCTTTGACCCATGTTTCTGCTGAAGAAACTCCTCGCCGCCCTGATCCTGCCGCCCGCCGGGCCGCTGTTGCTCGCGCTGTTCGGGCTCTGGCTGGCGAGCTTCAACAGTCGGCGCCGGCGCGCTCTGCGTACCTGGGATTCCGCTTCGCGGACAGGTAACGCCGGTTTCACGCTTGCCATACTTTCCCTGCTGGCCCTGTTCGCGCTGTCGCTGCCGGTCGTCGGCAACGCGCTCATGGGCCCGCTGGAGCCGCACCCGCCGATCACCCGCGCGCAATTGCAGCGGGCGCAGGCCATCGTCGTGCTCGGCGGCGGCTCCTATTACGCCGCACCCGAATACGGCAGCGATACGGTCGGCTACTACACGCTGGAGCGCCTGCGCTACGCCGCCCGGCTGGCGCGCGAATCCCGCCTGCCGCTGCTGGTGACCGGCGGCGCCCCGTTCGGCGCCCGGCCCGAGGCCGAGTCGATGCGCGAAGCACTGGAAAGCGACTTTGGCGTCAAGGTGCGCTGGGTCGAAGCCGCCTCCCGCGACACGACGGAAAACGCCAGCCTGTCGGCGCCCATGCTGAAGGCGGCCGGCATTACCCGCGTCGCGCTGGTCAGCCATGGCTGGCATCTGCCGCGGGCGATCCCGCTGTTCGAGAAGCAGGGGCTGGAGGTCATCGCGGCGCCGACCGCCTTCAGCACCGCCTCGCCGTCGCCGATCGAGAATGTGCTGCCGGGCGCCATGGTGCGCAGCCGCCATGCATTGAACGAATACCTCGGCCAACTCTACAACCGCCTCAAGGAATAGCCATGAACGACGAGCTCCTGATCGGCCTCGTATCCATCTCCGACCGTGCTTCCAGCGGCGTCTATGAGGACAAGGGCATCCCCGCGCTGCGCGACTGGTTCGGCCAGGCGCTGAGTTCGCCCTGGCGCATGGAAACGCGCCTGATCCCCGACGAGCAGGCGATCATCGAACAGGCCCTGATCGAGCTATGCGATACCGCCGGCTGTCATCTGGTGCTGACCACCGGCGGCACCGGCCCGGCCCCGCGCGACGTGACGCCGGAAGCCACGCTGGCGGTGGCGCACAAAGTGATGCCGGGCTTCGGCGAGCAGATGCGGCAGATTTCGCTGGCCTTCGTGCCGACGGCGATCCTGTCGCGCCAGGTCGGCGTGATCAGGGGCAAATCGCTGATCCTCAATCTGCCGGGGCAGCCGAAGTCGATCAAGGAAACGCTCGAAGGCGTCAAGGATGCCGAAGGCAGGCAAGTCGTCCCGGGTATCTTCGCCGCGGTGCCCTACTGCCTGGATCTGATCGGCGGGCCGTACGTGGAGACGCACGAGACGGTGGTCAAGGCTTTCCGGCCGAAGTCGGCGATCCGCCCGCCGCGCTGAAGCAGACGATCAGCTGTACGACTGCACGAAGAAATTCGCGACGACGAAATCGGGACCCGTCATCAGCGTTTCGCGCGGATGCAGGCGGGCTTTCTTGTCATCGACGTCGAACAGCAGCGCCACCTTGTCTTCCAGCGCATCGGGCGGCAGGGCCATGCGGGCATATTCGCCGACTTCGGGGACATCCAGCAGCAGCGCCTCGGTCGGCAAGCCGCCGGCATCGGCAAACACGGCGCGCGGCGTTTTCGATATGGTTTCGATCCCGACCGAGCCCTGATTCTGCCCGGTGCGGACGTAGCGGCGCACAACGCCTATCAGCCAGTTCTCGCCGCCCTCCGGCTGCATGCCGACCAGAGCGCCGATGCGAATCCAGTCGTTGCGCAACGCGGGCACTTGCGCACCGAAGCCGCCCAGGCTCACATCATCGACCACCCAGGCTTCGACACCGTCATCGCCGCCGGCGCGCCCGGAAAGCCGGCGATGCGCCGCAGCCAGCCCGTTCACCACCTTCAGTCCCGAGTTGATCCGGCGCCGGGCATTGCTGCGCATCGGCGGCTTGGGCGCCCAGCACATCGCCAGGTGCTCCAGCACCGGAATCACCGTGTCCACCTTGTATTGCGCGCCGAGATTGATGCCCGGCGGCACGCGGAATTCGCTGCGAATCTGTTCCATGGTCTGTCCCACCGCCTCCATCGCACGCGTGCCGTTGAAGAAGCGCAGGGTCGGCGTAACCTCGGGCAGTTTGGCAAGCCGCGTCGGCGGCAGGGGCTTGGCGGCATCCACCCAATACACGTTCTCCGGCCGGACCTCACGGATCAGCGAAAAGTAGGGCAGGAAGTAGGTGATGAAGCGCTCGGCAATCTCGATTTCCAGGGGCTGCAGCTTGTCCGGCGACGCGGCATGGAAAACCAGCACCTTGAGGTATTCCGCCTCGATCGTGGTCTCGCCGCTGCCTGCATAGAGGGACAGAGGCTTCTGTGCCGCTTTCGCGTCGGCGGCTGCCAGATAGGTGCTGCCCAGCGTCTGCCAGAACCCGGGATCGACCGGTCCGTAGCGGAAGCGTTTCCACTTGAACTGAGCCGCCAGGGCGCTGATCAGGCGGCCGTAGACCAGCGGCAGTTGGGGCCGGATCGCGTCGTTCTCTTTCTCTGCCGCGCGATAGCGGGCGAGGCAGTCGAGATAGGCCGCGACGAGCTGCTGCCAGTAGCCGTGGCCCGTTTCCCACTGCCGCGATTCCAGGGCGCGGCTGCCGCCGCCCAGAAGGTGATAATCGCGGCCGAGACGCCGCGCATGGGCAACGGTGGCCTCGTCGAGCCTGAGGTTCAGTTCCAGGCGCTGCGCCAGCTTGAATCCCTCTTCGGCGGCGAGCGATTCGAGCCAGGCGCTGGCATCCTCCACCGCGGCTTGCGGCTCGCGGCTGGCGATTTCGCCAAGAATGCGCTTCGCCTCTCGCGCGTCGGCGAGCGGATGACTGGTCTTGCTGGAGAAGAATCCGAGCATGGGGCTATGTCTTTTGTCAATATTCTGGCAATAGCATAGCCGGTAGCGCCAGCGCTGTCATCGTCGAGCCGGCCACGCCGCCGCAAGGGACAAGGCGGTGGCGCCGCGCTGCGCGCATGTCCGATTTCATAAACAGTAAAATAGCCGGCCGATCATTCATCCCGTCGCCGCCAGCCATGCGCCCCTATCTCGACCTGATGCGCCTCGTCCTCGATCACGGCCACGAGAAATCCGACCGTACCGGGACCGGCACCCGCTCGGTGTTCGGCTGGCAGATGCGCTTCGATCTGGCCGGGGGCTTTCCGTTGCTCACGACCAAGAAGCTGCACCTGCGCTCGATCATCCACGAGTTGCTCTGGTTCCTGCAGGGCGATACCAACATCCGCTACCTCAAGGAAAACGGCGTCTCGATCTGGGACGACTGGGCCGATGCCAACGGCGACCTCGGCCCCGTGTATGGCCACCAGTGGCGCCACTGGCCGGCCGGTTCAGTTGACAACCCCCGCAGGGAGATCGACCAGATCACGCAACTGATCGATGGCCTGAAGAAGAATCCGGATTCGCGCCGGCACATCGTTTCCGCGTGGAACCCGGCCGACATCCCGCAGATGAAGCTGCCACCCTGCCACGCCCTGTTCCAGTTCTACGTCGCCGATGGCAAGCTCTCCTGCCAGTTGTATCAGCGCAGCGCCGACATCTTCCTCGGCGTGCCCTTCAACATCGCCTCCTACGCGCTGTTCACGCTGATGGTGGCGCAGGTCTGCGACCTCGCCCCCGGCGACTTCGTGTGGACCGGCGGCGACTGCCACCTCTATTCCAACCACCTGGAACAGACCCGCCTGCAACTCTCCCGCGAGCCGCGCCAGCGCCCGACGATGGTCCTGAATCCCGCGGTGAAGGACATCTTCGGCTTCCGCTACGAGGACTTCAGCCTGCAAGGCTACGACCCGCATCCGCACATCGCGGCACCGGTGGCCGTGTGAACGTCCCGCCGCCGGGCCGCCCAAAGGCGGGACCATCCATTCCCGGAGGCGGCAAAGCCGACGAACCTCAGTCACCCCCTTTCCAGGAAAGGGGGGCGGGGGGAAAGCTTCTTCTGGTTGGGGACATCGGCGGCACCAAGACGCTGCTGGGTCTGGCGCAGAACGGAGAACTCGTTCTCGATCGCCGTATCGCCAACGCCGACTTTCAGGACTTCGCCAGTCTGCTGGCGGCCTTCTTCGCCGGCACGCAGACCGACCCGGCGCTGATCACCGGCGGCTGCCTCGCGGTGGCCGGCCCGATCGCCGATGACGGCCGTTCCGCGCGACTGACCAACCTGCCCTGGAGCATCGACAGCGATGCCCTCTCGCGCCGGTTCGGCCTGCCCGCCCTGCGCCTGGCGAACGACTTCGCCGCCGCCGCGCTGGGCGCCGTTGCCGCATCCCCCGCGCAACTGGTCACCCTGCAGCAAGGCGAACCGCTGGCGGCCGCTCCGCGCCTGGTCATCGGCGCCGGCACCGGGCTGGGCATGGCCGTCGTTCTGCCGCAAGGCGAACAATGGCGAGTCCTCCCCGGCGAAGGTGGTCATGTCGCGTTCGCGCCGGCGGATGAGCAGCAGATGGCCTTGTGGGACTTCCTGCGCGCACGACATGGCCGCGTCACCTGGGAGCGCGTGGTGTCGGGGCCGGGGCTCACCGCCATCCACGAATTCATCGACGGCGCGCTGCTGTCTCCCGAACAGATCGCCGCCCAGGCGCAGGACGACCCGGCTGGCGCGGCGCGGCGCTCGCTGGAGATGTTCCTCGCCGCCTATGGCGCCTTCGCCGGCGACATGGCACTGGCCTGCCTGCCCCGCGGCGGCGTATTCCTCGCCGGCGGCATCGCCGCCGGGCTGTTGCCGCTGCTGCCGCAAAGCGGCTTTCTTGCGGCCTTCGATGCCAAGGCCGAGCACGCCGCCATCGCGGCGCGCATGCCGATCCACGTTGTCACCGACCCGCTGCTCGGCCTGCACGGGGCACAGGTTCTCGCGCACGCCTGAAGCTTGACGCCGGTCAATATGCTGTCATAAATTAGGAGCAGCATGGCAGCGTAGCAATCTGGCAATCAGGAGGAGGTGCGTATGGCAACTGCAAAGAGCAGCGCAAAGACGTCGCCGGGCAAGCGCGCGACACCCGCAGCAGTTACCGCTGCAGCCAAGGTCAAGACGACCACGAAGCTAGCGGCAAAGCCGGAACCGGCACCGAAAGCGGTTCCCAAGGCAACGCCGAAAGCGGCGCCCAAGGCTGCGCCGAAAGCCGCCCCGAAAGCCAAGGCGGCGAAGGCAGGTTTGCGCAGCGGGAAGCCCGTGAGCGTGCCGCCGGAACAGCGCAGGAACTACATCGAGATGGCCGCCTACTACATCGCCGAACGACGCGGCTTTGCTCCCGGCAATCCGCTGGAGGACTGGGTGCAGGCCGAGGCCGAGATCGACCGCTTGCTGGCGGAAGGACGCGTGGGCCGCTAGACGACAAGGCCTGGGGTTCCGGCCCCGTCAGGCCGGCAGCAGCACCAGCGCCGCCAGGGGCGGCAGGGTCAAGGTGAGCGAGGCGGGGAAGCCCATCCAGGTCACAGGCTCGGCAGAGACGCGGCCGCTGTTGCCCATGTCGCTGCCGCCGTACTGCGCCGAGTCGGTGTTGATCCGCTCGACGTAGTCCTGGGCCAGCGGCACTCCGAGACGATAGTTGTGGCGCGGGATGGGGGTGAAGTTCAGCACCACCACCGCGAGGCGGCCATCGCGTGAGCGGCGCAGCCAGCTCACCACGGATTGATCGGCGTCGTGGCAGTCGATCCACTGAAAGCCTGCAGAGGAGAAGTCCAGTTCATGCAATGCAGGTTCGCCCACGTAGAGCCGGTTGAGTTCGCGCGCCAGGGCTTGGATGCCCGCATGCAGGGGGTATTGCAGCAGATGCCAGGGCAGTTCTTCACCGGCACGCCATTCCCACGACTGCCCGATCTCGGCACCCATGAACTGCAGCTTCTTGCCTGGCGCCGTCATCTGATAGGCCAGCAGCAGGCGCAGGTTGGCGAATCGCTGCCACTCGTCGCCCGGCATTTTCCCCAGCAGGGAGGATTTGCCGTGCACCACTTCGTCGTGCGACAGGGGCAGGACGAAGTTTTCGGTGTAGGCATAGAGCTGGCCGAAGGTCAGCCGCTCGTGGTGGTAGCGCCGATGCACCGGATCGTGCTGCATGTACTCCAGCGTGTCGTTCATCCAGCCCATGTTCCACTTCATCGAGAAACCCAGGCCGCCGAGCCAGGTCGGGCGCGACACCATCGGCCAGGCGGTGGACTCTTCGGCAATGGTCAGCGCGCCGGGAAAATCGGCATGCACCATTTCGTTCATCTCGCGCAGGAAGGCAATCGCTTCGAGGTTCTCGCGCCCGCCATGGACGTTCGGCGTCCATTCGCCGGCCTTGCGCGAATAGTCGAGATAGATCATCGAGGCCACGGCATCGACGCGCAAGCCGTCGATGTGGAATTCGGACAGCCAGTAGCAGGCCGAGGACAGCAGGAAGCTCCTGACTTCGTTGCGCCCGTAATTGAAGACGTGTGTGCCCCAGTCGGGATGCATCTTCTGCTTCGGGTCCTGGTGTTCGTAGAGCGCGGTGCCGTCGAAATGGGCCAGCGCCCAGTCGTCGGCCGGAAAGTGGCCGGGGACCCAGTCCAGCAGCACTCCGATGCCCGCCTGGTGCAGGCTGTCGACCAGGAAGCGCAGGTCGTCGGCGCTGCCGAAGCGCGAACTCGGGGCGAAGAAACCGGTGCATTGATAGCCCCAGGACTCGTCGAGCGGATGCTCCATCAGCGGCATGAATTCGACGTGCGTATAGCCCAGGTCGGCGAGATAGGGCACCAGCCGCGCCGCCAGCTCCCGGTAGCTGTAAAAGCGGCCGTCGGGATGGCGCATCCAGCTGCCCAGATGCATCTCGTAGGTCGTCATCGGTGCCGACAGCCAGTCGCGTTTTGCCCGCGCCTCCATCCAGCCGCCGTCGTTCCAGACATGCGCCGGTGCGGGGGTCACGCAGCAGGCCGTTGCCGGACGGCGCTCGAAGCCGTGCGCATAGGGATCGGTCTTGAGCCGCAGCGCACCGCTGCCGCGCACACGCAATTCGAAGCGATAAAGCGTCCCGGGAGCGAGTTCGGGAATGAACAGTTCCCAGACGCCGGAGGCGCCCAGAGTCGCCATCGGATGCACACGACCATCCCAGCCATTGAAGACGCCGACAACCGATACCCGCTCGGCATTCGGCGCCCAGACACGGAAACAGACGCCGGCTACGCCGGTGCGGATTTCCGGCACAGCGCCAAGGGTGCGCCACGCCTGGCGCAAGCGTCCGGCGTTGAACAGATAGAGGTCATCGGCCGGCGGCTGCGGCACAAAGGCATAGGGATCGTATTGCGTCACCCCATCGACATTCAGGCGCCACGGCCGTGGCGGCGGCGCGCTGCCCTGCCATTCGAAGATCGCCGAATTGCTGCGGCGCTTAAGCGGCGCCCATTCGCCATCGGCCAGCCCCAGCGCGACCGATTTCGCGTGCGGGCGGAACACCCGCAGACGCCAGCCCGCGCCGGCGGCATGGAGGCCCAGCACGGAAAACGGATCATGTTCTCGCGCCTCGAGCAGCGCGGTGCAGGCGGAATCGGGCATAGGTATATATTCGAAGAGTTTTTTTGCTATCGTGCGGATTGTAGCCGCAACGGGGAAATCACCATGCAATCGACCGGAAAACAGGGCGCCCGCCGCGCCCTTCGGCAAGCAATCGGGAAAAGAGGTCGTCCATGAATTCAGTCGAGTTAGCCCGCAACAGTTTCGGCATCGTGCTGGCCGGCGGGCGCGGCAGCCGCCTGATGCAGCTGACCGACTGGCGCTCGAAGCCGGCGGTCCCCTTCGGCGGGAAGTTCCGCATCATCGACTTCACCCTGTCCAACTGCGTCAATTCGGGCATCCGCAAGATCGGCGTCGCCACGCAATACAAGGCGCAGAGCCTGATCCAGCACTTGCAGCGCGGCTGGAGCTTCCTCGACGGCCGCTTTCACGAGTTCGTCGACATCCTGCCGGCGCAGCAACAGGTCAGCGAACACTGGTACCAGGGGACGGCCGACGCGGTATTCCAGAATCTCGACGTGATCCGGCGCAGCCGGCCCAGGCACGTTCTGGTGCTCTCCGGCGATCACGTCTACAAAATGAACTACGTGCGCATGCTTGCCGAGCATGTCGAGCGGCAGGCCGATCTCAGCGTGGCCTGCATCGACGTGCCGCTGGCGGAGGCGAGCGACTTCGGCGTCATGCACGTCGGCGACAACCGGCGCATCGAGGCCTTCATCGAGAAGCCGGCGAACCCGCCGCCGATGCCGGGCCGCCCCGACCGCGCGCTGGCCAGCATGGGGGTCTATGTGTTCAACGCCGACTTCCTGTATGAGCAGTTGATCCGCGACCACGACGATCCCGGCTCCTCGCACGACTTCGGCAAGAATGTCATTCCGCATTGCGTCGAGCGCTATCACAGCTTCGCCCACAACTTCGCCGACTCCTGCGTCGGCATGGACAGCGCCGGGATTCCCTACTGGCGCGATGCAGGCACCATCGACGCCTACTGGGAGGCCAACATGGAACTGACCAAGGTCACCCCGGAACTCAATCTCTACGACGACGACTGGCCGATCTGGACCCACCAGGAGCAGCTGCCGCCGGCCAAGTTCGTCTTCGACGACGAAGGCCGGCGCGGCATGGCCGTCGATTCGCTGGTCTCGGGCGGCGACATCATCAGCGGCGCCGTCGTGCGCAAGACGCTGCTGTTTTCCCGCGTACACATCCATAGCTACGCCGAAATCGATGAATCGGTGATCCTGCCCGATGTACACATCGGTCGCCACGCCAAGCTGCGCCGGGTCGTCATGGACAAGCACTGCCGGGTTCCCGAAGGCATGCTGATCGGGTACGATAGGGCGGCCGACCGCCAGCGTTTCCATGTCACCGAGAACGGCGTCACCCTGGTGACGCCCGAAATGCTCGGCCAGCAGGCGCATTACATCCGTTAGGCACACTGCAATTCGGCAATGAAGACCCTCGACCTCGTCTTTCTCTGGCACATGCACCAGCCGGACTATCGCGACCACGGTGCGCGCGGCGACATGCACCGCGCCGCAGGATTTTCCGAAGGGACGCAGAGCGCCGGCGCCGACGACACTGCGACGGGCGAATTCGTCCTGCCCTGGGTCTATCTGCACGCGATAAAGGATTACGTCGACATGGCGGCGCATCTGGAGCGCCATCCGCTGATCCGCTGCGTGGTGAATTTCGTGCCGGTGCTGCTCGAGCAGATCGAGGACTACGCGCAGCAATTCGCCAGCGGCGAGTTTCGCGATCCGCTGCTGCGCATGCTGGCCACGCCGGACCTGGAGCGCATCAGCGACGCGGACCGGCGCCTGCTGCTGAATACCTGCTTCCGCAGCAATCACGTCACCATGCTGGCGCCCTTCCCCAGCTACAAGCGCCTGCACGACATCTACCTGCTGCTCACGAACGAGACCGAAACGGCCTACCGCTATCTCTCCGGGACCTACTTCTCCGACCTCGTAACCTGGTACCACCTGGCCTGGACCGGCGAGACCGAGCGCCGCCGCAACCCGCTGCTGGTCAGACTGATGAGCCAGGGCGAGGGCTACGACGCCAGTGACCGGCAGCACCTGCTGGCCGACATCGGCGAGTTGATCACCGGCCTGATCCCGCGCTGGCGCGCGCTCGCCGCACGCGGCCAGGTCGAGCTCTCATCGACACCGCAGACGCATCCGCTGTCTCCGCTCATGCTCGACTTCCGCGTCGCGCGCGAGAGCCTGCCCGACGCGGCACTGCCCTTCTCTTCTGCCTACCCCGGCGGGCGCAGCCGCGTCATCAGCCAGATAGACGCCGCGCGCACCAGTCATGCCAGACGCTTCGGGGCGCCTCCGGCGGGCATGTGGCCCGCCGAGGGAGCCATCTCCGCGGACTTCGTCAAGTATCTGGCCGCCGCCGGCTGCGGCTGGATCGCCAGCGGCGAAGGCGTGCTGAGGAACAGCCTTGCCGCCAGCCACCTCACGGACCCGCATGCCGCCTACCATCCCTGGCGGCTGGAAAAGGTGCCGGGGCTGACGCTGTTCTTCCGCGACGAACGGCTGTCCGACCTGATCGGCTTCGACTATGCGAAGTGGCACGGCCGCGACGCCGCGCAGCACCTCGTGCTCCAGCTCGAGGCCATACTCGACGCCGCTGCCGAGAACGAATCGCCGGTGGTCAGCATCATCCTCGACGGCGAAAATGCGTGGGAGCACTACCCCTACAACGCCTACTATTTCTTCGACGACCTCTACGGCCTGCTGGCCGAGCATCCGCGCATCCGCACCCGAACCTACGCCGACCTGCTGGCGCAGGCACAGCCGCCGGTCGCCAGCGTGCTGCCGCACCTGACGGCGGGCAGCTGGGTCTATGGCACGCTTTCGACCTGGATCGGCGACCAGGCAAAAAACCGCGCCTGGGATCTGCTGTGCGACGCCAAGCAGAGCTGCGACCGGGTCCTCGCCAGCGGGCGACTCGATGCCGCCCAGGCCGCCGCCGTCGAGGCGCAAGTCGCCATCTGCGAAAGCTCCGACTGGTTCTGGTGGTTCGGCGACTACAACCCGTCCGCTGCCGTCGCCAGCTTCGACAACCTCTACCGGCGCAATCTGGCGCGGCTCTATCGCTTGCTGCAACTCGAACCGCCGCCCCAGCTCGACATTCCCATTTGCGCCGGATCCTCCACCGCAGCGGGCGGTTCGATGCGTCGCGCTACCGCAACCCCCAACTAAACGCTCACGGCAGCAATACCCATCCGCCGATGATGAAACACGCGAAAGGCAAATTGAAGGCCCGCCCCTCCCATCCGCTACGCGGCCCACGGCTGGCTTTGCACAGCCAGCCGGCTGCGGCGGCGCGACGCTTGCGCCGCGAATTCCCGCCTCGCCCCCTCACGGGGAGGCTACTGGTCTGCTCGCTTCGCTCGACTATCACCAGTCGCTCGGAACGAGTTATTTCACGCTAAGTCCGCTTATGCCCATCAGCCTCCTGTTCGGGGTCCATGCCCACCAGCCCGTCGGCAATTTCCCCGCCGTCATCAACGACGCCCACATCCGCAGCTACGGCATGTTCCTGCGCGTGATGGAGCGCTATCCCCGGTTCCGCTTCAGCGTGCACTTTTCGGGCTGGTTGCTCGACGTCCTGTTCGAGCGCTTTCCCGAAGACATGGCGCGCCTGACGGCCATGACCCGCCGGGGGCAAGTGGAATGGTTCGGCTCCGGCGACTGCGAGCCGGTGCTGGCCGCGATTCCGCATCGCGACCGGCTGACGCAGATCGCCACGCTGTCGGACAAGATCGAGCAGCATTTCGGCACGCGCCCGGCCGGGGCATGGCTGACCGAAAGGGTCTGGGAATCCTCGGTGGTGCCGGCACTGGTGGAAACCGGCATCCGCTACGTCGCCGTCGATGACTACCACTTTCTGTGCGCCGGCGAAGACGCCGCGAAACTGGACAGCTTCTACACCACCGAAGAGGACGGACGCAACCTCGACCTGTTCCCCATTTCCGAAGCGGCGCGCTACCGCTTGCCCTTTTCGCCTGCTGCCGAGGCCGTCGCCTGGCTCGAGCATCTGGCGCGAACCGGCCATCGCGCCTCGATCTATTTCGACGACATCGAAAAGTTCGGCATCTGGCCGGAGACCTATGAATGGGTTTTCGAGAAGGGCTGGCTGACGCAGTTCGTCGAAGGCGTGCTCGCCTCGCCGCTGATTCGCACCGAAACATTCGCCGACTACCACGCCCGCGAGAAGACCCGGGGCATCGTCTACCTGCCGACCACCTCCTACATCGAAATGAACGAATGGACGCTGCCGGCGCCGCGCGCCGCGGCCTATCACGCCCTGATCGAAACCGAGAAGGCGGCGGGCAGGTTCGAGGCGCACAAGCCATTCCTGCGCGGCGGCATCTGGCGCAACTTCATGTCGCGCTACACCGAAGCCAACTGGATGCACAAGCGCATGCTGGGGGCGTCGCAGCGGCTCGCGGCGCTGCCTCCCGCGCAGCGCACTCCCGCCATGCAGGAGCACCTGCACCGGGCACAGGCCAACGACGCCTATTGGCACGGGCTGTTCGGCGGCCTCTACCTGCCCCACCTGCGCCGTGCCGTCTGGAACAACCTGCTGGCCCTCGAAGCCGAACTGGCGACCCGCACGCCGCCCCTTGCCTCGACGGAGACCGATCTCGACCAGGACGGCTGCCTCGAACTGGCCCTGCGCAACAGGAATTTGCAGGCCTTCGTCCGTGACGACGGCAACGCCGCTCTGGTGGAGTTTTCAAGCCTGGCGCTGGCGCACAACTTCGGCGACACGCTGCGCGGCTATGCCGAGGCCTACCACGCCAAGATCGACCAGGCGCAGGCGGCCCATGCCGCGCAGGAAGCAGGTGGAGGCATCGCCTCGGCCCATGACCGCGTCGCCTTCCTTCACGCCATCGAGCCCGAGGATGCGGTACCCGACACGCGT
>Ga0208518_100376_pt1 | contig 12817 bp, 12 predicted proteins | sample LakWasM127_HOW14_2_FD_183937 | JGI IMG/M metagenome (GOLD analysis project Ga0208518, IMG submission 183937) | Freshwater sediment methanotrophic microbial communities from Lake Washington under simulated oxygen tension - Sediment Metagenome... | ecosystem: Environmental > Aquatic > Freshwater >...
GAAGGCTGCTTGACTTCCACATAAGGGAAGGTATGCGCGCCGCATTTATCGCCGATTAACAGCGAATCGCACTGGGTATAGTTACGGGCATTTTCCGCGCTTTTTAACACCTTGACCAAACCACGGTAAGTGTTCTGCGCACGACCCGCTGAAATTCCTTTGGAAATAATGGTGCTGCTGGTGTTTTTGCCGATATGGATCATCTTGGTGCCGGTATCGGCCTGCTGATAATTATTGGTCAACGCCACCGAATAAAACTCGCCGGTGGAATTGTCGCCGGTCAGGATGCAGCTTGGATATTTCCAGGTAATCGCCGAACCGGTTTCCACCTGCGTCCACGACACCTTGGAATTTTCGCCGCGACAATCCGCGCGTTTGGTCACAAAGTTATAGATGCCGCCCAAGCCGTTTTTATCGCCCGGATACCAGTTTTGCACGGTCGAGTATTTGATCACCGCATCTTTCATCGCGACCAACTCGACCACCGCCGCATGCAGCTGGTTTTCGTCACGCATCGGTGCAGTGCAGCCTTCCAAATAACTGACATGACTGCCTTCGTCGGCGATAATTAAAGTCCGTTCAAACTGCCCGGTATTGGCGGCGTTGATACGAAAATAGGTGGACAATTCCATAGGGCAACGCACGCCTTTGGGAATATAAACGAACGAGCCGTCGGTAAATACGGCTGCATTTAAAGCGGCAAAGTAATTGTCGGTATGCGGCACGACCGAGCCCAGATATTGTTTGATCAGTTCGGGATGCTCACGCAAGGCTTCCGAAATCGGGCAGAAAATAACGCCCGCTTCGTGCAGCTTGCCTTTAAACGTAGTCGCCACCGACACGCTGTCAAAAACCGCATCGACCGCAACACCGGCCAAACGCTCCTGCTCATCCAGCGGAATACCCAGTTTTTTGTAAGCTTCCAAGACTTGCGGATCGATTTCATCCAGGCTTTTCGGCCCGTCTTCTTTACGTTTAGGCGCAGAATAGTAACTGATCGCCTGATAATCGATAGGATCGAACTTAACGAACGCCCATTTCGGCGTCTTCATGGTTTGCCAATGGCGAAACGCTTTCAGCCGGTATTCCAGCATAAACTCAGGCTCATTCTTGACCTTCGATAACCGGTGAATAACCTCTTCATCCAATCCGGGCGGGAAAGTGTCGGTTTCCAATTCAGTCACAAACCCCTGTTTGTATTCCTTACCGATCAGATTCTTGATTTCTTGTTCACTTGCTGACATAAAATTTTCTACCTATATAAACTGGAGACCGGAATCAACACTTCTTCCGGTACAACAACGGGTCTGATTAAATCGGCCAAGGTCACCGACTCTAATGCGTTATGAATGGTCTGGTTAATCAAACTCCAGTTCCCCAAAATATCACAGCCCGAAGCCTGTTCGCAGCCTTGATGGGAAATACTGCATTCGGTGAGGGCAATCGGTCCTTCCAGCGCACTGATAACAGCCGCAACGCTGATTTCTTCCGGCATTCTGGCTAAAACATAGCCCCCCTTGGCGCCGCGTGTGGAAATCAACACGTCTGCGTTAACCAGCAGCTTAAGGATTTTACTGACTGTAGGCAGAGCGATGCCGGTCACCGTCGATATTTCCATAGCCGCACGCACTTGCGCTTTTTCTCTGGCCATAAAACTTAAAATGACCGTTGCATAATCAGTTAACTTACTCAGCCGTAACATACCTTGCCCCCAATAATTGAGGACTATTCTAGTCCTATTTAATTACAGAGTAAAGTCATTGGTAATTATCATTTAATATTCCAATATTTACTTTCCGCCTGCCGCATTCCCTGCACTGCAAGTACATTATTTTTAACATTAACGACAATAGCCCCGCTGTCGGCACTATTCAGCCAAAGAGCATGGACTTGCCGATAGCGCGCCAAAACATCTTTATGCGGATGGCCGAATTGATTCCGGTAACCCGCAGGAATCAACACGTAGCCAGGTTGGACCGTCTGCAAAAAACCGGCGGTTGATGAGGTCTTGCTGCCGTGATGCGGAGCAACCAACACATCGGCTTTTAATGCTTCGCCATAGGTCTCAACCAACCAGGTCTCCGCCGCGGCCTCTATGTCGCCGGTCAACAATACCGTACCGTGTTTCGACTGGATTTTCAGCACACAGGAATTGTCGTTTTCCGACACAAACGCTTGCCGAGGAGCCAGCATAGTGAACTTGACCTCATCCCATAACCACGATTGCCCGGCGACACACTCGATTGACGCATACTCGCCTAACTGTTGCGGAACGCTGGTCAAAATTTTTTCAGTCGGCATGCCGCGCATTAGCGATACAGCGCCGCCGATATGGTCGTTATCGCCATGACTGATAATTAAGCTGTCGATTTTAGCCACACCTTGCGAGCGCAAAAAAGGCAGCAGCACACTCTGCCCCATGTCGCTTTGTTCAGAGAATTTAGCACCGGTATCGTAAACCAGCAGATGATGAGTGGTCTGCACAACCGCCGACAAGCCTTGCCCGACATCCAACAAGGTCATGTTGATGTCACCCGCCTCAGGTCGTTTTACATCGGTAAACACCAGCGGCAAAAACAGCACCAGACTCAACCACCGCGCCGGAATGCCGACCGGTGCAAGCAGCAGTAAAATACCCGGCACAGCGAAAAGCAATGCCCAATACGAGGGCAGCGCATGGTTTATCGACGCCATGGGAATTTCCGCCAAATGGGCTAATAGCCACCATAAGCCTTGCAAGACAGCGTCTACCAAAAAGAACAATTTACTCGCCAACGTTGGCAAGATAAACATGATGATGACAGCCAGCAGCGATAACGGCACAACCAGCAGGCTGATGACCGGCACGGCGATCAAATTAGCCAATGGCGCAATCAATGAAACCTGTTGGAAAAACAGCAATAGCAGAGGCGATAAACCCACCGACGTGACCCCGTTTATTTTTATTGCACCCCAAACGGGCCCAAGCTTGCCTAAGCGCCCGGAAACGGTATAAACAATAACACTCACGGCGAGAAATGATAGCCAAAATCCCGCCGATAAAACGGCTAGCGGATCGACAATCAGCACTGCAAACAGGGCGATGGACAAGGTATTAAAAGGACGACTATTGCGTTGCAAAATAATGGCTGCCATGGCAATAGACAACATGACCACCGAACGCTGGGTAGGCACGGAAAAACCGGCCAATCCGGAGTAAAAAATCGCCACCAGCACAGCCGAAACTGCCGCAACCTTTTGCGGCGACCAGACGAGCCATCCCGTCCACGCCCACAACTTAAGCATCAGGAAATAAACCAGCCCGGCAATAAGCCCGATATGCGAACCGGAAATCACCACCAGATGCGTGGTGCCGGTTTTACGAAAAACCTCCCATTGTTCTTGAGTGACGCTGTTGCCGTCGCCGATAGTCAACGCCTTTATCAGCGCCAGACTTGCGCTATTGCCCAATGCGTTTGAAAGCTGATCGGTGATGCTCTGACGCCAGACAGAAATACTGCTCCAGGCCGAATCGCGTCCCAGCAAGACCGGCTTTGGACTCGGACGCACATAACCGGTTGCGCCTACACCTTCGGTAAACAGCCAGCGTTCATAATCAAAGCCGCCGGGATTCATGGTGCCGTGGACGCGTTTCAATTTAACGGTAAAAACCCACTGCTGACCGGCCTTGATGGGCTGATCCGGGTAGTACCAGCTTAATCTCAATTTGGCGGGTAATTGCTGTCCAGACTGGCCTGCGGCATACACCCCATCCCTGGTGATCGCCGCACCTGCTCCCGGCAGGTTTGCGTCATACACACCATCCCTGGGGATAAAGTCGAAACGGACGCGCTTTTCATCCTGTTCCGGCAAGTCGGCTATGGTGCCGACCACATGAACCTCTACCCCCTCCAGCTGTTCAGACAACCGGTCGGACAAACGGTGCATTGCAAACACTATCGCCCACAGCACGCCGACCACAAAAAACAGGCACCGCCAATAACGCAACCATGCAATAATGCCAACCAATACGCCGCCGACTATCAGCCATTTAACATCCGGCAATATCGGAAACTGTTGAACCAGCATCAATCCGGCTAAAAATGACAGGGCGGAAACGACCATTTAGCACCTTGGTGTTTTTTAGGCTAACAAAAACCTGATAAACTTAATTTGAGTGTAACTTAAATAATAAAAATAACGATGCCAAAGAAACTTATACAAAAACTGATCGACAAGTTCATCCCCGATCCTGAAGTGATCAAACAACACAAGAGCCTACAATTTCTCGGCGATAAACTGCACGAGCCTAACCTCTGGCATTTGAACCGACGCTCTATTGCTCTGGCTTTTGCGGTGGGTCTTTTTTGCGCCTGGATTCCTGCCCCGGCGCAAATGGTCTTTGCCGCTATGGGTGCCATTTATTACCGGGCTAACATACCGATTTCGGTAGCGCTGGTCTGGATAACCAACCCGCTCACCATGCCGCCGCTGTACTATTTCGCTTATGAAGTCGGGCTGTCGTTTCTGAATCAGCCGACCAGTGCCGATGAATCCGAATTTTCACTAAGCAACATATTCTCCAGCCTTGGCGATGTCTGGCAACCTTTTCTGGTCGGCTGTTTGATTATGGGAATAGTCTCGTCCACCGCCGGTTATTTCGGCATCCATTATTACTGGCAATACCATGTGAACAAAAAATGGGCGGAAAGAAAGGAAAAAAGACTTGCTGCACAAGAGTCGCAGATTGAAGACATAAAAAACGAATTAGACTGATTAAAACCAAGCCGCGAGCGACTGCATAAATACAGTTGCTCGCGGCTTTATGCTTTTTCCTAGCCTACAATCAGCCCATCTTCCATATGCAAAACCTTGCCCATTCTGGCAGCCAGCTCATGGTCATGAGTCACCACCAAAAAGCTGACATTCAGCTCATGGTTTAATTCCAGCATTAACTGGTAAACCTGATCCGCCGTTTTACTGTCCAGATTTCCGGTGGGTTCATCGGCCAGCACCACACCCGGCTTATTGATTAACGCCCTAGCGACTGCGGCACGCTGCCTTTCCCCGCCGGACAACTCGCCGGGCTTGTGTTCAATGCGGTGCCCCAGCCCTACCCGTTTCAATAACGCTGTCGCACGAGTACTCGCCTCTTTTACCGAATGTCCGCCGATCAGCAAAGGCATCGCCACATTTTCCAGCACGGTAAACTCGCCCAACAGATGATGAGACTGGTAGATAAAGCCCAAGGATTTATTCCTTAACTTAGCCAGTTGGCCTGAGCCGACTTCATTAAGATTAACGCCGCCCAAAACCACTTTGCCGCCGCTGGGCTTTTCAAGTCCGCCCAGCAAATGCAGCAAGGTGCTTTTGCCTGAACCCGATGCGCCCATGATGGCGACACGCTCACCGACACCGATGCTTAAATCGACCCCTTTTAAAACCTCAACATCCAGCCCGCCCTGGTCATAGCGCATGGTCAACTGCTGACATTGCAGTATGTTGGTATTATTCATATCTTAAAACTTCCGCTGGATTTACTTTGGCTGCCTGCCAGGCAGGATAAATAGTCGCCAATAATGACAGTAAAAAGGCCATACCCGCTATCACATAAACATCAGTCCAGACCAATTTGGAAGGCAGTTCGCTGATGTAATAAACATCGGCGGCCATAAACTGGACATGGAATAATTTCTCAATGGCCGGAACGATGGTTTCCACATTCAACGCCAGCAATACCCCGCCTATGGTTCCGAGCGCGGTGCCGACTACGCCGATGACCGCTCCCAACACCATAAAAATACCCATCACCGACCTTGATGTCAGTCCCTGGGTTTTTAAAATGGCAATGTCGCCGCGCTTATCGGTGACCACCATCACCAGCGTGGAAACAATATTAAAAGCCGCTACCGCCACGATCAGCAACAGGATAATAAACATCACCCGTTTTTCTGTCTGAATGGCCCGGAAAAAGTTATTGTGCGCCAGCGTCCAATCGCTGACCTGATAATCGTCATACAAAGCGTTGGAAAGCGCCCGGGTGATTTTCGGCGCATTAAACAGATCATCCAGCTTGATTCTCAGGCCTGAAACGGCATCATCTAAACGAAACAATTTGGCCGCATCATCCAGATGAATCATCGCCATATTGCGGTCATATTCATACATGCCCACCTTAAAAATACCGACCACGGTAAACCGCCGCATGCGCGGCACAATACCGGCCGGAGTGGAATTAATCTGCGGACTGATAACAGTGATTTTATCGCCCATGAAAACGCCCAGATAATTGGCCAGCTCTACCCCTAAAATAATGCCGTATTCGCCGGGAACCAGGTCAGACAACTTGCCTTCTTTCATCTTATCGGCGACTTCCGATACTCTGGACTCGTATTCCGGCAGAATCCCGGTCAGCATGGTGCCGCTGACGCGCCGGTCGGCGTTAATCATCACCTGTCCATTAATAAAAGGCGCGGTACCCTCTACGTGCGGATAATTTTTTAATTTCCGCTCCAGGTCCTGCCAATTATCCAACTGACCGTATTTTCCGGTAGCGGTTGCATGTGAAGTCATGCCGAGAATCCGCTCACGTAATTCTGCTTCAAAGCCGTTCATCACTGACAACACGGCAATCAACGCAGTAACGCCCAAGGCTATGCCCAGCACGGAAGTTAAGGTAATAAAAGAAATGAACTGAGTTCGGCGTTTGGCCCGCGTATAACGCAAGCCGATATAAAAAATGAGAGGTTTAAACATGAAGCCTACAATTTAAAATAAAAAAATCAGGATTTCCTGCACTGAGCGCAAAAACCGTATAAATAAAGGCCGTGATCGGTCAACTCATAGCCCAGTTTTGCAGCGATTTCTTTTTGCCGGGCCTCAATAACCTCATCGGTAAACTCATCCACTTTGCCGCACTTCATACACAGTATGTGATCATGATGAGTGCCTTTATCCAGTTCAAAGACAGAGTTGCCGCCTTCAAAGTGATGTCGACTCACCAGTCCGGCCGCTTCAAATTGAGTTAAAACACGATAAACCGTAGCCAAACCGATTTCTTCATCCTCACTCAACAGAATTTTATAAACTTGTTCGGCGGTTAAATGACGCTCGTTAACCTGATTTTCTAAAATCTGCAGAATCTTGACCCGAGGCAAAGTCACCTTCAGGCCTGCATTCCTTAAATCATGCGTATCCAACATTAATCTCCGTTTATACCTTTGTGCAGGCAGTTTTATATAGAATTACGCGCATTGTAGCCTTTTTTTGACAGTATGGGCATGACAGTTTTATAGGATAATCCCTTAACATCCTGTATGATTTTGCATTTTCAACTCATCCGCAGCCTCAAATGAGAAAGCCGCTTTCCGCTTTAAACCTATCCGGTAATTGCTTTATCTCCTGCATCCTTGCAGTCGTAGCAAGCCTGACGCTCAGCTCTTGCACCACCATTCTGACCAACCTGCCCGGCGTCTACACAGTCGATGTCCAGCAAGGCAATATCGTCGATCAATCCATGATCGATCAACTCAGACCCAGCATGAACAAGCGCCAAGTGCTTTATATAATGGGCTCACCGATGCTGGTTGATTTTTTCCATCAAAAACGTTGGGACTACCTCTATTCGGCCCAAGTTGAAGGCGGCGACAGACAGCAAAAAAGAATTTCATTATTCTTTGATAACGATCAACTGATCGGCGTACAAGGCGATTTCAAACCCAGCGCCGTTCCTGTTATTAAAACATCCGAAGAAACTACCGTCGAAGTGCCCAAACGGGATCTTGAAAAAACCCTGTGGGAAATGATCACCGGCCTGTTTGGCTATGACAGCAATGATGATTCGCCTAAGAGCGACAAAGCGGATGCAAAACCGGCGTCGGGATCGGGATCACCAACAGATCAATTACCGCTTTAGCCGTGCGTTTGCAGCGTTGAGACGATGCGATGGGTGGATTATGTGGCTGCCATTCTCCCCATCACATCATGAGCCGTACGCAACGCACCCTCGATAAAACCTTGATAATCTGAAAAAGCTTCGCCGCAAATATGCAGGTTCGCAGGACCGTTACGCTCCAGCGAAAATGCCGCTACCTTTTCCTGCACCGTCCAGGGTTTGATTCCCGGCTTCCATAGATGACAGGCTGCGCCGTAAGGTTCGGTTCCCCAATGACGGACTCCGTAGCTGACAATGCGCTTAGGATCGATGCCCATGAAACGGGCGAAGGCCAGCGGCAATCCTTGATCGCCATTAATCTCAGCCCGCGTCTCATAACCCTTGCGCAGATATTGACTCCAAAAATTCAAATACGGCCGGTCGGCGTAGACCATAACCAGGCCTTTGCCATCCCGTTTTTGATAATGCACCTCACGGGCCGGCAGATTCGGCATATCCAAATGAGGAATATCCTCGTCCCACCAGGGATCTTCGACTACGAAAAAACATTTAAGCAAGGGAATGTCCAACACCGATCCGAACATCGACCGGATTCCCGGCGGAAGTCCGTTAATGCGGACCAGACAATGTTCGGGCAGCGCCAGAACAACGTGTTTCGCAATACAGGACTGTCCTTCGGAAAAATGCAGCAGCACCCGTTCCCGATCATAGCGTTCCAGCGAAGTCAGCACATGAGCACGATGAATTTCCGCACCTCGCTGATGCAGGCGTTCCTGCATGGCGTCGGCTAACGACTGCATACCGTGCCGGATCGTCCTGAGATTTGGGCTCATTTGCAGCATCTTGACCCAGGTAATCATCCAGGTTGCGGCATTCGGGTTCTCGTGAATGAAATGAAAAAAACTGCCTTCCATAACAATATAGCGCAAGGCATTGTGGCTGATAACCCGCCCCAGCGTGTTCCACAAACCTTGCTCCCATAAAGGCTGGCCGAAAAATACGCTTTCCCGCCGGATCGATTCGAGCTGCTGCTCGCTCAGGGCCAGCATTTCCGCTTCCGACACGCCCAGCACCCGCTGTATCGCAAGCTTGTAGAGCTCCAACGTCGTCAGGCCCTGCTCGTCCGCATCCAGTCGATAGTTCAAATTGTGCTGCTGGTCAGGGGGACTTGAATATTCCGGGAAAGGCAAGGTTTCGATGCCCAGTTCGTTGATGAGTTCGCCGATGCGGGACTGCAGGATCGGGTCAAAACGCATTGCGCCGTATTCCGCATCGAAGCCGAGCATGGAAACGGTTTCCAGCTTACCTCCGAGGCGATGACTGCCCTCGAACAGGGCGACACTCCAGTCGGGTTCGGCATGCATACCGCAATACAATCCTGCAACTCCGCCACCTACTACGGCCAAATCGTATTCTGGTGTAATCATGTTATCCTCCTTGCCTGCCTGGACAGGAAACTTGTAGAAGCTTGTTCTGATTACGCGCGCCGAACATCGACACATCGCACGAATGTGAAGAACGCATTTAACACTGGCTGAGCGATTTGTTTCATACGGCTGGGAGAAGCCCAGCCTCGGCTAGTGTCGCAATGGTTTCGCCATTTCGCTTACGGATTATGTGCTTCGCGGTGAATTCATGCAAGGGAATGACTTCGCAGAGGAATATAGAGTTTTAGATGGACTGAGCGGGGCGGCTTACTGCGTTAGACAAGCAATTGGAGTTATGTAGATACTCTGTTAGGCAGCAATCTCAGCATCCCATCCGGGAAAAACTAATACCGCAGGATGGCATTTAAGAGCTTTGGTTAAAATCTTTGCGCGCTCTATGCCTAAATTTATCTTGTCATGCTCAATTGCCGAGATAGTAGACTGGGGAATACCGGTAAGTTCAGCCAATTGATTTTGACTTAATTCTTGAAGTTCACGGATGATTCTTACTGGCTCGCCGACAGAAACATTGATTGATTTTTTTGCTATTTGGTATTCATTCATATCATTGCCCTACCCCTCTTCTACTTCGAGGCATCGACCCCACAGTAAGCCATTAGCGCCTTCTTGCGATTGGTACGCTGGCCTTTGAACTTGGTTCTATTGGACATGCTCTGTTTATAATTCATAGAAGCGGGATTCGAATAATCCCGTTTGCGCGCAAGCTCAAAAAACTCTGCTAACTTGGGAGCAATAATGTTTGGGTCAATAGATTTTTGCACGCAGACCAATGCGAAGCACCAGAGCCCATATAGATGACTAACGCCAGATATGCGAAGAGCCTCATAGTCTAGCCCAAGTGCAATCATAAAATTAGTAAGCGTTTTGAACTCGTCCTCCAGCTTCACCCAGTCTACACCTTCAGCATGTGCATATTTGTCGTAATAATCATCGAGTTCTTTACTTGTTGCATTAAGCTCCGATTTTTCAAGTAGAACGAAAACAAGCTCCGATATAAATTCAACGTCCTCCATCCTAGCCTTATCAGTAGTCAAAAGCCTATCACTCCAAAATGGATACTTTGAAAGTTTATAGCAAAGCTGCAAGAAGGGGGAATCGTAATAGTTAGCATGACGAAGCTCCTGCCCAGTCAGAGCTTCTCCATTTCTATTTAATCGGTCGAAAATCCTATCGATCACCACAGGATCATCACTATCAATATACTCTACTGGAATAAGGTATCTCCAGAAGAGCCGCTTATATTGACCTAACCTCTCACCTTCAAGCTCAGAGAACAGCTTCCCTGCTAATTCTTCATCATGAAATGGGTCTTCAGATTCGTCTGCGGTCGCAAAACCATCTTCAATGAACTCAACAATAGAAGAGAGCCGTTGTTTTCCATCAATAACTTCGTAGCTTGTCTTACCTGTCTGATCATCAATCCTCTGCCTTAGGAAAACGGGAGGAATCGGAAGATTCTTAAGTATTGAATCGATAAAGAAGGCTTTCTTTTCCGAGCTCCACACACTTAATCGTTGGTAGGGAGGGTTCATTTCATACTTGCCAACCGCATACTCCTCATAAAAGTTTGAAATACTTACGTTATTTGATGATCGCTCAAGGAGCTTAGTCATAGGGGATATCCTTCGAGCAAACTGCTGGATGTAAGGTGCGTGTAACGTGTAAACAAACTATTTAGTACAGCATCCAAGGTTGGGGATGGGAAAGGATTTAAATGAACAATGTCCATTTCAGAATTCATCGAATTAAGTAGAGTATCAATTTCAGCACGATCTACATGCCAATATGAGATGCCGCATAGCACGGCTAAATCACCGGGTTTAAATGTTGCAATTCGCGAGGAACACTCATTTCGTATTGATTGAGCCCAAGTACTTGAACTTCGTCCAGACTCACCTGCGGGTGGAATTATAAAATTGACAGGGGTATGTCGATCAAGATCATCGTAAGTCACAATAATATCTGATAATGGGCAATCGACGAAAAATGAGTTGTAATTAATAGAAAAGGAATCTGGTGGTAGTGACTTTTTGTGCTGATAACTAATCGATCCATGAGGCTTAAACAGTTGAAACTTTCCGCCACCTGCTGAAAATAGTGGCGCATGAAACTCGACTCCTAACTTTAACAGTATCCTTTCCAACCAAATATCATAGTTATAGGAAACTATTGTTACCTCCTCAATACTCGGATCGGCATTCAGTTGCAAAAAAAACTTCGCCCATGACCACTCACTTATATTATCTGGAATATCTGATATTACACGATCATAGTGAATAAAAAGATATTTAAGATAGTAAACAAGTTCCCTATAAGCATGTAGAAACCCGTTTCCAGTCTTATCAGAAATTAGCTCTATTCGCTTTAATGAATAGACATTTGCACACGTTACTACGCGTTCCAAAATCTCCAAAGTTTCAGCGGGAGTCAGGTATGATCTTGCACCAATCGACCAAAGATTTGGACAGTGCTTATACGAAAGAAAACCTGGTCTTCCGTCTAGTGGCCAGCGCAAGGCACCGCCATCGCTAAAAAGATTCATGACGTTGATTTCATCAGAAACACGAGAATTATTTTTAGCAAAAAACTTGATGAAATCAATGGTGAACCCATTCCCAATTATCAGGGCAACTTTTTTTGTCATATGTAATAAAGCACCCTTAATTGGTGGATAACATGTAAATTTTGCATAATTACAAAATAAGAAGCTTCAAAACCCCTTCAAAGCCCGCTGCCGCCTAGCCTCTTTCGGGTCATGAACCAAAGGCCGATAAATTTCTATCCTATCGCCCTCTCTAACAAGCTGATCCAGCTTGCAGGCTACGCCGAAAATCCCCGCCTTAAGCTCGGACAAAACAATCTCAGGAAAAAGCTCCAGCAAGCCGGATGTTTTTATCGCGGCTTCAACAGTCGCACCTTCCTCCATTGCCACTGTGACTATCACCTGCTGTTCGGGTTTGGCATAGGCCACTTCGACATTAACCATAAACTGCTTTGGCCCTTGCGGTAAACGAACTCACCATGGTGTTGCAGATCTGGTTGAAGACTGCGCCGAAGGCCAGGCTTGCCAGCTTGCCTGACATTTCAAACTCCAGGTCCAGGGAAATCTTGCTGGCATCCTCGCGTAACGGTATAAACTCCCACTTTCCTTCCAGAGAAGAAAACGGGCCGTTCAACAAGGAGAGCGTCATACTGCGTCCGTTATCGATCTTGTTCCGGGTCGAAAAGGATTTTTTAAAGCCGCCTTTGGAAATCACTACTTCCGCTTCAACAATATCACCTTCGCGCTTGATGATGCGACTGCCGCTGCACCAGGGCAAAAACTCAGGATAGGCCTCAATGTCGTTGACCAAATCAAACATCTGTTGTGCTGAAAATTTGACCAGGGCGCTTTTTTGAACGACGGTCATGCTTAAAGAACTCCGACCACATGCAGGAATACCAGAAACACGGCGGCGGGAGCCACATAGCGAATTAATATCTGCCACGCTTGATA
>Ga0208518_100381_pt1 | contig 12721 bp, 5 predicted proteins | sample LakWasM127_HOW14_2_FD_183937 | JGI IMG/M metagenome (GOLD analysis project Ga0208518, IMG submission 183937) | Freshwater sediment methanotrophic microbial communities from Lake Washington under simulated oxygen tension - Sediment Metagenome... | ecosystem: Environmental > Aquatic > Freshwater >...
ATTTTCGATAGAAAACTCCGCTATGGATAGATCCAGAGGCACCGCGGAACCGTCTTTGTGAATGCCTTCAATTTCTTGAATTTGACCGATAGATTCTGCTGCCTGGGATGAATCGCCATCGCTCATTTCCTTTGGCGCTGCCGGCATGAGCTTGTTAATATTGCAACCAATCAGATCTTCCGGTTTATAGCCGAAAATAGCTTCTACTGCGGCATTAGCGGATATGATGATATTGGACATGTCAAAAGTAATAATGCCCTCCACTGACGCATTAAAAATGGAGTTGAGTTTGGCTTCAATCTGTTTGCGCTGGGTAATGTCGTACATAATCACCAAATGCACGCCTGCGAAATCGTGATGAATCGCAGCGGCACTCGCCAACACGGTCTTAATGTTGTTGTTATTGCAGCGAATAGCCAGCTCCATAGGAGGAAAGTCGGTCTGTCCCTGTTTGGTTTTTTTCAGTGCCGATTGCCAGGTCGTATCGACCCAGCGACGATAGTCCGGATCGGGATAGGCTTTCGACTGCCATTCTGCCACCGTGGGTATATCGTCCACGTTGTAACCGAAGGTTTGTACAAACGCCTGATTCAGGAAGGTGATGTTCCATTGCTCGTCGTTCAGCGCCATCGGCACCGGGGAAACTTCAATAATCGAGCGGAATTTAGCCTCGCTGGCTTTTAGTTCATCTTCCATGAGTTTGCGCTCGGTGATATTTTCATGACTGACGACAACCCCGCGATGCGAACCTTGCAAGGGCAATACATTCATGTGAAACCAGCGCTGTTGAGTGGGCGAGTGGCAAGGATACTCTAAATTAAAGGTTTCCCGCTCGCCCGCCAGAACCGTCGCAATACCGGCCTGAGCAGCGTTTACCTCATGGCAATGAGGTTGACTACAGCCATTTTTACATATATCCAGATAATTAAGCCCCAGCATATTTTGACGGGATTCCGGTAAGTCATTGTCTTTGGCGAACTGCCACCACGCTTTGTTGACGGCAACAATAACACCTTGTGCATCCAGCACGGCGATACGCGAGGTCAGCGAGTCAAGTATGCTGACATTAAGGGCATCACTGTCGTGTAGTTTTTCCTCCATCCGCTTACGTTCGCTGATATCGGTTACGAAGCCGTGCCAAAGCATCGAACCGTCTTCTTCGCGTTGCGGCAAGGCGTTACCGAATAGCCAGCGTTCTGTGCCATCGGCAAGCCTGAGACGGTATTCATGGTGCCACGGGGTCAATTTTCGCGCTGATTTCCGGATGGCGGGACCGATACTGCCGTAGTCGTCCGGGTGAACAAGGGCAAATGCCTTGGACGCATCCTCGCGAACGTCCTCCGGACTGAGCCCGAATATATCGCGGATGGCTTCACTGGCGAAAGGAAAGCAGGAGCTGCCATCGGCACGCAAGCGAAATTGAAAGACCATGCCGGGCAACTGACACGCTATTTTCTGTAGCCGGTCGAAAGCCTCGTGCTGTGCGGTTTCGGCTGTTTTTCTTTGTTGTATTTCGGCTTGCAGCTGTGCGCTGCTGGGTCTGGACAAGGCGCGGGGAATAATCCAGAGCATCAGCACCGCGGTGGCGATGGAAATAATGGCCGTAAGGGCTTTAAGCAAGCCGTCCAGCCAATATAACGGCATCCATATCGTGATAGCCGACAGTAAATGCGTGGTGCCGCAGGCGACAATAAATCCGGCAAACATGGCTGCCAGCCACGGATAGGGAAAATCTTTACGCTGCCGGATAAAATACACGAGCATCAGGGGAATGGAATAATAAGCGAGAGTGATCAGCAGATCCGATCCGACATGTAGCCAAAGCAAGGCCGGACTCCACGACAGGCAATAGCCATGAGGAATGAGGTCTTTAATGTTAAAAAGGTGATCAATCAATGCTTGCATTTTCCAGGTATGGGGTGAAATGTGGAAAGGAATGTCATTTCGGGATGACTTAAAGCGCCCTTCGTTCCGCGAGCCGTCATAAAAAACAGGAGTCTAAAACATGCTTGAGCGTCAATGCCTTATACCGATCAGCCCTTTATAACTCAGGAGCTGAAGCAGGCTTAGGGCCGAGCGCATTAAAAAGGCCGTAAACGATCATGCAGGCATACTGCAATCGGGTAGTGTTCAGTCCACCTTGGCACAATGCCTCGATACCTTATGAACGTTGAGATCGTACCTCATTCCAATCTGTTGCCCTGATGTGGCGGGAATATCGGCAGAAACCTTGCAGCTGAAACATTCCGAGCCTATCTACAATCAACCCGTCATTGAAGAGTTAAAAAATAGCGGGTGTCCGGTTTTGATGATAAAACACAGGCATAACAACCGGCGCCCTGCTTAATCATAGGCCATAAACCGATCACTCTAAAAAATCGGTGGGTGTTGTACACATGTCTTTAGGATAGAGAGAACAACTTCGTCAATCAATAAGTACAGTTACCTATGAGTCACGTTCATCCTCTATTGAGTTGAATGGCGGATATCAGGCTTTTTTCTGTGAGGGCAGGGTGAAATAAAAAGTGGTGCCTTTTCCCGGCTTGCTATTGAAATGCAACGTGCCTTCGTGGGCTTCGATAAGCGAGCGGCTGATGGATAACCCCATGCCCATGCCGTCTGACTTGGTGGTGTAAAAAGGCGTTAATATGTGCTGTTTTTGGTCTTCGTCAAGCCCCGGCCCATTGTCTTTCACCCTGACCCGAATGACATTATTGGGAACCAGGTGGCTATGGATGGTTAAGTGGCGTTGCCGTTCCGGGGGTAAGTTTTGCAAGGCGTCAACGCTGTTGCGGATCAGGTTGATGAGGACCTGTTCAATTTGTATCTGATCGACAGAGATAGACGGCAAATTGTTTTCCAGTTCAAATGTCAGTCTTATGTTGTTTTGTTTAAGTTCATCGATACACAGGCCGACAGCCTCATGGATCAGCGTATTAAGGTGGGCGGTTGAGCGCTGTTTTGCATGGGATTTGACGAACTCCCGCATGCGATGAATGATCCGGCCTGCCCTTAGCGCCTGTTGCTGGGTTTTGTACAGGATCTCGGCGAGCTTTACCAGATCGGGATGCTCGGCGTTAATAAGGTTTAGGCTGACTTGGGTATAGCTGGAAATCGCAGCCAGCGGCTGGTTGACTTCATGGGCAATGCCCGACGCCATTTCGCCCATCAGCCCCAGGCGAGTGACATGGGCGAGTTCGTCCAGGTGCTCCTTGTCCTGCTGTTCCCGGTGTTTGCGCAAACTCACGTCACGCACAATATGGGTAAAATAGTGCTCATTTTCGATAGAAAACTCCGCTATGGATAGATCCAGAGGCACCGCGGAACCGTCTTTGTGAATGCCTTCAATTTCTTGAATTTGACCGATAGATTCTGCTGCCTGGGATGAATCGCCATCGCTCATTGCCTTTGGCGATGCCGGCATGAGCTTGTTAATATTGCAACCCACCAGATCTTCCGGTTTATAGCCGAAAATAGCTTCTACTGCGGCATTAGCGGATACGATGACGTCAGACATATCGTAAGTGATAATGCCTTCCACCGACGCGGCAAAAATGGCGTTGAATTTGGCTTCAATTTGTTTGCGCGGGGTAATGTCGTACAGTATCACCAGATGCTCACCCGCAAAGCTGCGGTGAATCGTCGCGGCAGTCAGCAACACGGTTTTAATGCTGTTGTTATTGCAGTGAATGTCCGCTTCCATTGGCAGGCATTCGGTTTGTTCCTGCGTGGCTTTCTCCAGTACCGCCTGCCAGGCAGTCTCGACCCAATGCCGATAATCAGGATCAGGGTAGGCTTTCTGCCTCCAGTCCGCCAGAGTGGGAATATCATTGACGCTGTACCCAAAGGTTTGCACAAATGCCGGATTCAGGAAAGTGATGTTCAAGTGCTCGTCATTCAAGGCCATCGGCACCGGGCAAGCTTCAATAATCGAGCGGAATTTTAGCTCACTGGCCTTTAGCTCGTCTTCCATCAGTTTGCGCTTGGTGATGTCGCGGCAAAATACACAAAACTGCTGAAACTCAGGCAGGAAGGTGGCAGATACTTCAATAGTAATGGTATGTCCATTTTTATGGAGGAGACGGGTTTCGAATTGCTCATAGCCCATCGCAACCGCTTTTGCCATATGGGCTTTTATTTGCTCCGATTCTTCTATCGCCTCCAATTGACTGGCATGCATGCCCTCCAATTCATCAACCGAATAACCGCTTATCTTTGCATAAGCCTCATTAACTTGCAGTACATTACCTTCTAAATCGACTATCCAAAACCCGTCCAGGGATATATCAATCATGGCTTTGAGTTGATTTAATACCCGCTCAGCCTGCTTGCGCTCGGAGATGTCCAGCGCCACGCCATGGAGTCCGACAATAGCACCGTTGTCATCCCGCATGGCTTCCCCGCGCGCCAACATCCACCCGTGACTGTCGTCTGCCTTGATTATCTCAAGCTCCAGCTCGTAGGGAATCCCCGTTTCCTGTGTGTGGAGCATAGCGGCGCTCAAGCGTTCCCAGCTCTCGGGAGTGAAAAACCGGTAGTGCTCAGTGTAATCCGGCACCGGCAATGCCGGGTTCAATCCCAATATATGGTAAAGTTCCTCCGACCAAACGGCATGATCAGTTGCCGCGTCCAGCTGCCAGCTGCCCATATGGGCGATTCGTTGCGCTTCTTGCAGCTCCTTCCGGCTTTGTCGTAGCGCTTCTTCCGCCTGTTTGCGCTCCGAAATATCGGTATGCGTGCCGATCATGCGCAAGGGCTTGCCGTCTTCGCTCCGGCTGACCACCGTGCCCCGCGCCAGAATCCATTTATAGCAGCCATCCTTGCAGCGCAATCGGTGTTCACTGACATAAATGGCCGTCTCTCCAGCCAAGCATGCTTGTAGCACGCCTACAACATACGGCTGATCATCGGGATGAATTCGATTTAGCCATTCCTGGTGAGCAGGCAGGATGTCGTTTTCGGCATACCCCAGCATCTCCTTCCAGCGGCTGGAATACTTGGCTTTATTGGTCTGAATGTCCCTGTCCCATACCCCGTCGCCGGAACCCTCAATGGCAAATTTCCAGCGATATTCACTTTCGCGCAACGCATCTTCGGTTATTCTGCGTTCGCTAATATCGCGAATATAGGCGCTAAAAAAATAGTTGTTCTTTTGTTTCAGCGCGCCGATAGTCAGCTCCATTGGAAATTCCGAAGCATCGGCGCGCAAACCGGTAATCTCCAAGCGCGTACCGATAATGTTTGACGTACCTGTCGCCAGAAAGCGCGATAAGCCTTGCCTGTGTTTTTCCCGATAAGCAGGCGGAACGATTAACTCCGCCATTTCACGTCCTAATGCCTGCTCGCTGGAGTAACCGAAAATATGTTCGGCTTGAGCATTCCAGCCTGTTACGTTACCGTGATGATCCATGCTGACGATTCCATCTAACGCTGAATCGAGCAATAGCTGGGTGCGCGCGATATTTTTCTGTAGCCTAACATTAGCGATACGTAGCGCTTTCTCGGCGGTTTTTCTTTGTTCTATCTCCGCTTGCAGTTGTGCGGCACTGGGCGCAGACAAGGCGCGAGGAATAACGCTTAGCAGCAGCACGGCGGTGGCGATCGAAATAATGGCCGTAAAGGCTTTAAGCAAGCCGTCCAGCCAATATAACGGTATCCAGATCGTGATAGCCGACAGTAAATGCGTGGTGCCGCAGGCGACAATGAATCCGGCAAATATGACCGCCAGCCACGAATAGGGAAAATCCTTACGCCGCCGGATAAAGTAGACCAGCATCAGGGGAATGGAATAATAGGCGAGCGTGATCAGTAGGTCTGAGGTGACATGCAGCCAAAGTAGTACGGGACTCCACGACAGGCAATAGCCATGAGGAATGAAGTTTTTAATATCTAAAAGGTCAAACATCTGCACCCACTTGTCGCGTTCGGACATAGAGGTCTAATCAATGATTATAGTGTTTCCCTATGGTATCGTAATTCCCGATTTTGACGGCAATAAAGTTGATCTGGGGGCCTTGTTTATTACGGCTGTTAGGCACTGTCCACGAAAAGCACGAAAATATTCAAAGGGATACCACACTGTAGGTCATCGCCCAAAGGGTGAATGGCTAAATCAACGCAATTTCGTGTCTTTCGTGGATCGACCGCGGTTTTTAAGATAATTACGGTAGCCCCGCGCCTTTTTGCTTGCCCAAAATGGCATAACAAACCGGTGTTAAGATCAGACTGGCGGTCATGCCCAACAGCAGGCCCGCAGACAGGGACAGGGTCATCGGAATCAAAAATTGCGCTTGCGGGCTGGTTTCCAGCAGAGCCGGTAAGAATCCGGCGAAATTGGTCAGGAAGGCCAAAAAGATCGGCCGGAACCGTGAGGTGCAAGCTTCGCAAATCAGTTCCGTGATCGGTTTTTGCGGATCGTGGTGTTCTTTCATGTAATCCAGCAGCACCAGACTGTCGTTGACGACCACGCCGCTGGCTGCGATCATCCCGACCAACGATTCCATCGATAACGGCAAGCCCGCCAGCCCGTGAGCGATGACCGCGCCGCACCAGGCGACCGGCGCCGCCAGCAGGAAAATCAGCGGCTTTAGATAGGATCGGAACGGCACCGCAATCAGCACGTAGATCACCAGCAGCGAGATCAGGGTGTATTGTCCTAACGCCCCGGTCATGGCCTGCTGTTCCTGACGTTCTTGACCGATGCTGATGCTCAGGCCGGGGTAATTCAAGCGCAGGTTTTTCAATGCCCCGGATTCCAGTCCGGCATAGATGGCGTTGACATCGGCTTTTTGCGGATCGACCCGCGCCTGCACCTTCAGCACCCGGCGGCGGTCTTGCCGGATCAGCTTGGCGACGCCGGGGGTTAATGTCACTTTTGCCAACGTACCCAGAGGCGCGTGTTGGCCGTCCGGCAGTTGCACCGGCAGCGCCGCCAGACTGTCCAGCGACTGGCGTTCCCGGCGCGGATAACGCACCATCACCTTGACTTCATTGCGCCCGCGTTGCAACCGCTGCACTTCATCGCCATAGTAGCCGTGGCGGACTTGCTCGGATAAATCTTCGAGACGTAAACCCAAGCGCTCCGCTTCCGGCTTCAAGGTCAGGCGGATTTCCGGCTTGCCCGGTTCGCTGGAATCGATCACATCGTAAACGCCCGGATAGGCGGCAAGCGTATTTTTAAGGGTCTCGGCCGCTTTGGGCAGCAACTCAGGATCGGCGGTGCCGAGATCGAACTCGATGTCGTAAGGCACATCGCCTTCCTTGTAAAGAAAATCGATCTTGGTGCGCCCCAAGTCGCCGACGCGTTTGCGCCACTCGTTGATAAAATCCTCGACGACTATCCGTTGCCGTCCCTCCGCTGAAAATTCGGTCCAAAAGCCCGCGCCGTGCTCGAAGATCATGGTTTCCAGTCCGACTACGACGCTGTCATGGCTGGGTTTATGGTTTTCCTGAGTTACGCCGTCCAGTTCATCGCGCAGGGCGAAAAACGCCTGTTCCACCTGCTGCGCCCGGTTGCGCACCTCGCCGTAAGGCGTATCCTGGGGCGAGGCGAGGGAAACCCAGAAACTGTCCTTGGTCACATCCGCCTGCAGGGACATGCGCAGCCGTCCGCTGTCCAGCCATGCACCGCACAGCAGCAACAATACGATAAAACCGGTGACGGTCAGGTAACGCCAGTCCAGGGCGCGTTGTAAAAACGGGCGGTAGTAGCGGTCGACAAACCGCTCCAGGCCGCGGTTAAGCTTTTCCCGCAAACGTTCCAGTCCGGAAGAAGCCGTTCCGGCGCGATTAGGCGCGGCCAGATGCGAGGGCAGAATCAGCAGCGCCTCAATCAGCGAAAACACCAGCGTCAAAATCATCACCAGACAGATCGGCTTCATCATCTGCCCCGCCCATCCGGGCAGGAACAATCCCGGCAAAAAGGCCACCAGAGCCACCAGCACCGACAAAATCACCGGCAAAGCCACCGCCTGTACGCCGCGAATCGCACCAGCAAGACTGGCCTCGGCATCTTGACCGTCCTGCTGATGCGAATACACGCTTTCGCCGATAATAATCGCGTCATCCACCAAGATGCCCATCGCCAGCAGAAAGCCGAACAACGACAACATGTTCAGCGACACATCCAGTGCGGGCATCAGCCACAGCGCGCCGAGCACCGAGGTGAAAATACCCACACCGGCCCAGATAGCCACGCGCAGCCGCAAAAACAAGGTCAACACCAGACACACCAGCACAAAGCCGCCGAGGCCGTCTTCCACCAGCGTGCGCACCCGTTCGTCGTAAGCCTGCGAGTCATCCCACCAGGTCGTCATCAGCAAACCTTCCGGCAGTTGCGGCTGCATGTCGGCGACATAGTCCTTAACGCGGCGCGCCACTTCGACGGAGCTGTATTGGGTATGGATTTCCCAGCCTTGGGCGGTCTCGCCGTTATGATGCCATTCCGACAGCCGCTCTTCCAGGCCGTCGCGGATCACGGCGACTTCGCCAAGACGCAGGCGCGTGCCGTCGGCATGGGTGCGCAGCACCAGGTTGCCGATGCTTGCAGCATCCTGCGCTTTCCCTTTCACCCTAAGCTGCAATTCGCCGGACGGCGTTTTTACCAGCCCGCCCGACTGATCCAGTGAGGCGCGGCGCACCGCTTCGGTGACATCGTGCAAGGACAGGTGATATTGATTCAGTTTGGCGGCAGCGACCTCGATAACGATTTCATAAGGAATCTCGCCGTAATTGCGCACCCGAAGCACGCCGGGAATCTGTTCAAGGTCGGCACGAAAGCGCTCGCCGAAACGCTGCAAGGTGAGCGGATCGGTAGGGCCGTGCAAAGCCACCCAGATAACGCCGTCATCGCCATTGCGCGTGGCCGGCTGTATATCGATTTTTTCCAGGTTTTTCGGCAGTCGGGGAATGTTTTGAATGCGTCCGCGCAGGGAATTGATGATCTGCTCCTGATCGTAATCGGGCAATATCGATACACTAACAGTGCATTCACCTTCGCGAATCGCACTGTCCAGCCGCTTGACGCCCGGCATATCGACGATAGCTTCTTCGATACGGACGCACACCGATTCCTCGATTTCCAGGGGACCGGCACCCGGATACGCGGCCATAATGTCGATCTGCCGAGGGCTGAAGCGTGGGAAGACCTCCTTATCCATCGCTCTAAAACCGACGATGCCGCCGATAATGATCAGAATCATCAACAGATTGGCCGCCACCGGATTGGAGGCGAACCAGGCCAACAGACCGGTAGGGCGATAGTGTGATGAATTCATCGTAACTTAGTTAGTTGTTAGGAAAGTAGAATACAAAGGGTTAATGCGAAGGGCGAAAGGCTAAGGGCTGGTTCCCAAGCTCCAGCTTCGCGAGACGGGAAGCTGGAGCTTCCCGCACTGAATTCCCAAGCTGGAGCTTGGGAATTAGCGCAACAGGGGAAATACGCTGTTTGGTAAAGGAGTTCAGATTTTTCATTCATCTTTTCGTGCCTTTCGTGGTTTTCGTGGACTATGCTTTGTATCGATTATTCGACTCTAACTTTCATGCCTTCCACAGGCACCTGGATACCGGAGGTCACAATCCGGTCGCCCGCGTTCAATCCCTTTTTCACCAGGATACGATCCGGCTCGTTGCGCAGCACTTCAAGATGGCGGAGGTGCAGGCGTAGCTCGGAATCGACCACCAGTACTTGCTGAGCGGCATCGATTGCATTTTGGGGCAGCACGAACAGGTTGTGCTGCGCTTTGCCCTGTACCTGCGCCTGCACAAACAGCCCGGCCAGCAGCGGCGGATGATCGTCTTTTTGCGTGTAGGGGTTGATGACTTCGGCGACCGCATAGAGGACGCCGGTGGTGTCGTCCAGCTTTCCTTCGCTACGCACGATGCGGCCTTCCCAGGTTTGCGGCGTACCCGCGAAGTCGGCGGTGAGGATGACTTTAGGGCAGGGCAGGGACGATGCACCGCATTGTCTGCCGCCCGTGCCCAGCGGCAAATCGAGATAGGCCAGTTGGTCGGTCGGTAACGGCAACCTGATTTCGGCAAGATCGGTGGAATAGAGATGGGCGAGCTTTTCGCCGGATTGGATAGTCTGCCCCAGGCCCGCCAATTTGGTCTGCAAGCGTCCGGTAAAAGGCGCGCGCAATTCGCAGCGACTGCGTTTGATTTGAGCTTGCAGCAGGCTGGCTTCGGCGGCTTTGAGTTTGGCGCGTGCTTCGGCCAGTTGCGGCTCGCGCATCGCCAACGATGTGGCGATACCTTCGCCCAAGGCTTGCCATTCACTATGTGCCTGATCGGCCTGGGCTTCTTCCATCGCCAGTTGACGTTTGGCTTCGGCGATTTGTGCTTGGGCTTGGGCGATAGCGTAGTCGTAATCGCGCGGGTCGATGGACACCAACACGTCGTTGCGGGTAAAAAAGCCCCCGGTGACAAAATCGGTATGAAGCTGGATGATTTTGCCTGAAACTTCCGGTATCAAATCGATTTCATTGCGCGGCGTGACGATGCCTTGAGAATGAACATCGAGCCGCAGCGTTTGCGGTTCGACCTGAATGACGGTAACCAGCGGCACGTCTGCGCTCGGCGTTTGCAGCGTCATTTGGGGACGCGTGGCGATAACAGCCCAGGCGCAGCCGATGCCGACCAGCAACAGCGCAACGGGCAGGAGGATTTTCAACCGGCTATTTTCAAGCATCCAGTGTTTTCTCATTAATAATCAGGTAAATCCAAATAAAACGGGCTAAAAAAATAATGTTCACCACGAAGACACGAAGAACACGAAGAAATAAACTTCGTGTTTTCGTGCGAATAAAAGCTTTACCCCTCGTTCCCACGCAGCGCGTGGGAACGAGGTGACTTTTTTCCATCATCAAACCCCGCCCCCCAAGGCCAAGTACAGATCAATACGATTACTGAGCAATTGCCGTTGCACGGAAAGATGCGCGCTTTGGGCGTTCAGGGTACTGCGGTAGCTGTCCAGCAAAGTGAGAATTTCGATCAGGCCCTGACGATACGAATAGACCGCGAGCTTGCGGCTGGCTTGGGTTTGCTCCACGGCTTCCTTGAGCGCCTGTTCCTGTTCCCTTAGCCAAAATTCTGCGGCCAGCGCTTGCTCCACTTCGCGAAAGGCGTTAAGCGCGGTGCTTTGATATTGATTAAAGGCTTCTTCGGTGCGCGCCTCATTCAAGCGTATGCCCGCTTTCAGGCGGCCGCCGGTAAAAACGGGTTGTACGAGCCCCATGGCTAAATTCCAGGCGACGGCGCGAGGATCGATCAGCTCTGTCAACGCGGGGCTGCCGGTGCCTCCCGCGGCGGTCAGGGTAATCCGCGGCAACAGGGTTTTTTTCGCGCTCTCCACTCGGGAATCGGACGCTTGCAGTCGCGACAATGCGGCGATCAGGTCGGGCCGCCGCGTCAGCAGTTCCGAGGGTAATCCTGCGGCTAAAGCGGTCGGCGGTGTCGGCAAGGCTGAACGGTTTTTCAGACTATTGCCCGGATAGCGGCCCAGCAATACTTCCAGTCTGCGGGTGACGATTTGCACTTGATTGCGCGATCCGGCAAGTTGCGCCTCGGCATTGGCCAGATCGGTGAGCACCAGACGCAAATCCAGGCCGCGTGTCAGGCCGCGGGCAAATCGGCCGCGTACCAGTTCGACGATGGTGCGGCGATCCTTGATCGATTGTTCGGCGACCTCGGCCTGGAGATTGGCCTCGATCAGCTCAAAATAGCTTTGCGCGGTGCGCGCCGCCAGGGACAGTCTGGCACCGTGATAATCGGCAGCCACGGCTTCCGCTTCCTGCCCGGTCGCTTGTTGGGCGGCCTTGATGCGTCCCCAGACATCGATTTCCCAGCTCATGGTGAACAGCGCTTCAAACGCGCCTGTCTCGCTGCTTGGCAAGGCGTCGCGCCGGTATCCCGCTGCAAAAAATAACTGCGGCCAACGCGCCGCGCCGTCGATACGCGCTTGTTCCCGCGCCGAATCCACGCGCGCTGCGGCGGTTTTCAAATCATAGTTATTGTTCAGTGCATCTTTCACTAATGCGCTTAGCGCGGGGTCGGCAAAAGAGCTTAACCATTGCGTTGCGATTGGATTGGCGGGAGCATTGACGGTTGCCCATTGCGGCGGCGATTTCGTCATATCGGTGGCATTACGCTCCGGTGCTGTGGCGCAGCTTGTCGTCAGCAACACGATTGTGCAGATTAAAAGGCGTAGGTCGGGCAACATCCGTTCGTTGCCCGACGTTTCCGGGGTTAGTAATGAGGCGGCGATAGGTAACTTGATCGTCATTTCCCTATTCAACCATCGGAATGTCGGGCATAAACGGCATGCCCGACCTACCCCGGCAGCATTAAAAATCCGACCGGGCAAATTACTGCTCCTCAGTCACAAAGGCTATTTTGGCAATTCCGGCGTGTTGAACGGTCGCCATTACTTCAGCAACCTTTGCATAAACAACGTCTTGATCGGCATATAAATGCAGGCCGATTTCAGGGTTTCGCAACAGTTCATCCTTCAAAGCCGTTTCCAATGTAGCCAGATCGGTCATGGGCAGTTTATTCAGCGTTATAAGTCCTTGCGCATCGACGCCGAGCTGTAGCGGTTGTTCCTTAACGTCCGGGGTGGTCGCAGCGGTTTTCGGCAAGGTCACATGCACCGATTGGGTGAGCAACGGCGCGGTCACCAGCAAAATAATCACCAACACCAGCATCACATCGACCAGCGGCGTGA
>Ga0208518_100382_pt1 | contig 12708 bp, 16 predicted proteins | sample LakWasM127_HOW14_2_FD_183937 | JGI IMG/M metagenome (GOLD analysis project Ga0208518, IMG submission 183937) | Freshwater sediment methanotrophic microbial communities from Lake Washington under simulated oxygen tension - Sediment Metagenome... | ecosystem: Environmental > Aquatic > Freshwater >...
AATGGACCATCACCAAGGCCGGCCCGGTCGAGCACAAGATCAGCCTGAAATAAGCTCTGGTGCATGTCCGCATTCTCCTCGCCGGTCTGGCGGTGGCGTGTAATTGCGCCACCGCCCAGACCGGCGGCGAGCACGAACGGCGACTGGCGGCGGAACTCGTCGTCATGGCGGGCGACGTCCGCCGGTTGGCCCTTGGCGACGGCGGACCGCTCGAACGAAGCGGCCTCGAAATGCGGCTGGCAGGCGCTCTCGCTTCGCTGACCCTTTCGTTGCGGCGGGCGCAGGACGACCCCGCTCCCGTGGCCGTTTTGCGCACTAATCACAAACAGCGCGACTGGCGCACGCTTGCAGCGCAACTCGAAACCCTCAAGAAACGCCACCCCTTCAACGCGCGCAGGCTGCTTGGTGCGGCGTCAACAAGGGAAGCGCTGGCGCTCGGCGCCGCGATTCACAGATCGACCTGCGCAGCCTGTCACGACAAGCCTTCGGGCGAAGACACCCTTCTGCCGGCGAAAGATCTCTCCGCGCAATTGAAGAGCATGTCGCGCGAGGAGTTCGCCGCGCGCCTCTGGCTCGGCGTGCGAGGCGACCAGAGTACGGCCTTGGCCAATCCGTTCAGCGATGCGGAACTCGCGGCGCTGATCGCCTGGTACGGCAAGACTCGCTAGGAAATTGCAGAAGCGCCGAGAAGTTTGACCGGCGCGCCCTTCGCCGTGTAAAATGCTTCGATATTATTGGAAATATAAAAGCGAAACTCATGGAAGCCATCCGGGCCGTCGATAAACTGGCCGCACTCGCACAGGAAACCCGCTTGCGGATCTTCCGCCTGCTCGTAGAGCAGGGGCCGGACGGGTTGAAGGCCGGCGCCATTTCCGAGTCGCTGGCGATTCCGCCCGCCACCCTGTCCTTCCACGTAGCGCATCTGGCACGCACCGGCCTCGTTACATCGCGCCAGGAAGGCCGCTTCATCTTCTATGCGGCGAGCTTTGCGGCGATGGACGACCTCATCGCCTATCTTACCGACAACTGCTGTCAGGGCGGGCAGTGCCTGCCGAAGACGACAGCCCGCGCCACCACCGCCCGCCGCCGCAAGGCGGCCTAATCACATCTGCATCTCAGGAGACATTCATGTCCGACCGGGTCTATAACGTCCTGTTTCTCTGCACCGGCAATTCGGCCCGCTCGATCCTGGCCGAAGCCATCCTCAGCCACAACGGGAAGGGGCGCTTTCGCGCCTTTAGCGCAGGCAGTCACCCTGCCGGAAAGGTGAATCCGTTTGCCATTGAACTGCTGGCGAGGCAGGGGCTGGAAGTTGCCGACCTGCGCAGCAAGAACTGGGACGAGTTCGCCGCGCCCGGAGCTCCGCACCTGGATTTCGTGTTCACCGTCTGTGACAACGCGGCCGGCGAAGTCTGTCCCGTGTGGCCCGGAAAGCCGGTGACGGCGCACTGGGGCATCGAAGATCCCGCCGCCGTCGCAGGTAGCGACGAGGACAAGCGTCGCGCGTTCTCCAAGGCGTTTGCAGAAATGAATCGTCGGATTTCGCTGCTCACCAACTTGCCGCTGGCCAAACTCGACGCGATGGCGATCAAGCGCGAACTCGACCAGATCGGCCACTTGCGCGACAAGGGCGAGTAAGCGGACATGAGTGTGCAATGCGAAGTCACCGCCAAGGTCACTGCCGGAGCCCCGATGTCCACCTTCGAGCGTTACCTCACCGTCTGGGTCTTTCTTTGCATCGTCGTCGGCATCGCTCTCGGACAATGGTTGCCGGGCCCGTTCCAGATGCTGGGCAAGCTGGAAGTGGCGCGGGTCAATCTGCCGGTCGGCCTGCTGATCTGGATCATGATCATCCCGATGCTGGTCAAGGTGGATTTCGGCGCGCTGCACGAAGTCAGGAACCATGTCAGAGGCATCGGCGTGACGCTGTTCGTGAACTGGCTGGTGAAGCCGTTCTCGATGGCCTTCCTGGCCTGGCTGTTCATCCGCAACATCTTTGCGCCGATGCTGCCGGCCGACCAGCTCGACAGCTACATCGCCGGCCTGATCCTGCTCGCCGCGGCGCCCTGCACGGCGATGGTCTTCGTCTGGAGCCGGCTCACCGGCGGCGATCCGCTGTTCACGCTGTCGCAGGTGGCCTTGAACGACAGCATCATGGTCATTGCCTTCGCGCCGCTGGTGGCATTCCTGCTCGGCATCTCGGCCATCACGGTGCCGTGGGACACGCTGTTCACCTCGGTGGTGCTCTACATCGTGATCCCGGTGGTCCTCGCCCAGATCTGGCGCACGTCGCTGCTCGGAGATGGAGGAAAAGCGGGGCAGGACCGCTTCGACGCCATGATGGCGAAGATCGGCCCCTGGTCGATCACGGCGCTTCTGGCGACGCTGGTCCTGCTGTTCGCCTTCCAGGGCAAGGCCATCATCGACAAGCCGCTGATCATCGCCCTGCTCGCCGTGCCGATCCTGATCCAGGTCTTCTTCAACTCCGCGCTGGCCTACTGGTTGAATCGCGCGGTCGGCGAGAAGCACAACGTCGCCTGTCCGTCGGCCCTGATCGGCGCGTCGAATTTCTTTGAGCTTGCGGTCGCTGCGGCGATCAGCCTGTTCGGCTTCGAATCCGGCGCCGCGCTGGCCACCGTGGTCGGCGTGCTGATCGAGGTGCCGGTGATGCTGCTGGTAGTCAAGGTGGTCAATGCCAGCAAGGGGTGGTACGAAGTCAAGGCGTAAGCTGAACCATGGACATCATCGTTGCCGCGCTGCAAAGCGGCCTTGCCAGCCTCGCCTCCTATCTTGCGGCGCATGTGCTGCTGTGCCTGGTGCCCGCATTCTTCATCGCGGGAGGACTGTCGGCTCTCGTGCCGCAGCAATCCATCGTCCACTTCCTCGGCCCCAACGCGCCGAAGTACGTGGCCTACCCGGCCGCCGCCGGCGCCGGAAGTCTGCTTGCAGTTTGCTCCTGTACCGTGCAGCCGCTATTTGCCGGCATCTACAGCAAGGGCGCGGGACTGGGGCCGGCGGTGACCTTTCTGTTTTTTGCTCCTGCGGCAAATATTCTCGCGCTGTCCTATACCGGAGTCGCGCTGGGCGCAGATTTCGCCATCGCACGTATTGTGCTGGCGCTTTGTTTCGGCATCGGCATCGGCTTGCTGATGGCATTACTATTCCGCAGCGGCGACGCGGAGCGAACGGCAGCGAACGCTGCTGTCTTCGCCGGGGGCGAGGGAATATCACGCAAGACACTGATCTTCCTCGGTACGCTGGTGGCGCTGCTGATTGGTGGCACCTTGAAAGTCGATTGGCTGAATGCGACGGTGTTTACTGCGTCGCTTCCTTGGGATGGCGCAGCAACGGCACAAGCGCTGCTTGATCGCCTGGTACCCGTGAATGAAATCAAGGGCGAGGAAGGTTTAAGTCTGCAAGGGTTGACACTGATCCTTTTGCTCCCGACGATCGGCGCAGCGGCCTGGCGCGGACTGGGTCAGGTGGACAGCGGCTTCAACCCCCTCACCTGGACCGCCCTGGGGCTGACTGCGGCGACCCTTGTCTTCGCCGCTTTAGGTGTGCGTGCCAATGGATCTGGACTGGCGCTTACAGTTACCGGGCGCACTTTGGCGGTAGCGGGACTGTGCGCCTCCATCCTGCCGCTGGCGCGCCGCTTCGACGCTTGGGACATGCAACAGTGGTTGTGGGAAACCTGGCGTTTCATCAAGATGATATTTCCTCTGCTGATTGTCGGCGTGTTCCTGGTCGGTGTGATCCGCAGCTTCATCCAGCCGGAGTGGATCCAGTTCATCGCCGGCAGCAACACGCTGCTGGCCAACCTCGCCGGCGTGGTGTTCGGCGTCTTCATGTATTTTCCGACCTTGGTCGAGGTGCCGATCGCCAAGATGTTCCTTTCGCTCGGCATGCATCCGGGGCCGCTGATCGCCTACCTGATGGCTGATCCGGAACTCTCGCTGCAAAGCATCCTCATCACCTCGGCCATCATCGGCAAGCTCAAGGCCTGGACCTACGTCGGCTTGGTAGCGCTGTTCTCGACCATCGCGGGACTGACCTACGGCGCCTGGGTGAATGGCACACCGCTAACCACCTTGGCGCTGATCATTGGTGGCTTCATCGTCACATTGGCTGTTGCGGTGCAGTTGATCGAGCGGCAGCAACGCTCCACCGCCCACTAATCCTCCAGGAGGCCATCATGATCATCAAGATCCTCGGCACTGGTTGCGCCAAGTGCCAACGCCTGGAACAGCTTACCCGGGAGGTGGTTACCGAACTTGGTTTAACTGCCGAGTTCGACCACGTTACCGAAATGAGCAAGATCATGGCCTATCCGATAATGAGCACGCCGGCCCTGGTCATCAACGAACAGGTCAAAGCGGCAGGGCGGATGCCGAGCAAGGAAGAGATCGCGGCTTGGCTTAAGGCAGAGTAGTTCGCTCGCCCACTCAATATGCCCCTGCCAATTCGCAAAAGCCAATTCTGTAACGGAGGTGACGAAATGTTCAGGACCGCGCTGGTGGCACTCGATATCGTTGACTTGCTTACCATCAAGCGACCGCTTCTGCTGTGTCTGCCGGACCTCAAGAATTGGGGTATCAGCAATATCGTGCTTACCCACGTCATTCACGACCCTCATGGGCAAAGCACCAGTGCTGTTAACAAGAAATCATGTTTGGATGCATTGCAACAGTTTGCGGAGCCGTTACGGGATCACGGTTTCGATGTTGAGGTAGTGGTTCGTGAATCTGCGAAGCCCGCCGAAGAGATTCTCGCCGTCGCTCGCGAAAGCTCGGCAGATCTCATCGTTATCGGTTCGCGAAGCCAGGACATCATCACCAAACTTTTTCTCGGCCGCGTCGCTCGCGAGGTCATCCGCAAGACGACACTGCCTCTGTTGCTTGAATGGATCGAACCCAGCGAAGTGAAAGCCGGCCCCGGTGATGATTTGGTTTGTACCAACACGCTGAGGAAACTATTGTTGGCCACGGATTTTTCGACGCATGCGGGGTCGGCGGAGCGAGCGGCAATTGCGCTGGCTGCGCCGGGTCGTCGGATTGACTGCATGCATGTGATTGCAGACGCGACTCACAAGTCCATTCCAGCGTGGCCAATCATGGCCGCAGCGGCACTGCAGGAGATCATCACCAGGATTCAAGCGAACAAGGCCGAGTCCAGGATGATTGTGATACCCGGGGAAGCAAAAGAGATGATCCGAAAAGTCGCTTTGGATGACGACTATTCGCTGATCATTGTCGGAAAACATGGTCAGAACTGGATCGAAAGCATGGTCATTGGCAGTACCGCGGAAGAGATTTGCGAAACGGCAGGAAGGCCGGTGCTGATTGTTCCTTAGGAAGCGCAATATGCTGAAGTCGGTCCTCTCGCAGCAGTAAATCCAATGATCGAGTGAGTCATGCAATGAAGCCGCCGTTGCTGGAATTGTCCGATGTGACCGTCGAAACAGGCAGTCATCGCCTGCTCGAAGGCATCAATCTGGCCATACGCCCGGGCGAAATCCATGCGCTGGTGGGGGCGAACGGCTCGGGCAAGACCACTCTAGCCCGGCTGCTGATGGGTGCGGAGGGCTACCGCGGCAGTGCGGGCACTGTGCGCTACGAAGGCGCCGACCTGCTGGCCCTGCCCATGCACGAGCGCGCCCGACGCGGCATCGCCATTGCCTGGCAGGAACCCGTTGCGCTCGAAGGCCTGAGCATCGCCGACTACCTTGGTTGCGGCCCGGTGAAGCAGCCGGCTGCCGTCTGCCTCGAACAGGTCGGCCTTGACCCGGCGGAGTATCTGCCGCGTGCCCTCGACCTCAGCCTGTCCGGCGGCGAGCGTCGGCGCATCGAACTGGCCGCCGTGCTGAGCCTCGGCCCCCGGTTGGCGGTCCTCGACGAGCCCACGGCGGGCATCGATCTTTCCTCGCTGCCATTGATCGAGGCAGCGATTCCGGCGTTGCGCCGTGCTGGCGCGGCTGTGCTGCTGATCACCCACGAGGAGACGCTCGCCCGCCAGGCCGACGTCGCCTCGCAAATCTGCGGCGGGCGCATCGTCTGCAGTGGCGAGCCCGGACGTGTGGTGGAGCGTTACAAGCACCGCGTCTGCAGCACCTGCGACGGGGGGCGCTGCCATGACTGAGCTCCGCGCGCTGCGTGACGCATTCGCGATGATCGGCGAGGACCCGGCGGCGGTGCTGGCACCCGATACCGCCCACCTGATCGCGCATGGCCATCAGCTCATTAGCAGCCGGTCGATCCCTGGAGTCCGCCTCGACACCCGCAGCGAGGAAGACTGCATCAAGGTGCGGCTCGACATCGATCCGGGTGTAAACATCGAGAAGCCGATCCATCTGTGCTTCGGCCTGTTCGAGCGCTTCGGCACCCAGAATGTCGATCTTGTGCTGACGCTGGGAGCCGGCGCGCGTGCCACGGTCTGGTCGCACTGCCTGTTCACGCTGCCGCAGGCTGCCCGCCACGCGATGACGGCGCGTATCGAACTGGGGCCGGATGCCGAGTTGAGGAGTAACGAGACCCACTACCACGGACTCTCAGGCCTTATCGAGGTCATACCGCATGCGACTGTGCGCGTCGGGCCGCGCGCCCGTTACATGGCCGATTTCGTTCTGGTCCAGGGTCGCGTCGGCACCCTCGACATCGACTACGCGGTCGCGGTTGAGGCCGAAGGGGTGGTCGAATTGACAAGCAAGGTCTATGGGCATGGCTCCGACCGCATCCGCATCCGTGAGGCGGTGAGTCTCGACGGTGCCGGTGCGCGCGGTCTGGTCAAGACCCGCGTGGCGGTGGAAGACGATGCCAGCGCCGAGATCGTCGGCGCCACCTACGGCAACGCGCCCGGCGCGCGCGGTCATGTGGATTGCATGGAAATCGTGCGCGGTCGGGCGACGGCGCGCGCGGTGCCCGAGGTCAGCGTCAGCCACCCCGACGCCAAGGTGACGCACGAAGCAGCCATCGGCAGCGTCGATGCGCGGCAGCTCGAAACCCTCATGGCACGCGGTTTGGCCCCCGACGATGCCGTCGATCGCATCATCCTTGGTATGCTGCGCCAACCGTAGTCGGAGACGTCTTCATGACCCAAGCAGCCCCCAAGATGGAATTCGACGTCGCGGCGTACCGCATCGACGCGCACGGTAGCGTCGCGCGCTGCAAGGAGGCCGAGATCGTGCTCGATACGAATCTCATGGGGCGGCGTGACGCGCTCAATCCTGCCGAACTGCTACTCGCCGCGCTCGCCGCCTGCATGATCAAGGGCATCGAGCGCGTGGCGCCGACCCTCAAGTTCCAATTGCGCGGCGTCGAGGTCAAAGTGCACGGAGTGCGCCGCGATGTGCCGCCTGGCATGGAGTCGATCAGCTACGAAATCCTCGTCGACACCGACGAAGCCGATCAGCGCCTGGAGTTGCTGCATCTCAATGTGCGCCGCTACGGCACTGTTTTCAACACCGTTGCGCCGGGGACGGCATTGTCCGGCACGCTGGTGCGCAGGGCGACGGCCGACTGATTGCCATTGAAGCTGGTCTTACGAGAGGAATTGCCATGATCGAGTATGAAGTGTTTTCACAGCGCCTGAATGATCAAGGCGGCGTGGCAACGACCAAATGCGCCCAGGTAGCGCTTGATACAGGCCTTGAGGGGCGCCAGGATGCCTTCAATCCGGACGAACTATTGCTTGCTGCGCTCGCTGCCTGCATGTTGAAAAGCATCGAAAGGGTCGCGCCATCCCTGAATTTCAGTTTTCGCGATGCTGCGATTCGTTTTCACGGCTGGTGCCAGGAAAGTCCGCACAAAATGCTCAAGATTGAATACACGCTCTGGGTAGACACGGATGAAACCGATCAACGCCTGGAACTTCTGCACGACAACCTGAAGAAATTCGAATCCAGCTTCAGCACGATTGCGGTCAACTGTAGTCTGGCAGGAGAAATTCGCCGTGGCCGTCCCGACTGACTCACCCGTAGGCTGCCTGAACAAGGCATGGCTCCAGCATGAGACCGAGATATGGCACTTTCTCGTGCACCGCACCGGCAACAAGGACGATGCCGACGATCTACTGCAAGAGATGTTCATCAAGGCGCTGCGTCAGGGACGCGACTTCTGTCAGATCGAGAACCCCCGCGCCTGGCTTTTCCATGTGGCACGCAATCTCATCATCGATCGGCTACGACTGACCAAGGCGCAAGTCCCGCTGCCCGACGATCTAAGCGCCGAGCCAGAACCCGAACTGCGCCCGGTGGATGATTTGAGCCAGTGTATTCCCCGTGTTCTGTCTGAACTCTCGCCAGTGGACCGTGAAGTCATCGTGCTGTGCGACTTGCAGGGCATGACCCAGCAAGCCTACGCGCAACGCTTCGGTCTATCGCTGCCTGCCGCCAAGTCGCGAGTGCAGAGGGCGCGGGCGCGGCTCAAGGCGCGTCTGACCGAAGCCTGCCAGGTGACATTCGATACCAACGGCGAAGTTTGCTGCTTCGTCCCGCGCGCACCCGAATCCTGAAACGGCGGCGCCGCAGCGCCAGCGCCGACTCCCGACGTGCAGCACGCGCACCTGCATCCTTTTGCCAGCCTGTTCGTCTCCCCTCGCAACGGACGCTCAAGTCCGACCTTAACTGCTTCGGAGACCTCAGCATGCAAACACTTGCCATCCAACTCAAACGCTGGCCCGGTCGGCAGCCTGTCCTCTTTCTGGTGTTCGCGGCGCTGCTTTGGCTCGCGCTTTACCAGACGCTGATTCCCGTTTCCGAGGCGCTGGTCGCGGCACTGCCGGTGCCGCGCGAAAGCCGCCTGGGCGGAGCCCTGCAATTCTTCTTCTACGACACGCCCAAGGTACTGCTGTTGCTCACCGGCATCGTTTTTCTGATGGGCATCGTCCATACCTTCGTTTCGCCCGAGCGCACGCGCGCCATGCTCTCCGGCCGGCGTCTGGGTGCCGGAAATGTGATGGCCGCCTCCTTGGGTATCGTCACACCCTTCTGCTCCTGCTCGGCCGTGCCGCTGTTCATCGGCTTCCTGCAGGCCGGGGTGCCGCTGGGCATTACCTTTTCCTTCCTGATTTCGGCGCCGATGGTCAATGAAGTCGCGCTGGCCTTGCTGTTCGGCATGTTCGGCTGGAAAGTTGCCGCGCTGTATCTGGTCATGGGGCTTCTGGTCGCCATCGTCGCCGGGCTGGTGATCGGCGAACTGAAGATGGAACGCCATCTGGAGGACTGGGTACGGGCAATGCAGAAGACCCAAGCCAGCGGCGCAGTCGAGATCTCGGCAATGAGCTGGGGCGAACGCATCGACAGCGGCTTCACCCACGTGCATGAGATCGTCGGCAAGGTCTGGCCCTACATCCTCGCCGGCATTGCGCTGGGCGCCGGCATCCATGGCTATGTGCCGGAAGATTTCATGGCTTCGATCATGGGCAAGGACGCGCCCTGGTGGTCGGTGCCGGCCGCCGTCGCGATCGGCGTGCCGATGTACACCAACGCCGCCGGCATCATCCCCATCGTCGAGGCGCTGATGGGCAAGGGCGCGGCGCTGGGCACCGTGCTGGCCTTCATGATGAGCGTGATCGCGCTCTCCGCCCCCGAGATCATCATCCTGCGCAAGGTGCTGAAGCCGCAACTGATTGCCACTTTCGTCGGCGTGGTGTCGGCGGGCATCCTGCTGGTCGGCTACGTATTCAACGCCGTGCTGTAACCGGGACAAAAAAGCGTGCGCCGCCTGTTGATCGCCATCGCCCTGCTGGGCAGCCTCGCCGCGTGCGGCGCCGATGCGCCGTTGCCGCCCTCGCCGGGCGTCAAGCTGGTGCAGAACGCCACGGCCTCGGGCCTGCCCACCATTGCCGAATTCGGCGCCACCACCTGTGCTTCCTGTCGCGAAATGAAAGTCGTGCTCGATCGCGTCGCACAAAGCACCCAGGGCCGCGCCCACGTGCTGGTCATCGACATCAGCAAGGACTGGGACGCGGCGCAGATGTTCCGCATCCAGTTGATGCCGACGCAAGTCTTCTTCGGCCAGGACGGGCGCGAGATCGGACGTCACATGGGCAAGCTCTCCGAAGCCGAGGTGATCGCCCGTCTGGGCGTCTCCGCCACGCCATGATCGAAAGCGAAGCCCTGATCGCCACCTATCCGGTGGCCGCCGCCGCGACCGCGCTGCTGGCCGGGGTGGCGTCGTCGGTTTCGCCCTGCACCGTGGCCGCCGTGCCGCTGGTGATCGGCTATGTCGGCGGCTATGCCGACGGCAGTCGGCGGCGGGCATTTCTCTACGCCGCCGCCTTCGTGCTCGGCTTGGCGCTGGCCTTCACCGGTGTTGGGCTGGCGATTGCCCTTGCCGGTGCGATGTTCCTGCCGGCAGGGGGCATCTGGCGCGGCGTGCTGATCGTGCTGGCACTGGTGGCGGGGGCAAGCCTGCTCGCCGGCCGCGCCTTGCCGGGCATGGGCGCCGCCCATTGCGGCGCGGGCGGGATTGCCCCTTCGCACTGGAAAGGCAGCTTCGGCGCCTTCGTCACCGGCGCGCTCTCCGGCATCGTCTTCGCGCCCTGCGCCACACCGGTAATGGTCGGCATCCTGGCGCTGATCGGCAACCAGCAGGACGTGCTGTTCGGCACCCTGCTGATGTTTTTATATTCCATCGGCCACGGCGCGCTGCTGTTGGCGGCGGGCAGTTCGGTGGGTCTCGCCCAGTGGGTCGCCCGCTCGCATTGGGCCGGGCGGATCAGTTGGTGGTTCACTCGCGTCGCCGGCGCCCTGCTGGTCGGCTATGCGCTGTATCTTTCCGCGGAGATGACAGGCTTGCTTCCTTGAGGTAGATAATCGCCGTCCCGCCAGCGCCGACTTTCGATCCTGTCTGATTCCATGCCACTTGCCGAACTTCCCGACTACCTGCCCGACGCCCTTCGGCGCCAGGCGCGCCCGCTCAGCCTGAAGCGGCGACAAAGCCTGTTCCGCCTCAACGATCCTGTGGCGGCGATCTATTTTGTGCGTCGCGGCGAACTCGATGCCGTGCGTCATACGAGCGATGGCGAGGCGATGGTGATGGTGCGCGCCGGCGCCGGCGAATTTTTCGGCGAACCGGCGCTGGCGGTGGATTGCTACACCTGCGCCGCCCATGCCAAAGTGGATAGCGAACTGTTCGCCCTGCCGAAGGTCGCGGTGCTGGCCACCTTGCAGGACGTTCCCGGTTTTGCCTCTGCCTTTCTGCTGGCGCAGATCCGTAACGCCCGACGGCAATGCTCGCGCTACGAGCGGGTGCGCCTGCGCCGCGCAGAAGACCGCATCATGCATTACCTGATCTGCGAAGCCGGCCCGGATGGCCAAGCCGTGCTTTCCGGATCGCTGGCCGACTGGGCCGGCGAACTCGGCCTGCAACCGGAAAGCCTCTACCGCGCATTGGCACGTCTGCGCGCGGAAGGCCGCGTCGAGGGCGAAGGTACGGTTCTGCGCGTGGGCTGAGCGTCAACGAGCGGCGGGTTATTGCACTGCACACTGATTGCAGTCATGGCGGCTGTAGCTTAGTCTCCGTATGTTGCGTCTCCTCGACCCATCGAAAAGAGGAGACCCCAATGGCGCTTGTCCGACCCATCCGCCTGCTGACTGTTTTCGGCGGCATCGTCGCCAGCCTGCTCGGCACCCCGGCCCTGGCCGACAACGATCCGCAGAAGAGTCCGGAATATTGCGGCAGTTGTCACGAGCGCATCTTCAAGGAATGGCAGGCTTCGCCGATGGGGCAGGATATGCACAATCCCATTGTCAAGCAGCTTTACGTCGGCCTCAACGGCAAGGGTCAGCCCGATCCGCTCGGCTATCAGGCGATGTTTTCCGGCAAGAACGGCGATTGCGCCGACTGTCACGTGCCAACCCTGGTGATCAACGAACACAAGGCCGGACGTGGCGATGTCGACCTGGCCAGGGCAATGGACCAGAAAAGCGACCACGGCATCTCCTGCCAGTTCTGCCACACCGTTACCGACGTACATATCAAGAAGGATGCCGAGGGCAAATTCACGCGCCGCATTTTCGACAAGCTGACGCTGGAGAATGGTGAACGCAAGTTCGGGCCGCGCGAGACCCTGGCCAAGGGGCCGCAGTCGCCCGTCCATGACAATGTGCAATCGGCGCTGATCAAGGAAGCCAGGTTCTGCGCCGCCTGCCACCTGAATCAGGAAGAGAATGTATTGGCGATCAATACCTTCGACGAATACTCGCGGCTGAAGGATGCCGGCAAGACCGAGGAAACCTGCCAGACCTGCCACATGCCGCTGTTGCCCGGCAAGCAGGAAGTTTCCACCGGCTTTCCCGCGCGCGAAGGCGTGCGGGCGCACAGCTTCCCCGGCGCGCGCGACGCCGGGATGCTGAAGAAGGCGGTCGACCTGACGCTGGAAAGCCGCATCGAGAATGGCGTGCTGGTGGTTGCGACCCGCGCCGAAAACATCGGCGCGGCGCATCCGGTGCCGGGCTCCGGGCCGATCCGCAATGTCATCCTCAAGCTCGATGCGCTGGATGCGGCGGGGAAGCCGCTGAAATACATCGGCGATCAGAAGAACCTGCTGCCGCCACTGGCCGGGATGGGAAACCCGCAGACAAAGCAGCGCGATGCGCAAGACTGGGCCGGCATGCCCGGGCGCTTCTACTCGCGGGTGCTGAAGGGCGTGAACCCGATGTCGAAGCAGATGACCATGGGCGTGCCCGGCTTCATCGCCGACGAAGTC
>Ga0208518_100384_pt1 | contig 12698 bp, 11 predicted proteins | sample LakWasM127_HOW14_2_FD_183937 | JGI IMG/M metagenome (GOLD analysis project Ga0208518, IMG submission 183937) | Freshwater sediment methanotrophic microbial communities from Lake Washington under simulated oxygen tension - Sediment Metagenome... | ecosystem: Environmental > Aquatic > Freshwater >...
ACGGGCGATTCCGTGAAGACCTGATGTACCGGCTCCGGGTCGTGCCCATTTTTATTCCGCCGTTGCGGGAACGCCGGGAAGATATAAGCCTGCTGATCTGGCATTTTATCCAGCAGCATAATGCCGCGAATTTCAGGAAAATCGAAAAAATCGATCCGCAGGCCATGCGCGCTTTGCTGGACTATATGTGGCCGGGCAATATTCGGGAGCTGCATAATGTGGTGGAATATGCTTTTGCGGTAGGCAGGGGGACGACCTTGCGCTGCTCTGAATTGCCGCCGGAGTTCAGGGAACAGCGGAGCATTGAGCCGCAACCCGTGCAAAATACGCCGCTGTCGGCGGACGAGGAATCTGCCGCAATCCGGCAGGCGCTGGAGCGGAGTAACGGCCAAGTTACCCAAGCGGCCCGTTTGCTGGGCATGAGCCGGGCGACGTTTTGGCGTAAGCGTAAGGTTTACGGGATTTAATACGGGGCAGTTTTATCAATGCCGAACGTTTCATTATTTTAACTGATGTTACGTACGGATAGTATTTCTCCCGTTTGCCGCGCCGAGCACCGGAGCTTTTATCGAGAACAGCCCGTTAGGGGCGCGGCAGGGATGCCGCGCGTCAGCAGAGGGGCAGGAGCCCCTTCTGCTGACCCTCGATAAAAGCGAGGAGCGCAGGAAGTAAGCGGTAACCGGGTCGCCTTTTCTTTGGTTACTTTCTTTTGGCGAAGCAAAAGAAGGTAACTCGCCTTCGGGTGCGACAACCCGATTCAATCAAGTGTCGCGCTAGCGACTCCTTAATGTTAAAGCGGTCAAAATTCGAATAACTGCGTAACATCAGATTTTAATAATGATTTTTAGGCTTGCGAGCCAGTTTCGCGACTCCAAATATCACATGACGCTTAGTTGGAGTCGCAAAGCTGGCTTTGCGATTAACACTCAAAATAGGGAGTTAACCGGGTGGAAATAGTCTTCACATGTACGTTAAACGCTGTAATATAGGTGTTTAACAGCGAGTCACTCCCAAAATGAGGTGTTTCATGCCCGCCGTACTTACACAAGCTCACTACACCGCCGAAGAATATTTAACACTGGAACGCAGCAGCGCATCCTCTAAAAGCGAATTCCACGACGGTCAAATCTATGCGATGACTGGCGCAAGCCGGAAGCATAATTTGATAACGGTTAATATTGCTGGAGAATTGCGTAACCAACTCAAAAAGCGCCCCTGCGAAGCCTACGGTAGCGATATGCGTGTCAAGGTAACCGAAGCGCGCAGCTACCATTACCCGGACATCGTTGTTGCGTGCGGTACGCCGGAATTTGAGGATGCACATGTGGATACCTTACTCAATCCTACATTGCTGATCGAAGTGCTGTCGCCATCCACCGAAGCTTACGACCGAGGCGGCAAATTCGCTCATTATCGTAAAATCCCTACACTGCGCGAATACCTGTTGGTTGCCCAAGACCAGCCAAGTATCGAACGCTATCTGCGGCAAGGCGACGTTTGGATATTAACGGAGGCGGTGGGACTTGAGGCCGACGTGCCGCTGGAAAGCATAGACTGCGTTCTCAGCTTGCGCGAGGTTTACGACAAAGTTTTGGATAACTGGGATGTGGAATTGCCGTATTGATGTATTTATCGTAGCTCGTGGCGCAGTGCGCCTTGGCTACGCTCTTATGTATTAAGTTAACCCGTTCGGGATAAGAAAAGAAGCAAGCTTTTTGAGCAGGGCTTTATTGAGATGTAGTGGAACTCAACGACTACACTCAATAAAGGATATGCTTTTGATGGGCTGCCGGCTCTTAACGTTGACAACGTTCAATCAATCGCCGCTTCTTTAGATTTGAAGTTAGTCTTTAGCAACCGCCCGGTTTTTATTCCTGATCCATTCACTCCACGATCCCGCATAAAGCTTGGAACCGGTTAATCCGGCATATTCCATCGCCAGCAAGTTATGGCAGGCGGTTACGCCGGAGCCGCAATAATGAATGACTTGTTCGGGGACGGTGGTGCCGATAAGTTGGTTAAATTGTTCGCGCAATTGTTCCGCCGATAAAAACAAGCCATTGCTATCCAGGTTTAATTGAAAAGCCCGGTTTAGCGCATAAGGAATATGGCCTGCAACCGGGTCGATAGGTTCCTGCTCGCCGCGATAACGTTCAGGCGTTCTGGCATCGATCAGGCAAATGGTTTTTTGAGCCAGACTGTTTTGCACTTGTACGGCATTAAGCCATGCCGCCTCGTTCAGATACGGCCTGAATGTGGCGGGTTTAACGGTGGGCAAGGTTGTGGTGACGGGTAGGCCTTGTTTTTGCCATTGTTTGATACCGCCATTTAATACCGCAACCTTGTCATGGCCCATGCAGCGCAATAGCCACCAGAGACGGCCTGCAAAAGCGCCGCCTGCATCGTCATAAACCACGACTTGGCTGGTGTTGGTTACGCCCCAGTCGCCCAGTTTTTTTGCCAATAAAGCGAAGTTCGGCAAAGGGTGACGGCCGGTAAAGTCGGTAATGGCTGAGGACAAGTCCTTGTCCAAATGGGCATAGCGGGCATTGGGGATATGTCCGTGTCGATAGGCTTTGGCACCGGCTTCGGTATCCGCTAATGAGAACCGGCAATCAATGATGATCCAGTCGGGATGGTTAAGTTGTTGATGGAGTGTTTGTGTGGAAACGAGTGTCGAGTAAGTCATAGTTTTATACCGTTAAGATGATTTTGCCGATGTGTCGGCTGCTTTCCATGAGTTGATGGGCTTTTGCGGCATCGGTCAGCGCAAAAGTTGAATGGATAACCGGTTTGATTTGGCCGGATGCTAATAAGGGCCAAGCCTTTTCAAGCAGTTTACTTGCGATTGCCGCTTTAAAGGTATCGTCCCTGGCCCTCAAGGTGGAGCCGGTGATAGTCAGCCGTTTGAGCATGACGGGCAATAAGTTTATTTCGGCTTTCGGGCCGTTTTGAATGGCAATTTGCACCAGTCGGGCATCGTCGGCCATGCATTTTAGGTTGCGCGGGAAATAGTCGCCGCCGATCATGTCCAGGATAACATCGACGCCTCTGTTGTCGGTAAGTCGCTTTATCTCGTCAACAAAGTCCTGTTCCTTGTAGTTGATTGCGGCATCGGCGCCCAGTTGCAGGCAGAACTCGCATTTAGCTTCTGAGCCAGTGGTGACGATGACCTTGGCGTTAAAGGCTTTGGCTAGTTGTACCGCCGTCGTGCCTATGCCGCTGGTGCCTCCATGCACTAGCAGCGTTTCGCCGGGCTGCAAATGGGCGCGGTCGAAAACATTGCTCCAGACGGTGAAAAAAGTTTCCGGCAATGCGGCGGCCTGGGTAAAAGACAGTCCTTCCGGTATTGGCAGGCATAACGCCGCCGAGGCGAGGCAATATTCGGCATAACCGCCGCCGGTTACCAACGCGCAGACCTTGTCGCCTTCATGTAAATGGCTGATGTCGCTTCCCAAGGCAATAATGGTTCCTGCAACTTCAAGTCCCGGAATGTCCGATGCGCCGGGCGGGGCCGGATACAGGCCTTTGCGCTGCATCACATCGGGTCGATTGACACCGGCGGCTTCGACTTTAATCAACACTTGGTTGACGGACGGCGTTGGGATGGCGCGCTGAACCGGTTTTAAAACACCGTCGTCAATTTCAATGGCAATCATCTGTTCAGGAAGCGGCATGGTTACAACATCGTTAATAAGCTGAGTTGCGGTTATTATGTGATCCAGTTATTGAGATGCTAATTGAAATAATGGAACGGGGAGAACACGGACTCAGATGGATTTTTACAAGCCCAATATCTTTATTGTTCGATCATCAGTGCAGGCCAAAAAGCAGGGTTAACAATATAAGAAATATCACCTTTCTTTTTTACTAATCCGGTAATCAACTTCATACTGTAATTAAAATCATATATATACTTTGCTTCTCCATTCAAATTTAAGCCTATAAACCCGTACCACAAAAGTAGTTCAAGTATTTTCTCGAAGTATCTTTCTCCTACGCCAAAATCCTCTAGTGTTGAGAAAATTTTGTCTTTGCTCAATTCTGAACTACAACCAATAAATGCGTACAAAACATCCTCTACATCGTTTTCTACATCATTTATTTCATAACCGATATCAGTTAGAAGATCAGTAGAATATGCCGCAAGCCCCTTTTCAATATCTTCTTCTAGAATCGAGTCATGATTTAGATTGATTGCGAAACTTTTGCACTGACTTATTAGATTTAACAAGAATCGGGGTCTCATCAATGATCTATCGATCAAATACTGAGAACTTTCTTCTCCATCGTAATGACTAACGCATATTTTTGGCCAAATGGCCTGAAAGGCCTCATCGCCTTTCAAGTCATTAGAAACAATTCTAAGCCTAACTAATTCTCTCAATAAATCAGGATCAGTCCAGTCTAGAAGCACCTTCGCTTCTTTTCCTCGATCCGATGTTTCTTTTACTAGCAGTTCATAAACGTCATTTCTAAGAAAAATGATAGTATTTACGTCAATTTTTGATCTACCAAATTGGTGCTTAATTTTCTTAGTCGCATCTATAAGAGCTCGAATAATAAGTAAATCTTCATGCTCCAATCCTGATGTAGGCCACCCTTTATCAATATTGTCAAATAAGAGCCAGCAAACATCTTTGTTCTTCATGTAATTTATGACGTGCTCTGTTAACTGTTTAACATCATGACAGTAAAGCATTTCTGTTAGCTGAGGAACTGAAAGTCTGACTTTGGTTTCAATGCCATGTTTAGAGCGATACTCAGCAGTTATTTTCTCCATTAGAACACTCATTCGTTCGGAAAAGTCGCCTTCTGTAACATAGCCTTCGGCATGGTATAATCCTGCCAATTTCCTGTATGGCTCATATAAATTGTGGTCATGTATATGGCGGTCTCGATCTTTCTCCAAAATTTTGTAACAAATCTCCAAAAGAAGGACATATTCCCAAAAAGCCATAATCGTATGTTGAAATGTTCCTTCTTCTAAAAAAGTTAATATCAGTTCTTTAAACTTGATTAATTTGTAACCATCAGGTTTCAAGTCTAGAACAATATTTCCATTTTTATTTCTCTCTCTATCTCGTACTTGCAAAAATATTGCTGATTTTCCTGACCCCTTACGCCCGACAACGATGTTGGCTTCTCCTCTAAGTGATTTCAGAAACTGATCCGTTTTTAAGTAGTAATTTTCCAAGGTACGCATTTCATTTTCTGCGGATGTTGCACCTAGATCTAGAGCTTGCAGAAAGGTCTCTTCTGTGGAAGTTGTAACTTGTATATCTTGCTGGAAAGCTTCTGCGACACGTCCAGAAAATTCCGCGATATGTTCATTAATATCATCTGGGTGGTAGCTTATACAGACGAAATCACGGTAATCGAGAGGAACGGGCTCTTCTCCATTTTGCAAAATACAGAGAGCTTTACCCATTCCATCAGCCAATCCAGCCAAAAATGCGCCCCTCATATTATGCACCTCTGATCCAACAGCGCTACTTGAAAGCAACGGAACAATAACTCCATGTGATTGGGATACTTGACTGATTGCTTCATTTGCTGACAATCTAGACTCTTCATTCGGATCAAATACGCGAAACAAATATCGAGCTTTTTTTATTCGAGAAACTATACGTGTGGCCCAGTCTGTTTTGTGAATGCCTTCTAGTAAATATACGGGGGATTTTATATTGATCTTACTGGGTATCGGTAGGGGATTGGTATTTACTGCATTTTTTATAAAACTACTAAGCTCATTCGAGTTCTGATAACCCTTGTAACCAATAGTATCAAATATTCCAACTTCTCGAATTGTTGGCGAGGTTTGTTTAATGCTTTCGTTCTTAGTTATAAGAATTCTCTTCTGTTTTCCTATCGCATAACCTATCTCATAAGTAACATTGAAATTGAGGATAGAAATATCAGCCACTAAGAAATCGGAGTCATTGATTGTGGCTAATACTTCCTCTGAGATGAAGTGCCCAGCAATATCGAGTGCTTTCCAAGACTTAACATATATGTCACCCCCTTCATTTATTGGATTAATTGCTAGTTCAATTGTTTGACCAATTTCGTTGGGAAAAGCTGCATATGCGTAAAATCCAGAAGCTTTCATTATTAATTTCCTTTCAAGACCTTTCAAAATAAGCGGTTACACGGTTTATTTACACCTTCATTGTGTAAACTTAATACTAAGCAATTTTCAATTCTTCTACTTCATCAAGATTAACCCGTTGTTTTGCTCGCCAAAGATTGTAATTATCTTGCATAGCTAACCAACTTTCAGGGGTGCGCCCTAGTGTTTTAGATAAGCGTAAAGCCATTTCTGAGCTGATATTGCTCTGCCCTTTAATGAGCCTATGAAAGGTCGAGGGAGATACCTTTAATTTCTCCGCAACAAGACGGAAACTCACATTTAAAGGCTCTAAATAAACTTCCCGTATAAATTCGCCGGGGTGTGGGGGGGTGTGCATACTCATTAGTGATAATCCTCGTAATTAACGATATAAACATTGCCTGCCTTGAATTCGAAGGTAATGCGCCAGTTTTTATTGACATCTATTGACCATAATCCTTTCATATTGCCCTTTAGGGGATGCAATCGAAATCCGGGCAAATTCATGTCATCAATCACAGTTGCCGTATCCAGTGCAACCAATTGTATTCTGATTTTTTGCCTATGCTGAGCTTGAATGCTTGACGAGTTACCCTTCTCGTAAAAATCTTGCAGTCCTTTATGTTTGAATGACTTTATCATGAAGTCGATTATATCCAATGTTGCGTGATACGCAATTATTACCGACGCAAAGGGTGTGAGTTAAAGTTCGGTTTAAGCGCAGGGTAAACGATTACTCAATTGATATTGCCATCCATGGCTTTTGGATTCCGACATTCTGTAGGGATGATGGGTTGTTGGAAATTATGTAGTCAAAAATAGCAGGGAGAATAATTCCCTGAAAAACATACTTTTAAGTGCGCACAACAAACATCTGTTCAGGAATCCGCATAGTTACAACATCGTCAATAATCCAAGTTGCGGTTATTATATGTCCCAGTTATTTTCATAAACAATGTGTGGGTAGGATAAAACAGATGATTCGTGCAGGTATTGTGGGCGGAACCGGATACACCGGTGTTGAGCTATTGCGGATTTTGGCGTTGCATTCGGATGTGGAGGTGACGGTCGTCACGTCGCGTGCCGATGCCGGGCTTAGGGTGGATGCGCTTTATCCCAGCCTGCGCGGCGCTATCAATGCGGTATTTAGCTTGCCTGAGCTCGAAACCTTGGCCGAATGTGATGTGGTGTTTTTTGCGACGCCGAACGGCACGGCGATGTTGATGGCGGAACAGTTACTGGCGCGTGGCGTAAAAGTTATCGATCTGTCTGCCGATTTCAGATTGAAGGATGCTAAGGAATGGAGCAAATGGTATGGCATGGAGCACGCCTGTCCTGATTTAATCTCGGAAGCTGTTTACGGTTTGCCGGAACTGAATCGCGAGGCAATTAAACAGAGTAATTTAATCGCTTGTCCGGGCTGCTATCCAACCGCCGTGCAGCTGGGATTTTTGCCGTTACTTGAAAACGATCTGATTGATGTTGATCATTTAATCGCCGATGTTAAATCGGGCGTCAGCGGGGCGGGGCGCAAGGCGGAGTTGGCGACGTTAATGAGTGAAACCGGCGAGAGTTTTAAAGCTTATGCGGTTGGCGGCCATCGGCATTTGCCTGAGATTGCTCAAGGGCTTGAGTTGGTGGCTGGAAAATCGGTCGGATTGACCTTTGTGCCGCATTTGACGCCGATGATTCGGGGGATACACGCTACTTTATATGGTCAGGCGCATGGTAACCTGGATGATGTGCAGGCTTTGTACGAAAAAAGATATGCCAATGAAGCGTTTGTTGATGTATTGCCGCAAGGTTCGCATCCTGATACCCGAAATGTACGGGGCAGCAATAACTGCCAGATTTCGATTCACCGGCCGCAGGGCGGTCAAACTATCGTGGTGTTATCGGTGATTGATAACCTGGTTAAGGGCGCAGCGGGGCAGGCGGTGCAAAATATGAATCTGATGTTCGGGCTAAAGGAAGACTCGGGATTAAAGATAATTGCGCTTTATCCGTAGGGCAAATAATCAGTTGTAAACACCTTCATAATTCTTGACTAAAAAGCTGGGTATAGTCATAATTTCTTCCAACTTCATTTTTATAGTGTTACATGTATGTCTAATCCGATAGTTTTTACTGACAGCGCCGCCTCCAAGGTGGGTGAATTAATAGCCGAGGAAGGTAATGATAATCTGAAGCTGAGGGTTTATGTTTCAGGAGGGGGGTGTTCAGGGTTTCAATATGGCTTTACTTTTGATGAAGAAGTCAATGAAGATGATACCTGCGTTGAAAACGGCGGTGTCACGGTATTGATTGACTCGATGAGTATTCAATATTTAACCGGCGCTGAAATCGATTATAAAGAAGATTTGTCAGGCGCTCAGTTCGTTATCCGTAATCCTAACGCGACCACTACCTGCGGTTGCGGGTCTTCTTTTTCCGCGTAGTTATTTTATAGTTTCTCCCCCTCGTTGGGCGACAGGCTGTCGCCCTTTTTGTTTCCCTGATAAATTCCCCCAAGAATGACAGAGTCCATCGCCCCTGTTACTTCTTTAAGATTGCCCGGCAGATTGTTCATGGTTTGTCTGGCCAGCCACGCGAAAGCAACGGCTTCAACATGGTCTGGATGAAGGCCATACGGCTCTGTTGATTCAACAGGGCATTCAATGTTTTGTTGGATGAGCTCCAGTAAATATTCATTGTGAATGCCGCCGCCGCAAACCAATATACGTTCAGTAGCCGGTGCGTGCTTTTTGATCGCATCGCAAATCGTTATCGCCGTCAAAAAACACAGGCTGGCTTGTATGTCCTCGGCTTTGTAGCTGAATGCGTCGAAATACTGATAAATCCAGGGAAGTGAAAAATATTCCTTGCCGGTGCTTTTTGGCGGAGCGGCGTTGAAATAAGTGTCTTGTTTTAATAGCGCTACCAAGCCATGATCGATGTTGCCGGTTTTGGCCCAGGCACCGCTTTTGTCATACGATTGGTTCCGGTGCAGCTTGATCCACAGATCCATTAAGGTGTTGCCGGGGCCGGTATCAAAGCCGATGACTTCTGCCGACTGCTGTTTAGGCAAGGCGGTAATATTGGCTATGCCGCCGATATTTACGATGCAGCGATGTTCATTTGGGTGGTGAAAAACGGCTTGATGAAAAGCCGGAACCAGCGGTGCGCCTTGGCCTTTGGCTGCAATATCCCGGCGTCTGAAATCGGCCACGGTGGTAATGCCGGTAAGTTCGGCAATTATATTGGGATCGCCGATTTGCAGGGAAAAAGGAAATCGGATGTCAGGCGCATGGTAAATGGTTTGTCCATGGCTGCCGATGGCATTGATCAATGAGGCGGGAATGTCGGCTTTAGCGAGCAAGGTATTAACGGCCTTTGCGAATAAGTGGCCGAGTCGGGTATCCATTGTGCCGTATTCTTTGAGCGAAATGAGTGTGTCAGGCTTGCTGAGGTGCTGGATTGTGCTTTGAATATCGTCGGGAAAGGGCAGGTATTCAAATTCGACAAGACGGGCTTTATGGTTTTTAAAATCCACAAGAGCGGCGTCAATGCCATCCAGGCTGGTTCCGGACATGAGTCCAATATAAAGTTCAGGCATCGCTTTTGGTTAATCGTAACGAGACGACTGCATAGACGCAGGAGGTAGGGCAATGCCGGGAGCAATTGCCGAAGGGGTTTTTGCAAATAAACTTTTGGCTTTGGCCTGAACAAGTTGAGTAAAGAATGGCTGGGTTTGAGCATTGAAGTCGGTCAGTAATGCGTTACTTATAGGCATTGAATGCGGTATTTTAACCGTCTCGGGGTCGCGATAAAGCCCGTCCACATGAAACTCATAATGTAGGTGGGGGCCGGTGGCCAGACCGGTTTGGCCCACAAAGCCGATAACATCGCCCTGTTTAACATGATTGCCGACGGCTAAGCCTTTTTTAAAATCGGACATGTGTGCATAAAGTGTCTCGTAGTGGTCATTATGTTGAACAATGACCACTTGTCCATAAGCGCCTTTGTTGCCGCTGAAGGTGACGATTCCATCCCCTGTCGTTTTTACGGGCGTACCGATTCTTGCGGCATAATCAATGCCTTTGTGAGCGCGAATTCTGTTAAGAATGGGGTGCTTACGGTGCATGTCAAAAGGGGAGCTGATCTTTGCAAAGTCAACAGGCGTCGTTAAAAAAGCCCTTTGCATGGACTGTCCGTCGGGGGTGTAATAACTGGCAATGCCGAATTCATTGATGTATCTGACCGCGGTGTGTGCGGATCCTTGGTTAATAAACTCAGCGGCAATGATTTCGTCGCTGTCGGTTTCTTTGCCATCAACTATTTTCTTTCCATAAACAATCGTGAATTGATCGCCAGGACGTAGATTGGTGGCAAAATCGATGTCCCATGCAAAAATATCGGTAAGTTGCAGGATCAGCTCTTTTGATAAGTCGGCTTCGAGTCCATCCAGAAATAAGGAGGTTTCTATAGATACATGAGCCGTGTTGATTTTTGTGATTTGCGGATGCTCGAGTATGGTTCGATGGAGTTGTTTGTCATTATTTGCGTGGATGATTTGATCCGGTTCTGCATTATCCAAGTCCGAATTGGCGAGAGTGTGTTTTTGCAGTTTCTTATAGTTGAGAGGTTTGACGGATACAGATTCGATCGACTTGGAAGAAATAACGGTATGTTTTCTGGCGGATGGATCAAGAGAAGCAACAGCGTTAGTTTTGTGGCTCGATTTGGGAGAAATAATGGAATGTTTGTTGTTTTTTAACTTGGCGGAAATGATGGGTTGCTTGTTTGTAGCGGATTTAGGCGGTGTAGCAGATTTTTTTTGCGTTGTTAGCTTGGTCGTAGCAATAGTGTCTTTTTTGTTGGCGGACTTTGGTGTAACAGGTGCTTTTTTGGTGCTTGGCTTGGCGTTAAGAGTTGATGCAGAGTTTTTCTTATTATCCGGTTTGGTGTGATTTGAGTGAAGGGGGGCGGCAGAAATGGTTTTGGCTGGTGCGTGCGTGGGTTTTGTTTGTGTGTGGCCAGTTATCGAAAAGGCTACGCTAATTCCAAAGAGCACGGATGTATAGATTCTATTTTTCACTAGGCTATGCTAAGTAATTGAAAATTATATAAATCGGAGGGCGTTTAATGATTTTATGGCTTCATTTTAAGTGGTTTTAAAGGTTTTTGCCAATTAATTAGGTTATATAAAAGTTTTTATTCAGCCGAGCTGATTATTAATTCTATAATGGATTATTTATAGATATTTGGAGAAAGAAATTGCAAGAGGACGTATTGGCACACCTTCTTAGAGGGACTGATGAGGTTTTAATCAAGCAAGAGTTAATTAAAAAATTGGAAGAGGGGCGGCCTCTTCGAATTAAGGCGGGTTTTGACCCGACCGCCCCTGATTTGCATTTGGGGCATACAGTGTTGATTAATAAATTGAAGCAATTTCAAGAGTTGGGGCACGAGGTCTTGTTTCTGATTGGTGATTTTACCGGGATGATTGGTGATCCAACAGGGAAAAATGTTACGCGTAAGCCGTTGACTCGAGATGAGGTTATTGACAATGCAAAAACCTATGAAGAGCAAATCTTTAAAATCCTGGATCCGACTAAAACACTGGTAATGTTTAATTCAAGCTGGATGAATGCAATGTCACCGGCTGATTTAATTCAATTGGCTGCAAAGCATACAGTGGCCAGAATGTTGGAGAGGGATGATTTTAGTAAGCGCTTTAAAGGTGGGCAGCCCATTGCGATTCATGAATTCTTGTACCCTTTAATTCAAGGGTATGATTCAGTGGCGATGAAGGCGGATGTAGAATTGGGCGGTACGGATCAAAAGTTTAACTTGCTGGTTGGGCGGCAGTTGCAGGAGGCTTTTGGGCAAAAGCCCCAAGTCGTCATGACGATGCCGATTTTGGAAGGATTGGATGGCGTACAAAAAATGTCCAAGTCGCTGAATAATTATGTGGGCATAGCTGACTCTGCCGATGATATGTTCGGTAAGTTAATGTCTATTTCAGATGAGTTGATGTGGCGTTATTTCGAATTGTTGAGTTTTCGGCCCATGACTGAAATAGGGCTATGGGCGGAGGAGTGTAAGCAAGGTGCAAATCCAAGGAGCTATAAAGTAAAGTTGGCTCAGGAAATTATAGAAAGATTTCATGATGCAGCTGCAGGCGTCAAGGCACTGGAAAACTTTGAGGCCAGATTTCAACGTGGTGCGATGCCTGATGAAATGGATGAGCTGGAGTTAAAGATTGAGGGAACAAGTTACGGTATAGCGAATATATTAAAAGATACCGGATTAACGGAGAGCACATCCGAGGCTAATCGTATGATAAAGCAAGGAGCGGTGAAAATTGACGGAGAGAAAGTTTCTGATCAAAAGCTGGAAATTTCGGCAGGCACCAATCATGTTTATCAAGTAGGAAAAAGAAAGTTTGCAAGGGTAAAAATAACTTCTTGACGCAGTCTGAAAAGGCTGTAGAATGCGCAGTTCTTTCAGGGCAGGCGCCTTGGCAGAGACAGCAACAAGAAATAAAGTTGGCAAGGATGTTGACAAGCGGACTGAGTAGGTTATAATGGTCGGCTTCATCGGG
>Ga0208518_100386_pt1 | contig 12689 bp, 7 predicted proteins | sample LakWasM127_HOW14_2_FD_183937 | JGI IMG/M metagenome (GOLD analysis project Ga0208518, IMG submission 183937) | Freshwater sediment methanotrophic microbial communities from Lake Washington under simulated oxygen tension - Sediment Metagenome... | ecosystem: Environmental > Aquatic > Freshwater >...
ACCGATAGAACCACCCACATCTGACCTGCTGAAATCTGTCCATCCAATTCCATTCAAGGTAATACCACCATCTGATGGTTTAAGATTAGGAAGCGTTTTTTGTCCTGAAGAGAGAGCTGTAAGTTTATTTTTAACTGTAGAGAAAGTAAGGCCAATACCATAGTTAAAATCCTTACTTACTTTGTGATTGTAATTTAGCGCTACTTCAAGTCCTTTATTGGTCATCTCTCCCACATTTCTGGTGATATTGGTATAGCCAGTTTGTGGAGAAGCTTCAAACGTTAATAAGAAATCTTTTGATTTGCGGTTAAACCAGTCAACGGTAAGTGTTAGTTCACCACGTAAAAACGATGCATCAACTCCGATGTCTGTCTGGTAATCAGTTTCCCAACGAAGATCAGGATTAGCCGGCTGCGTAGCAGCAATACCACCCTGGTACACATCATTAAAAGGATAGCCCAGGTTACCACTGCTGCCTGCATTGGCACCTGTTGAATACAAAGACTGGTATTGAAACAGCCCGATTGGCGCTTCGTTACCTACTTTACCATAGCTACCTCTTACTCTAAGATCAGTCAGCCATTTCACATCCTGTAAAAACTTTTCTTCCTTAGCTTTCCAGGCAATAGCGCCACTTGGGAAAACGCCATATTTATGACCGGTTTCAAACTTGGAAGAACCATCCCTTCTAACGGTACCGGTTATAATATATTTATCTGCAAACTTATAAGTTACCCTTGCAAATTCCGAAGCGATAGAAGAGATGATCTGTCCATTGCCATTTAAGTCAAACTGAAGATTTCTAAGCTGTCTTAAATCCCTGATGGTACTATTTGGCGGAATACCACTTACACCCACCAGGTCAATGGTATTTTTTTGAGCAGACACCCCACCCACAAAATTAATGGTATGTGCACCAAAGGTTTTGTCGTAAGAAATAGTGTTCTCCCATAACCATTCAAACCTGTTGTTATTATGTACGCTGTAAAAAGCGTTTTGTGTTGGGCCGCCCAATCCGTACTGATCATTTGAGCGTGGATCTTCTGGCTGGTAAAACGATCCATTGTACGTGCTGATATTAGCACCAGCCATTGTTTTAATTCTCAGGCCACTAAAAATGGTAGCCTCTAATGATGAATTAACCAGGAAATAATTGGTCACATTTCTGAACTCATTATTTTCAATATTATAAATCGGGTTACTGTATTTAGATACATAAGTATTTACAGGATTATAAAAACCATAATTACCGTTGCCATCTTTTATCTGGCTGGTAAAACGATTGCCGCTATCCATTGTTGGAGGCAATTGTGCTAATTGCACCAGGTTACCTGTTCCAAAAGGATTACTTGATTTCTGGTAACTATACTTTGCACTGGTAGAAGATTTCAACCATTTTGTTGGTTGTGCATCGAGGTTAACACCAAGTGTTAGCCTTTTAAAATAAGACCCCAGTACAATACCTTTTTGATTATAATAACCTACTGAAGTAGCCAACTGAACTTTATCGCTGCCACCCCTGATTCCAAGACTAAAGCTCTGTGTTAAGCTATTGCGGTAAGCAGCTTTTTGCCAGTCGATATTGGTAAGTGCAGTAGGAGTTCTCCAGATAGCCAGTTCATTAAAGTTACCTGACTGATCAGCGTCAGCAACTTCGTTGGCAAGTGTTGCCCATTGTTGTGCATTCAATAATTTGTATTGTTTTGGCGTGCTCTGAAATGCATTGAATGCATCAAGACTCACCTGTATACCACCTTTTTTACCTTTTTTAGTAGTGATCATTACTACACCATTGGCAGCACGAACCCCGTAGATAGCAGTAGCGGATGCATCTTTTAATACATCGATAGAAGCAATGTCGCTGGGGTTAATATTGTTAATACCATCCGTTACGGGATAACCATCAATTACATATAAAGGAAGGTTACCACTTGTACCAGGACTACCGACACCTCTTATCAATACACTCACATTGGCACCAGGTGCACCATCGTTGTTGGTGATTTGTACACCAGCAGCACGACCTTGTAATGCCTGGTCAAGACTGGTTACTGGTACTTTTTCAATAGTAGCAGCATTGATACTGCTTACAGCACCAGACAAGTCTTTCTTTCTTGTGGTACCATAACCAATTACTACCACTTCATTCAGCGATGTAGACGACTGAGTTAATGTTGCAGATAAATCGGTTTTTCCTGTAGTTGCCAGTTCGAGCGTTTCGAAGCCGACAGCTGTAATTACAAGAACACTTTGGTCGTTTGGAACAGTGATTTTGTACGTTCCGTTTGCGTCAGTTTGTGTTGCAACCTTGCTACCTTTTACAGTAACAGTTGCGCCTGCGACAGGGCGATTGTCAGTACCTCCGGCCACCTTACCTACTACGGTTTTTTGGGCAACGGCGATCATACTAAACAAGGAGAAAAAAAGCGCAAGCAGCATGCCCCTTTTGGGCAGGGGGAGTTGTTTTGGCATAAGCAATAATGTTTTGGCGTTGATAATAAAAATTAAAAATAGATTTAAGTGTTTAATCTTTTTAATGGTTTTAACGCCTTTTGTAATACTATTTTAGCAAAAAAGAGAGGGAGAAGTGTTAGATTGACAATTTTTAGCGCAAACGTTTGATATTACACCTGAAAACGGTTGTAAAAAGGAAGATTTTTGAGCCTTGATTTTATGAAATCAGAAGGGTAAACCGGTGCTTAAAAAACTGCTGATCCTGCTGATGATTTCGATGCAGGCCCGGGAGTTATGATAAGGACATTTCCAAATGCCCACCTTATCCTGTGCAGCCATTACAGAGCCATCTTCATTGCGGCCCCAATACCACTCACCATATTGTTTATCATGAATGAATTCTTTTACAAATTCCCAGGAAAGGATGGACTGTTTCAGGTATTGTTGTTTTTTACTGATCTGCCAGGCATTAAAAAATCCTACCATTGCTTCTGCCTGTACCCAGGAATGCTGCTCCCTGGTATGGTGATTGTTGCCAGGTTCGAATTCATACTCCAAACCACTGTTAACAGATAGTCCCTGTGCAGCTGCATCGGTTATTTTTACAGCGATCTTTTTGAGCTTTCCAATCCATTCCCTGTCGTGAATGGCTTCAGCAGCTTCGAGCAAAAGCCAGGCGGCTTCAATATCATGCCCGTAAGAAACGGTATCGGCTTTTACATTCCACTGTTCATCAAAAAATAAAATGAGGTGATGAGTAGTTGGATGAATAATGTGTTCGGTAAAATTTTTCAGCAGTAATACGATCTTCTCTTTCAATCCGGCATCCGGCCATATCCTGTACAATGCCGTGTAAGCCTCCAGCACATGGAGGTGTGTGTTCATCGTCTTTTTTTCATTGGCATCTTTTGCACTCAGGCGGATGTCGTCCATTGCCGACCAGTCTCTTGCAAATGCATCGAGGTAACCGCTGTATTGCTGATCGAAACTATATTTTTCAATAGTATGATATAATTCAATGGCAGTAGTTTTTGCCTCAGCATGATTGCTCACGGCAAAATAAGTACTGCAGCCATAGATGGCGAATGCCAGTGCATAGATTTGTTTTTTAGTATCCAGTGGTTCACCTGTTGCAGTAACCGACCAGTAAACACCACCATACACCGGGTCGATAAATTTATTGCTGATGTATTTATATGCCAGTCTTGCAACATGCAGGTGCTCTTCATTTTTTGTAATGCCGTATGCTGCTGCAAAGGCCCACAATATCCTGCTGTTTAATACCGATCCTTTGGGTGCTTCGGGGTGAGGAACATTGTTCTCATCAATGCGGCCTATAAATCCACCATGTACATTGTCGCAGGTATTGTTGATCCAGTAAGATAAGATGGCATTTAACTCCACCTTCATTTCAATCCTATAGTCGTCCAGTAAATCCTTTAACTGTATTTTCATGTTGAATAAGACCGCAGTAAATAATTGATGTGTTGAATCTGGCGTACAAAATTAAACAAGTTCTTTCACACGCAGGTTATTGGCAATGATCGCATTGATGGTTTGCACCGATGCTGCCGAAGTCAATCCATCTTCAGGCGTGTTCATTACATAATCAACCAGTTTTTCTACCGATGAAATGGCTACATGCATCCTTGTATCGGATGATGCATAATAAATGAATACGGTACCATCTTCTTCAGCGATCCAGCCATTACTAAACACCACATTAGAAACATCCCCTACTCTTTCTGCTCCTTCCGGCGCAATAAAATAACCACCGGGTTTACAGGTAACTTTTGTAATATCTTTCAGATCTGTCATAAACATATACAATACATAACGCAGGCCTGCAGCGGTATTGCGTACACCATGTGCCAGGTGCAGCCAGCCATGAGCAGTTTTGATGGGCGCCGGGCCCTGACCATTTTTCATTTCGGCAATGGTATGATATACCCTGGGGTCGATCACTTCTTCTTTTTCAATTACCGCATTGGTAATATCTTTTGCCAAACCAAAACCGATACCGCCACCTTTGCCGGCTTCGATAAAACTATCCTGCGGCCTGGTGTAAAAAGCATATTGTCCGTTTACAAATTCGGGGTGCAACACTACATTTCTTTGCTGTGCAGAAGGTGTTTTAAGATCGGGCAAACGTTCCCACTCTACTAAATCCCTTGTACGGGCAATGCCGCATTGTGCAATGGCAGATGATTCATCACCGGGTTGTGCGGCTGGATCTTTTCTTTCGGTACAAAACAATCCATATACCCAACCATCTTCATGCTGCACCAAACGCATATCGTAAATATTGGTATCGGGTACTTCTGTTTCTGGCATGGTAATAGGATAATCCCAGAAAGTAAAATGATCGATACCATTTGCACTCTCTGCAACGGCAAAAAAACTTTTCCTGTCAAGCCCTTCTACTCTTGCAACCAACAAATATTTACCATTGAATTTAATGGCGCCTGCATTTAATGTGGCGTTGATACCAAAACGTTCCATCAGGAAAGGATTGGTAGCTTCATTGAGATCGAAGCGCCAGGTTAAAGGCGCATGTGCTGCAGTTAGTACCGGGTTTTTATACCGTACATAAATGCCATTGCTTTCTGCAACGGGCGTGTTGGGCAGCGACAATAACTGCTGCTGACGCTCTTTTAAAAACTGCAATCTTTTTTGAAAATCATTTTGCATACAAAATATTTTAATTCTCCAGTTTATTCCACCAGGTTTTTTTAAGAATCAATACAATGACGATGATTACGCCAATGTTTATTAATAAAGGCATCTGCATGCCCAGGATAAAATACATCGGTAATAAGGTAAAGCACAACTGGCCAATGATACCAACAGCAACGTTGAACATATCCAGTTTAAAATTTTTGTTGCCAACAAAAGATGGATCTGCAGCCAGCACTTTTTCATGTATGGGTTTCCAGAAACCCCATGGCCTTACATTTTTATAAAAAGCAGTGAGTACCGCTTCTTCTGTTGGTGGTGCGGCATAGGTTCCTGCGATGCAACCAATCATGGATAATAAGAATAACAGTGGCCACCAGTACAATGGAAGACCAGTGGTTACATAAGGCATGGCCAATGCGGCTAAAATACCTACCGCCATTCCCCAGAAAAATCCATTGGCATTAAAGCGCCACCAGTACCATTTCAGGCAATTGGCTGCAACATATCCACCATACAATCCACCCACGATCCATTGCAACACATCATTTACATTGTTGGCCAAAAAGCCAAAGAACACACCCAGTATTACCACCAGGATACCTACGATGTAGTTGATGGAAATGATCTTTTTATTACTGGCGGTTGGGTTTATGTATTTAAGATAGATATCGTTGGTGATGTAAGCTTGTGCTGCATTTAATGTACCGCTAAAGGTTCCCATAAATGCTCCGAGCAAACCAGTGAGTACAATGCCCAGTATGCCTACCGGTAAAAAATTATTGATGGCTGCAGGCAGGATGGTTTCAAAATCTTTAAAGTCTTTGCCGGCCACCAATGGTAACTGCAACTGGTTATAATAAAGTAATGCCAGTACGGTAAGCCCGGTGATCATCGAGTAGCGGATGGGCAGTAAAATGATGCTTACAAAACCTGTCATTTTACTGGCATCTTTTGGGCTTCGGGTGCTCAGCACTTTCTGCATATCATAGTTGGGTGCAGGGCCTGCCAGTGATGAGAACACACCTTTGAGTAACATCATCATAAAGAAAGCGCCAAACAAACCAAAGCCATCATCGGCTATTTTTTTATTGGCATCTGCAGCAATGCGGCTCCAGTCAAGATCAAGCTTCCAGCCAAAGAAAGGATTGGCCCAACCATCGGGCACCGCCAGTGTTTGTCCGTGCAAATGCTGCATGGCAATTACAGCAATGGCGATACAGCCAATGGTCATGATAAGATACTTGATCACATCACCCAGTACAATACTGTGCATGCCGCCCAATATAGAATAGAACATTGCAAACAGGGTGAATACAATGCCATAAAAATGCGGAACATATTTAGGTGATACATCAAAAGGTACATACGCTTTGATGACATCCCAGGGAACAAATATTTCCATAAATTTTCCCAGCCCGACAAAACCATAGGCTAAAAAACCAAGACAACCAATCAATGCAAAGGCGATCACTACCACATGAGAACCCACTACGCCTTTGCCGGTTGAACCGAACCTTGTTTGCAACCATTCGGCACCGGTATTGGCATTGCTTCTCCGTAACCACTTGCTCAAAAACATCATCATAAATACCTGGTTAAAAACCGGCCATAGCCAGGGTATCCAGATACTTTTTAATCCATACACAAAACACAGAGCTACCATCCACATGGTACCGCTGATATCAAACATATCAGATGCATCGCTAAGCCCCAGCATATACCAGGGAAGGCTTTTGCCTCCCATCAGGTAACTCTCTTTATTTTGCCGGGCTTTTTTCCGCATCCAGAAACCAATCAATATCATGGTAGCGAGATAGCAGAGGAGTATGAGGATATCTATCAGTTGTAATTTCATATATAGTAAGCAGCCTTTGGTTCAATACGCAAGGATAAATTTTTCAATTGTAAATGGATTTTAAAACGGAACGGTCAACGATATAATTTTAATTGTTTTGTTCTATGCTGAAAATATATTTTTTTCTTTTTACTAAATGTTACAAAATTGGCTGCAGATGTTTGTGCCTTATAAGGCGCAAAATATTCCACTTCATTATTAGGCTTTACACCTGCATTGCGCCAGAGCAATACATAGGCAATGGCATGTTTTTCCAAAGCCTTGTATAACACATCCGTCCACCAATTGGCGTAAGGTATTTTATTATAACCTGCTTCCGTAAGCGCCGGTATCTTTTTATTGTCTTTAGCGATCTTCTCCAGCTGTGTGAGCATGCCATCCAGGTTCTTTACAAATGGTTCATTGGAACTGCTGTCGCCAAACTGGTAAGTATCAAAGCCAACAATATCCGCCCATTCATTACCAGGATATCTTTCCAGGAATTCCTGTTCAGTAGCAAAGCCACTGTTACTGAATGCATACAAAAGATGATGGATGTTTTTCTTGTCTTTCAAATAAGTAACCGTGTATTTCCACAGCGCAACATATTCCTGAGTGGTGCAATTTTTTCCACCCCACCAAAACCAGTTACCTCCCAGTTCATGATAAGGACGAAAGATAACAGGAATGTACACCCCATCAGCAGTGGTCAAACTTTTTAAGAACACCGCTACTTTATCGAGCCAGGTGTTGAACAGCGCATTCTTTTCTCCGCCAGGTAAAATGGAAGGAATGGTATTTGCAGGAGATGGATCCCAGGATGACTTTCCGGTAAGTGGGTTATTCAAATGCCAGCTGATAGTGATCACCGAACCGGCCTGGTATCCCTTACGGATATACGCTTTCATTTTATCGAATGGCACACTATCCAGGTTTACAGCAGCATCATTCTCCAGTCCACCCAGCTCCCAGCCAAACAAACCGGGATATTCTCCTGCCACGTCTTTTACATCACTCCTGCCCTCCTGGTATTTCCAGTTAACACCATAAGCCAGGTCATCCTGGTGACCGAAAAGGATCCCTTTCGTTAACAACAACTGCAAATTTTTATACAAAGCCTTTGTTTCTCTGGTAGCTTTTTTATCGATTGGCTGTGCCCAACAAGTACCGGCAAACGCCAGGCAAATGAAAAGCGCCAGACAATATTTTCGGGAAGAAAACAGTGTAAAAAAAGTAGTAGCCAATGCAAAAGGTTTATCAAACAAAAGTAAGACTATCAATTTCCCCCATACTAATACTTTATTATCCTATTGTTGATTTAATCGCATAGCAAATTATTTTGTTTGGTGATAAGAAGCTATTTTGCAGTAGGATAGCAAAGAAAAACAACAGCAAATTTCCTTTTTTAACGCTGATACTATTCGTCAATATTTGTGATTGTTATTGCTTTTGAAGTAACTTTTTTATACGCCTGAAATATGAATAAGAATATCATGAGGGAAATAACACCCCTCACACAGAACGATTGCTTCACGATCTTTTCGAGAGTTAAAACAAACTTCAATTTTCCATTGCATTATCATGATGAGTATGAACTCAACCTCATCCTCAATGCAAAAGGCGCCAAAAGAATTGTGGGAGATCATGTTGATGAAATTGATGAACTGGAACTGGTATTGATTGGCCCTAACTTATCACATGCATGGTTTACACACAATTGCAAAAGCCCCGAAATAAAAGAAGTAACCATACAATGGCATAAAGACCTGTTTGATGAAAAATTTTTGTTGCGTAACCAGTTAAGCTTTATCCGCAAGATGTTTGAGATATCTAACCGGGGAATTCTTTTTTCAAAAGAAACCATCGAAAATATTTATCCACGCATTACTACGCTGCATCAAAAAACCGGTTTTGATTCTGTAATGGCGCTCATCAATATTTTACATGATCTTTCTACTAGCAGAAATGTAAGAACCCTTTCTGAATCAAGCTTTCAAAGCGATGTACAATTCAATTACAACAGCAGGAGAATACAAAAAGCCTTTGAATACATGAATAAAAATTACGACAAGCAGATCTCACTCAGCGACCTGGCAAAGCTCGTAAACATGACGGAAGTATCCTTCAGCCGTTTTATTAAAAAGCGTACAGGCATTTCGTTTATCGACAGTTTGAACGAGATACGGCTCGGCCATGCCAGCAGGATCTTGATTGATACCACCAATTCTGTAGCAGAAGTTTCTTACAGTTGCGGCTTTAATAATATCTCCAATTTTAACCGCTTGTTTAAAAAGAAAAAAGGCTGTACGCCAAAAGAATTCCGTGAGAATTTTTCCGGTACCAGAACATTTATTTAATCATCGCAATACAACAACAATGAAAAGAACAAGTGCTTTCCTCCTCATTGCATTAACGATCGTATTGGCATCAGCCTATCAGCAAAAAAATAAAAAAGTAGTTTTCTTTGGCGATTCTATCACCCATGCAGGCGGACAGCCCGGCGGCTACATTGTAAGAATGGGTGACAGCCTGAAACAAAAAGGCATTACCAACTACGAATTAAAAGCAGCTGGTGTTGGCTGGGATAAAGTGTACGACCTGTATTTAAGAATAGAAGAGGATGTACTGAACCAGCACCCGGATATCGTTGTAATATTTGAAGGCGTAAATGATGTGGGCCATAAAAGCAGCCTGCACACCGGAACCGATATTGAAAAATACGAACGGTTTTACAGGGCCATCATTAAAAAATTACAGCAACAAAATATCAAACCGGTACTTTGTACGATGGCGGTGATTGGCGAAAAAAAGAACAACGAAAACAGTGATGATAAAGAGCTGGATGCTTATGCCGATGTGATCCGCAAGATCGCTAAAGAATTAAACCTGCCGTTGGTAGACATGAGAACCGCTTTTAAAAATTTCTACATCAGCAACAACCCGGATAACCTTGATAAAAATGTGCTGACAAGAGATGGCATTCACCTGAATGACAAAGGCAACCAGTTTGCTGCAGACCTGATCTGGGATGTATTGAAGACCGTAAAATAACAGGGAGCAATCCAAATATAAAAGAGGGAATATCAGTGATGGCATTCCCTCTTTTAGTAGTAAATACTGCAATCATTTCTTCACAGGCTTCAACCGCAACACCACAATATCATGGGGTAGCAAACTAACTTTGTATGTTTTATCGGTGTTGCCTTCTTCTTTGTGCGACCATACATTTTTAACTGCATATTTAGCAGCAGAAAAATCATATTTCAAATTAAATACGGAATCGGTTATCACATTCACCTTCCAGTCAAATGCAACAGCAGCAGGCTTTACAGAGCGATTCAAAAAACACACTGCCACTTCATTATTGCTCAAGGGTTTCACCCATGTTTCAACGCTGTCTGCAAAAGAATATACAAACCCCTGTATACCTGTTTTATCCTGGTTAATATCAATGATCTCCTGGTTAGTTAATACGGCTTTTATTGCAGCGTTCATTGTACGAATATCATTTCCGGCAATCAATGGAGCAGCCAGCATTGCCCAGGCTGAAAAATGAGAACGATTCTCCGCATCTGTTAAACCATTACCTACTTCCAGCATATCCGGATCGTTCCAATGACCTGCACCTGCATATTTGCGTAATCCTTTTTGCATGTCCATGATCTGCACTACACCCCAGGCATTCCAGGTGCCGTTGTTTTTTACACAATCAAAGCAACTGAAAATATCACCGGTTGTTCTCCACAAGTGCCCCGTTTCTGCAGCCCACTCCCATGGCTTGGTGCCACCCCATTCACACAGGCTAAATACGATTGGCCTGCCGGCAAGTGTCAATGCTTTACTCATGGTGTTGTACGCTTCTTTTGAATTAATACCATCCGAACTGCACCAATCGAATTTTAAATAATCTGTTCCTACAGAAGCATAAAATCTTGCATCCTGGTATTCATATCCTCTTGTGCCCGGATAGCCTGCACAGGTTTTTGTTCCTGCACAATTGTATAAGCCAAACTTCAATCCTTTTGAGTGAACATAATCTGCCACCACTTTAATTCCGTTGGGAAATTTAATTGGATCAGGTACCAGGTCTCCCTGTTTATTTCTTTCCATCGCCATCCAGCCATCGTCTAAAACAATGTATTCATAACCGGCAGCCTTCATGCCGGAACTAACCATCGAGTCAGCAATTTCTTTTACCAGTTGTTCGCTGATATTGGTTTGAAATGTATTCCAGCTATTCCATCCCATCGGCGGCGTTAGCGCAAGCCCCTGGAATTTCTGCGCCTTCATTTCAAGAGCCAGTAAAACAATCATTACAAGGCAATATATTTTTTTCATACTGATGCTAATTTATTTTCTGATCATAATTTATTTTTTGAGCCCACCTGTTGAGCTATTATTAAGCTGTGATTGCATAGTCTATCCCGAACTCGATTCGGGACACTCTTGTACCTTATTTCACTATTGAGCAGACCTACTATTTAACCTTTTTCGTAAATGACAATATCATCTTCCACGTACTTGTATCGGTATCAAAAACACTGTTCAACCCTTGCTCTTCTGCCGGCGGATCCGTCAGGTAATCATCACCTGCAGTCCACCAGTAATTGCCAGCAGGATTGGCTTTTCCCATACCGGCATACCCCCAGAAATTACATCCTGCAACAACGCCATTCTTTATACGGCTTTGCTTCCAGATCGAAAAAACAGATCGGTAATAATTGTTCCGCAATGTGGTGGTTGAGGCCGGATCGAAAGACTGCTGATCTCTTGGCAAACCAAACTCTTCTATCACCAATGGCTTTTGTAAACGATTGGCAACTGCAACATGCTGCTGGATGTAATCGGCTGTATTCTTCTCCACCTTGTCATAGCTTTTTGCAATGGATGTATCCTTAAACCATCCCCAGTTTTTTGGCCAGATATGAATGGTGAGGTAATCAATATTTTTTACGCTGTGTGCTGCTTCAAAAATTGCTACAGTCTCACTCCCCTGTGCACCTTCATTGCCTGCGGTGATCAAATGATTTTTATCAACAGAACGAATGTAAGCAGACACATCCTCGATCCACTTTTTCCATTCCGTCACTGCAGCCATACGCATCGGTCTTGGCTCGTTGGCCAACTCCCAGGCCATGATCGCAGCATCATTGATGTAAGGCTTTTTAGTGATACTGTTGATTCTTTTAACGACCAGGTTCAGTTGTTCATGATAAGCAGCTTTGCAGGCATCACAACTGTAAAACTGGCTGACAATATCCCGATTCTCATCCCAGGTTAATTTTCGCCTCATGATACTATCAGGCAGTAAACCATTCCAGTTGAGGTATTGCAAAAAGCCTCCCGACCATTCCCAGTTATTACTCAAATAGATGACGGCTTTCATATTACGCTTGCCCATTTCGGCCAGTAAAAAATCAAGCCCTTTCAGCATCGATGTATCAAACACTCCCTGTGATGGCTGCAATGCCGGTGATACCCGGCTTACACCGTTTACTTTTCCCGTGCCTTCAACGCCGGCGAGTACACGCAAATTATTGACGCCTTTTGCATGCAGAAAATTCAATTCTTTTATCAGTCTTTTTTTGCCATGCTCAGGATCTTTCATCATGGCAAGAAAGCCTCCATACCAGTAATTGGTACCAATATAATAGTAAGGTTTACTGTTCAATGTAAACTGGTGATCCTTCACTTTTACAAATGAAGATTGTGCCAATACAAC
>Ga0208518_100401_pt1 | contig 12239 bp, 10 predicted proteins | sample LakWasM127_HOW14_2_FD_183937 | JGI IMG/M metagenome (GOLD analysis project Ga0208518, IMG submission 183937) | Freshwater sediment methanotrophic microbial communities from Lake Washington under simulated oxygen tension - Sediment Metagenome... | ecosystem: Environmental > Aquatic > Freshwater >...
GTGGGGAGCCACAGCACTGGGCGCCACCATACGGGGGGCTCTCGGCGCATCCGCTGATCTTCATCAACGGCAGTGCACAATGCCGGAGCAAAGCAGTCGGGTTTTGATGTGCTCCAGCCTTCCCGGCGTTCCACACCGCCCACCGGCCTTGACTTGCATCCAGTGCCCTGCGTGGGACATCCATTTCATAAAGACGCCAAAAGGCGCCCTCTGCCGTGAACAAGAACCTGTGGTTGCTGGCCCTGTGCCAAGGCCTTTTCCTGACCAACAACGTCGTCTTCATCGCCATCAACGGGCTGGTGGGGCTGCAGCTCGCGCCCTTTGGCTGGATGGCCACGCTGCCGGTGATGGGCTATGTGGTGGGCGGTGCGCTGTCCACGCCCCTGGTGGCCAGGACGCAAATGCGCTGGGGCCGCAAGGTGTCGTTCCAGATCGGGCTGGCCGTGGCCGTCGTGTCGGCCGCGCTGTGTGCCTGGGCCGCGTTCAGCGCCAGCTTCTGGCTGCTGTGCACGGCCACGGTGGTGGCGGGCTACTACAGCGCCAACGGTGGCCTGTACCGTTTTGCGGCCGCCGAACTGGCCAAGCCGGACTACCGCGAAAAGGCCGTGTCGCTGGTGCTGGCCGGTGGCCTGCTGGGCGCCGTGGCAGGTCCCAACCTGGCCAGCGCCACGCGCACGCTGTTCCCGGTGCCGTTTGCGGGCGCCTATATCGCGCTCATCGGCGTGGCACTGTTGTCCATGCTGTGCATGACAGCCATCCGGTTCGAAATGCAACCCGTGGTGCTCAACGCTGCGGGCCAACGCGAGCCAGGGCGCCCCCTTTCTGTACTGATGCGCCAGCCTGCCTTCATCGTGGCCATTGTGGGTGCCGCGTTGGGCTATGGGGTGATGAACCTGCTGATGGCGGCCACGCCGCTGGCCATGCAGGTGTGTGGCTTTGACTTTGATGCCTCGGCACTGGTGCTGGAATGGCATGTGATCGGCATGTTCGCGCCCGGCTTTGTCACCGGCCACCTGATCAAGCGGTTTGGTGTGTTGCCCATCATGGGCACGGGGGTGTTGCTCAACCTAGCGTGTGTGGCGGTGGCGCTGATGGGCGTGGAGCTGCACCACTTTGGCATTGCGCTGTTCTTCCTGGGCGTGGGCTGGAACTTCCTGTTCACCGGCTCCACCACGCTGGCCATGACGGCCTACCGACCGGAGGAGAAGGACCGCGCACAGGCGGCCATCAACTTCTGTGTGTACGCCACGCTGGCGCTGAGCGCGTTCTCGTCGGGCGTGCTGGTCACCACACAGGGCTGGACGCTGCTGAACGCCGGTTCGCTGGTGCCCATTGTGGTGACGGGGCTGGCGCTGGCCTGGCTGGGTCTGCAGCGCCAGCGTGTTTCAAGCGGCGCCTGAAGACCGGCCTACCGCAGCGCCTTCTGCCCGCGCCGTGGTGCGCAGCCACTGTGCAAAGGCCGCCACCGCAGGGTATTCCAGGCGCCCCGGCGCCACAAAGAGGCTGTAGCCCCGCGCACCGCTGTCGTGGTGCGGGTGGGCCAGCACCAACTCGCCCGATTGCAGTTCGCGCTCCACAAAATACCGGGGCACCAGGCCAATACCCAGATCGGCGCGCACCGCCTCCACCAGCATCGAAAACAGATCAAAGCGGTGGCCTCCCAACGTGTGGCCGGGGATGCGCGTGATGCCCGCATGGGCCAGCCAGTCGTCCCACGCCCCTAGGCGGGAGCTGAGCTGCAACAGCGGCACGGCCCGGAAGTCGCCGCGCTCTGTCGCACGCCGGTGGCGCGACTGCGGTGCACACACGGCCACGCAAACCTCGGGCATCAGGGGCGCGGGGACCACGCCGGGCCAGGCCGCGTCGTCGTACTGCACGGCCACGTCGAACGGTATCTCCGCCATGTAGATCTGCGTGGGGTACACCTGCAGGTGCAGGCTGCAGCCTTTGTGCTGTGCAAGGAAGGCCGGCAGACGGGGCAGCAGCCAGCGCTCGGCAAACACCGGCACGCAACCCACCAGCAGACGCGCGCCATCGGGCCGCTGGGCCATGGCTTCGAGCGTGTGGTTCTGCAGCCGCAGCAGGTCGCCCACGATCTGCGCGTGGTAGCGGCGGCCCACGTCGGTGAGGGTGGAGCCGCGCGCGCCACGCTGCACCAGCTGCAGGCCCAGCTGGCCCTCCAGCAGACGCAGCTGCTGGCTCACGGCGCTGTGGGTGAGGCAGAGTTCTTCGGCGGCCTTGCTCACGCCGTGGTGGCGCGCCACAGCATCAAAAACAAGCAGGGCACGGGTGCTGGGGATGTGTTTGCGCATGTAAGAAAAACTGTCGGCTGGGCAGATTAAAGCAGAGCCCGGGGGCCGAGTTCGGTCCAACAATTGCATGGCACTGCATGCCGGACCGCGGCTCCATCCACGATGGCTGGACAGGCCGGTCACTCCTTCCGTTTGTGTTCGTGTTTCGCTGGATCACCATGACTCTCCCTCTCCATACCTTCCGTGCCACAGCCCTTGCGGGTGCCATGGCCCTCGCCTGCGCCGGCTTGCTGCCCGGTGCCGCCCATGCGCAGTTCGGCGCCGTGGCGCCCACGCCCACCACGCTGCGTCCCGCCGTGGACAAGGCCTACGGCCAGCTCATGGCCGCGCCCCAGATCCTGCAGCTGCTCGACGCCGTGAAGGCCGACCACGACCGCGCCACCGAAGACCTGCGCATGCTCACCGAGATCGAGGCGCCGCCGTTCAAGGAACAAAAGCGTGCCGAAGCCTTCCTGGCCCGGCTCCAGGCCCTGGGCCTGACCAATGCCGCCATCGATGCCGAAGGCAATGTGGTGGGGGTGCGCAAGGGCACGGGCAACGGGCCCAAGCTGGTCATCTCGGCCCACCTGGACACCGTGTTCCCCTCCGGCACCGACGTGAAGGTGAAGGAGCGCGACGGCAAGCTGTATGCGCCCGGCATCTCCGACAACACGCGCGGCCTGGCCGTGCTGTTGTCGTGGCTCAAGGTGCTGAACGACCAGAAGATCGCCACCGTGGGCGACCTGGTGTTTGTGGGCAATGTGGGCGAGGAAGAGCTGGGCAACCTGCGCGGCATGAAGCATTTGTTCAAGGAGCACCTGGACATCGACGGCATGGTGGCGCTGGAGCCCGCGCCCGACGGCACGGTGCTGGTGCTGGGCACGGGCAGCCACCGCCACGAGGTGACCTTCAAAGGCCCGGGCGGCCACAGCTTCGCCGCGTTCGGCGAGGTGCCCAGCGCCATCCACGGCATGGGCCGCGCCATTGCCAAGATCGCCGAGATCCGCACGCCCAAGAGCCCCAAGACCACCTTCACCGTGGGCACGGTGGGCGGCGGCACGTCCGTCAACACCATCGCGCCCGATGCGCGCATGGCGGTGGACATCCGCTCCGACGAAATGGCCCCGCTGCTGGCCACCGAAAAGCAGGTGTTGGCCGCCGTGGACAGCGCCGTGACCGAAGAGAACGCACGCTGGGGCGTAAACACCCTGAGCGCGTCGACCAAGCTCATCGGCGACCGGCCCGGTGGCCGCACCGCCGCCGACGCGTTGATCGTGGAGGCCGCCGTGCGCGCCAACACCGCCTTTGGCCGCAGGACGGTGCTGGCCGGTGCCAGCACCGATGCCAACGTGCCCATGGCGCTGGGCATCCCCGCCATCGTGATCGGGGGCGGCGGCAAGACGGGCGGGTTCCACGCGCTGTCCGAATGGATCGACCTGACGGATGCCTGGAAGGGCGCCCAGACCTCGCTGGTCACGGTGCTGGGGCTGGTGGGGGTACAAGGTGTGAGTGCGCCGCTGCTCGACAAGCGCCCACCCCGCACCAAGTAGTGGCGCGGCACCCCAGCGGCGTCACCCCGTTCACGATTGTTGACACGAAGGCGCCGCCAAGGCGCGTACCATGGGTGGCTCCGTCCGGGCTGGTGCACTGCCGCCCTTCATTCCTCTACAGGAGAACACCATGGGTTTGCTCGATTCCGTTCTGGGTGCCGTCATCAACAACGCGTCGCAAGGTGGCAGTGGCGCCGCTGCGGCGGGTGGGGCCGGTGGTGGCCTGGGAGGGCTGATCAGCCTGGCCGCACAAAACCCGCAGCTGGTGCAGGCCGTGATGTCCCTGATCAGCAACGATGGCCCGGTGGGCGGCCTGCCGGGTTTGATGGCCAAGTTCCAGCAAGCCGGGCTGGGCAACGTGATTGCGTCGTGGCTGAGCGCCGGGCCCAACCAGGCGATCTCGGGCGAGCAGCTGTCGCAGGTGTTGGGCAGTGGCCCCCTGTCGCAGATGGCCGCGCAACTGGGTGTGGCCCCCGGTGCAGCCGCCGGGCAGCTGGCCCAGGTGTTGCCGGGCCTGGTCGACCACCTGAGCCCCCAGGGACAGGCGCCCCATGGCGGGTTTGGCAATGCCAACGATCTGCTGGGGATGCTCGGCGGCCTACTTCAAAAATAATAGCAACCGGGTCATATTGCACTAGCGCAACCAGCCGTTTTCTCTGAAATCAGGCCACCCGGCGCCTGCCTACGGCCTTGCAGGCACCGCGCAGCGCCGCACCAGCCATTCCCTCAGCAGGTCGAACACCGGCTCCGCCAGTTCCGGGCTTTCGTTGAAGAGCTCATGGAACAAGGGCTCAAAGCAGTGGGACTGCACCACAGCCTTGGCTGCAGCGGCCGCAAAGGCACGGCTGCCCGCCGGGTTGACCAGCTTGTCGCTGCCCGCCCACATCAACAGCGTGGGCACGCTCCAGTGCGCAGCGCGGGCGACGGTGGCGGGGCCACCCTCGGCAATGAAGCGGGCCAGGCGCGCGCTGATGCGGTCGTGGCACAGCGGATCGGCCAGGTAGGCCGCCACCACGGCGCTGTCATGCGAAAGGTACTGCGCGTCCAGCCCATTGCCCACGCGCAGGTTGGGCGCGATGCGCGGCAGCGTGGCCAGCAGCAGCTTTTGCACGGCGCCCAGGCCGGCATCGAGTGCGGGGGAGGACAGCACCAGCGCATCCACCGGCCGCAGGTGCAGGGACACAAACCGCGAGGCCACCAAGCCGCCCATGCTGTGACCCAGTAGCACCAGGGGCTGGCCCGCAGGCATGCGGGCGCGGGTGGCGTCCACCAGGTCCGCCAGATCGTCCAGCAGGCGCATGTCCGACGTGAGCCCGCCGCGCGGCCCGGCCGATTCGCCATGGCCGTATTGGTCATAGCCCCGCACCGCAAACCCCCAGTCGTTGAGGCGGCGGGCCAGCGCGTCATAGCGGCCCACATGCTCGCCCAGGCCGTGCACCAGCAGCACCGTCCCCCGGCAGGGCTCGCCCTGCGGCAGGGGCCAGTCCTGCACAGCCAGGTTCTCGCCATCGCTCGCGGTGAAGGTGGTCAGGGTCGAAGGAAGCAGTTCGTCAGAAGTCATGGAAAGCAGGGCATTCGAGACGCGATGGGACAGCATACCCGGCGCACCCAAATACCCGATGCACTAAATGGTCAGGCTTGTACTGCCGCCAAGACCCAGAGAGCGTGACCCCTGATCGGGCGAAGCTGCTCCGGGGTTTTCAAGCCAGAGATACCCAGAGGTCATCCCAGTCGGTGGGCAGGAAATTGCCCTCGCGCCGCAGCACTTGCTGGTGCTTGCGGTTGAGCACGAAGTGCGTGGGACGTCGCGAAATGGCGCCAAAACTGTCCTTGTGCCCCGGAGCATTGCGCCAGGCAATGGGAAAACGCTGCTCGGCGGGCACTGATACCTTGAGCAGCTCGATGTACTGCATGAAGTCAGCCGCCTTCTCATCCATGTTCACGCCCAGCAGCACAAAGTCGCGCTGGCGATTGGCGGTGTAAAACTCGCGCATGAGGCGCAACTCGTTGGTGCACAGAGCGCAGCCAGCGGTGAAAAAGCTCACCAGACACACCTTGCCCGCATAGTCCGTCAGCATGACCGGTTTGCCTTCGCTGTTGGTGCCGGTCAGCGTGTGAAGCGGGCCCGGTGTGCTGCTGCCAGCCGGGGTCTGGGCCGTACCGGACGCCGGCGCGAGAGTGGCAAGGGCAGCTGCAGAGCAGGCGTGGAGAAAGGCGCGTTTTTCCATGGTGTGACCCGGTGATGGAAGGCGTGAGGAAGAGCACCCAGGGCGCCCGGTGTGGCGCCCTCTGGTGTCAGGGGGCCGTGGCCGCAGCGGCTGCCTGCTGGGCCATGGCCGCCATCACGTGTGCCACGGAGGCGGTGAGGCGCTTGGCATAGGGCACGTGCAAAAACTCGTTGGGGCCGTGCGCGTTGCTCTTGGGGCCCAGCACGCCGCACACCATCATCTGTGCGGTGGGAAAGCCTTCGCTGAGCATGTTCATGAGCGGGATGGTGCCGCCCTGGCCGATGTAGCCGCAGGGTGCGCCAAAGTGCGCCTGTGAGGCCTCGTTGAGCGCCTGCTCGAACCAGGGTGTGGTGGCCGGGGCATTCCAGCCCGTGGCACCGCCGCCGCTCTGGAAGGTGACCTTGGCCTGGTAGGGCGCGTTGTCTTCCAGCAGCGCCTTCAGGTCCTGCACGGCTTGCGCGGCGTCCACCAGCGGGGGCAGGCGCAGGCTCAGCTTGAAGGCGGTGTAAGGGCGCAGCACGTTGCCGGCGTCCTGCAGCGCCGGGAAGCCCTCGGCACCGGTGACGCTGAGCGTGGGCTCCCAGGTGCGCTTGAGCAATGCCTGCACCGGGTCGGTGGTGGTGGGCAGGGCAAACACGGTGGAGCCGCCGCAGTCGTAGTGCGCCCAGGGGAAGCGGCGGTACACCTCTTCGCCCAGGATGGCCGCCGTGGCGCGGGCCTGGGCCAGCCGGTCGGCGGGCACTTCGCAATGGAAGCTCTGGGGCAGCAGGCGGCCGGTGGCGCTGTCTTCGAGCCGGTCGAGCACCTGCCGCATGATGCGGAACGACGAGGGCACCAGGCCCGAGGCGTCGCCCGAGTGGATGCCCTCGGTCAGGATCTCGACCTTGAGCGTGCCGCTGGCCATGCCGCGCAGGCTGGTGGTGAGCCACAGCTGGTCGTAGTTGCCGGCGCCCGAGTCCAGGCACACGACCAGCGCCACGTTGCCCATGCGGTGCTTCAGTGCATCGATGTAGGGCAGCAGGTCGCGCGAGCCGCTTTCTTCGCAGGTTTCTATGAGGCCCACGATGCGCGGGTGCGGCACGTTCTGGCGCTTGAGTTCCTGCACCGCAGCGATGCTGGCGTACACCGCATAGCCGTCGTCGGCGCCGCCCCGGCCGTAGAGCTTGCCGTCTTCGTACTTGGGCGTCCAGGGGCCCAAGTCGCTGCGCCAGCCGGAGAACTCGGGTTGCTTGTCCAGGTGGCCGTACATGAGCACGGTGTCGGTGGCGCCGGGCTGGGTGGCGGCGATCTCGAAGAACAGCACCGGGGTGCGGCCTTCCAGGCGCACGATTTCGAGCGTCAGGCCCTCGACCTTTTGCGACTCCACCCAGGCGGCGGCGTTGCGCACCACGGTGTCGAGCAAGCCCAACTCGGCCCAGTCAGCAGCGAACGTGGGGGACTTGGCGGGGATGGCGATGTAGTCGGTGAGCTGGCGAACAATGTCACTGTCCCAGGCCTGGCTGACACGCTGCAGGGCAAGCTCAGGCTGAAGGACTTGGGAGGGCACGCGGGCGTTCATGGTGGGGCTCCTGAAGGCAGAAGGTGATCAATCCGCCATTCCAACACAACCCCCCGCCGGGCGCCATCGATCAATACAGAGACTCGGGCAGGGTCTCGGGATTGGCCTGGGCCGCCAGCTGGGCGCTGGGGCGGCGCAGGCCCGTGGCCACCTCGACGCGGTTGCGGCCGTTGTTCTTGGCCTGGTACAGCGCGCGGTCGGCGGCAGCAATCAGCATGTCCCAGCTGTCACCCGACTCCAGCCGCCCGCCAAACACGCCAATGCTCACCGTGACCGCAATGCCGGGGCCGGGCACGCCATCGGCGGGGCAGCGGGACTCCTCAACCGCCTTGCACAGCTCGCGCGCCAGTTGCTCGGCCCCAGTGAGGCCGGTGTCGGGCAGCAGCACCATGAACTCCTCGCCCCCGTAGCGGCCCACCAGGTCCTGCGCACGCACGCGCTGGCGCAGGACGTTGACCACGCTGCACAGCACGCGGTCACCCGCCGGATGGCCGTACTGGTCGTTCACATCCTTGAAGTGGTCGATGTCCACCATCATCAGCGCCATGGGCTCGCGCATGCGCTGGGCACGGGCCACGTCGCGGTCCAGCGCGGCGATCAGCGAGCGGCGGTTGGCCACGCCGGTGAGCGGGTCCAGCGCGGCCAGCACGCGGTTGTTTTCGTCGGCCCGGTCGCGCGACATGAACACAAAACCCACCGAGCTGACGAGCACCACCGAGAACGTGGCCAGAAAGGTCAGCGTTTGCAGCGCGCTGCTTTGCAGGATGTTGGTGGCATCGGAGTGCGTACTCAGGGCCACAACAGCGCGCCCGCCCAGCACCAGGGCCTCCAGCGCCAGTCCTGCCACCAGCAGCCATTGCCCGCGTCCTACGGTCACGTTCCGCTGCGACAACGCCTCCAACAGCGCCCACACCGCCTGCAGCCCGATGGCCAGGCCCACAAAGCTCACCCGCGCCGGAAAGTTGTCGATGAACACCGAGACAAAAACTAGCACCAGCGCCGGTGGGGCCAGCAGCAGCGGCCAGCGCACCGGCCGCCCCTGGAACTGGTAGACCGCCGCAATCAGGCCCACGAACACGCTGGACAGCATCAGGTTGCCGACCACGATGGACAACACATCGGGGATCAGGCCGCGCAGCATGATCAGCAGGTGCCCGATGGCGTTGACCAGCAGGGCCGCCGCCCAGCGACCCAGGCCATCGCGCCGCCGCCCCCAGCCCACCACGGCCATGGAGGCCGCCATCATGAGGGAACTGGCAATGATCATTGCCAGCATGGTGGGGACGTGGGCAGCCATGGATGCGGGTGGACAGGGAGATGGGTGGGGGAATCAAGCCAGCATAAACCAAGCTTTGCAGACCGCAAACCGCCAGATGACCGCCCGGCCCGTTGTCAGGCCCTATTGCAGCTGGGCGGGCGCCCGGGCGCCGCTGCCGGGCGCGTGCTGTCCCTCTCCGTCGCCGGTCTGCGCCATGGGCGCAGCCAGGGCCGCGCGCGCCGGGTAACCCAGGCCACCGTGGGTCGCCATGCCGTCGCCGCGCGAGAGTTTGAACACCTGTACCGCCCCGGCCAGCCGCGTGGCCTGCTCGCGCAGGCTTTGCGCAGCGGCGGCCGACTGCTCCACCAGCGCGGCGTTCTGCTGCGTCATCTGGTCGAGCTGGTTGACGGCGGTGTTGACCTGGCCGATGCCGTCGGACTGTTCGGTCGATGCGGCCGTGATCTCGCCAATGATGTCGCCCACCCGTTTGACCGAGCCCACGATCTCGTCCATGGTGCTGCCCGCGTTCTGCACCAGGCGCGCGCCCGACTCCACCCGCTCCACCGACGCACCAATCAGCGCCTTGATCTCGCGCGCCGCCTCGGCGCTGCGCCCGGCGAGGTTGCGCACCTCGCTGGCCACCACGGCAAAACCCCGGCCCTGCTCACCCGCACGGGCGGCTTCCACCGCAGCGTTGAGCGCGAGGATGTTGGTCTGGAACGCGATCGAATCGATCACGCCGATGATGTCGGCGATCTTGCGCGAGCTCTGGTTGATGTCGCCCATGGTGGTGACAACCTCGCCCACCACCTGGCCGCCGCGCGCAGCCACTTCGGCGGCGGTGCTGGCCAGCTGGTTGGCCTGGCGCGCGGCGTCGGCCGACTGGCGCACGGTGGAGGTCAGGTGCTCCATGCTTTGTGCGGTCTGCGCCAGGCTGCTGGCCGTGGCCTCGGTGCGGGCCGACAGGTCCTGGTTGCCGCTGGCAATCTCGGCGCTGGCGGTGGTGATGCTGTCCACGGCATTGCGCACCTGCTGCAGCATTTGCGTATAGCGCTGGCGCATGCCCTCCACCTCCTGCACCAGCGCGCCGATCTCGTCGCGCCGCGTGGTGTGAAAGGCCTCGGTCAGGTCGCCCTGCGCGACCAGCGTGATGGCCTGGGTCAGGTCCTGCAGCGGGCGGCTCACGCCCCGGCGCAGCATGACAAACAGGCCGATGGCCAGCAGCACCACGGCCACGGCCATCAGGCCCCAGACTGCCAGCGTGACGCGCCGCTGGCTGGCCATGGCCTCGCCATCGGCCACCTCGGCCACCACCCACCAGCCGCCACCGGTCTTGCGCACCAGCGCCCAGGGGTTTTCGGCGCCGGTACCCAGCACGTCTGCGGCCTCGCGCACAAAGCCGTCCTGCGATGCGGCCAGCGCTTCAAAAAACGGGCGTGCCTGCGGATAGGCCTCCAGCACGCGCTTGCCGCGCGCTGTGGGGTGGTACACAAACACGGCCTGGTCCAGCGAGGTGCCAGGGTTGATCACATAGGTGCCGCCGTGTTCGAAGAACTTCGTCTGCGCCACCTGTTTTTGCAGCATGGCGTGGAACACGCTGATGTCGTTGCCGATGAACAGCAGCGCAATGACCTTGCCCGAGGCGTCCTTGGCGGGCAGGTAGTGGCCCATGAAGGGCTTGCCGTTCACCAACGTGACGCCAGTAAAGGGCTCGCCCTTGGACACCGTGGCGTAGGCCGGGTCGGTGCGGCCAAGCGGCGTGCCCATCTGGCGCTCGCCCTTGTCGTTCTTGACCGAGGTGGTGATGCGGATGAAATCGTCGCCCTTCTTGGCGAACACGGTGGCAATGCCGCCCGTCTCGCTGGCGAATTTGTCGACCGAGCCATAGTCCTCGTTGACCAGCGCGCCGTAGCTGCGCAGCTCGCCCGAGGCTTCGTCGAGCTGCATGGCGGCCTCGAAGTAGCGCTGAAAGCCCTTCATGGTCAGCTGCACCAGCTCGCGGTTGGTGTTGTCGGCCGCGTCCAGCGACTGCGCCACGCTCTGTGCCGTGTCGCCCACGCTGGCCACCACCTGCGCGCGGGTGCTGCGCTCGGTCAGCACGGCAATCGCCAGCCCCACCAGCACCAGCACCAAGGCCACCAGCGCAATGGCGGTCAACGTGACCTGGCGCGCGACGGATCGGTTGTTGGCAAGGGATGCGGGCATGCGGGGTGTCTCCTGGAATGGAATGCGAAAAGCCGGCTGGGCCGGTCTGCATTCACTCTAAGCGCAGCACCTTGTTACATTTATTCACGCATTCCCTTACGCATTCGCGCGTATTGGTGCCGACCGCCGAAACGATCTATGCGGGGTGCGGGGCGCGGCTGCGCAGGGCCCAGTCCCGCCAGCCGAGCCCCTGTGACGTGCCTGCCGCCGGGGTGTATTCGCACCCCACCCAGCCCGCGTAGCCCAGGGCGTCGATGGTGTCGAGCAGGAACGGGTAGTGCAGCTCGCCCCGGTCGGGCTCATTGCGTGTGGGCACGCCCGCCACCTGGATGTGGGCCACGCGGCCCGTGGGCAGGTAGCGCTGCAGCTTGCCGTGCAGGTCCCCCTCCACCAGCTGGCAGTGGTACAGGTCCATCAGCACCTTCAGGTGGGGCACCTGGGCCGCGTCGAGCAGCTCGTGCGCATGGTCCTGCCGGTTCAGAAAATAACGCGGCACGTCGCGCAGGTTGGTGGGCTCGATGAGGATGTCACACCCCACACGCGCGGCCTGCTCTGCCGCCCAGCGCAGGTTGCCCACGCACAGGGCCTTGAGCGACTCGCGCTCCACCCCCGGCGGCACGGTGCCGCACAGCAGGTTGATGAACGGGCAGCGCAGTTGCTCGGCATACCGCAGGGCCTCCAGCACCCCGGCGCGAAACTCCGCCTCCCGCCCGGGCTGCGCGGCAAGGCCCCGTGCGCCCTGGTCCCAGGCGTGGGCCATGTCGGTGGGCGCGAACCCGCCCGCCGGGGCGTTGAACAGCACCAGCTGCAGGCCGTTGTCCTGCAGCCGGGCAGCGATCTCACGGGGGTCGAAAGCGTAGGGGAAGTGCAGTTCCACCGCCCGAAAGCCGTCGTGCGCCGCAGCCGCAAAACGATCGAGCAAGGGCAGCTCGGGGTACATCAGGCTCAGGTGGGCGGCAAACTGGGGCATGGGGGCAGTGCGAAGAGGCAACTTCAAAGCGCCGCAGCTTATCGTGTAGCCAACGAGCCCATTGCCCGCCCAGAGCGCCGTGGAGCCTGAATTTGTGCCAAATTCGCCTCTAGCGCCAGTTTCATATGCCTTTACAGCTATACATTTTATAGCAATCTCAGGATCACCCATGCGCATCG
>Ga0208518_100403_pt1 | contig 12164 bp, 8 predicted proteins | sample LakWasM127_HOW14_2_FD_183937 | JGI IMG/M metagenome (GOLD analysis project Ga0208518, IMG submission 183937) | Freshwater sediment methanotrophic microbial communities from Lake Washington under simulated oxygen tension - Sediment Metagenome... | ecosystem: Environmental > Aquatic > Freshwater >...
TGAACTGGCCGCCAGCGGCACGGCGAGCAAAACCGAGCTTGCCGTGACGGAGTTCAAGGCCTTTGCCTACGGCGGGGTGCTGAGCGGCAACGCCAGGCTGAAGTGGGGCGCACAGTGGAGTCTTGGCGGGGAATTGAACGCCAAGCAGGTCGACACTTCGGCACTTTTCCCCGCCTTGGTGGACGGCGGCAGGCTGGTGGGGAAGGCCTCATATGCCATGCAGGCGGCGGAAGCCGGCAAGCTGTTTGCGACGAGTCGCATGGAAGGCGACTTCCATGTCGAGAGGGGAAACCTGCTCGGGGTAGACCTGGGACGCATGATCCAGAGCGGAGGGACGAGCGGCACCACACGGTTCGCGGAGGTCTCCGGCGCTTTTGTGCGTGATCGCGGCACGACGCAACTCCGCCAGGTACGCCTGAGCGAGGGCCCCCTGACCGCCAACGGCACGGCCGAGGTCGATGCCGATGACAACGTTCGCGGCCGCTTTGCCATCGAACTCAGGATGGCTTCGGAGCTGCGGCGCGCGAACGTCGCGCTCGGCGGCACCCTGAAGAAGATCGAATGGCGCCGGTAGCAGCGCCGGGCGGGACGGCGGCGCCAGACTTTCATCCGGCCTGAATACCCGGACCACTACAGAGGACTGCGATGAATCCACAGAATGGCTATGACGTCGAAGACATTGCGGTCGGCATGAGCGCCGAAACCGCCAAGACCATTACCGATGCGGACATCGTGCTGTTCGCCGGCGTGTCCACGGACGTCAATGCGGTGCACATGGACGAAGAGTACGGGCGCACCACCCAGTTCGGCGGGCGCATCGCCCACGGCATGCTGAGCGCCAGCCTGTTGTCGTCGGTGCTGGGCAATCGCCTGCCCGGGCCTGGCGTGGTCTACATGAGCCAGTCGCTGCGCTTTCGCGCGCCGGTGCGTCCCGGCGACACGGTGCGCGCCAAAGTCACGGTCAAGGAAGTCATCGCGGAAAAATGCCGGGTGATTCTTGATACGGTGTGTACCGTGGGCGACAAGGTGGTCATCGACGGAGAAGCGATGGTCATGGCAACTTCGCGGCGCAAGCGCGAAGCGGCCGCCAAGGCGGTCGCGGGCGGACGCGTTCCCGCTTTCGGCGATTCATGACCGGGCATGACGATCCGCCGCGGCAACGCATCGACAAGTGGCTCTGGGCGGCGCGCTTCTTCAAGACGCGCAGCCTCGCCGCCGCCGCGGTCGATGGCGGCCGGGTCAGGTGGAACGGCCAGAACGTCAAGCCGGCGCGCGAACTGAAGCCGGGCGACGAACTCGAGATCACCTCCGGCGAATTGCGCTGGACCGTCGTCGTGCGCGGCGTGAACGCCCAGCGCCGGCCCGCGCCGGAAGCCCGCCTGCTTTATGAGGAGACCGCGCAGAGCGCGGCCCGCCGCCTGCAACTGGAGGAGATCCGCCGCCTGGCGCCGATGCCCGGGGCGGGCCTGAAGGGCCGTCCGACGAAGAAGGCCGGGCGCCTGATCCGGGGCTTCAATGAATGAGGCTCATCCCCTGAGCCATGCACGAGTGATACTCTCCGTTCTGACGATGAATTCGGGTTGAGCGGCATGGAAATCGGCATTGCACTGGTTGTTGGACTCCTGATCGGCGGCGGTCTGGTCGCCGTCGTCTATTCTGCGCGGCTGAAGGAGGCGCAGACCCGGCTGGCCCAGCTGGAAAGCGAACTGGCCGCGCTGCGCGTCCAGGAGTCGGCGCTGGCGGTACGGTGCGCCACGCTGCAAGCCGAGCGCGAAAAGGACCAGGCCCTGTTCGCCGAGCGGCAGGCGACGCTCGAAGCCGCGCGCGACAGCTTCGCCGATGCCTTCAAGGTGATTTCGGCCGACGCGCTGGCGAAGAACAACCAGTCCTTCCTCGAACTCGCCCGCGCCACGCTGGAAGCACAGCAGGCGGCCGCGCAGGCAGCGGCGCGGACCGACCTGGACAAGCGCCAGCTCGCGATCGGCGAACTGGTGGCGCCGGTGAGGACCTCGCTGGAGAAATTCGAACAGCAGATCCAGGGCATCGAAAAGTCGCGCATCGACGCCTATGCCACGCTGACCGAACAGGTGCGCGCCATGGCCGAGGCGCAGGGCGCCCTGCGCCTGGAAACCGGCAACCTGGTCAAGGCCCTGCGCGCCCCGCAGACCCGCGGGCGCTGGGGCGAACTGCAACTCAAGCGCGTGGTCGAGATGGCCGGCATGCTCGACCACTGCGATTTCTTCGAGCAGGAAAGCACCACCACCGAAGACGGCCGGCTGCGGCCCGACATGATCGTCAAGCTGCCCGGCGGCAAGAACATCGTGGTCGATGCCAAGGCGCCGCTGGCCGCCTACCTCGAGGCGCTGGAGGCGACCGACGAGGAGGAGAAGAAGCGCAAGCTGGCCGATCACGCCCGCCAGGTGCGCGAGCACCTCAAGAAGCTCGGGCAGAAGGCCTACTGGGAGCAATTCCAGCCCTCGCCCGATTTCGTCGTGCTGTTCCTGCCCGGCGAGATGTTCTATTCGGCCGCGCTGGAAGCCGACCCCTCGCTGATCGAGCAGGGCGTCGAGCAGCGCGTCATCCTCGCCACGCCGACCACGCTGATCGCGCTGCTGCGCGCCGTCGCCTACGGCTGGACGCAGCAGGCGCTGACCGAAAACGCCGAGCGCATCAGCCAGCTCGGGCGCGAACTCTACGACCGCATCGCGACGGTGACCGAGCACTGGGGCCGCGTCGGCAAGAACCTCGGCGAGGCGGTCGGCGCCTACAACAGGTCGGTGGCCTCGATGGAAACGCGGGTCCTCGTCTCCGCCCGCAAGTTCCGCGACCTCAAGGTGGCCGCCGAAGACAAGGAGATCGCCGACCTCGCTCCGGTCGAGGTGCTGCCGCGCGATCCGCAGGCGCCGGAATTGCTCCCAAGGGACGACAGGCTCACCCCATGAGCCTTGCGTCGGACAGACTGATCTCCATTCTCAAGGAGGCAGTCACATGTACATCGATCAGGTATTCGTCCAACAGCCCGTGCATCCCGCCGATCTGGCCGTATTCATCGTCACCACGACCCTGTGCGCCCTCGGCGCCCTGATGCTGCCGCTGGCGGGGTGAATCGTTCCTATAATCCGGCAATGTCAAATTCATCGACTGGCGAAGCGTGGCCGAAATAGGCTGATCCCCAATGACCAAGATCACTCCCAAACCGGAAAATCTTGCGCAGCTCGTCTTCCTTGTCCGTGGCGAGAAAGTGATACTCGATGCCGACCTTGCCATGCTCTACGGGGTGGAAACCGGGGCTCTCAACCGTGCGGTCAAGAGAAACCTCGACCGCTTCCCCGAGGATTTCATGTTCCACTTAAGCAACGAGGATTGGGAAGACTTGAAACGCCAAATTGGCATTTCAAGTTCGCCGGGTGCCGCCTCGGCCAGCAAAGGTAGCAACTCGCCACAATCCGTGACAAGTAACAAGATGAGTGAACTTATGAGGTCACAGATTGTGACCTCAGGTTTGCACGGTGGCAGACGTGGACGCCCTTACGCCTTCACCGAGCAGGGTATTGCCATGCTCTCCAGTGTCCTGCGTTCGCCGCGTGCGGTTGAAGTGAATATCGCCATCATGCGCACCTTCGTCCAGCTTCGGCGTCTCATGGACTCGAATAGCGACCTCGCCCGCAAGATCGAGGCGATGGAAATGAGATACGACGAGCAGTTCTCTGCGATCTTCGATGCGATCCAACAACTGATTGCGGACGATCAGACGCGCAAGGCCAAGCCAAAGCGCTCCATCGGATTCCTCTGATCTGCGGACGTGTGGGGTCCACGATGATTCGTTCTGATTTGCCCTTTGTTCCGCTGGCCGAACTGCCCGGCGGGCCGGAGCCGCTGGTGCTGTGCGCCACGGCGCGACTGGCGACGGAGCTGCGCCGCGCCCACGGCGAGCTGCAGGCCGCGCGCGGCGCCGTGACCTGGCAGGCGCTGCAAAGTTCGACGCCGGCCATGTGGCTCGACCACCTGAGCTCGACGGCGCTGCTGCGCGGCGAGATTCCGCCGGCCAGCGTCCCCGGAAGCTTTCTTTCGCGGGCGCAGGAACGCAGCTTGTGGGAGCAGGCCATCGCCCGCGACACGGGCGCGGCGGCGGAATTGTTCGACCGCGAGGGCATGGCGCTGGCGGCGATGGAGGCCGCGAGCCTGCAGCGGGCATGGCGCATCGAGGTGCCGGAAGCCTTGCATACCGAGGAATACCGCGCCTTTCTGCGCTGGCGCGACGCCGTGGCCGAGGCCTGCCAGGCCGGTGGTTGGCGCATCGCGGACGAGGTCATGGCATGGCGCATCGACTGCATAGCCCGCGGCATCGGCGGCCTGCCGGCACGCGTCGGCATTGCCGGCTTCATCGCGCCCGATCCGCAGGTTTCGCATTTGCTGGCGGTGCTGGAGGCGCGCGGCGTCGAACTGTTCCGGCTGGATTTCGGATGCGGCGAAACCACGTCTGCGGTCGGCGCCGAACTGCCCGACGGCGAAGCCGAATGCGTCGCGGCCGCCAGCTGGGCACGAGGCTGGCTGGCGCGCGATGCGTCGGCGCGGGTGCGCATCGCGGTGGCCGATCTGCCGGTGCGACGCCGGCTGCTGGAATCCGCGCTCGAGGAGACCCTGCACCCCGACGCCGTCGGAGCCGGCTGGGCGGCGCTGGAACGCGACCATGCATTCGCGGCCGGCTCGCCGCTGGCGGCCGAGCCGCTGGTCGACATCGGCTTGCGCCTGTTGCAGCTTCACGTTCATTCGCAGCGCGTGGCGCAGGCGGAATTCGGCGCCTTGCTCTGCGGCCCCGGCTGGTCGGCCGATGTCGACGAAGCCGACGCGCGCGCGCGCATCGAAGCCGCGCTGCGCGAACTTCTGCCGCCCGAGGCCAGCCTCGAACGACTGGGTCGCGCCGTGCGGCGCCAGGCCGACGCCCTGCAGGCGCCGCGCCTTGCCACCCATCTCGATGCGCTGCTGGAAGCCGTGCGCAATGCGCCGCGCCGCCAGCTTCCATCGGCCTGGGCTGCGGTCTTCGCCGGCCTGCTCGATGCGCTCGGCTGGCCCGGACAGCGGGCCCTGCTGGCGACGGAGCGCGCCGCCTGCGACGAATTGCGCGAGGCCATCGGCGGCCTGCTCGCGCTGGACGGCGTCCTCGGCCGCGTCGAAGGCGGCGAGGCGCTGCGCCAATTGCAGCGCCAGTGCCGCGATCAGCCCTTTGCCGCCACGCGCCGTGCTCCGGCGCGGGTCGAGATATGCAGCCTGGGCGATGCCCTCGCGGGTCCGGTGGATGCGCTGTGGGTCATGGGCCTCAACGAGGGCGCATGGCCGCCCGCGCCGCGGCCGAATCCGCTGCTGCCCGCCGAATTGCTGCGCCGCGCCGGCATTCCCGCGGCGCGCGCCGACAGCCTGGCGGCGGAGGCGCAGAGCCTGCAGGCCTTGTGGTGCGAAAGCGCCGGCGAAGTGGTGTTCTCGTGGGCGCAGCGCGAAGGCGAACGGCCGCTGCGCGCCAGCCCGTTGCTGGCGGAAATTCCGCGCCGCGAGTGGCCGTCGCTACCGGCCTTGCCGTTCTCGTCGGAGCCGCTTGAGCGGCTCGACGACGGACTTATGGAGCGCGTCGATGACGCGCGTGCACCTCCTGTCGGCGCCGCCGAGCGCATTCGCGGCGGCACGTCGCTGCTGGCGGCGCAGGCGGTGTGCCCGGCATGGGCTTTCTATCAGTACCGGCTCGGGGCCGCCGTATTGCCGGCGCCGACTTTCGGCCTCGATGCGCGCGCGCGCGGCTCGCTGCTGCATGCGGCGCTGGAGGAGTTCTGGCGCGGCCGCAGCCTGGCCGATTTGATGCAGATGGACGAGGCCGCCCGCGGTGCGGAAATCCGGCGCGTGGTGGCGCACGCGCTGGCCGGCTTCGACCGCGAGGCGGTCGAGCCGCTGCCGCCGCGTCTGCGGCAACTGGAAGGCGAGCGGCTGCAGGCGCTGCTGGCGGTCTGGCTGGAGGTGGAGGCGCAGCGCGCGCCCTTCCGCGTCGTCGCCTGCGAGGAGAGTCACAAGCTCGACATCGAAGGCCTGCCGGTGCGCGTGGTGATCGACCGCATCGACGAACTCGAGGACGGGCGGCTGGTGGTGATCGACTACAAGAGCGGGCGCAACGACTCGGTCGAGAGCTGGGCCAAGCCGCGCATCGACGAACCGCAACTGCCGATCTATGCCGCGCTGGCCTTCCCTGACCGCGCCGTGGCGGCCGTGGCGCTGGCCCGCGTCACGCGCGACGCGCCGGGCTTTCTCGGCGTGGCCGAAAGCGACGGCCTGCTGCCCGAGGTGAAGGCTCTCGAGGCCCAGCGCAAACGCTATGCCGAAGACGAATTTCCCGATTGGGAGACGCTGCGCCGCCTCTGGGCGGAGCGCATCACCGAGCTCGCGCGCGAAGTGCGCGACGGCGTCGCGGCGGTCGTCTTCGACAAGGAAAGCGACATCCAGTATTGCGAAGTGCGGCCGCTGCTGCGCGTCGCCGAGCGGCGGCAGCAGTTCGATGAGGCCGGCGAACCATGAGCGAGCTGCTGCGGGAAGACGAGGCCAACCGCCGTCGCGCACTCGAACTCGACTCCTTCATCGTCGAGGCGCCGGCCGGAGCGGGCAAGACCGAACTGCTGACGCAACGCTACCTGCGGCTGCTGGCGATCGTGGACGAGCCCGAGGAAATCATCGCCATCACCTTCACCAACAAGGCGGCCGGCGAGATGCGCCAGCGCATCGCGGACAGCCTCGCGCTCGCAAGGCAGCCGGGCATGCCCGAGGCCGCGCACAAGCGCATCACCTGCGAACTGGCGCGCGCCGCGCTGGCACGATCAAACGAACTGGGCTGGCAGATCGAAACCCAGCCGGGGCGGCTGCGCCTGACCACCATCGACGCGCTCTGCGCCAGCCTGGCGCGGCAGATGCCGCTGCTGTCGCGCTTCGGCGCTCAGCCCGCGGTGGCGGAGGAGGCCAAACGGCATTACGAAGAGGCGGCGCGGCGGGCGCTCGACCATCTCGAAGGCCGCGGTGACGAGGGGCGCGAACATGCCGAGGCGGTGGCGGCCGCGCTGGCGCACCTCGACAACGACGTCACGCGGCTGGCGCGGCTGCTGGCCGAGATGCTGGCGCGGCGCGAGCAGTGGCGCGCACTATGGCAAATGAGTGGCGACCTCGATCATCCCGAATCGGCGATCGGCGAGGCGCTCGCGGAAATGGTCGGCGAGGAACTCGCGTTGGTCGCCGACGTGCTCGACGACGCGTGGCAAATGCAGTGGATGCGGCTGGCCTGCTTCGCGGCGGACAACCTGGGCGTGGCGGGTTCGGGAAACCCGCTGAGCGACTGGACCGAACCGCTGACCGCCATGCCGGACGAATTGCCGCGCTGGCGGGCGCTGGCGGACTTCCTGCTGACCAGGGAAGGCACGGCGCGCAAGACCGTGACGGTGAGGAACGGCTTTCCGGCAGGCAAGGAATCCAAGACGCAGAAGGACGCCATGCTGGAACGCCTGGCCGCCCTCGATGCCGGGGCCGTGGCCGCCCTGCAGCGCCTGCGCGAGCTGCCGGCGCCCGATCACGACAACGATGAAGTGGTGCGCGCGCTCGCGCGCCTGATGAAGCTCGCCGCCGCCGAACTGTGGCTGGTGTTTCGCGAGGCCGGCGAGGTCGACTTCGGCGAACTCGCGGCGCGCGCGATCGCCGCGCTGGGCGACGAGCTAGATCCTTCGGAGCTCGGCCTGCGCCTCGATTACCGCATCCGCCATTTGCTGGTCGACGAATTCCAGGACACCAGTCCGGCGCAGATCGAATTGCTCGAACGTCTGACCGCCGGCTGGAGCGGTGGTCAAGGCGCCGACGACGGCCGCACCCTGTTCGCGGTGGGCGACCCGATGCAGTCGATATACCGTTTCCGCAAGGCCGACGTCGGGCTCTTCCTGCGCGTCGCGGAAAGCGGCATCGGCGCGCTGCGGCTGACGCCCCTGCGCCTGTCGCGCAACAACCGCTCCTGCCCGGCCGTGGTGGACTGGATTAATGCCAGCTTCCCGGCGGTGTTCCCCGTGGCGGACGATCCGCTGCGGGGCGAGATTTGCTATCGCGAGTTCGTTGCCACGCGCGATGCGATGGCCGGGGCCGGCGTCATGGTGCATCCGGTGCTCGCGGAGAAAGGCGACAGCGCCGCCGCCCGTGCCGAGGCGCAACAGATCATCGCGCTCATCGAAGCCGAATGGCGCGAGGACCCGACGCGCGACATCGCCGTGCTGGTGCGCGCGCGGGATCACCTCGCCGCGCTGGTCGCCGCGATCCGCCGGCATGGCGCCGGCTGGCGCTTCTCGGCCGTCGAAATCGAGCCGCTGGCGGACCGCCAGGCGGTGCAGGACCTGATCTCGCTGACCCGCGCGCTGCATCACCGGGCCGACCGCGTGCATTGGCTGGCGGTGCTGCGCGCGCCGTGGTGCGGGCTGACGCTGTCCGATCTGCACGCGCTGGCCGGCCAGGATCACGACGCCACGATCTGGTCGCTGATGAACGATGCCGCGCGCATCGAACGCCTCTCGGCCGATGGCCGGCGGCGGCTCGCCCATGTGCGCGAAGTGCTGGCCGAGGCGCTGGCCGGGCAGGGCCGGCAGCGGCGCCGGCGCTGGGTCGAGGACGCCTGGAAGAAGCTCGGCGGGCCGGCGTGCCTCGGCGGCGCGGGCGAGGCCGCCGACGCGCAGGCCTATTTCAAGCGCCTCGACGCGCTGGATGCGGCCGGACGCTTCGTGCTCGACAGCCTCGAGGACGACATGGGCCGCCTCTATGCGGCGCCGGACGCGCAGGCCGACGGCAGGCTGCAGCTGATGACCATCCACAAGGCCAAGGGGCTGGAGTTCGACACCGTGATCCTGCCCGGCCTCGATCGCGAGACGGCGGGACGGGACATGCCGCTTCTGGCGTGGGACAGCTTTCCGCTGGCCTCGGGCGAGCGGCTGATCGCCGCGCCGGTCAATCCGCGGCGCGGCAGGACGGCCGGCGAACCGACGCTGTATGACTTCCTGCAGCGCATGGAGAAGGAGCGCAGCCGCAACGAGGATGCCCGCGTGCTCTACGTCGCCGCCACGCGCGCGGTGCGCCGCCTGCACCTGATCGGGGTCGCGCGGCACGACGGGGCGGGCGCGCTGGTCGCGCCGCGCGCCGCCTCGCCGCTGGCACGGCTGTGGCCGGCCGTCGAGGCAGAGTTCGTGCGGGCGGCAGCCCTTACCTGCCCGCGAAGCGGAATCCCGGGTACGCAGAGCGAGCCGGCGCCGACTTCCGAAGTCTCCGATGGTCTGGCGCACTTCGTGCCGCATCTGACGAGATTGCAGCGGCTGGCTGTGGCGCCCGCCTGGCGCGCACCTGATCTCCGGGCGCCCGTGACGGAGCCGCGCGAGGACACGGCCGACCCGTTGGCCGCTGCGGTGGGCACGCTGACCCACGCCGTGCTGGAACTGATCGCGGCCGATTCGGATGCATGGAGCGCGCCGCGCGTAACCGAGCGCCAGCCCGGCTTCGAGCGCTGGCTGGCCTGCCGCGGCTGGTCGGCTGCCGATGCGCGGGCCGGCGCGGCGCGGGTCGCGCGCATGCTGGCGACGACCCTGGCCAGCGCGGACGGCCAATGGGTGCTGCGCCGCCGCGCCGACGCGGCCGCCGAGCTGGCACTGACAAGAGTCGGCGGGGAAGACGACGGCGCGCTCTGCGTACCCGGGACTCCGCTTTATGTCCCGGAGGGACGGTATCCACCCGGACGCGGGCAGGTAACCCGCGTCATCGATCGCAGCTTCGTCGAAGACGGCGTGCGCTGGATCATCGACTACAAGACGGCCGATCTGGGCCCGGACGCCGGTCTGCGGCAGCTGGCGGACCACGCCGGGCGCTACCGGCCGCAGCTCGAATCCTATGCCGCGCTCTTCGCTGCCGAGCGAGTGCCGCCGCGCCTCGCCGTGTTCTATGTTGCCCATGGCATTTTGGCGCGCCTGGAATACAATCCCTCCTGACACAGCGTTTTAGCTGCGGCCGCTTCGCTTGACGCCGATGAATCCGGCGTTAGCCTGCACTGAAACTTCGTTTCTGGGGGAAGCCATGTCCGACAAGAAATACCGCCTCGTGACACGCAGCGATTTCGATGGCCTGGCCTGCGCCGTCCTGCTCAACGAACTCGACATGATCAACGAGATCACCTTCGTCCATCCCAAGGACATGCAGGATGGCAAGGTGGAGATTTCCGAAAGCGACATCACCACCAATCTGCCCTTCGTCCCGGGCGTGTTCCTCGCGTTCGACCACCACATCTCCGAGACCTTCCGCAACCCCGGCGAGCGCCCCAACCACATCATCTATCCCGACGCACCGTCCGCCGCGCGCGTGGTGTACGAGCACTTCGGCGGCAAGAATCGCTTCCCGCCGTCCTTCACCGCGATGATGCTGGCCGTCGACAAGAGCGACTCGGGGAATTTCACGCGCCAGGAAATCCTCGATCCGCAGGACTGGGTGCTGCTCAGCTACCTCATGGATTCGCGCACCGGCCTCGGCCGCTTCCGCGAGTTCCGCATCAGCAACTACCAGCTGATGATGGATCTGATCGCCTACTGCCGCAACCACAGCATCGACGAGATCCTGGCTCTGCCGGATGTCAAGGAGCGCGTCGACCTCTACTTCGAGCACGCGGAAAAGGCCAAGGAACAGATCAGGCGCTGCACCAGGCTGTACAAGAACCTCGCGGTGTTCGATCCGCGCAACGAGGAAACGATCTTCGCCGTCAATCGTTTCATGATCTACGCGGTCTTTCCCGAGATCAACATCTCCATCCATGTCCTGTGGGGCGTGCAGAAGCAGAACACGATCTTCGCCGTCGGCAAGTCGATCATCAATCGCACCTCGAATACCAATGTCGGCGAGCTGATGCTGTTCTATGGCGGCGGCGGGCACGAAAACGCCGGCACCTGCCAGATCCCCAACGAAAGGGCCGACAAGGTCCTGCATGAGTTGATCGAGACCATCACCACCGACGGCTGATATCCCCTTCGAATTCGCCGGGGGCGCCGCGCCCCTGATGTTTCCGCTGCGCACAGGCAACTGGCGCACCCATCATGACACTGCTCGAAATCCGCAACGTAACCCGCCGCTTCGGCTCGCTCGAGGCGGTGAAGGACGTTTCCATCTCGATCGAGGCCGGCGAGTTTTTCACCCTGCTCGGTCCTTCCGGCTGCGGCAAGACCACCATCCTGCGCATGATCGCCGGCTTCGACGAACCCGACGAAGGCGAAATCCTGCTCGACGGCAAATCGCTGGCCGGCGTGCCCCCGGAGAAGCGGCCGCTGCATACCGTGTTCCAGAGCTATGCGCTGTTTCCGCACATGACCGTGGCCGGCAACATCGCCTTCCCGCTGGAAATGGCCGGAAAGTCGGCGCCGGAGATACGGCGCCGCGTCGATGAAACGCTGGCGCTGGTGCATCTGGAGGACAAGGCCGACAGCTTTCCCTACGAACTGTCGGGCGGGCAGAAGCAGCGCGTGGCGCTGGCCCGCGGCCTGGTGAACAAGCCGCGCCTGCTGCTGCTCGACGAGCCGCTCGGCGCGCTCGACGCCAAGCTGCGCGTCGAAATGCAGATCGAACTGATCGCGCTGCAGCGTGAAGTCGGCATCACCTTCGTTTTCGTCACGCATTCGCAGCAGGAAGCGCTGGCCTTGTCGCACCGCATCGCCGTGATGAAGGACGGCCGCGTCGAACAGTGCGACGAGCCGGACCAGCTCTACACCCAGCCCGCCAACCGCTTCGTCGCCGACTTCATCGGCAAGATCAACATGCTCGACGTCGAAGTCACATCCTCCAGCAAGGTGCTGCTGGGCCTGCACGCGGAAGGCCTCGGCGACATCGCCGCCACCGACCCGCGGCCGATCGCGGTGGGCGAGCGCGGCGTCTTCGCCCTGCGCCCCGAGCTGATCCGCGTTTTCGGCCATCGCGAATCCGCCGACCTGAAGAATCGCTTCGGGGGCGTGGTGCGCGAGCTGCTGTATCTCGGCGACGTCACGCTGTACAAGGTCGAACTGGCCAACGGCCGCGTGATCGAGGCGCTGATGCCCAATGCCGCGCCGGGCCGCGCCAAGTTCCACGAGGTCGGCGACGTGGTCACC
>Ga0208518_100407_pt1 | contig 11943 bp, 10 predicted proteins | sample LakWasM127_HOW14_2_FD_183937 | JGI IMG/M metagenome (GOLD analysis project Ga0208518, IMG submission 183937) | Freshwater sediment methanotrophic microbial communities from Lake Washington under simulated oxygen tension - Sediment Metagenome... | ecosystem: Environmental > Aquatic > Freshwater >...
TCAAGCGCTTGCACCTGAATAAAGGCGACAAAGTTGATTTGCGGATACGCCATGCGCATTGGTTTCATTGATTGACAGCTCAGCGAGTAAGGCATGCCGTGCTATCACATCAGAGCGCTCGTCTTTACACACAAGTGTCTGCGGGCTGTCGTTAGGCGAGAAACATGCGAGATACAGACCTTCCAGGTTTTTAAAACCTGGAAGGTCTGACGTGCAACGTTTTGGCACAGATGGGACGATTTGAATCGAGCAACATGTTCCATCCTGCTTGATTCGAAAGTTATCCCTTCGGCTACGCCCAGGACAGGCATGGCGCTGGATAACTATTTCCGGAATAACGACTTTTGGGCAGCGTTGTGTGTAACGATGAGCGCGGCGCGTGGGAACGATAAAATCACCGTATTTTTAATGACATCTTAAAAACTTCGTACCCTTCGTGTCTTCGTGGTTTTGTGCTTTAATTTGAAGCCTATGGGGAGTCGTGCCGCCCCACACTACTTGATATTTTAGACAAGGAACATCCCCAAAAATGAATTTAAGCCAAATTGAACTGCTCCGCGTTCTCCAGGAAAATGATTTCAGCCTTTCAAAAGCGGCGGAAAAAATGCACATCGTGCAATCGGCGGTCAGTCGGCAATTGCAGCTTTTTGAAGCCGAGCTGGGTTCGCCCATCTACGAACGGCAGGGCAAAAAATTGATAGGCTTGACCTCCTTGGGGCGTCGCATCATGGAGGAAGTCGCAACCATTAACCTGGCCAAAAACAATATCCAAACCATAGCCGCCGACTATATCGACAGCAACCAAGGCGTTCTGCATATCGCCACCACGCATACCCAGGCCAAGTATTTTTTGCCGAAACCTATCCTGCGTTTCAGAGAAAAATATCCGGGCGTCAGGATTTACATGATTGAAGCATCGCCCGAGCAGCTGATTAATAAACTGCACACCCGGAAAGCCGACATCGCCATCTGCACCGAGAAAGTCGGCGAAGATGCCGACTTGATCGTCAAGCCCTGCTATGAATGGCATCATGCGGTGGTGGTGCCAAAAAGTCATCCGCTGAGCGAGGGTGAAATTTCTCTTAAACGACTCGCTTCTTATCCGATACTCACCTACAGCTTCGGTTTTACCGGGCGTTCAAATATCGAGACCGCATTTAAAAACACCGACATGGAACTGGATATTATCCTGGCCGCCGCCGATACCGACGTGATCAAAACTTATGTCCGTCTGGGGATGGGAGTCGGCATTATTGCCGGTATGGCGTATGACCCGGCAATGGATCAAGATCTGGTCGCACGGGATTTATCGCATCTTATTCCCAGTTCAAAAACCAAGATCGCCTATTTAAAGAACAACTACCTGCCTTTATACACGCAGCACTTTATCGATGAGTTGCTGGTTGCGGCTAAAGAGCTTGATCTCCACTAGGGAGCGAAGCAAGAATTTTAGTGAGGGCTAGTTCCTAAGCTCCAGCTTGGGAATTCGGTGTGGGAAGCTCCAGCTTCCCGTCTCGCGAAGCTGGAGCTTCGTCATCTGGGTTCCCAAGCTGGAGCTTGGGAACCAGCATATTTCTTAACTTAATGGCAGTGACTCAGCGCGTGGGAACGAGTTAAAATCCAACCCGCCATCCGATCAAGGAAACCCCATGGAACGCCCGCAACCCGTAAGCTTCGGTGAAGCTTTCCGCTTCTGGCTCAAACTCGGCTTCATCAGCTTCGGCGGCCCAGCCGGGCAAATCGCCATCATGCATCAGGAATTGGTCGAGCGGCGGCGCTGGATTTCGGAAAGGCGTTTTCTGCATGCGCTGAATTACTGCATGCTATTGCCGGGGCCTGAAGCGCAGCAACTCGCGGTTTATCTGGGCTGGCTGATGCACCGCACTTGGGGCGGCGTGGTCGCAGGACTGTTGTTTATCCTGCCGTCGCTATTCCTGTTGATGCTGCTAAGCTGGATTTACCTGAGTTTCGGCCAGGTTCCGGCGGTGGCCGGTGTGCTATACGGCATCAAACCCGCCGTCACGGCTATCGTGCTGTTCGCGGCGTACCGCATCGGCTCGCGGGCTTTAAAAAACGGTGTATTGTGGATTTTGGCGGCGCTGGCCTTTATCGCCATCTTCGCATTGCATGCGCCGTTCCCGTTGATCGTACTGATCGCGGCCTGCCTCGGAGCCATTGGCGGACGCATCGCTCCTGATAAATTCGCCGTGGGCGGCGGGCATGGTGCGGTTAAACAAAGCTACGGCCCCGCGTTGATCGATGACGACACGCCGACGCCGGATCATGCCCGGTTCCGTTGGACGCACCTGCTTAAAATCGCAGCGGCGGGATTGGTTTTGTGGGGCGGCGTGATCGGATTCTTGTGTGGACAATACGGCTGGAACGGTGCGCTGACGCAAATGGGCTGGTTTTTCACCAAGGCGGCGCTGCTGACTTTCGGCGGCGCTTATGCGGTCTTGCCTTATGTCTATCAGGGCGCAGTGGAGCATTACCATTGGCTGAGCGCCACACAAATGATCGACGGTTTGGCGCTGGGTGAAACCACGCCCGGCCCGCTGATCATGATCGTCACCTTCGTCGGCTTTCTGGGCGGCTGGAGCCAGTTGCCGCTCGGCCCGGATGCGTTATTGATGGCCGGTGTGGTCGCGGCGGTCGTAGTCACTTATTTCACCTTCCTGCCCAGTTTTCTGTTTATCCTGGCTGGCGGCCCGTTGGTGGAATCCACGCACGGCAATTTAAAATTCACCGCGCCGCTGTCGGCAATTACCGCCGCCGTGGTCGGCGTTATTTTAAACCTCGCGGTATTTTTTGCCTGGCATGTGTTCTGGCCGCAAGGTTTCGCCGGACATTTCGACGGTATTGCCGTACTGATCGGTGCGAGCGCCTTGATGGCATTGTTCTGTTACAAGGCAGGCGTTATTCCGGTCATAGTCGCTTGCGGCGCGGCGGGGCTTTTACTGCTGTTTGTTAGACCTTGGTTTGCTCAACAAGGGATTTTCTTATGAATACATTGCGTTTATAGTATCAAAGCAAAACCGCTTGGATTATCTGTTAATATCAACTTGTGGGGCAGATTTGTTTGATAATCAATAGGTAGATTTTATGTCCAGCCGAACTCATGATCGAAGTCACTTTTTCAAATATGCGTCGTTTCAGACGGCAAAGCAAGTCATTGAATCCAAGAGTTTCCGTTGGAGTTCTCCAACCAAGTTCAATGATCCATTCGACCATCAAGCGGGATTCGTACTTGATTTCAATCCTGATGAATTCGCCAAGTTGTTGACTGCCTCTATCGAGAGGGTTGTATTCTGTGATGCGGTTCCGACGATTAACTCTGACTCATTGTTTAGCGCGCAAACCCTACGATTTCGTTCAATACGGGATAGACTCCCTCGCGAAGAATTTCTTCGGGATATGCACAAAGCGAGCATCGAGTCTGCCGCGAAGCTGCCTAGGAGCATTGACCAGTTTAATGTCGCCATACAAGAGCAGCTTTGCCATTCTCGCGTTTTCTGCGTCTCCGAGCGGCATGACAACGTTGTAATGTGGTCACATTATGCAGACGAGCACAAGGGCGTCGTATTCAAGCTTCGCTGCATCGACGAGATCGACAATACTTTACTTGCCGCTCGACAGGTAGATTACACTGATGCTTTCATCGCCTTCCCGAGTACAGACCAATACATAAAACACATGACGGGTGAGCACCCAATCAAAATCGCTTCTTTGTGTTGGAAAATCACACTTACGAAACACATCGACTGGGCATACGAGAAGGAGTGGCGAGTACACATTCCGCTTTTGGACGAGTCAGCAGGCAATGGATACACCATCTATTCAGAGGACCCGAGGATATTCGAAGCCGTCTATCTGGGCTGCCGAATGGAAGACGAAGAACTCGCGGTGATCGTGGAACTTATCAGACGGCACCTGCCGGAAACCAAGATTTTTCGGGGTAAGAAAAGCACTACTGCGTTCGCGCTTTCGTTTACTGAGATCGATGAAATTTAATCTTTCAGTTGTGTAGATGTAAGCACAAAGAGTTGGGTTGCTAACAACATGCAATCCAACATAACTGCATTCCTCGCTTTCGACAGGGCATTGACGGTGGTTTTCGCGATTCAACGGCTGTTTTTGGATCATGCTTTAATAGGGGGATTTAATACATGACAGGTAAGCTCATCATCGACGGTTCCCACGGCGAAGGCGGCGGGCAAATCCTGCGTAGTCCTGTAGGTTGGGCATGTTTTTTATGCCCAACATTGCGATATTTCGATATGGCGGCGGATTTTCCCATCACCGTATGCCGAAATGTTGGGCAACGAAAAGATGTTGCCCAACCCGACTTATTGTGAATGTGCTGTGTTGCCTTAAGCGGTAGCGCACCCAATATTCAAAACGCATTAAGCCAGCGTCACATCAATATGTTTCCCTCGCGCCTTGACCGCTGTCTACAATTGATCCGGCCATGGCGTCATGCCCAAAATCAACACGCTATAGTGTTAGGATGACGGCCATTGTTATGAAATAGCGATTCAATTTGAAACCCTTTAAATACCGCAGCCAACGGCTGGTGTGACGGGGTCATCCAGTAAAGCGCGAGTGTGCAGATCGCCATCAAAACGGAAGAGGCTATGCTGTTACCGCTAAATAGCTTCAAAGCGGTGCCAAAAGATTTCTTCATCTTTGTGTTCGACAAATCAACGCTATATACCTCATCCAGCAGCAAATGGACAATGAAACCCACGGCGATAAAAATACCGTTCGCCCACGCATGCAAAACATCCTGATGCATAAAGCGATAACTAATGCAGGTCGCCAGTAAGGCAAAAAATAGGGCGGCCAGTATCGAATGAAATACGCCGCGATGGACGGTAAGTCCATTAAACAATGCAAGCATTACGTAGCGAATAAACAGGTAAGTGCCCGCTATAATCAACAATAGAGGGTAGGGCGGATAGCTGTTTTTAAAGGTGTCTATTGCCGTCGCCGTGCCCATTAACGCCAATATGAAAAACAACATTTTTGCCGGTCTTGAGTTGGTTGAATCAATATCCGGCAATAGTCCGCCCAATGTACCCAAGAATATAAGCCGCGCCATATCAGTAGTGGTAATCAGATTGACATTAACGGCCGCTATAGCGGCTCCGGTACTGACCACCAAGGCTATGGATAGGTGGGTGTTAAAGTTAGCCATAGGAGGTGATAATTCGTTAAATCAGAATAGTGTAACCCATTACAATTAAGCGGGACTCACTAAAATAAGCCTTGTAGGGCACGCGGTGCAAGAACACCTCAAGCCGGCGGCATATCGATATGGCGGCGGATTTCTCCATCATCCTGCCAGTCACGAAGCTCACTCTCGGGCTTAAAAGCGCGCTTTTCCGCTTTGTAATAGGCCGCTTCGGCGATCGTCGGTTTAGAATTCAAACAAGTCACCTGAGTGAAGTGCTCGTTTAATCCAAAAGTATATGGCGTGAACCTCCCGGATTCCGTAAGTTCCATCCAGGCTATTTGCTAAGACCCTTCTAATACACTAACCTCCAATTAATTTGCAGACGCCAGGAAATCCAACTCAAGTAATGCCGACTTAGTATTCCTCCCATCTTTGAGTCATTTTTTATGCTCCCGGCTGTGTTCCTTGCATAGCCTTTTTTAATTTATAGGACTGACATGCTTTTTTTATCGAAAAAACAGGACTGGCTCGGCAACATCCGCGGCGATGTGTTGTCTGGACTGGTCGTTGCCTTGGCCCTGATTCCCGAAGCCATCGCTTTCTCCATCATTGCCGGGGTCGACCCCAAAGTCGGACTCTATGCTTCGTTCTGCATTGCCGTGGTGACCGCGATTGTCGGCGGCAGGCCGGGCATGATTTCGGCGGCGACCGGGGCGATGGCGTTGTTGATGGTCACGCTGGTCAAGGATCACGGCTTGCAGTATTTACTGGCGGCGACGCTGCTGACCGGGATGCTGCAAATCGTCGCCGGATACCTGAAACTCGGCAGCCTGATGAGTTTCGTGTCGCGCTCGGTGGTCACCGGTTTCGTCAATGCCCTGGCGATATTGATCTTCATGGCGCAGTTGCCGGAACTGATCCATGTGACCTGGCATGTTTACGCGATGACGGCGGGCGGGCTGGCGATTATTTACCTGTTTCCGTATATTCCGGCCATCGGCAAATCTTTGCCTTCGCCGCTGGTCTGCATTGTGGCCCTGACCGGCGTCGTGATTTATTTACATTTGGACATCCGCACCGTCGGCGACATGGGCGAGCTGCCCGACACGCTGCCGATTTTCCTCTGGCCTGAGGTGCCGTTGACCCTGGAAACCTTGCAGATCATTTTGCCTTATTCGGTTCCGCTGGCCGTCGTCGGCATGCTGGAATCGTTGATGACCGCAACCATCATCGATGATTTGACGGATACCTCCAGCGACAAAAACCGCGAATGCAAAGGCCAGGGGCTTGCCAATATCGGCGCCGGATTGCTTGGCGGCATGGCCGGTTGCGCGATGATCGGACAGTCCGTTATCAATATCAAATCCGGCGGGCGCGGACGCTTGTCCACCTTAATCGCAGGGAGCTTTCTGTTGATCATGGTGGTGTTTCTGGATACCTGGATTTCCAGAATACCGATGGCCGCCCTGGTTTCGGTGATGATCATGGTTTCGATCGGCACCTTCAGTTGGAGTTCCATCGTCAACCTGAAACAACACCCGCTGTCCACCAATGTGGTGATGCTGGCAACGGTGATTGTCGTGGTTTGGACGCATAATCTGGCGTTCGGCGTTTTTGTCGGCGTATTGCTGACGTCGTTGTTCTTCGCCAATAAAATCAGCCATTTCATGTATGTCGAGTCGGAGCTGGATGACGCGAACAGCGCCCGGACTTATCGTGTTATCGGTCAAATCTTTTTTAATTCGACGGGTAAATTCATCACGTCCTTCGATTTCAAGGAAGCCGTCGATAAAGTGGTGATCGATTTACACCGCGCCCACTTCTGGGATATAACCTCGGTGACCGCATTGGATAAGGTCGTCATCAAGTTCCGCCGCGAAGGCGTAGACGTGGAGTTGATCGGCATGACCGAAGCCACCGCCACCCTCGTCGACCGATTCGGCATATACGATAAACCGGAAGAAATTGAAAAAGTCATGGGAGGTCATTAATGACGACTAATACGAATAGCGTTCTGGCCTGTATCGACGGGTCGGTCCTCAGTGAAGCGGTCTGCGATTATGCCGCCTGGATAGCGCAACGTGTCGATGCGCCGTTGAAGCTGCTGCATATGATCGATCATCATCCCGAGAAAGCCGTAACCTTGGATTTATCCGGCAACATCGGCTTGGGCAGTCAGGAACATTTGCTCGAAGAACTGACCGCCGTCGAACAGCAGTGCAGCAAGTTGCGGCTACAGCAAGGCAAGTTACTGTTACAGGCCGCCAAAGACCGCGTTATCCAGGCCGGTGTCGCCGACCCCGATACCTGTCAGCGTCACGGCAGCCTGGTTGAATCGCTGATCGAACTTGAGGAAAGCATCCGCGTGCTGGTCATCGGCATCCGTGGCAAAGTGCATGAAAACCGGCCGGACAAAATAGGCGCAAAGCTCGAATCCATCATCCGCTCATTGCATAAACCTATCCTGGTGGTCAATGGGGCGTTCAAAGCGCCGCAATGCATCATGATCGCCTATGACGGCAGCGAGGCAGCCGAAAAAGCGCTGGACATGGTCGCCAACAGCCCGCTTTATAAAGGACTGACCTGCCACCTGGTTTGCGTCGGCAAGGACGACGATAAGGGACGCACACTGGAGTCGGCTGCCGGTAAATTGATTAACGCCGGCGGCATCGACGTGGTTGCCAAAAGACTGCCGGGCAAACCCGAGCAGGTTCTTTGCGAGTATCAAAAAGACCAGGCTATCGACATGATCGTGATGGGCGCATTCAGCCACACCCGCATTCATGATCTACTGTTGGGCAGTTTCACCGCAAAAATGCTGGCGCACGCCCAAAAGCCGCTGCTTTTACTGAGATAAACGGCTGTAAGGGTGCGGGGCCGGTTCTGACGGAGTTCCAAAAAACAGAAGCTTTGGACAGCGCGTAACATCAGATAGTAATCACAATGAGGTCAGTCATGATGAAAAAAAAGACTCCGTCAGAAAACCATCCTTGGCATGCGCTGCCCCCCGATGTAGTTTGTGAGGCTTTGGTCAGCACCGAACAGGGTTTAAGCCCACAGGAGGCCAAGCGGCGACTGACGCAATACGGCTTAAACAAGTTGACACCGGCCGCCGGTCGCGGCCCTTTCAAACGCTTTCTCAGCCAGTTTCACAATGTACTCGTTTATGTCTTGCTTGCCGCCGCCGGTGTAACGGCGGCCATTGGGCACTGGGTAGACAGCGGCGTCATCGTCGGCGTGGTGTTGATCAATGCGCTGATCGGATTCATTCAGGAAGGCAAGGCGGAAAAAGCCCTGGACGCGATACGCAATATGCTCACGCACCAGGCCATGGTGCGGCGCGAGGGCAAGAATGTGCTGATGCCTGCCGAGCAATTGGTTCCGGGCGATATTGTCATGCTGGAAAGCGGCGACAAGGTACCGGCGGATTTGCGCCTGTTGCAGGTCAAAAATTTGCGCGCCGATGAATCCATGCTCACCGGGGAATCTTTACCCGTCGAAAAAAACACGGCGGCTGTCGGCACCCATGCCGCATTGGGAGATCGGTTCTGCCTGGCTTACTCGGGTACCTTGATTACCTACGGCACAGCGCTTGGCATGGTGGTGTCCACCGGCGACCTTACCGAAATCGGCCGCATCAGCGCCATGCTGCGCACAGTGCCGTCGGTAGTCACGCCGCTACTGCGGCAGATTGCACGCTTCAGCCAGTGGTTGAGCTTTGCCATTGTGATGCTGGCCTCGGCTACGTTCGCTTATGGCTGGGCTATTCAGCATTCTTCTTTGACCGAGTTGTTTATGTCTGCGGTAGGGCTTGCCGTGGCCGCGATTCCCGAAGGCTTGCCCGCCGTTATGACCATCACCCTGGCTATCGGCGTACAACGCATGGCCAAGCGCAATGCCATTATCCGGCGCTTGCCTGCCGTCGAAACCCTGGGTTCGGTTACCGTTATCTGTTCCGATAAAACCGGCACCCTGACCTGCAACGAAATGACCGCCCAATCGGTCTTCGTCAATAACAAACTGTTTACTGTGGAAGGTGTCGGTTATAACCCGCACGGCGGTTTTAAACTGGCGGACGAAACAGCGCCTGTAGAAGATCATCCGTATCTGCATGAATTGCTTCGCGCCGCCGCGCTGTGCAATAACGCAAGAGTGGAGCAAAAACACACGAACTGGATAGTACACGGCGATCCGACCGAAGGCGCCTTGATCACCTTGGCGCACAAAGCGGGGATGGATCCCGATTTTCTCAATCAGGAAATGCCGCGTACCGATGTTATTCCGTTCGAATCGGAGCATCGCTATATGGCGACATTGCATCACGACCATAGCAGTCATGCCTTTATATTCATCAAAGGCGCGCCCGAAAGGGTGCTGGGCATGTGCAATCTACAACGTATTGATGGCGAAGATGTGCCGATTGATGCTGTCCAGTGGCATCAAATGATGGATGAAATCGCGGGCGGCGGGCAGCGCCTGCTTGCGATTGCATACAAGACCGTGCCTTCCACCCAGAAGCAAATTAACGTTGCCGATGTGGAAACCGGCCTGACCTTGCTGGGTATCGTCGGCATGATTGACCCGCCGCGCCCCGAAGCCGTCAAAGCCGTGCTCAAGTGCCTGAATGCCGGTATCAATGTCAAAATGATTACCGGCGACCATGCGGCGACGGCTGTAGCGATTGCCGCGCAGCTCAACATCGGTGACGGTTCGGTGTTGAGCGGAGAAGACCTGGATAGGATGACCGATAACGAACTGACGGCGGCCATCCGCGATGTCGATGTTTTTGCCCGCACCAGCCCGGAAAACAAGCTGCGTCTGGTGACTGCGCTGCAAGCGGACGGGCATGTGGTGGCGATGACCGGTGACGGCGTTAATGATGCGCCGGCGCTAAAACGCGCCGATGTGGGCGTGGCGATGGGTCAAAAAGGCACCGAGGTCGCCAAGGAAACCAGCGAGATGGTGTTGGCGGACGACAATTTCGCTTCGATAGCCCATGCCGTTGAAGAAGGCCGCGGCATTTACGACAACCTGCTTAAGTCGATTATTTTTATCTTGCCTACCGGTGGCGGTGAAGCGTTAATGATTGTCGCGGCCATCGTCATGGGCGAAATATTGCCGATCACCCCGGTGCAAATATTATGGGTGAACATGATTACTGCGGTGACGTTATCACTCACGCTGGCCTTTGAGCCGCCGGAACGCAACATTATGAATCGCATGCCCAGGAAGCCTGATAAGCCCTTGCTTTCGATGTTTATGATTTGGCGCATTGTGTTCGTGTCGCTGATTATGGTAACCGGCACCTTTAGCCTGTTTCTGTGGGAACGCTCGCTCGGCGCACCGATTGAACAGGCACGGACGGTTACGGTGAATACGCTGGTGATGTTTGAAATATTTTATGTCTTCAACAGCCGTTACCTGCACCATTCCGTGCTCAATCTGCATGGCCTGTTCGGCAACCGGTTGGTGTGGCTGGCTGTCTTGCTGCTGATAGCATTCCAAATAGTCTTCACCTATTGGCCGCCCATGCAAGCGTTATTCGGAACTGTCGACATAGACGCGCATACCTGGCAAATGATTGTCGCGGTCGCCTTAACTGTGTTTATACTGGTTGAAATAGAAAAATTTTTTATTCGCTTGTTTCTGCCCAAAGCAGTGGCCGGGAATAGCAAGAAATAAACAAGTGGCATTTTAGATGCTCGGATTTTTGAGGGAATGATTTGAAAATCGCTCCCTCAGTTTTGTTGAAACAGGATCAGGAGTCCAACTATGCTTAGTTTTATTAAATCGAGTCTGAAATATTTTATAGTCGGCATTTTAGCGGTCATTCCGGTCGTTATTGTTATGCAAGTTCTGGTGTTTTTGGAGACTATCCTACGGGATTTTTTTATTGATATTTACGGGTATTCCAACAATGTTTTTATAACCGTCCTGGCTTTCACGCTGTCTTTTGTTGCCATTGCCTATACCGGTTATCGGGTCACCGTATCCGAAAAAATGTGGGTGCTGCATCAAGTCGAATTATTGATTAACCGGATTCCAATGATCAGGACGATTTACAGAGTCAGCAAAAAACTGGTCAATCTGCTCGGTAGCCAGGAAAAGAGCGTAGCCAAAGAAATTATTTTTATTGAATACCCCAAAGAAGGTCTATGGGTGCCGGGTTATGTCACCAATAAGGTGGGCGAGATGCTGGTTGTCTATGTACCGACTTCGCCAAATCCAACTTCCGGATTTACCATTATTGTGCATCAATCAAAGGTCGTGAAATCGAGCATGGATATTGAAGCTGTTACCAGTTTTATTGTCAGTGTCGGCGTTGATTTACATCAAAAAGAGGAGCTTGAAAAGCTTGCCGACTTGGAGCATGTCGGAATCAGTAACCAGACAAGCAAGTAGGCGAGCGGTTTAAAGCGGATGGCAATTATTACCTGATGTTACGCAGTTATTCGAATTTCGACCGCTTTAACATTAAGGAGTCGCTAGCGCGACACTTGATTAAATCGGGTTGTCGCACCCGAAGGCGAGTTACTTTCTTTTGCTTCGCCTCGGCAACTGCTCCTGCGTTGCTCTACCTCCTGCATCCATGCAGTCGAAAAGAAAGTAACCAAAGAAAAGGCGACCCGGTTGCCGCTTATTTCCTGCGCTCCTCGCTTTTATCGAGGGTCAGCAGAAGGGGCTCCTGCCCCTCTGCTGACGCGCGGCATCCCTGCCGCGCCCCTAACGGGCTGTTCTCGATAAAAGCTCCGGTGCTCGGCGCGGCA
>Ga0208518_100408_pt1 | contig 11940 bp, 11 predicted proteins | sample LakWasM127_HOW14_2_FD_183937 | JGI IMG/M metagenome (GOLD analysis project Ga0208518, IMG submission 183937) | Freshwater sediment methanotrophic microbial communities from Lake Washington under simulated oxygen tension - Sediment Metagenome... | ecosystem: Environmental > Aquatic > Freshwater >...
ATACGTTCCCTCGGGGGAAGGCCGTTGATCGATTGGAGTATCGACGTTGCCAAGGAAACCCCATACATCTGCGACATTCTGATCTCGACAGACAGCGAAGAAATTGCAGCCGTGGCTCGGCAAGCGGGGGCAATGGTTCCTTGGTTGCGGCCAGCCAGCCTGGCAACGGATACGGCCTCGTCTGTGGATGTGGCTCTGCATGCGCTGGACTGGTACGAGACTGAAAAAGGCGTGGTGGATGGGTTGCTATTGCTGCAGCCGACATCCCCTTTTCGTTCGTGCGAGACCGTAAAGCGGGGCATCGATCTTTTCCGACGTGAAGGGCTTCGCCCGGTGATCGGTGTTTCTCCCGCTAAATCACATCCGATGTGGTGTTTCAAAATTGAAGGTTCGGCAATGACGCCTTTTGTTGCCGGCGGGGGCTTGCGCCTGCGCTCGCAGGAATTGCCGCCAGCGTATGCGGTAAATGGCGCTTTCTACTTGATCTCCCCAAATGATCTGAGGCAAGGCTTGTCTTTCTATAGCGAACCAGTAACGCCGCTGATCATGGATAGCGAGCAAGAAAGCATCGACATCGATACTGAATGGGACTGGAAGGTGGCGGAAGTGGCAATCGCAAGATGACCGCAACGGGCACGGAAACCCTTGCCCGCACTCTTTTTCTTTCCTTCAATGACCATCAACAGTAACCACAGCTTTATAGCGTTCGGACGCGAAATCGAAAACGCGAAGCTTTGGCTCCAATCCAGGGTGTTTGCTGCCTGCGGGTATTCATCCGAGATACTGGTCGAGCGCTTGGTGCAACGCCTCATTGAACTCAGCCTGACACCCTATGCCATCGCGGTGATGGCGCTTTGCAGGACCTCAGCAGACAGCTTTCCTGCCACCGGTTCGCGCATCCAGTGCGGACGTGCATCCATGGAACTGGGGGCTGGCGCCATACGCGTTTCCTTGAGGCAGTTGCTGGCCAACCACCTCGATTTCCTGCTGCACTGGGGATTTTGTCTGGGGGCCATCCTATTTCCGGCCAGGGCGGCGGCAACTCGCCAGCCTGCCGTCCTTGTGTTCGGAGTCGGGATGGAAAGCCTGTTCGCCAACGGGAGTGATGAAAGATTCGTCGCCTATTGCCGGCGCGGCCCGATTGAGCCTCTTGCCAAGGCGCAACGGTTGTTGATTCAATGTTCGATCCGCGAAGCCGTGTCGACCCGTGTCGACTTTGCCTATTGCGCCCGGCCTCTGATCAGCCTGGTACGTTGTTCTCGATTGGGGCCTTTTGCAAGGCTGGCGCTGGCGATAACGCACCTAGTCCTGTTGTTTCGGTACGCAGTCGCCGCCACTCGGCTGTCCGCGCTCTCTTTGCTGGGGAAGGACTTCGCCTATAGCGCGATTTCGTTTGGTCTTGATCGGAAGGGCCTGATCGAGGCAATCGTTTTCACGACTTCCAACTACAACAGCCAGCCGCTCTGGGTCCGGGGATTGCCGAATGCAAAGCTGCACCTGGTCTGGTACGCACAGAACTTCAAGCCGGTTACCTATGTGGCCGACCATGTCGAGTCGCAGATTCCCTGTGCACGATGGGTTCGAGTAGATACGCATTGGGTGTGGACCCAGGCCTTTGGCGACTACCTCAGGGCATTGGGACACCGCGGAGCGATTGAGGTGGTGGGACCGATTGTCTGGTACCTGCCGGAATCAGGGACCCCATCAGGAAACAGCATCGATATCGTCGTATTCGATATCTCACCTTTTAGCGACGAAGTTGCACTGCATGCGGGCGGATACATCACCAACTACAATAATGTCGACAACCTGAACTCGTTCATCGCGGATGTCACCGCTTTGAGGCCGAGGCTGGAAGCGGTCCTGCAGATGCCGGTTGCGTTGCGCCTGAAGACCAAGCGGGGCTACAAGGCAATTTACGACAAGACCTATTTCGACCACTTGGACCAACTGAACGCCTCCGGCGCAATTTCCCTTGTCGACCATTCAAGCAACATCTATTCATTGATATCCAGCAGCCATTTGGCGGTGGTATACCCTTTCAGTTCGCCCGCATACATAGCGGATGCACTGCATGTCCCGGCGATCTTCTACGATCCGACGAAATCCATCGTGGAACAGAACTTTGGCGATGATCCTTCGTTGGTCCGCTTCGCCAACTGCCCGGATGGCCTGCTGAACACTGCGGTCATTGCGATACGGGAGTTCCTGGTGACACGCAAGATGCAAACTGCAGTCGCAGCCGACAATGCAAAATAGGTGGCAGCGGCGTCCCGCCGGCCGCACGGGCCACTCATCAGGCACCGATCCGGAACTGGATGTCGTGGTCTGTCCGGCAGGAAGGGATTGGGCCGAGATGGCTGCGGCAGTGATTGGCTCTTCGGTAGACGCGGCAATTGCCGGAAGGGGCGTCTGTTCCATGATGCTTACCGGAGGGAAAACCGCCGAGGGCCTTTATAATCAGTGGTTCAGGTCTTCGCGACTGCCCAGGCAGGGTATGCGGTACTTCTTCGGGGATGAGCGTTGTGTCCCTCCGTCGCACTTGGATAGCAACTTCGGCTTGGTAATGAGGACATTGTTCGCAAACGAGAGCCCTTCTGCTGCTTGTGTGATTCGTATGGAGGCGGATGATCCGGATCGGGAGGCCGCAGCAAGGAGATACGAGGCATTGCTTCCCGAACGGATCGACATCCTGTTGCTGGGCATGGGAACTGACGGCCATGTCGCATCCCTGTTCCCGCACAGCGATGCCTTGCGTCCGACGGCGCGGACCGTGCTGCCGGTGCAGGGCCCGGATTCTGGGCATCCGCGCCTGAGCATTACCGGCAAGGTTGTCGCCAATGCAGATGCGGTCTTTCTTCTGGCGATGGGGGAAGCGAAGGGAAGGGTGCTGGCGGAGGCGCTGCGATCGCCGCAGGATGTCATGTCGCTACCGGTGCGGACGGCATTGAACGCGACCTGGTTGCTGGATGAGGCAGCTGCAGGGCAGCTAGGATAGAAAACGTCTTCAAAAAGGCATAACGGTTTGAAAAAGCTCATCAAGGCAGGCATTAAGCAATTGATCGATTGGTCGGTTGCCATCATGGGCAAGACGATTCCCGGGCAATACGTTTACGCCCGGATTGTCGGCGAAGCGATGAATCGAACCCGGACGTCAAACCATCAGGGTACGAGCCTGAGTTTTGCTGTACCCAATGCGCTCAATCAATACCGCGTCGATACCTTTTCCACAAAGGAACCGGAGACACTGGAGTGGATTGACGGAATTCCCGAGGGTTCGGTGCTCTGGGATATCGGGGCGAACGTCGGCCTTTACTCCTGTTATGCGGCCAAGCACCGCAAGTGCAGGGTTTTTGCTTTCGAGCCGTCGGTCTTCAACCTCGAACTGCTGGCGCGCAATGTGTTCTTGAACGGCTTGACCGAACGGATAACTCTGGTACCACTGCCGCTGTCTGATGGACTGGCGGTCAGTGCGCTTAACATGACCACCACCGAATGGGGCGGCGCGCTGTCGAGTTTTGGTCAGGAATACGGCCATGACGGAAAGGTCATGCACCAGGTATTCAAGTTCCCGACCATAGGGCTTTCCATGGTCGATGCGGCCGAACTGCTTAGGATTCCCCGCCCCGACTATATAAAGATGGACGTTGACGGAATCGAACACCTGATTCTCAAGGGCGGGCTACCTTTGCTGAAGACCATAAAAGGCATCCTGATAGAAATAAACGACAGCTTCAAGGCGCAGGCCAATGATTCGAGCATGTACTTGCAGCAGTCGGGGCTTTCGCTGCGCGAAAAGCGGCATGCGGAAGAGTTTGACACCGGCATGGCCCAATACACCTTCAATCAGATATGGGTCAGATAGCGATGCCCCTGTCTCCATCGGACGCGAATTGAGGAATCATGCCTAGCGTGAAAGTTGGAATCGCAGGGTTCGGAGTGGTGGGCAGACGCCGCAGGGACTGCATCGAGCGGCACCCGCACATGCAGGTGGTGGCAGTCTGCGACCAGGCCTTTGAAGGGGATGGGATGCTTCCCGACGGCACCCGGTATTTCCGGGACTACCGCCGTTTGCTGGCGGAAGGCCTGGATGCGCTGATTGTCTGCCTGACGAACGACATTGCTGCCGAAGTGACGATCGCCGGTCTGGAATCCGGCTTGCACGTATTCTGCGAAAAGCCGCCCGGGCGCAGCGTCGAGGACATCGTCCGGGTCATCGCGCACGAGCGCCGCCATCCCTCGCTGAAGCTGATGTATGGCTTCAATCACCGCTACCACGAGTCGGTGCAGGAGTCCCTCGCCATCATGCGTTCAGGGGAGCTCGGCAAGGTCATCAACATGCGCGGCGTGTACGGAAAGGCCAAACTCATCACCTTCAACCAGCCGGATTGGCGCACCAAACGTGAAATTGCCGGGGGTGGCGTACTGCTTGACCAAGGGATTCACATGGTTGACCTGATGCGCCTGCTGGGCGGCGATTTCACCGAGGTGCACAGCTTCATTTCAAACAGCCATTGGGGCTACGACGTTGAAGACAATGCTTACGCACTGATGCGAACCGCCGAAGGCGTAGTCGGCATGCTCAATTCTTCTGCCACCCAATGGCGCCACCGCTTCCATCTCGACATCAACCTGGACCGGGGCAGTCTGATTCTTGGCGGAATTCTTTCCGGTACCAAAAGCTACGGAGCCGAGACATTGACCGTGGTGCGCGCCGACCCCGACAATGATCGCGGCGATCCGAAAGAGGTCATCACCCGCTACAACCGGGACCCGTCCTGGGATGAGGAGATGCGCGCATTTGCCGACTCCGTTCTGAACGACAAGCCAGTGCAAAGCGGCACTTCGGACGATGCGCTGCGTACCATGCAGCTTGTCTTCAAGATCTATTACGCTGATTCCGCCTGGCGCAAGGCCTATAACATTCAAGACCCTGACATCCATGAATAACATCGACCGCTTCTTTTCTCCCGATCCCGCTGCATTCGCCGACGCCTACATCAAGTACCTGCAATCGGTTCTGGAAGGCATCGAGGTTAAGGAAATTGCGCGCTTCATCGAAACCCTGCTGGAGGCACGCGAGCGCGGATCCACCGTTTTCTTCGTCGGCAACGGTGGCAGCGCCGCCACGGCAAGCCACTTCGCCAATGACCTGGCGTTCGGTACCAACGATTATGAGAAGCCGTTCCGCGTCATCAGCCTGACCGACAACGTTCCGGTACTTACGGCCTTGGGCAACGATTTCGGCTACGAGGAGATCTTCGTTCGGCAACTGCGGGTACTGGGTCGCCCGGGCGACGTACTGGTCGGCATTTCGGCCTCCGGCAATTCGCCAAACCTGATCCGGGCATTCGACTATGCAAACTCGGCGGGGATCAAAACCGTGGCGATCACCGCTTTTGACGGCGGCAGGATGAAGACAATGGCGACCGAGGGAATCCACGTGCGGACCGGGCCAAAGGAATACGGGCCTGCCGAGGATGCGCACATGGTCCTCGATCATCTTGTCGGTGCCTATTTGATGCGGTATGTGAAAGCCGGGGGGAAGCCCTGACCATGCGTTTTGCCGGCAAGAAGGTTTTCGTCACAGGGGCCTCGCGGGGGATAGGAAACGCAATCGCCGCGATGTTCAGAGCCGAGGGGGCGATGGTGACGGGAACCCGCACCGCGCAGGGTGCCGAGGGCAAGGATGCCTGTGACGAATGGGTGCTGGCCGATTTCTCGGACATCGGGCAGCTTCGAAGCTGCGCTGAATTCGTGCGACAGGCCGAGCCCGATGTGTTGGTGAACAACGCGGGGATCAATAGGATTGCTCCCTTCGCCGAAATCGAACCGGATGACTTCCAACTCCTCCAGCAAGTGAATGTGTTTGCCCCTTTCCTCCTGTGTCGGTCGGCGCTTCCGGCCATGGCTCGGAAGCGCTGGGGCCGGATAGTGAACGTTTCGTCCATCTGGGGAAAGATCAGCAAGGCGCACCGGGCATCCTATTCCGCCAGCAAGTTCGCCCTGGATGGAATGACCATAGCGCTTGCCGCCGAGTACTCCGCCCATGGCGTGCTGGCCAATTGCGTGGCGCCAGGCTTCATCGATACCGACCTGACGCGGCGGGTGCTCGGGGACAGCGGGATCCAGGCATTGATTCCGGCGATACCGGCGCAGCGCCTCGGCCGGATGGACGAAATTGCCCGGGCCGTACTGTGGCTTTCGAGCGAGGAGAACACTTACCTGACGGGCCAGAACATCGCCGTGGATGGAGGCTTCAGTCGTGTCTGACCGACTGGTGATCCAGTCCCACAAAGGGCCGTATGCGGTGTCGTTCGCCGGCGACCTCCTGCGCGATCCGGCCTGCCTGTTGGAAGGGGAGCCGCATTTCCTGGTCGATGCCACCGTGGCCCGTCTCTATGCCCACCCCCTGCAACTCATACTCGCCCATCCCAATCTGATCCTGATCGAGGCGAAGGAGGAAAACAAGTCGCTGCAAAGCATTATTCCGGTGTTCGAGCAACTGGTCGGCAACAAGGTGCGACGGAACCACTTACTGGTGGCCATCGGCGGTGGCATCGTCCAGGACATCACCTGCTTCATCGCCAGCACGCTGTTGCGCGGACTGCCTTGGCGTTTTGCTCCCACGACCCTGTTGTCACAGGCCGATTCCTGCATCGGGTCGAAGAGTTCGATCAATCTCGGCGATGCCAAGAACATCCTCGGTACCTTCAACCCGCCGCAGGAGATATTTGTCGATTCCGAATTTCTCGATACGCTGGATCCCCGCGAAATCCGCTCCGGAGTCGGGGAAATCATCAAGGTTCATGCCATTGACGGAGCCGCTTCCTTTGACCGCCTGGCGGTCGACTTCGATCGTCTGTTTGCGAACCGGGACTTGCTGGGCAAGTACATTCGCTCGGCGCTGCTGATCAAGCAGCGTTTCATCGAGCAGGACGAATTCGATCAGGGGATACGCAACATCTTCAATTACGGGCACAGTTTCGGCCACGCCATCGAGTCGGCTACCGATTACGCGGTACCGCACGGAATCGCAGTGACCATGGGCATGGACATGGCCAATCATGTCGCCGCGGCACGGGGCTTGTTGCCGACCAGTCACTGTGCACGAATGCATTTTACTCTGCGCAAGAATTACGGCGACTATTCCGCCACGCCGATTCCCCTGGCGCCGCTTCTGTCCGCGCTGATGAAGGACAAGAAGAACACCAGCACCCAGTTGGGGCTGATTCTGCCGGTCGGCGAGAACGCCGCCATCCAGCGAGTTCAAGTCCCGCCGGATAGTGCCTTCCATGACCAGTGCAGAAGTTTTCTGGAAGGTCTGGGCGCATGAGTCGCGAAATCAAGGTCGCGGTTTGCTCCCGTTCCTTTTCCGCCAACCCGGTTCTGCGTGCGGAATTGCTGGCGCGTTACCCGAACGTCACCTTCAACGATGCCGGCCTGCAACTGCGAGGAGACAGTCTGGTTGAATTCCTCAAAGGGCATGACAAAGCGATCACTGCCCTGGAAGTGATCGACGAGTACGTTCTGGGCCGGCTTCCCGAACTCAAGGTGCTCAGCAAATACGGCGTGGGGCTGGACATGATCGACATGGCAGCGATGCGTGCGAGCGGCAAGCGGCTTGGATGGACGGGTGGCGTGAACCGGCGATCGGTGTCCGAACTGGTGATTTCCTTCGCCATCGCGATGTTGCGCCACGTTCCGGCGGCCAATCGGGAGGTTCTTGGCGGAACCTGGCGCCAGCATGTCGGCGGACATCTTTCCGGGAGAACGGTCGGCATCATCGGCTGCGGAAATGTGGGCAAGGACCTCGTCCAGTTGCTGAAGCCGTTCGGGACTCCGATTCTGGCCAACGACATTCGCGACTATCGGGAATTCTATGAGGCCCACGCCGTCAAGCCGGTGGCCCTGGAGGAACTCTTGGCACAGGCTGATGTGGTTACCCTGCATGTGCCGCTGGATCAGAGCACGCGCGGCATGCTCGACGAACGCCGGCTTTTCCAGATGAAGCCTACCGCAGTGCTGATCAACCTTGCGCGAGGGGGACTGGTCGACGAGCTTGCGCTGAAGCGCATGCTGCAGGAGAAGCGATTGGCGGCGGCGGCTTTCGACGTCTTTGCCGTCGAACCGCCGCTGGATGAAGAACTCCTGTCGCTTCCGAATTTTCTCGCCACGCCCCACATCGGAGGCAGTGCCCATGAAGCGATACTGGCCATGGGACGCGCGGCGATTGCCGGACTCGACGACAACAGCATTCCGGTCGAGGAACAGCTCGGTCAGGAATAATCCGACAAGAAGGCGTGTATGAGTACAAGACCCCGACGTTCCCTGCTGAACCCAGCGCTGCAGCGTCCCAGCGCACTGGGTTCGACGCCGCGGGATCCCGGCCGTCTGTGGCTGGACAAGAACGAGAATCTAGACGAACAACTGGAGGCCGTGTTGCATGGCGTTCTGCTCGAGTTGCCAGCCCGGGCTCTGAATACCTATCCGGAAGCGGGCGAAGTCTATCGCAAGCTCGCGCGGTGGCTTGGCATCGGCCCGGAGCATTTGCTGCTGACGCCGGGCAGCGACGGCGCCATCCGCCTCGCGTTCGAAGCCTTCGTCGAGGCGGGCGATGCCGTGGTTCACACCGCGCCGACCTTCGCCATGTATCCCGTCTATAGCCAGATGTTCGGTGCGGATGCACGGGCGCTGGAGTACGCGAGAACCGAGGCTGGACCGTTTCTTGATGCAGTGGCAATCATTGCAGCCGTGCGGGAAACCAGGCCGAAGCTGCTCTGTTTGCCCAATCCGGACAGCCCGACCGGCACCACACTGGGACCGGAAGTCCTGCGCGACGTGCTCGCGGCGTGCGAGAGTTCCGGAACGGTATTGCTGCTGGACGAGGCCTATCATCCCTTCCATGAATGGACCGCCGTGCCGTGGGTCACGACTTCCCGGAATCTGGTGGTCGCGAGGACCTTTGCCAAGGCGTGGGGCGCGGCCGGGCTGCGGATCGGCTATGCCGTCGCCCATCCTGAAACGATTGCCCTGCTGCACAAGATGAGGCCGATGTACGAAGTCAGCACGGTCGCCATCGAGTTCATGTCCGGGATGCTGGACCGATCCGCAGATATGATGAAGTCCGTCGCCAGAATCCGCGAGGGCAAGCACTACTTTGTCGAAGAAATGCGGGCGCTCGGTTTCGCCGTATTGCCGACGGCGGGCAACTTCCTGCATGTCGCATTCGGCGCGAACTCGCAGGCAATTCATGTGGCACTGTCGTCGAGAGTGTATTACCGTGCGACATTCGATACCCCCAGCCTGGCAGGCTACAGCAGGTTCTCGGTGGCACCCCGACCGGTCATGGAAGTGGTGGCCGGTTTAATCAGGCAGGCAGTTGTGGAGAGCAGGCGATGAAGGATAGTTTGGTCAAGGTTGCGGTTATCGGCTGCGGTCGCGTTTCGGGTCATCACTGCCGATCGATCGCGGAAACCGAAGGTGTCGAGCTGGTGGCGGTCTGCGATCTGGCGATCGAAAAGGCACATGTATATCGCGACCAGTTCGGCGCCAGGGCCTATGACAACTATCACCGCATGTTGCTGGAGAATCCCCGGATCAATACGGTCGCCATTGTCACGCCCTCGGGCATGCACCATGAACATGCGCTGGACATCATGGCGAGATACCGGAAGAACATCATCGTCGAGAAGCCGACGTTCATGAAACCGTCGCAAGTGGCGGACGCCTATGCCAGGGCGGCAGCCGCCGGCGTGGAGGTATTCGCCGTGTTCCAGAACCGGCACAACCTTGCGGTGAAGCGGGTGCTGCAGGGGCTGGCCCAAGGCGAGCTCGGCAAGCTGCGCTCGGTGGCGGTGCGCGTCCGCTGGTGCCGTCCCCAGCGTTACTACGACCTGGCCCCATGGCGCGGCACCTTTGCCATGGATGGCGGGTGCTTGACCAATCAGGGGATACACCATATCGACTTGTTGCGACGCCTGGGTGGCGAGGTCAGCCGGGTTTGCAGCACGCACCGGACACTTGGCGCGGATATCGAGGTCGAAGATACCGCCACCGCGGCGATCGAGTTCGAAAGCGGCGCGCTCGGCGCGCTCGAGGTAACTACCGCCGCCCGCCCGATAGACTACGAGGCTAGCCTGTCGCTAATTTGCGAGAACGGGCTGGCGCAGATCGGCGGCATTGCGGTGAACGAGTTGCAGATATACACCCCCGATCCGGCGGCCTGCGCGGCAAACTCGGAGGATTTTTCGGGGAATGTATACGGCCACGGCCATGTGAAGATCTACGAGGAAATCCTGGCGCACTTCAAGGGGGAGCAGAAATTCCCGGTTGGCTATGAAGATACCCTGCGAACGATCCAGCTCCTGAACTCGTTCTATCGGGCGGATGAGACCAGGGGATGGGTGGACGTCGCCACGGCCGGCGACAGCATTCGTCTGGGCCGGGAGGACGAGCGCCTGGCCGACATCTACCGTACCGCCGTGCCGTCGGGCATCTGAGCGCCGGGCCCGAAACAAGGAAGCGAGCGCGCAACACTAAGAGCAAGGACGAAATGGCAACGGAACAGATACTGAGGGCAGACCGGATCAAGCCGGATTTCGAAGGGCTCAAGAGTGCTTGGGAAGCCATGCTCAGGAAGTACTACCTGGACCCCAACGAATTGAATCCGGCGTACACGCTGGAGGTGCCCTGCCCGTACTGCAACTCGACCGCCATCGAGCAGTCGTTCAAGCTGAACGGTTTCTGGCACCGGACCTGTGCGGAATGCAGGACTCTTTACGTCAGTCCCCGCTTGTCGGACGCCTGTATCGAGGAGCTGTACAGCGACGAGTACTACAGCGAAATGTACGGCCGCTCCATGCTTCCCGTGTTCGAGCAGCGCAAGCAGTTGATCGGTCGCCGCAAGTTTGCCCAGACGGTCGCCCACTGGGGCGGGAAGGGAAGGGGCCGCGTGCTGGACATCGGCGCCGGCATCGGCGAGGTTCCGGACGTCTTCCGCGAGGAAGGTTGGCGTTCCCATGTGATCGAGATGAATCCGGTTGCAGCCGAGTGGCTGCGCGGACGCGGCCACGAAGAAGTATTCCACGGCTCCCTGGACGGCTATGCGACGGACCACAGCTTCGACATCATCATGGCGTGGGGCGTGGTGGAACACGTGGTGGATCCCGGCTCGTTTTTGAGACGGGTCCATGAGCTCCTTGTCCCTGGCGGGCTTTTTGTATCGGAGGTGCCGCATGGGCAGTGTCTGCTGGTGGACGTCGCCCGCAAGACGGGAATGGACCCTAAGCGGATCCTCATGGGGGAGCAGCACATCGTGCTCTACTCAACCAGTGCCTACGCAATGCTGCACGAGAGGAACGGTTTCGAAAAAGTACACCTGCAGACGAACGGCCTCGACTGCGACACGATTCTGAAGGAGAACGGGTCGGACCTACCGGATGCAATCCTCGCGGCGACGCAGGAGTGCGTTGACGAGAAATTGTACGGAGACCTTCTGCGCGGGTTCTGGCGGCGGCCGTAATGTCGAAGCCTTTCCACCTTCAAATGACTATGCCGCCGTGTCGCCAGCGCCGACTTTTACGGGCTATCGATCCCTCTACCAACCTTCATATTTCACAAAGGCGAAGATGAAAACCATAGGCATTGTCCCCGCCCGCATGGCGGCGTCGCGTTTTCCCGGCAAGCCCCTGTACCCGATTCACGGCCGTCCGATGCTGGAACACGTGATGCTGCGGGCAAGGATGTACCAGGGTTGGGACCAGTTGGTACTGGCCACCTGCGATCGCGAGATCGAGCAGTTCGCGAACGACAAGGGCTTCCCCGTGATCATGACCGGAGCGCACCACACCCGGGCGCTGGACCGGGTTGCGGAGGCGGCCGAGCGACTGAACGGGGGAGTTGCCGATGACGATATCGTCGTCTGCGTGCAGGGCGATG
>Ga0208518_100428_pt1 | contig 11563 bp, 11 predicted proteins | sample LakWasM127_HOW14_2_FD_183937 | JGI IMG/M metagenome (GOLD analysis project Ga0208518, IMG submission 183937) | Freshwater sediment methanotrophic microbial communities from Lake Washington under simulated oxygen tension - Sediment Metagenome... | ecosystem: Environmental > Aquatic > Freshwater >...
GCCGGCGGCATGCCGCCCGACCAGTGGATACGCTGGCTGGCGGTGGTGGGGATCGTACTCACCTCGGTCAACATGTTCGGCGGCTTCTCCGTGACCCAGCGCATGCTGGCCATGTTCCGCAAATAAACCAGGAGACACGACATGTCTGGAAATCTGGCAACCGTCTCCTACATCGGAGCAACCATTCTTTTCATCCTCAGCCTCGGCGGACTTTCCAATCCCGAGACCTCGCGCCGCGGCAATCTCTTCGGCATGATCGGCATGGCCATCGCCGTGCTGGCCACCGTGTTCGGGCCGCGCGTGACGACGGCCGGCATTCCGTGGATCATCGGCGCCATGGTGGTCGGCGGCGCTGTCGGTCTCTATGCGGCCAAGGTCGTCAAGATGACGCAGATGCCCGAACTGGTGGCGCTGATGCACAGCCTGGTCGGCCTGGCGGCTTGTCTCGTCGGCTACGCCAGCTACATCGATACCTCGACCCCGCTCGCCGGCGCCGAAAAGTCGATCCACGAGATGGAAATCTACATCGGCATCCTGATCGGTGCGGTGACCTTCTCCGGATCGCTGATCGCCTTCGGCAAGCTGTCGGGCAAGATCGGCGGCTCGCCGATGTTGCTGCCGGCACGTCACTGGATGAATCTGGCCGGCCTGCTGGTGGTGATCTGGTTCGGCCGAGAGTTCATCAACGCCCACACCATCGCCGACGGCATGACGCCGCTGATCGTGATGACGGTGATCGCGCTGCTGTTCGGCATCCACATGGTGATGGCGATCGGCGGCGCCGACATGCCGGTGGTGGTCTCGATGCTCAACAGCTACTCGGGGTGGGCGGCGGCGGCGACCGGCTTCATGCTCTCCAACGACCTGTTGATCGTGGTCGGCGCGCTGGTGGGTTCCTCCGGCGCGATCCTGTCCTACATCATGTGCCGCGCCATGAACCGCAACTTCATCAGCGTCATCGCCGGCGGTTTCGGTACCGGCGGCGGCACGCCTGCACCCAAGGGCGATGCGGCGCAGCCGGCCGGCGAAGTGGTGCCGATCAGCGCCCTCGAAACGGCGGAACTGCTGAAGGAAGCCAAGAGCGTGATCATCGTCCCCGGCTACGGCATGGCGGTGGCCCAGGCGCAGCACACGGTGTATGAAATCACCAAGTACCTGCGCGAGAAGGGCGTCAATATCCGCTTCGGCATCCACCCGGTGGCGGGGCGCATGCCCGGCCACATGAACGTGCTGCTGGCCGAAGCCAGGGTGCCCTACGACATCGTGATGGAAATGGACGAGCTCAACGACGACTTCCCGACCACGGACGTCGCAATGGTCATCGGCGCCAATGACATCGTCAACCCGGCAGCGCAGGACGACCCGACCAGTCCGATCGCCGGCATGCCGGTGCTCGAAGTCTGGAAGGCCAAGACCTCGATCGTGATGAAGCGTTCGATGGCGTCGGGCTATGCCGGCGTGGATAATCCGCTCTTCTACAAGGAAAACAATCGCATGCTGTTCGGCGATGCGAAGAAGATGCTGGACGAAGTGCTGGTGGCGCTGAAGAGTTGATTTGCCGACCGGCATCGGTGGAACGCCGCGGCATGCCGCGGCGTTTTTGTTGCAGGGTCCGGGTGTCGTGCAAGAGTCGGCGCCGGCGATACGGTGGCCGGGCAATCAGCGCCGGGTCGGCGTAGCATTCCGCCCATGAAACTCGAACCGGAAGCATTGCGGCAGATCGTTGACCGCACCGTCGACCACTACCACAAGCGGGCCGATGCCTTCTGGGAAGGCACGCGCCACCATGACGTCGAGCAGAATATCGAAGCCTTGCTGCGGCATATCCAGGCAGAGCCGCCATTCACCATCCTCGACTTTGGTTGTGGTCCGGGACGCGACCTGGCGGCGTTTGTCCGGCGCGGGCATCGCGCTACAGGGCTCGAAGGAGCGCCGGCCCTCGCGGACCTGGCGCGGGCCAACAGCGCGTGCGAAGTCTGGCAGCAGGACTTCCTCCGGCTGGACTTGCCCGACGCCTGTTTTGACGGCGTGTTCGCCAATGCTTCGCTGTTCCATGTGCCAAGGCAGGAACTGCCGCGCGTGTTGCGGCAGCTGCACGCGACGCTGAAACCCCAGGGCGTGCTGTTCAGTTCGAATCCCCGTGGCGACAATCAGGAGAGCATCATCGGCGAACGCTATGGCGCCTATTACGACCTCGCCGCGTGGTGCGACTACCTGACGGCGGGCGGCTTCGTCGAGATCGAACACTACTACCGCCCACCCGGCCTGCCGCGGGACCAGCAGCCGTGGCTGGCCAGCGTCTGGCGCAGGCAGGAACGGTAATGACGATGACGTCGCGCCTGCTGCTGGTCGGCGCCACGGGTGCCGTCGGCCGGGTGGTGCTCAAGCAGGCGCTCGCCGATCCGCGCGTAGCGGAAGTCGTGGCCCTGACGCGGCGCCCCTTGGACGCGGCCCCCAAGCTCACCAACGTCGTGGCCGACTTCGACGATATCCCGGCGGATGCACCCTGGTGGAAGGTCGACGCCGTGATCTGCGCTCTGGGCACGACACGGCGCGCGGCCGGGTCCGACGAGAAATTCGCTGCCGTGGATAGGGATCTACCCCTGCGCATTGCGCGGCTCGCTCGGGCCGCCGGCGCCGCGCGCTTTGCTCTGGTCTCCTCGCTTGGCGCCGCTGCCGCATCGGGAAATTTCTATCTGCGCACCAAGGGCGAAGCCGAGGATGCGATTCGCCGGCTCGGTTATCCCGGCTACACGGTCGTGCGCCCATCGCTGATCGATGCCGATCGCGTCGAGAGCCGGCCTGGCGAACGTCTGGCCCTGATAGTTGCGCGTGCGCTGAATCCCTTGATTCCCCCTCGCTGGAAGGCCGTGAAGGCAGGAGCCATCGCCAAGGCCCTGCTCGATGCGGCGCTGGCTCCCGAACCCGTCAGCCGGGTGATCGAGTCCGCGGAGCTGCACGCCGCGACGGCAGGGGGATGATGATACGGAGCAGCGCAATTCGGGCGACGCTGTGGTGGGGCATGATGCTGGGCACGATGCTGGCCGGCGCTGCATGGATCCGGGCCGGTGAATCCGGCCTGCTCTCCTTCGATCGTGAGGCGTTGCGCGTGGCGAATGCATGGCGCAGCCCTTGGCTCGACGAGGTATTTCTCCGCCTGACCTGGCTGGGATCCCTGTGGATATTGCTGCCTGTGGTGCTGGTCGCCGGCGTCCTGCTGTGGCGCAAGGGGAAGTGGGTCGAGGCTCTTTTCATCCTCGTGGCCCTGGTTGGAGGCTCGCTGCTCGCCCGGCAGGTGAAGGATCTGGTGCTGCGTCCGCGGCCCGATCTGTTTCCGGCCCTGACGGCGGCCGGATCGGAATTTTCGTTTCCCAGCGCTCATGCGGTACAAGTCACCGCAGTCGCTGCGGCCGTATGGCTGGTCGCGGCTCGCCTGGCGCCACAGCGCCGGAAGCGGCTGATTCCGGTGTTGCTCCTGATCGTCGCTGCAGTGGATCTATCGCGCCTCTACCTGCAGGTGCATTACCTCAGCGACCTTCTGGCGGGCACGCTTGCCGCGGTATGTTGGGTGGCCGGACTGAGCATCCTGATGTTGCCGAAGGATGCCGCCAGGGAAAGCTGAGCGAAGGATTCGCGGGGAGAAATGAAAAAGGCGGGCCGCAGCCCGCCTTTCTATTCAAGAAGCCGGAATTACTTCTTGGCTTCCTTCTTCTCAGCCTTCTTCTCTTCCTTCTTTTCGGCCTTCTTTTCTTCCTTCTTCTCTTCCTTCTTTTCAACCTTCTTCTCTTCCTTCTTTTCAACCTTCTTCTCTTCCTTCTTCGGTGCATCAGCAGCGAAGGAACCGGCGGAAACGGCAGCGAAGGCGGCGGCGATCAGAATGGACAGTAGCTTGCTCATGTACGACTCCTTGGATATTTTGGTTGACGTGCCGCCCCGAATGGCATGCACGAATTTCCATTAACGCTTAACCCTTTCGCCAAGTTGACCAGTCCTCCAGGAATTTGCGCCTTCCAGCCGGTTCGGACGAATCGTCCAGTCAAGCATAAGAGTCCAAGTCTCGCAGTTCATCGAATCGGAGTGGTTGCTCACTTATAAGGCTCTGGCGCCCGGAGTTGCTCGCGGTTCGGCTTGCCGGTGCACCATCGGCGCGGCCGCGCCAGCGCCGGTCAGGGCCTGAACAGGCGCTCGGCGTTGCGAAAGGCTATCTTCTCGGCAACGTCACGGGGCAGTTGCGCCAGCCAGGAGCGGTAATCGCTCATGGTGTTGCCGTAGCTGTCCCAGCGTTCATTGATCCAGGTGTCGGAGCCGAGCAGAAAGCGGTCCGGATAGCGCTCGAACAGGGCTTTCCATTCTGCTGTCAGTTTGCCGCCGGAGGTGATGCCGTAGCGATAGGAAAGCTCGCACCAGAGTGCCGGATAGCGTTCGAGATAGGCCGCAACCTTATCCGGCGCCGTGGAAAAGCCGGTGTGGGCCCAGACGATTCTTGCCTTCGGGTTGTGGGCGAACAGGATTTCCAGCGCTTCGTCATCGGCGTGGGCATGCAGGTAGAGATTCCTTTCGACCGCGAAATCCACCGTGCGCTTGACCCATTTCGTCGCCGCCCCCTTGCCCGAGAGATGGAACTCGCCGATGCCGACGTAGTAGCCGCGCTTGTATTCGGTTTCGATCAGATCCTGGATGGAGGGATCGTTCATCCAGGTCTGAATGTCGGCGCGGACGCGGTAGGGCCGGATGAAGGGCACCACCCAGAGGCCCTTCGGCTTTGCTTCATAGAGCGCGCGGGTGCCGTTGTTGGGCCTGCTCGTCGCGAGGATGCCGGTGACATTCTGCTGCCGGAACAGGTTCAGCACCTTTTCCAGCGGGTAATAGGGCACGGGCTCCCAGTTGTAGTGCAGATGGGCATCGAAGATCGGCAGCGGAGCGGGATCCGCGGCGCGTGCGAGAGGGGCCGCCGCAATCAGCAGCAGTGCGGCAAAATGTCCGGCACGTCGGCTTAGCGAACCGCGCATGGCACTACTCGAGCTTCTCGCATGGCCGCGCATGGATCATGTCGCTGAGGGTCGAGCCGTTCGTCGCATACCGCCTGCTTTCGATCGCGCAGCTACCGCCCTGAACGGTAATCCCGGTCACCATGAAGCTGTCCGCAACGGAACTGCCGGAGAGTTCGTATTGAATCGCGATGACCTCCCCCTTCCTTACCGTGGCCGGCAGACGGATTGAAATGCTTCCACGCGCCGGCTCGATCATTTGCTCGGAGGCTCTCATGAGTGCGCCGGTCCCGGTGGTCTGGACCACCTTTGCCGACTCCTGCGCGCTCGCGGATACGGTCAGCGCGACCAGGAGCATGAACATGCCAAGCGATGTCTTCATGGGAAATGCCCGCCAATTTCTGATGAAGCGCTCCGTCGGTAGGAGCAGCGACACAATTCTTGCACATGCGAACGCCAAATTTCAATGAGGGCAAAGCCGGCGCGACAGGAATGCAATTCGAACGCGGTCCACACTCGAGGTACAAATCCGGCCCATGCATGGCCTTGCGCCTGCTGCGCGGGCGTGATCAGGCATTTCCCTCGCGCCGATCGTGCTCGGCCCACAAGGCGCGGGCAAAAGCCTTCCACGCCGCGCCGCCATGGGTCAGGAGGTCCGCGTTCGCGCTTTCCTTCATTACCGTCAACATTAACTGCGCGAGGCCGAAGAGTTCGATCCGGGCGCGATCTTCCGGGTCGTCCGGTTCGCAGTTGTCCTGACCAAGTTTGCAGTCGAGGGCCTGGCATGCCAGCTGACGCACCTGTACGTCATCGTTCCAGTCGATCCCCAGGATGACCCCCTTGGTCTCGATTTCATGCTCGATCTGTCGAGCTTCGCGGGAATAGTTTTCGATGCCGCTCATGAGGCCGCCTTCCGCGTACGGGGGGCAGACTTCGGCTTCGGCTTCGGCGCTGCTTTGGATGCCAGCCGCGGCGCGAGAAAGCGCGCGAGATAGCGGCCGGTATAGCTGCCCTTGACCAGCGCCACATCCTCCGGCGTCCCCGCGGCGATGATGCGGCCGCCGCCATCGCCGCCTTCCGGGCCGAGATCGACCACCCAGTCGGCGGTCTTGATCACGTCGAGGTTGTGCTCGATGACCACCACGGTGTTGCCGTGGTCGCGCAGGCGATGCACTACCGAGAGCAGCATTTCGATGTCCTGGAAATGCAGGCCGGTAGTGGGCTCGTCGAGAATGTAGAGCGTGCGCCCGGTGTCGCGCTTGGACAGTTCCAGCGCCAGCTTGACGCGCTGGGCCTCACCGCCGGACAGCGTGGTGGCCGATTGCCCGAGCTGGATGTAGGAGAGGCCGACATCCACCAGCGTCTGCAGCTTGCGGGCGACGACCGGCACCGGATCGAAGAACTCGCGCGCCTGCTCGACGGTCATCTGCAGGACTTCGTGAATCGTCTTGCCCTTGTAGCGGACTTCGAGGGTTTCGCGGTTGTAGCGCTTGCCGTGGCAGACATCGCAGGGTACGAAGATGTCGGGCAGGAAATGCATTTCGACCTTGATCATGCCGTCGCCCTGGCAAGCCTCGCAGCGCCCGCCCTTGACGTTGAAGCTGAAGCGCCCGGGGCTGTAGCCGCGCTCGCGCGAAGCGGGCACGCCGGCGAAAAGTTCGCGGATCGGCGTCAGCAGTCCGGTGTAGGTCGCCGGGTTGGAGCGCGGCGTACGGCCGATCGGCGACTGGTCGACGTTGATCACCTTGTCGAAGAACTCGAGGCCTTCGATCTCGCGATGCGGCGCCGGCTCCAGCGCCGAGCCGTAGAGATGGCGCGCGGCGGCGGCATACAGAGTGTCGTTGATCAGGGTCGACTTGCCCGAACCGGAAACGCCGGTGATGCAGGTGAACAGGCCCACCGGAATCTGCAGATCGACCCGCTTCAGGTTGTTGCCACTGGCGTCGCAAATCTTCAGTTCGCGTGTCGCGTCCGGTGGCGTGCGCCTGGCCGGGATCGCTATCTCGCGCCGGCCCGAGAGAAATGCCCCGGTCAGCGACGCGCTGTTGGCGGCCACCTGCGCCGGCGTGCCTTCGGCCACTACATGGCCGCCATGCTCGCCGGCGCCGGGCCCCATATCGACGACATAGTCCGCCGATTCGATGGCTTCGAGATCGTGCTCGACCACGATCACCGTGTTGCCCAGATCGCGCAGGTGCGTCAGGGTTTCGAGCAGGCGCGCATTGTCGCGCTGGTGCAGGCCGATCGAAGGTTCGTCGAGCACGTACATGACGCCGGTGAGGCCCGAGCCGATCTGCGATGCGAGCCGAATGCGCTGGGCCTCTCCGCCCGAAAGCGTTTCGGCCGAGCGGTCGAGCGACAGGTAGTCGAGGCCGACATTGATCAGGAAGGACAGTCGCGCGGTGATTTCCTTGAGGATCTTCTCGCCCACCTGCGCCTTCTGCCCGGTCAGTTGCAGCAGGTTGAAGAAGTCGCGGCAATTGATCAGCGACAGGCGGCTGATGTCGGAAATGGTCTTGCCGCCGACGAAGACATGGCGAGCCTCGCGGCGCAGGCGCATGCCGCCGCATTCGGGGCAGGGCTTGTTGTTGAGGTACTTCGACAATTCCTCCCGCACCATCATCGAGTCGGTCTCACGGTAGCGGCGTTCGAGGCTGGGGATGATGCCCTCGAAGGCATGCGTGCGCTCGAAGCGTGATCCCTTTTCGTTCAGATACTTGAACTTGATCTGTTCCTTGCCCGAGCCGTAGAGCACGATGTTGGTTGTCTCTATCGGCAGCTTCTCGAAGGGAATATTGGTATCGATGCCGTAATGCGCGGCGAGGGATTCCAGCATCTGGAAATAGAACTGGTTGCGTCGGTCCCAGCCCTTGATCGCTCCCGCGGCGAGGCTCAGGTGAGGATAGGCCACCACCCGCGCCGGGTCGAAGAACTGGATCTGGCCGAGGCCGTCGCACTTCTGGCAGGCACCCATCGGGTTGTTGAAGGAGAATAGCCGCGGCTCGAGCTCCTGCAGCGCGTAGCTGCACACCGGACAGGCAAATTTCGACGAGAAGAGATATTCCTTGCCGCTGTCCATTTCGACCGCCAAGGCGCGGCCCTCCGCATGCATCAGCGCAGTCTCGAAGCTCTCCGCCAGGCGCTGGCGCACGTCGGGCCGCACCTTGAGACGATCGACCACGATGTCGATGGTGTGCTTGTGGGTTTTGGCCAACTTGGGCAGGCTGTCGATGTCGTGCACCTTCCCGTCCACGCGCAGGCGCACGAAGCCCTGCGCGCGCAGCTCGGCGAAAAGGTCGAGCTGCTCGCCCTTGCGGTTGGCCACGACGGGCGCGAGGATCATCAGCTTGGTGTCCTCGGGCAGGGCCAGCACATGGTCGACCATCTGCGAGACGCTGTTGGCCTCCAGCGGCAGATCGTGGTCCGGACAGTGCGGCGTGCCGGCGCGGGCATAGAGCAGGCGCAGGTAATCGTGGATTTCGGTGACGGTGCCGACGGTCGAGCGCGGATTGTGGCTGGTGGCCTTCTGCTCGATCGAGATCGCCGGCGAGAGGCCCTCGATCAGGTCCACGTCGGGCTTTTCCATCAACTGCAGGAATTGCCGTGCGTAGGCCGAAAGCGATTCGACATAGCGGCGCTGGCCCTCTGCATACAGGGTGTCGAAGGCCAGCGAGGACTTGCCCGAGCCGGACAGGCCGGTGATGACCGTCAAGCGGTTCCTCGGCAGGTCGAGGCTGATGTTCTTGAGGTTGTGCATTCGCGCGCCGCGAATTTTGATGTATTCCATGATGCAGGAGAGAGGTTGGGGCAACCGAAGACTATACCCCGCTGCGGATTCGATAGCCACCGCCCCCCAAGCCCCTGCCGTGGCAGGGGTCGCCGTGCCGCCAGCGCCGACTGCCGGCTGCCGCGCCCGACGGGACGGCCGGCGCCTTGCGGGCGTGCCGGCCTATCCTCCGGGTTTCCCGGGTTTGTGCATTAAAATGCGGCGATGCTTCGCGACTCAGGCCCCTCCGACAATGCATTCCCAGATGCCAAGGCACTCGCGCCCCTGTGCGATCCGATGGGGGCGTGCTGCGCTGTGGCAGAAGCGACTGAGCGGGATCGATCCGCGAAACCCGCCTGTCCGGACGGCTTCGGCCGCTGAGTTGGATGCGACGGCGCCTCGCCCGACACCGGGCTTCCGGTGATTTGATGTGCCGGAAAGGCGGTTGAACCCCATGCTATCCCCGACTCCGGACGCCATGAGCCGCGATGAAAAGCGCGCCGGCGCCGCATTGGCTTCGATCTTCGGCCTGCGCATGCTCGGGCTGTTCCTGATCCTGCCGGTATTCGCGGTCCATGCGCAGAGCATTCCCGGCGGCAGCGATCTGACCTTGGTCGGCATCGCCCTGGGGGCATATGGCCTGACCCAGGCCATGTTCCAGATCCCGTTCGGCATGGCGTCCGATGCCTTCGGCCGCAAGCGCGTGATCATCATCGGTCTGCTGCTGTTTGCGGTCGGCTCGGCGGTCGCGGCCACGGCGCCCGATATCTGGTGGACGATCTTCGGCCGTGTGGTGCAGGGCGCCGGGGCGATTTCGGCTGCCGTCACCGCGCTGGCCGCCGATCTGACGCGCGAGCAGCATCGTACCAAGGTCATGGCGCTGATCGGCTCCTCGATCGGGCTGGTCTTCGCCCTGTCGCTGGTCGCCGCGCCGGCGCTCTATGCGGCGATCGGCATGAGCGGGATTTTCTGGCTGACGGCGATTCTCGCGGTTGCGGCCATCGGTCTGGTGACGCATGTCGTGCCGCCGGCGCCGCCGCCGCCGGCGGGACCCAAGCCGCCGTTTCGCGACGTGCTGCTCGACGTCCAGCTGCTGCGCCTCAATTTCGGCATCTTCACCCTGCACATGGTGCAGATGGCGATGTTCGTCGTCGTCCCCGGATTGCTGATCCGCTTTGGCGACCTGCCGCTGGCCTCGCACTGGAAAGTCTATCTGCCGGCGGTGCTGGCCTCCTTTGTCCTGATGGTGCCGGCGATCATCTTCGCCGAGAAGCGCAACAAGGTGCAGCCGGTGTTCGTCTTCGCCATCGGCCTGCTGCTCGTCACTATGCTGGCGATGTGGCTGGGCAGCGCGAATTTCGTCGTGATCGCGGGCGGCCTGCTGAGTTTCTTCGTCGCCTTCAACATTCTCGAGGCCATGCTGCCCTCGCTGATTTCGCGCATCGCGCCACCGCGCGCCAAGGGTGCGGCGCTGGGCGTCTACAACACTACCCAGGCGCTCGGCCTGTTCGTCGGCGGGGCCCTCGGCGGCTGGCTGGTGAAGAACTTCGATGCAGGCGCGGTGTTCATCTTCGATGCGGCGATGGTCGCATTGTGGCTGCTTGCGGCGGCGACCATGACGGCTTTGCCGCTGCGCCGGGCGGCCGCGACAGCATCGTCTGCGCATGGCATACTTGAAACAAAATCCTGAGGAGGAATTCACATGGCGTCAGTCAACAAGGTCATCATCGTCGGCAATCTGGGCCGCGATCCGGAAGTGCGCTACACGCCCAACGGCGATTCGATTACCAATGTCACTATCGCCACCACCGACACTTGGAAGGACAAGGCGACCGGCGAGAAGAAGGAAGCCACGGAATGGCATCGGGTGGTCTTCTTCGGCAAGCTGGCCGAGATCGCCGGGCAGTACCTGAAGAAGGGGCGGCAGGTCTATGTCGAAGGCGCTCTGCGTACCCGCAAATGGACCGACAAGGAAGGCCAGGAACGCTACACGACCGAGATTGTCGCCAACGAAATGAAAATGCTCGGTTCCCGCGAGGGCATGAGCGATGCACCGCCGCGCGAAGGCGGCGGTGGCAGCGCTGCCGGCAATCGCCCGGCAGCGGCACCGGCGGCGCAGCCGGCGGGCGGCAACTTCAACGACTTCGAGGACGACATTCCTTTCTGACGGTTTTGCCGGCCCGGCCGATGTTAGCCGCATGCACCATGTCCGCCGGACATGCCTGAAAAACTGAAACTTCTTTCCTGGCGCGACATCGTATTTGTCGCGCTGCCTTCCTTGCTAGTGGCGCTTGGCGCGTTCTGGCTGGCGGCGCAGTTCATCAAACCGGCTCCGCCCGACCAATTGATCGTCAGCACCGGTGGCGAAGGCGGCGCCTACCAGCGCTTCGCCGCGCGCTACAAGGAGGTACTGGCGCGCTATGGCATCACGCTGGTGGAGAAGCCCTCGGCCGGTTCGATGGAGAACCTGCAGCGGCTGCGCAACCCGGATTTCGCGGTCGATGCCGCCTTCGTTCAGGGCGGCACGGCGCGCCTGGAGGAAAAGGACGAACTGGTTTCCCTGGGCGACTTCTATTACGAACCGTTGTGGATTTTCTGCCGCGAGGTGGCCGTGCGTTGCGGCGACAAGATTCTCGATCTCAAGGGCAAGCGCTTGGCGGTCGGGGGCGCAGGCAGCGGCACACAGCACCTGGCCATGGAACTGCTGGCGGCCAACGGCATCGACGCGAAGAACACGAAACTGATCGAAGCGGGGGGGCTGGGTGTCGTCGAGCGGCTGCAGAAGAACGAAATCGATGCCGTGTTCGTC
>Ga0208518_100440_pt1 | contig 11389 bp, 10 predicted proteins | sample LakWasM127_HOW14_2_FD_183937 | JGI IMG/M metagenome (GOLD analysis project Ga0208518, IMG submission 183937) | Freshwater sediment methanotrophic microbial communities from Lake Washington under simulated oxygen tension - Sediment Metagenome... | ecosystem: Environmental > Aquatic > Freshwater >...
CTGATCTCGCAGGACATGACGCTCGATCCGGGCGACGTCATTCTTTGCGGCACCTCGCTCGGCGTACTGCCGATGAAGCCGGGGACAAACGTGGAGGTCGTGATCGAGGGCATCGGCACCCTGGCGAACGAGTACCGCAGCGCCGCGTAGGGCGCCTGGTTTCAATTGCGCGGGCTTGTCGCGAGCCGGGCGTTCTGGTCCGCCAGGGTTTTTGCCAGCAGCGAAGCGCAGGCGTAAACAGCGTCGATGCAAGGGGTCGGCGTCTCCGTCAAGCGACCGAGTTCGCGCACGGAGCCGACCAGTGCCTCGAGTTCGAGCGGCCGGCCGGTTTCGACGTCCTGCAGCATCGAGGTCTTGTGCTTGCCCACCGCCTCGGCGCCGGCGATGCGTTTCTCCAGCGAGACCTTGAACCTGACGCCGAGCTTCTCGGCGATGGTCTGCGCCTCGCGCATCATGCTCGCCGCCAGCTCGCGGGTCAGCGGAAACTGACAGATATCGACCAGCGTGGCATGCGTCAGCGCGCTGATGGGGTTGAAGCTGAGGTTGCCCCAGAGCTTGAGCCAGATCTCGGAGCGGATGTCGCTTGACACCGGCGCCTTGAAACCTGCACCGATCAGCGTCTGCGCCAGCGCTTCGATGCGCGGGCTCTTGCTGCCATCGAGCTCGCCCAGGGTGAAGCGATTGCCCTCGATGACCTTGATCACGCCGGGCGCGACCAGCTCGGACGCCGGATAGACGACACTGCCGATGACGCGCCCGATCTCGATGTTCGCCGCGACCGTGCCGTCGGGATCGACCGTGCTGACCGGGCGGCCCTCCCACGGGCCTGCCAGCTTGTGGAAGTACCACCAGGGAATGCCGTTCTGCATGGTGACGACGAGGGTATCGGGGCCGAACAGTCCGCGCATGTCGGGCAGCACGTCCCTGACCTGGTGCGCCTTGAGGGTCAGCAGCACGACATCCTGCGTGCCGGCCTCGCTCATCTTCTGCGCGCCGCGGACGTTGGCCGCATGGCGCTCGGTGCCATCCTCCTCGATCAGCTTGAGGCCGTTGGCCTGGATCGCGGCGAGGTTGAGGCCGCGCGCGATGCAGGTCACTTCTTCGCCGGCCAGCGCCAGCCTCGCGCCGAGATAGCCGCCGATGGCGCCAGCGCCGACAATCGCAATCTTCATCGTTCCCGACTTCCTTTCGAATCGCTTACTGGTGCAAGTGGGCGTTGGTCTCGCGCTTGCGCAGAAGGTTTTTCAGGGCGCCCCATGCCGGCAGGAACAGCAGGAAGATGGCCACGGCCATCAGGCTGCCCACCAGCCAGTTGGCATAGAAGATATTGACATTGCCCTGCGACATCAGCATCGACTGGCGGAAGCTCGATTCGGCCATGTCCCCGAGCACCAATGCCAGCACCAGCGGCGCCAGAGGATAGCGCAATTTCTTGAACAGGTAGCCGAGCACGCCGAACACCAGCATCATCACCACGTCGAATATCGAGCTGTGCACCGTGTAGGCGCCGACGGCGCAGATGAAAATGATCACCGGCGCGATCACGGGAAAGGGAATCCGCAGGATGGCCGCCCACCACGGTACCGTGGTCAGCACCACGAAGAGGCCGACGATGTTGCCCAGGTACATGCTGGCGATCAGGCCCCAGACAAAGTCCTTCTGTTCGACGAACAGCAGCGGTCCGGGCTGCAGGCCCCAGATCAGGAGGCCGCCGAGCAGGACTGCCGCCGTTGGCGAACCGGGGATGCCCAGGGTCAGCATGGGCAGCAGGGCGGCGGTGCCGGCGGCATGCGCCGCCGTTTCCGGTGCGACCACGCCCTCGATGTTGCCCTTGCCGAATGCGTCTTTGTCCTTGGCTGCACGCCGCGCCATGCCGTAGCCCATGAACGAAGCAGGCGTTGCTCCGCCCGGCGTGATGCCCATCCAGCAGCCGATCAGCACCGAGCGGATGAAGGTGCGCCAGTACTGGAACAGTTGCCCCCAGGTCTGCCAGACGATCCTGAAGTTGATCTTGGCCGATTTGCCCTTGAAGGCCAGGCCCTCTTCCATGGTGGTAAGGATCTCGCCGATGCCGAACAGGCCGATCACCGCGATCAGGAAGTCGAAGCCCTTGAGCAGTTCCGTGAAGCCGAAGGTCATGCGCAGCTGGCCGGTCACCGTATCCATGCCAACGGCGGCAAGCGCGAAGCCGAGCATCATGACCGCCAGCGTCTTCATCGGCGGCTCCTTGCTCATGCCGACGAAGCTGCAGAAGGTCAGCATCTGCACGGCGAAGAATTCCGGCGGACCGAACTCCAGCGCGAACCTGGCCAGCAGAGGCGCAAGGAAAGTAATCGCCAGCACCGCGAACAGCGCGCCGACGAAGGACGAGGTGAAGGCGGCGGTGAGCGCCTCGGCCGCGCGACCCTGCTGCGCCATCGGGTAGCCGTCGAAGGTGGTGGCCACCGACCACGGCTCGCCGGGGATGTTGAACAGGATCGAGGTGATCGCCCCGCCGAACAATGCGCCCCAGTATATGCAGGAAAGCATGATGATGGCCGAGGTCGGGTTCATCGAGAAGGTCAGCGGCAGCAGGATGGCCACGCCGTTGGCGCCACCGAGTCCCGGCAGCACGCCGATCAGGATGCCGAGCAGCAGGCCGACCATCATGAAGCCGAGGTTGGGCAGGGTCAGCGCAACGCCGAAGCCCTGCATCAGGCTGTTGATTTCGTCCATGGCCTAGAGCCCCAGCCAGGCTTCCACCGGACCCTTGGCCAGCGGCACCAGGAACCAGCGTTCGAAGATGAGGAAAAACACCAAGGGCACGCCCAGGGATACCGACACCGTCGTCAGCCAGCCGAAGTCGCCATGACGGCGCATGAAGAAGCCGATTAGCAGCGCACCGGGCAGGTAGAGTCCGAGAAAGGGCACCGCGCCGATGAATACCGTGAGTGGTCCGAGCATGGCGCCGACGTCGCGCAGTTCGCTCCACTGCGAGAAAATCTTCGTGTCCTGGCGCCAGCCCAGCAGAGTGCGCGCCAGGTTCCACCCCGACGACAAGACGAGAATGCAGCCGATGTAGAACGGAAAATAGCCGGCGCGCGGGCCGTCTTCGGCCCACTCGATGCCCACCCGCAGGCTGTCGTAGATCACCACCAGGCCGGCGGCCAGGAGCAACAGTGCCACCCCGGCCTCCGGCCCGCGCCGCCTCAGTCCAGCATCGGGGCCGGCGCCTTCAGTCTCTTGACTCATAAGCTCACTTGGCGATGAAGCCGGCTTCCTTCATCAGTCGCACGTGCAGCGCCTCGTTCTTTGCCACCCAGTCGGCATAGTCCTTGCCTGCCATGAAGGTCTGGTTGAAGGCGCCCTTCTCCATGAACTCCTTCCACTCGGGCAGTTCGCGTACCTTCTTGAACAGGTTCACGTAGAAAGCGACCTGCTCCGGCGAGACACCGGGCGGCATGAAGATGCCGCGCAGCATCACGTACTCGGCGTCGATGCCGGCCGACTGGCAGGTGGGAATGTCGGACCAGGCCTGCTGCGCCGTGACCTTGTTCTTGTAGGGCAGGGATTTCGCGTCCATCACGCACAGCGCGCGCAGCTTGCCGCCGCGCCAATGGGCTTCGGCCTCGATCGGGTTGTTCACCGTCGAGTCGACATGCTTGCCGACCAGTTGCACGGCTACGTCGCCGCCGCCCTTGAACGGGATGTAGGTGATCTTCTTGCCCGCAGCCTTTTGCAGCATCACGGTGATGATCTGGTCTTCCTGCTTGGAGCCGGTGCCGGCCATCTTGAACTTGTTGTCCGGGCCGGCCTTGATCGCCTCGAGGTAGTCCTTGGCGGTCTTGTAGGGCGAGTCGGCATTGACCCAGAGCACGAATTCGTCCAGCGCCAGCATGCTGACCGGGGTCAGGTCGCGCCAGTTGAAGGGCACGGCGGTGGCCAGCGGGGTGGTGAACAGGTTGGAAAGCGTGATGATGATCTTGTGGCCTTCGCCCTTGGCGCCCTTGATTTCGAGGAAGCCCTCGGCGCCGGCGCCGCCCGACTTGTTGACGACCACGAGCGGCTGGTTCATCAGCTTGTGCTTGGCGATCACGCCCTGCAGGAAGCGCGCCATCTGGTCGGCGCCGCCGCCGGTGCCGGCCGGCACGACGAATTCGACCGGCTTGCTCGGTTCCCACGCCATGGCCGACGAAGCGCCAAGAAAGGCCGCGGTCATTCCCAGGGCGGCCAGCAGTCTGTTCAGTGCAAACGTCTTGACGCGCATCGATGTCTCCCCACTCTTGTTGTTGATAGAAATCATGCCCGGGCGCATTGCGCCCGATCCCCTTGCTTGAACGGAATCAGGCAAGTCCGAGTTTCTGTGCCATCCCGATGCGCTGCAGTTTGCCGGTGGCACCTTTCGGGATCTCGGCCAGGAGCAGGATCTTCTTCGGTACCTTGAAGTCCGCCACCCGGCTGCCGACAAATTGCTGCAATTCCTTTTCGGTCACGGCCGCACCTTCCTTCAACACCACGGCGGCGGCGACTTCCTCGCCAAGCTTGGCATGCGGCATGGCGAAGCACACCACCTGTGCCACGGCAGGGTGATCCATGATGATTTCATCGATTTCCCGCGGCGAAATCTTTTCGCCGCCGCGATTGATGATTTCCTTCAGGCGGCCCGTGAGCGAAATGTAGCCATCGGCGTCCTTGACGCCCTGGTCGCCGGTGCGGAACCAGCCGTTGGTGAACCCTTCGGCGTTGGCCTTCGGATTGTTTTCGTAGCCGGCGGTGACGTTGGGTCCGCGGATGACGATCTCGCCGACGGTATCCGGCGGCAGGAGCTTGCCCGCCTCGTCCATGATGTCCACTTCGGGACCGGCTGCCAGTCCCACGGTGCCGGGCTTGCGCGGTTTCGGCGGCAGCGGGTTGCTGGCCATCTGGTGCGCGGCTTCCGTCATGCCGTAGGCCTCCACCAGCGGCGCGTGGAAAATTTCCTCCAGCTCGGCAATCACCTGCGGCGGCATCGACGACGACGAGGAACGCAGGAAGCGGAGCGGATTGCGGGCGATGATCTCCTTGTTGCGTGCGGCCCGCGACACGATCGCCTGATGCATGGTCGGCACGGCCGTGTACCAGGTGGGATGGCATTCGTCCATCCAGGCAAAGAATTTGAGCGCGTCGAAGCCTGGCGCGCAGAACACCTGCGATCCGGCCGAGAGCGGGGCCAGGATCCCGGCGATCAGGCCGTGGATGTGGAACAGGGGCATGATGTTGAGGCCGCGGTCCGCCGGCGTGAAGGCCAGGGTGCGGCGGATGTTCTGTGCCGAGGCGCAGACGTTGCGCTGCGAGAGGGGCACGATTTTCGGCCGCGAGGTGGTGCCGGAGGTATGCAGCACCAGGGCCACGTCGTCCGCTTCGGCGTATCCGGGATTCGCCGCCGCCGCGGTGCCGGGCTCGCGCGCCACCAGTTCGAAATCGCCGGCGGCGCCCTTCGCATCGGCGACCAGATCCACGACTCGCACGCCGAGCTTGCGCGCCACGTCCACTGCCGGCGATTGCGAGCCGCGCTCGACAATCAATATTCGCGCATTGAGGTCGTTGAGGTAGAACTCGAATTCCTCGGCACGGTAGGCCGGATTGAGCGGTGCGGAAGTGGTGCCGGAGGCAACGGCGATGAAGCAGGTGGCCATCTCGGGACCGTTGGGCAGCACGATGGCAACGCGATCGTTGCGGCCGACTCCCAGCGCGTTGAGGCTGCTGATCGTCTTGCCGACGAGGGCACGCAGTTGTCCGTGGTTGAGCGCCGGACGGCCCGGTGCGCTGATGGCGGGTGCCGCATCGTCGCCGGTGGCGAACAACGCTTTGAAAGTTACGGCGTCAGACATGAAATCTCCCTTGGGGCCACTGCTGTGGCGCTTTTGTGGCAATTGCGGTGAAGAATCGGATTTTGCCGAAGCTGGCACGATGCACGCGGCAAAGTTTAAATGAACCAATCAAAAATGTTGATGTTTCAACAAAAAGAGCGCCGCTGCGGATATGAAACTGGACTGGAGGCCGCCGGTACCGTCCGTGCCCCCGTCAAGTGCAACGGCCGTGACCAAAAAAAACAGGGCGCGGAAGTCTCCGCGCCCTGCTGATGGATTCAATTCCCCCGCGAGTGCCGTTTGGCCGGCATCCTGAACCTGGGTTCAGAAGGGCCACTTTCCTGCCGCTTCAGGTTCGCTCGCCGGGAGCGATCACAACAGCGGCGTCTCTGGGCTGCGGCCGATGCCAATGGGTATTGGTTCAAGGAATGTATGGCCTTGGCGAACACCGCAGGGGAAACCCGGGGAAGCCATGCAATTCCTTCGCGAACCGGAGATGCGACGCGGCTTAGAACAACTGTTCGTGCTGCGCCAGCGATTCGTCGAGCTTGGCTTCGATGGAATTTATTCTACGCTGAATCGACTCGTGTTCAAGAGCCGCCGCAACTTCCGTCGGAGTGTTTTTCAGGGCCAGCAATTCATGGGCCAGATTCAGCGCCGCCATGATGGCCAGGCGTTCGCCGTTGCCGCGCGCGCCGGTCGATGATTTCTCGCCGGTGTCCTTCAACTTGCCGTCGAGAAAGGCCACGGCCGCGAGCAGCGCCTCGCGCTCCGCGGGTTCGCAGGCCACGCGATATTCCTTGCCCAGCAGTTTCACTTCCAGGGTATTGCTCATTCGTCGGGTAACCGTGCCATCAGGGCTTCCAGGCGCTGGCGGGTGATGTCGATCTTCTGCGTCAGCGCGGCTTTTTCGGCCTCGAGGCTGGCGACGTGAGCGCGCAGCGCCTGATTCTCGCTGCGCAAGCTGGAACACACGGCCAGTATCTGGTCGACCTTGCGCTCAAGGTGATCGAGGGAAACGCTCATGGCGGCAAGTTTCCGGGAAAAGTGTAATCAGGTCAAGCAACAAGCTGGCAAACTGAATGTCGTTTGACAGGCGCCGCCGGTAATCAGGCGCGGTCTGGCAAAATGGCCCCATGCCCATCGAAGCCTTCTCTCCGGCCGGCCTGCGCCGCGTATTGGTGATCAAGCTGCGCCACCACGGCGATGTGCTGCTCGCGACGCCGGTGCTGTCGATGCTGAAGCGCGTGGCGCCGCAGTGCGAGGTCGATGCGCTGGCCTACGCCGATACCGCGCCCATGCTCGAAGGCCACCCGGCGCTGACACAGTTGCACCTGATCGACCGCAACTGGAAGCGGCAGGGATTTTGGCGGCAGGCCGCGGCGGAATGGAAGCTGATCTCCGAACTGCGGGCGCGGCACTACGACCTTGTCGTGCATCTCTCGGTGCATACGCGCGGCGCCTGGCTGGTACGCCTGCTGCGGCCGCGCTGGTCGGTGGCGCCGAAATTCCGCGCCGGATTCTGGGCGAAGAGTTTCAGCCATCTCTATCCGGCGCAGTCGGACCCGTTGCGCCACACCGTGGAGACGAATCTCGACAGCCTGCGCGCGCTGGGGCTGGAGCCGACCGCCGCGGACAAGGCCGTGACCATGGTGCCGGGGGCAAAGGCCGAGGCGCGCATCGCCGGCTTGCTCGCCGAGCATGGTTTGCCGTCAGGCGGCTTCATCCATGTCCATCCCGCCTCGCGCTGGGCCTTCAAGTGCTGGCCCGCGGAGCGCGTCGCGGCTCTGTGCGATGCGCTCGCGGCGAAGGGCTGGCCCATCGTGCTCAGTTCGGCGCCGGACGCGAAGGAGATGGCGCTGATTGGCGAGGTGCGCGCCGCACGCGACAAGAATGCCGTCTCACCAGCGCCGACTGTCGACCTGTCCGGCCAGCTTTCGCTCAAGGAACTCGCGGCACTGACGGCGCAGGCGAGGCTCTTCGTCGGCGTCGACTCGGCGCCGATGCACATTGCAGCCGCGATGGGCACGCCGGTGGTCGCCATCTTCGGACCGTCGGGCGATCTGGAATGGGGGCCGTGGGATCCGTCGCAAAACGGCCACCGGATCGTTGCCTCGAACACCCATCCCTGCCGCCCTTGTGGCATGGCCGGCTGCAACGACAGCAAGGTCAGCGACTGCCTGACCACCTTGCCGGTGGCGCAGGTCTTGTCAGCCTGTGAGGAACTGCTGGCGTGAAGCTCGCCATCGTCCGTCAGAAATACACGCCCTTCGGCGGCGCCGAACGCTTCGTCGAGCGTGCGCTGGCGGCGCTGAGGGAGAAGCATGTCGACGTCTCGATCGTCGCGCGCCAGTGGCAGGGCGATGCCGCGGGCGACATGCCCTGCGTGCGCGTCGATCCCTTCTATCTCGGCCGCACCTGGCGCGACGCCGGGTTTGCGCGCGGCGTGCAGCGCCTGATCGAAGAGCGGCGCTTCGACCTGGTGCAAAGCCACGAGCGCATTCCGGGCTGCGACATCTACCGTGCCGGCGACGGTGTCCATGCCACCTGGCTGGAACTGCGCAACAAGCCGCTCGACGCGTATTCGCCGTGGCACCGCTACACGCTCGCGGCGGAGGCGGAAATGTTCCGCCACCCGAAGCTGCGCACCGTGATCTGCAATTCGCGCATGGTGAGGGACGACATCGCGCGCCGCTTCGGCCTCCCCGGCGAGAAGTTGCAGGTGATCTACAGCGGCGTCGACCTCGATGCCTTTCATCCACGGCTGCGTGAGGAAAAGGGCCGCGCCTTGCGCGAGAAAGTCGGCGCTGGCGCGACGGCGCCGGTCATTCTCTTCGTCGGTTCCGGCTACGAACGCAAGGGCGTGCCGACCTTGCTGCGCGCCCTCTCGCAGATGGAGCGCAGCGATGCCCGGCTCTGGGTGGTCGGCCGCGACAAGGACGAAACCCCGATGCGCAAGCTGGCGCAGACCCTGGGCGTCGATCAGCGCGTGCTCTTCCTCGGCGCGCAGACGGACGTCAAGCCCTTTTACGGCGCGGCGGACGTGTTCGCCCTGCCGACGATTTACGATCCCTTTCCGAACGCCGCGCTCGAGGCGCTGGCCTGCGGCCTGCCGCTGGTCACCACCACGACCTGCGGCGCGGCGGAACTCGTCACGGCGGACAACGGCCTGGTGGTTTCCGCCGGCGACGCGGCGGCCCTCGCCGCGAGTCTGGATGCCTTGTGCGGCCGCGCGCCGGCGATGCGCGATGCCGCCCGCGCCAGCGTCGCCCATCTCGACCTGGCGCAGATGGCGGCGCAGCTGATGGCGCTCTACTCGCGACTGATGTAAGCAGTCGCGTCGGCCACCACCGGCCGCAGGCGCTCGACGAAGGCGTCGAAGGAAAATTGCGCGAGGTGCGTGTCGGCCAGTTCGGGCTTGGGTCTGGCGCGGCCGGCGAGCAATTCGTCGAGCAGGCGGCCGAAATCGGCGCCGCCGTCCTGCCGCGGATCGCGGTAGAGAAACCCGGTCAGGCCGTTGGTCACGGTTTCGGTGAAGGGCGGCGCATGCACGGCGATCACGGGCGTGCCGCAGGCCTGCGCCTCGATGATGTTGAGGCCCAGCGCCTCCTTTTCCGGCAGGCCGGACAGCAGGTAGTCGAGCTGCGGGTAGATCGCCGCGACCTTGCCCTGCTGGCCCCAGAAGCGCACTTGTCCGGGCGGCAGCAAGGCGAGCGCGCGGTCGAGATCGCGCACCGAGGCATAGCCGCCGCTGCCGAAGATTTCGAGATTGACCCTGGGATGACGGGCGAGTACCGGCGCCAGATGCGAGAACAGCAGCGGAAACTGCTTGATCGGCGTCAGCCGCGAGACGATGCCCAGCGTGAGGCCGGGACGCCGCTCGAATGCCGGATGGGCCCGCAGCATTTCGGCCAGCGGTTCGATCCATCCCAGCAGGCGGTCGCGAGCCTTGCGCCGGTCCCAGTCGTAGCGGCTGCTGCGGCGAATCTCGCCGCCGCCGGGGCGGTTCGTCAGGTCGGCGACGCCATACAGCGGCTCGTCCCAGGCCGGAAGTCCGGCCGCCTTGAGACCGTCGCGCACCCAGCCGGAGACGGCATAAATGCGATCGTGGCCGGCGAAGGCGGCGGGATTGCGTCCCTGCACCGGCATGTGCGCGATCGCGCTGCGCAGCCGGTGCGGCATCGCGCCGCGCAGTTCGGCCGGCAGCGGGCCGTGCGACAGCAGCCAGAGCGGCCCCGCCGGCAGATGCCGGGGCAGGTCGGCGGCATCGGCGACGGCGATGCGCTCGGTGTCCGCGGGCAGCCCGAGCCGGTCCCAGAATTCCGCACGTGGGTGCACCAGCAGCCGCGTCGGCACACCGAGCTGCGACAGCGCGCGGCACAGGAAGGCGGTGTACACCTCGCCGCCGCCGAAGTGGGGTTGCAGGTTGATCTGGACCAGTTTCATGTCCGGCGCTCTGGCGGTTTCATGGCGGCGATCAGCGTCCCGCAGAGGAAGGCGAACAGCCCCAGCCGCCAGCCCGACAGATGGCCGTCGAGCAGGCAGCGCAGCAAGTAGCCGCCCACCAGAAAGCTGAACATCAGGCCCGCGCCGTCGTCGTGTTGCCGGAACTGCCGCCAGCCGCCGCGAATCGCCAGTCCGGCGCTGAGCAGCAGCAGGGCGAGACCGGGGAGGCCGGCGCCGAGCGCGAAATCGAGCCAGCCGCTGTGACTGCTGACGAAGCCCTTCTCGCCGAACTTCTTCTCGATCGCGCGACCGAAGCTGTCGCGGCCGAAACCCAGGCCCAGCGGATGCTCGCCGATGGCCAGCAGGGCCTGGTGCGCCCAGGCGGTGCGCAAGTAGGCGGACTCCTCGATATCCGCACCCGATGTCGTCGTTGGCCGCTGCGTCTGGTCGCCTGTCAGCCAATATGAACTCGGCGAACTCCAGCCGGTGGCAAGGGACTCCTTCAATCCGCCCCAACGCGAGTCGCGCGCCAGGGATACGCCGCCCAGCGTCGCCACGACAAGTAGCAGCAGAAGAAAATGCGGCTGGCGTCGGACTATCGAGACAATAGCTGTCACGAGCAGCACGACGCTGACGACGGTGCCGTTGCGCACCCGCAGCGCCACGTCGGCAAGCAGTGCAAGGCCAAGTCCGGCCCAGCCCTGCGGAGCTGCGAAATAGGCGCTGCGTGCGCCGCTGTATTGGGCCGCAAGTTTTTCGCCGAGCAGCAAGGCGATCAGGACGCCGCTCAGGCTGCTGTGATAGTCGCGTTCGCCGAAAGGCACGATTCCCTTGGACCCGTCCGCCACGGCACCGGTGGTGGCCAGCAACCAGAGTTGCCAAGCGAACATCCAGAGCATCTGCGCCAGCAGCGCCGCGACGACCGCACGGATCGCCAGACGGGCTTCGATGCGTGCCGCCGCATAGGCCGCCAGGGCCGCCGTCAGCAGCGGCACGATCCAGTCGCCGCGCAGGTTGTCCAGCGCAAGAGTCGGCGCCGGCGCTACGGTGACGGACTGCAGCACGAGCCAGGCGGTCGTTGCCACCAGTCCCCATGCCGCCGGCCTCAGCGCCGG
>Ga0208518_100441_pt1 | contig 11376 bp, 9 predicted proteins | sample LakWasM127_HOW14_2_FD_183937 | JGI IMG/M metagenome (GOLD analysis project Ga0208518, IMG submission 183937) | Freshwater sediment methanotrophic microbial communities from Lake Washington under simulated oxygen tension - Sediment Metagenome... | ecosystem: Environmental > Aquatic > Freshwater >...
AGGCGGAAGGCGAAGCGCGCCAGACCCCAGCCGATGACGCTGGCGGCAATGCCGGCGAGCAGGCCGGCCAGCGCGCCGAGCGCGGCGAACTCGGCGAGCAGCGCCGCGGACAACTGCCGGCTGCGGGCACCGAGGGCGCGCAACACCGCAAGCTCGTGCCGCCGCTCGTCGCTGCTGGCCTGCAGCGCCGCATAGAGCACCGCCAACCCGGCCAGCACGGCGAAGCCGAACACCAGTTGCACGGCGCGCGCGACCTGGTCGATCGTCGCATGCAACTGCCTGACCAGCGCGGCGACATCGATCACCGTCAGGTTGGGAAAGGTCCGCACCAGTTCGGGAATGACGCCGGCCTTTGCGGCGGGCAGGTGAAAGCTGGTGATGTAGCTGACCGGAAAATTGTCGAGCACGCCGGGCGGCGACATGACGAAGAAATTGACGCGCATCGAATCCCAGTCGAGCTTCCTGAGGCTGGTGATCTCCGCCTCGACCCGGTTGCCGGCGATGTCGTAGGTCAGGCGATCGCCCAGTTTCAGGTTCAGCGTCTCGGCCAGGCCGTGCTCCACCGAAAACTCCGCCGCCCGCGTGGCGCCGTGCCAGCGCCCGCCGCTGACCGTATTGCCGGCGGGAAGCCGCGCCGACCAGGACAGATTGAACTCGCGATCGACCAGGCGCTGGGCGCGATCGTCGGCATAGGTCTCCGGACCTACCGCGCGGCCATTGACCTGCACCAGGCGGCCGCGCACCATCGGCTCGAGTTCCGGCGCCGGCAAGCCGCGCGCCTTGAAGAAGTCGGCGATGGCGGCACGCTGATCGGGCTGGATGTTGATCGCGAACCGGTTCGGCGCATCGGCCGGGACGCGGGCCAGCCAGCTGTCGAGCAGATCGCCGCGCGCCACGGTGAGCAGCAGCAGCGCGGTGAGGCCCAGTGCCAGCGCCACCGCCTGCACCATGGTTGCCGCCAGGCGCCGGCGCAGGTTGACCAGGCCGTGACGCCAGCCATAGCCCCCGCCGGACGGGCGCAACCGGCCCAGCACGGCGAGCATCAACCGCGCCATCAGGGCAAAGAAGCCGAGCGCGACGAGGAAGCCGCCCAGCACGATCAGTCCCAGGCGCAATTCCCCCGCCATCCACAGCATCAGCGCGGCCAGCACCAGCGCGCCCAGCAGATAGGCGCCGACCGACGCGGGTTCCGCGCCGCTCCACTCGCGGCGCAGCACGCGTATCGTCGGCACGCGCTTCAGACGCAGCAGCGGCGGCAGGGCGAAGCCGACGACCAGCGTCAGCCCCACCAGCAGGCCATGCAGCCAGGGCAAGAGCGACGGTGCGGGCAGCCGGGTCACCAGCAGGCCGGCGAGCAAGGCTTGCAGCGCGGCCTGCACCGCAAAGCCCGCAAGGCAGCCAGCCAGCGTTGCGGCCAGGCCGAACAGCATGAATTCGCCGCCATGAATCAGCAGCAGTTGCGGACCCGAGGCGCCCATGCAGCGCATCACCGCGCAGCCGTCGAGGTGCCGCCGCATGTAGCGTTCGGCCGCCAGCGCTACGGCCACCGCGGCAAGAATCACGGCCAGCAGCGCGGCCAGCCGCAGGAAGCGTTGCGCCCGCTCGGTCACGTTGCGAATCTCGGGCCGCGCGTTGTCGAGGCTTTCGATCTTTTCGCCGCGCCCGAGCTGCGACTTCGCCCACGCTTCATAGTCCTTCACTGCGGCCGTTTCCCCGGCCAGATGCAGGCGATAGCTGACCCGGCTGCCGTCCTGGATGAGGCCGGTCGCCGGCAGGTCGGCCAGATTGATCATCAGGCGCGGCGCCAGCGCGAACACGTTCATGCCGCGATCCGGTTCCAGCGTCAGCACCGGGCCGCTCAGCACCGTACTCTTCCCGAGCGCCAGCGAGGTGCCCGGCACGAGGCTCAAGGTGGTCGCCAGGCGTTCGTCGGGCCAGGCTTCGCCGGCCTTCGGTACGCGCCCGGTGGCGCCATTCATTTCGACGTCGGGCGCATTGAGTACCGGCGCCGTGCGCAAGGCCCCGCGCAAGGGAAAGTCCGCCGACACGGCCTTGATTTCGGCGAGCATGGTGGCGTCGCCCAGGCTCACCATGCTCGGGAAGGTGGCGCTCTCGGCCCGGCGCAGGCCGCGCACCGCGGCTTCGCGCCGGAAACCGTCGGTCCAGGGATGGTCGGCGGTCAGCAGCAGGTCGCCGCCGAGCAACTGGTGCGATTCGAGCTTCAGCGCCTGCTCGACGCGGTCGGTCAGAAAGCCGACGCTGGTCAGTGCGGCGACCGCCAGCAGCAGGGCGATGCCCAGCACCGTCAGCTCACCGGCGCGCCAGTCGCGGGCGAGCATGCGCAAGGCGAGACGCAGCGATGACATTGGATTTACCACGCCCGCATCTGCTCGATGGCCTGCTCGACGCGGTCGAGCGCGATGACCTCGATGCCCTTGATCGCCTGCCGCGGCGCATTCGCCTTGGGTACGATGGCATGGGTGAAGCCCAGTTTTGCGGCTTCCTTGAGGCGTTCCTGGCCGCGCGGTGCGGGGCGGATCTCGCCGGCGAGGCCGACTTCGCCGAACACCACCAGCTTGCCCGGCAGCGGCTTGTTGCGCAGCGAGGAAACGATCGCCAGCAGCACCGCCAGATCGGCCGCCGGCTCGGCGATCTTGACGCCGCCGACGGCATTGACGAACACGTCCTGGTCGCCGCAGACGATCCCGGCATGACGATGCAATACCGCCAGCAGCATCGCCAGGCGATTCTGTTCGAGCCCGACCGTAAGCCGGCGCGGAGTCGGCGCCTGCGAGGCATCGACCAGCGCCTGGATTTCCACCAGCAGGGGCCGCGTGCCTTCCTGGGTGCACAGCACGCACGAGCCTGCGACGTCGAGCGAATGCTGCGAGAGGAACAGCGCCGAAGGATTGGCGACGCCGCGCAGGCCCTTGTCGGTCATGGCGAAGACGCCGAGTTCATTGACGGCGCCGAAGCGGTTCTTCACCGCCCGCACCAGGCGGAAGCTCGAATGCGTGTCGCCCTCGAAATAGAGCACGGTGTCGACCATGTGCTCCAGCACGCGCGGCCCCGCCAGGCTGCCCTCCTTGGTCACATGGCCGACGAGGATCACGCAGGTGCCGCTTTGCTTGGCGAAGCGCGTCAGCTGCGCCGCGCATTCGCGCACCTGGGCCACCGAGCCGGGCGCCGACTGCATGGCGTCGGACCAGACGGTCTGGATCGAGTCGATCACCGCCACCGCAGGACGCAGCTTGACCAGCGTGGCGAGGATTTTCTCGAGGTTGATTTCGGCCAGCAACTGCATGCCGCCGACATCGAGCTGCAGGCGCCGCGCGCGCAGCGCGACCTGTTCGCCCGATTCCTCGCCGGAGACATACAGCACGTTTTCGCCGGCCTGGGCCAGCCGCGCCAGGGCTTGCAGCAGCAGCGTCGACTTGCCGATGCCCGGATCGCCGCCGATCAGCACCACGCCGCCCGCGACCAGCCCGCCGCCCAGCACGCGGTCGAATTCCTCGACGCCGGTGGGCTGGCGCGGTTCTTCGCGCGGCCGGATCTCGGCCAGCACCTGCAATCCGCTGGCGCCGCCGAGCGCGGCAAAGTTGCGCCCTGCCGGCTGCGCGGTTTCGATCACGGCCTCGACCAGGGTGTTCCACTGACCGCAACCGGGGCACTGCCCCTGCCACTTGGGCGAACTGGCGCCGCACTCGGTGCAGCTGTACTGCGTCTTCGCCTTGGCCATCAGCGCATGATCAATTGACTTCGATGACCGGCACGCGCGCGGTAAGGCCGCAGAACAACTCGTACGCCACGGTGCCGGCCGCGGTGGCCACGTCGTCGGCGGGAAGGTACATGGCACCCTCGCCGCCCCACAGGGTCACCGTATCGCCAACGCCGACTGTCGACGGCAGCCCGCTCAGATCGACGCTGATCTTGTCCATCGAAACACGGCCCACGGTGCGCGTGCGCTGCCCGGCAATCTGCACCGGCGTGCCGGTCGGTGCATGACGCGGGTAACCGTCGCCATAGCCGCAGGCCACGACGCCGATGCGCATGCCCCGTTCGGCGACGAAACTGCCGCCGTAGCCCACCGCATCGCCGGCGGCAAGTTCGCGCACGGCGATCAACTCGCTTTCGAGCGTCATCACGGGCCGCAGATCGAGCGCGGCGGCGCTTTGCATGGCGGGAAACGGCGAGGCGCCGTAGAGCATGATGCCGGGGCGCACCCAGTCGCCCACCGCCTCGGGGAAGCGCAGCAGGGCCGCGGAGTTGGCCATCGAGACGGCCAGCTTGCGCTCGCCGGCCATGGCGCGGAAACGCTGCAGTTGCCGGTCTATGCCCCGCGCTTCGTCGGCATCGGCGAAATGGGTCATCAGCGTGATGGAGCCGACGCAGTTCGCCGCAGCAAGTTTGCCCAGGGCTGCGGCGAATTCGTCGGCGTCGAAGCCGAGGCGGTTCATCCCGGTATTGAGCTTCAGGTAGACCGCCAGGCGGATCGGCAGGCGCGCCTCGACCAGCGCGTCAACCTGCCACATCGTATGCAGCACGGGAGTCAGCTCGAGCTCGCCGTACAAGGGCAGCTCGTCGGGCTCGTAGGGGCCTTCGAGCATCAGGATGGGCTGCGAAATTCCCGCGTCGCGCAGCGCCATCGCCCCTTCGAGTTCCACCAGCGTGAAGCCGTCGGTGACGTCGCTCAAGGCACGGGCCGCGGGCAACAGGCCGTGACCGTAGGCGTCGGCCTTGACCACGCTCCAGATCCTCGCGCCACGGACGTGGCGTCGCACGACATTGTGGTTGTGGCGCAGCGCCGACCAGTCCAGCCGCGCGCGTATCGGTCGCGCCATGTTCCGCCCTAAGCCTGCTTCTTGGTCATCAGGGAGCGCAGCCGCTCGGAAGCGAATTCGACAAAGGTAGCCACCAGCCGCGAGCGGAACTTCTCCTTCGGATAGACCATCGACAGCGTGCGGATCAGGCGCGGCTTGAGCGGTATCGCGACAATGTCTCCCAGCCGCTGTTCCTTGGTCACGGATGCACGGGAAGCGATGGCGAAACCCAGCCCGGTTTCGACCACGCCGTTCAGCGCGATCGGGCTGCCGAGTTCCATCACCACGTTCATCTGATCGAGTGCGACCCCCGAATGGCGCAGGTAGCTTTCGGTGAACTCGCGCGTTCCGGAACCCGGCTCGCGCGAAACGAAGGGATGCCCCAGCAGTTTCTGCGGCGTCAGTTCCTTGTGCCGTGCCAGGGGAAAGCGCGGGTGGCAGATCACCACCAGTTCGTCATCGCAGCAAACCTCGCATTCCAGGTTCGATGCGTGGGAGAGGGATTCGATGAAGCCGATGTCGATGGTGTGCTCCATGACGCGGCTCTCGATCGACTCCGAATTGCCGACCATGAGTCGCGAGCGCACGTTCGGAAAAGTCGATTTGAATTCGCCGAGGATTCCCGGCAGCATGAATTCGGCGATCGTGGTCGATGCGCCGACCATCAGGGAGCCGCTGATCTCGCCGGTCAATTCCGACAGGCGCACGTCCATTTCCGCGCCCAGGCCGAGTATCCTTTCCGCATAGCCGAGCACCACCTCGCCTGCCGGCGTCAGTGCAATGCGCCCGTGGCCGCGATCGAACAGCCGCGTATTGAAGTGCTCTTCGAGCTGCTTGATCTGAAACGTCACAGCCGGTTGAGTCATGAACAGCACTTCCGCCGCCTTGGTGAACGACAACTGTTTGGCAACCGCGTGAAAAACCTGGAGCCGGCGATCGGCCATACCTACCACCTCCGAAATGATGAATTCCCGTAACCTTGTTATTCAATCACAAATCATCGACCATGAGCGGATTTTATGGGGCTCGGCCGCCTGCGCCGGAGGCGGCCTCCCTCGCTGCAATGGCTCGTGCTGCGTTGCAACAGCCCGATTGGGGCTCTCCTTTCGTGATATAAACCGGCAGACGAAAACATGGCCGGACCACCGGCCCCCTTAATGAGCACTGGTTTCTACATCATCATGGCGGCGCAATTTTTTTCTGCGCTCGCCGACAACGCCCTGCTGATCGCCGCCATCGCCATCCTGCGCGACATGCACGCACCGGCGGCGTACGAACCCCTGCTGAAGACTTTCTTCACGGTTTCCTACGTGGCCCTGGCTGCCTTCGTCGGCGCCTTTGCCGACTCGATGCCGAAATGGCGGGTCATGTTCATCAGCAACGGCATCAAGATCCTTGGCTGCAGCCTGATGTTCTTCGACATGCATCCGCTGGTGGCCTACGCGGTGGTCGGCCTGGGTGCGGCCGCCTACTCGCCCGCCAAGTACGGCATCCTCACCGAATACCTGCCGCACCGGCTGCTGGTGGTCGCCAACGGCTGGATCGAGGGCCTCACGGTCGGCGCGATCATCCTCGGCGTGGTGCTGGGCGGCGCGCTGATCCGGCCCGAGATCGCACACAGCCTGCTCTCCCTGGACTTCCCCGTGATCGACACCGGGATCGATACCGTGGCGGAGATGACGCTGGTCATCATCGGCGCGCTCTATCTCACCGCGGCTCTGTTCAATCTCTACATCCCGGATACCGGCGTCGACCACAAGCCGCTGAAGAAGAACCCGATCTATCTGTTCCATGAATTCAACCACTGCCTCAAACTGCTGTGGCGCGACAAGCTCGGTCAGATCTCGCTGGCCGTGACCACCCTGTTCTGGGGCGCCGGCGCAACCCTGCAGTTCATCGTGCTCGAATGGGCCAAGATCGCCCTGAATCTCGACTTGTCCAAGGCCAGCATGCTGCAGGGCGTGGTCGCCGTCGGCGTGGCCATCGGCGCCATCCTCGCGGCACGGATGATCACCCTGAAGAAATCGGTACGCGTGATCCCGCTCGGCATCGCCATGGGCGTCGGCGTCATGGTCATGATCGGCGTGCGCGACATGTGGCTGGCGGCGCCGCTGCTGGTCCTGATCGGCATATTCTCGGGCTTCTTCGTGGTGCCGATGAATGCCTTATTGCAGCATCGCGGCCACATCCTGATGGGCGCCGGGCATTCCATCGCGGTGCAGAACTTCAACGAGAATCTTTCGATCCTGATCATGACCAGCACCTACTCCGTGCTGCTCAAGGCCCAGCTGTCGATCTACTGGATCATCGTCCTCTTCGGCCTGTTCGTTGCCGGAACGATGTGGCTGGTCAAGCGCCAGCACGAGGTCAACCAGCGCGAACGCGACGACGTCGCCCATCTGGACGACGCAGCGCATCACTGAAAGCCTGTGAATAAATCTACTGCGCGTGCCGGATCGGGGATTGGGCGGTGCTCGCTACGATTTCTTCACAAGCTTTGACTTGCCTTGCTGCCCTGAATGCCGTTGCGCAACAGGTCCTCGCAAATGGCATGAATCGCAGGCCACGAGGTGTGGCACCAGTCGGGCGCGATCAGCGTCGGTTCGCGGGCGGTGGCCGTCACGCGGTGAAACACGATGTCCGGCGGCGTGCACCGGATCAGTTCGGCCGCCATGCCGGCATAGTCCCCGATCAGCGGCGCCTGCAGCTCGCCGCGCGCATGCTGGGCGGCCATCGCGCTGCCCCTGACGATCATCAACGGATGCAGCTTGATGCCGCCGACCCCGAGTTCGAGCACGCGGCGGTGAGTCTCGCGGCACGTGGCGGGCGACTCCCCCGGCAGACCGAGGATCAGGTGAGTGCAAACGGGCACACCGTGGCGATGGGCGCGTGAAACGGCATCGGCATAGGCCGCGAAGCCGTGTCCCCGATTGATCAGGCGCAGGGTCTCGTCGTGAGCGCTTTGCAGGCCCAGTTCGAGCCACACCTCGTAGCCGCGCCGGCGATAATCCGCAAGGATTTCCAGCACGGAATCGGGCACGCAATCCGGGCGGGTGCCGACGCAGAGGCCGACGATGTCGGCCTCGCGGGTCGCCTCGGCATACAGGCGGCGCAATTCCTCTACCTCGGCGTAGGTGCTGGTATAGGCCTGGAAATAGGCGATGAAGCGACTGGCGCGCTTCAGCTCCGCCCGGCGCGCCGCAAGCTGCTCATGCACCGGGATCTCGGCATCGCTCGCGTTGAAGGAACGCACGCTGCAGAACGTGCAGCCGCCGTGCCCCAGGGTGCCGTCGCGATTGGGGCAGGTGAATCCGGCATGCAGCGCCAGTTTCCGCACGCGTTCGCCGAAGCGGGCCTTCAAATGCCTGCCCAACGTGTTGACGTAGCGATCAAGATGCATGCGGGCGTTAGCGGGAAACACCCATGTGTGGTGTCCCCTGCGATAAACGCGCGTAGCGCGCCGACCGGTACCCCCCCGCGAGGGGCGAGGCGGGGTTTCGCATCGCATGCGATGCGCCGCCGCAGCCGGCTGGCTGTGCAAAGCCAGCCGCGGGCCGCGAAGCGGAAGGGGGGCGGGCGAATAATTGGCTTTTCGCGTGTTTCATCTTCTGCGAATGGCGCTTGGTGCCAGGAGCGTTAACGTACATCGGGCTCGAAGAAGATCCACTGCGCGCTCGGGAAGCGCTCCTGCATGCGCGCCTCGACCGCGTTGATGGCATCGACCATCTGCAGTCCGGTCTGCGTTTCCATGTCGCGCATGCGGGCCTTGACCGCGATGACGACCTTGTCGCCCCAGGCCAGCGTGATGACGTTCAATACCTGTTCGACTTCGGGCTGGGCGGCAACGAAAGCCTCGATCTCGGCGCGCAATTGCGGCGCCGCCGACTCGCCGACCAGCAGGCCCTTGACCTCGATCATCACGGCGATCGCGATCACCATCAGCACGGCACCGATGGCCAGGGTGCCCAGCGCATCCCACAAGGGGTTGCCGGTGGTCACCGTGGCGGCGACGGCGACGAAGGCCAGCGCGAGGCCGAGCAGAGCCGCGATGTCTTCGCCCGCCACCACCATGAGTTCGGACTGACGCGTCTCGCGAAACCAGACCAGAAAAGGCTGGCGCCCGGCGATCTTGCGAATCTCTTTCAGCGCGCCCCACAGCGAAAAAGCCTCCAGCACCACGGCGCCACCCAGGACCGCCATGGCGATCAGCCCGTGTTGCAGCGGCTGCGGATGCAGCAGGCGCTCGATGCCTTCATAGACGGAAAACGCGCCGCCCATGAAGAACAGCATCAGTGCCACGATCATCGACCAGAAGTAGGTGGCGCGATGATGGCCGAGCGGAAAGTCGGCGCTGGCGGGACGGCGCGCCTGCTTCAGGCCCAGCAGCAGGAGCAGCTGGTTGCCGCAGTCGGCCGTGGAGTGGATCGCCTCGGCCAGCATCGAGCCGGAGCCGGTAAAGTACGCCGCGGCGAACTTCGACAGCGCAATGCCGAAGTTCGCTCCCAGAGCATAGAAGATCGCCTTGACCGAGCCTTCGCTGCCGTGGGACATCAGCGGCCCTTCAGCTCGTTCATGGTCCGCTTCATGAAGCAAAGGTCCTCCCAGGCCCTGGCCTTGTCCGGCAGCGTGCGCAGCAGGTAGGCAGGGTGGTAGGTGACGATCAGCGGGATGCCGCGATAGTCGTGCAGCCTGCCGCGTGCGGCGGCGATCTTCACCTCGGCTTGCAGCAGCGTCTGCGCCGCCGGCCGGCCGAGCGCGACGATCAGCTTCGGCTGCAGCAATTCGATCTGTCGTTCCAGCCAGGGCCGGCAGGCCGCCGCCTCTTCGGGCGCGGGCGTGCGGTTCTCGGGCGGCCGGCATTTGACCGCATTGGCGATATACACGTCCTCGCCGCGCCTGAGGCCGATCGCCGCCAGCATGTTGTCGAGCAGCTTGCCGGCCTGACCGACGAAGGGCTCGCCGCGCTCGTCCTCCTCGGCGCCCGGCCCTTCACCGACGAAGAGCCAATCGGCATGGCGGTCGCCGACGCCGAGTACCGCCTGCTTGCGCGTCTCGCCGAGACGGCACAGGCGGCACGCCGCCACGGCGGCGGCAAGTTCGTCCCAATCCATCGCACCAGCCGGAGCCGCGGGTGACGAAACGGGCGCAACGGCCGGCGCAAGCTCGACCGGCGGCTCGGCCACGACGGCGGCTGTCGCCGCGACCTCGGCGGCCGGGACTTGCGGCGGTGTCGCGCGCAACTTCCAGACGGGCCCGAGGCCCATCTCGCGCAGAATGTCGTTCCGGTTCATAAGTCGCGTGCCATCACGATGGCATCCTCGCGTCCTCCATGCGCCGGATAATAATCCGGACGCCGCCCGATTTCGGCGAAGCCGTAGCGCCGGTAGAAATCCTGCCCGACAAGATTGCCGGGGCGCACCTCGAGCAGCATGCGCGTTGCACCCTGGCGCCGGGCCTGGTCGAAAAGGTGGAGCAGCAGCGCCGAGCCGCGGCCGCCATGCTGCAATTCCGGCAGCACGCTGATATTCAGCAGGTGCGCTTCGTCCACGATTTGCATCATCACCGCATAGCCGGCCATGTGGCCGCCCTCCTCCGCCAGCCAGGCGCCATAGCCGGCCGCCAGCGAATCGGCGAAGTTGCCGCGCGTCCAGGGGAAGTCGTAGATGCGAGCTTCCGCCGCGGCCACCGCATCGAGTTCCGCCTCCGTCATGAGCGAAAAGTGCAGCACTATTTCGCCCCGCCGCGCGCGATCCGCTCGGCCGTGGTCAAGGCCACCTTGTCGCGCACATAGATCGGCTGCGCCTGGACGGCGGGCACCCCCTCTCCGCGTGCAAATGCGGGTGCGGCGAGGCGCAGCACGGCGGCGGCCGTCGGAAATACGTCGGCGCACACTCCCGCGAGATCCCGCTTTCCGGCGATCAGCAATTCGCCGTAGGCCGCAAAGCCATCGCCCACCCCCCATGCGCCGGCAAGAGTCGGCGCCGGCACCACGGCGGGCGGCAGGCAGACGGGCGCCGTGAGCTGCTGAACGGCATCCGCTTCGACCTGATAGACCGCGCTATACACCTCGTTCATGCGCGCATCGAGACAGGCCCAGACCTCGCGTTTGCCCGACGCCAGCGCCAGCGCTTCCAGGGTCGACACCGGCATCACGGGACGATCGAGGCCGTAGGCCAATCCCTGCGCCACCCCGCAGGCCAGGCGCAGCCCGGTAAAGCCGCCCGGGCCGGCGCCGAAGGCGATGCCGTCGATCTGCGCCAGGGTCAGGCCGGCCTCTGCCAGCAACTCATGGACCCAGGGGAGCAGGCGCTCGGAGCCGCCGTTGGGCACCTCCTCGGCGCGTTCGACCGTCGCGCCGTCCTGCCACAAGGCAACCGACAGCCGCCGCGTCGCGGTCTCGAAAGCCAGCAATCGCATGGGGAAAGTGGGAGTAGCGGGAGCCGCCGCGTTATGCCTGCTTGCGACTGCCGAGGATGCCGCGCAGGGTCTCCTGGATGTCGGCGGGAATCAATACCGTCTTGGCATTGTCCGACTTGGCCAGATTGCCGATCGCTTG
>Ga0208518_100442_pt1 | contig 11335 bp, 5 predicted proteins | sample LakWasM127_HOW14_2_FD_183937 | JGI IMG/M metagenome (GOLD analysis project Ga0208518, IMG submission 183937) | Freshwater sediment methanotrophic microbial communities from Lake Washington under simulated oxygen tension - Sediment Metagenome... | ecosystem: Environmental > Aquatic > Freshwater >...
AACAGACTGGAGCTGGAGTATTTTAATGGCCGATTTTGACAATGATGGCTGGAAGGATATTCATATCACCAATGGCCTGGGAAAAGATATGACCAATAATGATTATGCCGCTTTTAGAAACGGCGAATCCAATACGAGTAATTATACATTTGGTGCAGACAAGACAGAAAAAAAATTAGATGAACACACTACTGAATCATTGCGTAAAAATATTGACCAGTTTGGCAGTGTTGTAATGGATAATTATTTCCTCCACAATAATGGAGATCTTAGTTTTACCAATACCACTCAGCAAACCGGCCTGGCTGTTCCATCCATTTCTAACGGCGCTGCTTATGCTGATCTGGATAATGATGGCGACCTTGATTTGGTGGTGAACAATATCAATCAGCCGGCATTTGTCTGGAAGAATGAATTGCGAAAATCAATTGCAGACAGTGTGGAAAATTTTTTAACCCTGCAATTAAAAGGCGCAGCAGCAAATACTGCCGGCTTTGGTACACAGGTAATATTGTATAATAAAGGAACGATACAATATGCAGAACAATCTCCTGTACGTGGCTTTGAATCAAGCGTTGATCAGCGCCTGCATTTTGGTGTTGGCAATAGTACGGTTGTTGATTCAGTAAGAATTAAATGGCCGGATGATAAAATTCAGGTGATCATCAATGTAAAGGCCAATCAAATACTGACTGTTCAGCATAAAGATGCGGTGGCAGTTGCATTGCAACAGGAGGCAACAGCTGCTAAGTTATTTCAGGATATTTCCGATTTGAATGGTATTGATTTTAAACATGCAGAATCACAGAATTTTGATTTTGGATATCATCAGCCTTTGCCTCAAAAATATTCCCAGTTGGGTCCTTGCATTGCCACGGGTGATGTGAATGGCGATGGACTGGAAGATTTTTTTGCAGGAGGAGCCGCCAATCAATCTGGCAAAATATTTATTCAGCAGGCCGGTGGAAATTTTATTGCTGCTAATCTTATTGATGGAAATAAATCAGCGGAAGATTTGGGTGCCGTTTTCTTTGATGCGGATGGAGACAAAGATGTAGACTTGTTGGTAACGGGTGGCAGTTTTGAATTTACGGTTGGTAAATATAACCAGCCTGTATTGTACATCAATGATGGCAAAGGCGGGTTTCAGCCGGATGCAATGGCGTTGCCTGTAATCAACGATATTACGGATGCTGTTACGGTAGCTGATTATGATGGCGATGGTGACCAGGATGTTTTTATAGCAGGCAGATTGGCTTTGCAGAAATATCCTCAATCGCCCCGGAGTTATTTGTTGCAGAATAATGCCGGCAAGTTTACAGATGTAACCAGCACTGTTTGTACAGACCTGCAATTTCCCGGTATGATCACCGGAGCTTTGTTCACAGACTTTAATAATGATAAAAAAACAGACCTCATTATTTGCGGAGAATGGACAGCGATACGATTTTTTAAAAATGACAATAATAAGCTGGTAGAAGTAACTGCTGCAACAGGCCTTACAGCTATGAATGGGTTGTGGCGTTCTTTGCAGCAGGCTGATATTGATAAGGATGGGGATATAGATTATATTGCCGGAAACATGGGGATGAACAATCGTTATCACATCGCAGCAGGCAAGCCAATGTTCCTCTATGCAAAAGATATGGACAAGAATGGTTTTGATGAATTGATACCGGCCTATTATATCAAAGACAATGAAGGTGCCTACCAGTTATACCCGGGCTTAGACAGAAATCAGTTAAGCGAACAGGTACCCGCCGTAAAGAAAAAATATTTACTCCATGCAGATTATGCGAAAGTAACCATGGCGCAATTTAAAAATGATTTCGGCGCAGATGGCTGGACGGAATTGACATGTGAAAACCCGGCTTCTCTGTGGATTGAGAATTTGGGTAATGGTAAATTTAAAACACACTTGTTACCTGTACTTGCACAGCTGGCTCCCGTTAACAGCATTGTTGCAGATGATGCAGATGGCGATGGTAATATGGATTTGATTATTGCCGGCAACGAATACCAGTCTGCTGTTAGTACCGGAAGATACGATGCCTCCTACGGATTAGTATTGAAGGGAAATGGCAAGGGAAGTTTTACACCAATGAATATTGTTAACAGCGGTTTGATCATTGATGGCGATGTAAAAGATATGCAGCTGATCAACCTGAAGGATAAACGTAAGTTGTTGCTGGCAGCACCCAACGATAGTAAATTGAAAACATTTTTATTGAATACAATCACTAATTAGATATAAAGATTATGACAACAAAAATTTCATCATTGATTGCGGCAGGTTTGCTCTCTATGAATGTAGCAATGGCACAACAGAATGTTGTATCACTCAATACCAGTGAGGCAAAATCGGTCATCAACAAAAATATTTACGGCCATTTTGCAGAGCATTTGGGCAACTGTATCTACAATGGATTTTATGTAGGCGATACCAGTAAAACCATTCCCAATACCAATGGCGTTCGCAACGATATTATTGCTGCATTAAAGAAATTAAAAGTAGGCACTTTGCGCTGGCCGGGTGGTTGCTTTGCAGATACTTACCAGTGGAAAGATGGTATTGGTCCTAAGAATAAAAGGCCATCGATGGTAAATCGTTGGTGGGGTGGTGTAACCGAAGATAATAGTTTTGGAACGCATGATTTTTTAGATATGTGTAAAGCCATTGGATGTGATCCTTACCTGGCGGCGAATGTAGGCAGTGGTACCGTACAGAATTTTATCGACTGGATACAGTATGTAAATTTCAAACCGGGCAGCAGCCCAATGGCGATATTGAGAGAAGAGAATGGACAAAAAGAACCGTGGAATGTAAAGATATGGGGCGTTGGTAACGAAGCATGGGGCTGTGGTGGCAATATGAAGCCAGATCATTACGCCAATATCTACCGGCAGTATGCCACCTTTATGACGGACTGGGTTAACAGCGATAGTCTTTTTCGTGTGGCATCTGGCGCCAATGTAGATGACTACAACTGGACAGAAACCTTGATGAGAGAAATTCCGGGTAATATGCTGGAAGGTGTGGCACTGCATCATTACGCCAATGTAAAGTGGAGTGAAAAAGGTTCGGCTACTGATTACAGTGAGCAGCAGTATTTTGCTACGATGAAGTCAGCATTGAAGATGGAAGAACTTGTGACAAAACATTCTGTGATCATGGATAAATATGATCCCAATAAAAAGATTGCATTGGTAGTAGATGAATGGGGCGGATGGTATAATGTTGAGCCGGGCACCAATCCTGGTTTCCTGTATCAGCAAAATACTATGAGGGATGCAATGATCGCCGGTGTTACCCTAAATATTTTTCATAATCATTGCGACAGGGTGAGGATGGCTAACCTGGCACAGGCGGTGAACGTATTGCAATCGGTGATTCTTACCAGTAAAGAAAAAATGATCCTTACGCCAACCTATCATGTACTTGAAATGTACAATGTACACCAGGATGCTACGATGATACCGGTAAAACTTATTACGAACGACTATACTCTTGGAACGGAAAAGCTTCCGGCTGTATCTGTATCTGCATCAAAAGATAAAGATGGCGTGACACATATTTCACTGGTAAATATTGATGCTTCCAAAGCACAGGATATTACCGTGAATGTAAACGGCGGAAAATACAGCGTTGTTTCAGGAAGGATACTTACTTCAAAAAAATTGCAGGATTTTAATTCATTCAATGATCCTGGTAAAATTCAGCCGGGTGAATTTAAAGATGCTAAATTATCAGGCAATTCATTACAGGTGAAACTGCCGCCATTTTCAGTTGTGGTGCTCACCCTAAAATAAAACTCATGAAAACAAGTCACATCAAAACATGCTTACTGGCAGTGCTGGCATTTTCGCTGGTAGTCTCCTGTAAAAAAGACCCCGTAGTTCCGGTAACACCACCGGTAACGCCACCGGTTACCCCGGCATTTGATATCAATTCCATTACAGATAATTATGCCGCCATAGCACCTTTTGCCAATTACCTTGAATGGGGTTCTCACAATGTGCATGATCCGGCGATCATTAAAGAGGGCGATTATTATTACTGCTATAATACCGATGTTGGTTATGGCATTGATGTGAGGCCAGGCATTCAGATCAGGAAATCAAAAGACCTGGTAGAATGGACCTATGTTGGCTGGGTATTCAATGGCCTGCCTGCCCAGGGATCTGCTTTTATTAGTTCTGGTGGTGGTACGCCATTTAATTCATTATGGGCACCATGCATCATTAAAGTGGGCACAGAGTTCAGGTTGTATTATTCCTTGTCCTGCTCACTACCAAGGTTAAGCGTAATTGGATTAGCAACAGCAACCAATCCGCAAGGGCCATGGACTGAAAAGGGCAGGGTGGTTACTTCAAGCAATGATGCTACGGTACAAACCAATGCCATTGATCCATCTGTGGTAGTTGCACCTTCTGGTGAACACTGGATGGTATATGGTTCTGCATGGGATGGTATCTATTCGCTCAAATTAAATCCAGCAACCGGACTTGCATTTACAAGTGGTGACAAGGGAGTACGTATTGCGAACCGTGGTTTTACAGGAGGCAATTACAATGGTAATATTGAAGGAGCCGATATTATTTATAATGCAGCGTTGAATAAATATTATTTGTTTATCGCTTATGACTGGCTGGCCACTAAATACAATATCAGGGTGATGAGGGGCGATAATCCCAACGGACCTTTTTATGATTACAACGGCATAGATGCCAACACCAATGCTGATCACGGACCAATGATTGTAGCGCCCTATAAATTTGACGGGCACAGTGGTTACCAGGGCACTGCACATTCTACTACATTTAGTGATGGTAATGGTCAATATTATATTGCTCACCAGGCAAGACCGGGATCTGATTTTTATTTCATGAACCTGCATGTGCGCAAATTATTCTGGACCACCGATGGATGGCCGGTTGCATCACCAGAAAGATATGCATGGGAAAAAGATTCCTTGATCGGCCAGGCAGATCTTGCAGGCACCTGGGAAAGAATTGTGTTAAACTATAATGTTGTACCGGGATATTCTGTTGAGCAGACATCTCCTGATTTTCAAACTTCCACCACATTGGTTATTGATGCTGCCGGAACCTTGAATGGCAACAGCGCTAATACCTGGACCTACACTGCACCATGGCTCCAACTGAACTGGGGCGGCGGCAATACTGAAAAAGTATTTGTACAGAAGGGAAGGGATTGGGAGAATAAAAAAGCCAACAGCATCATATTTACGGGGTTGAATAATGTGGGTACTGCTGTGTGGGGGAAGAAGAAGTAAGTTGTGAATTATGAATTATGAATTTTGAGTTTTGAATTATGAATTATATATGATGAGTTGCTGGTTTTAAATTTTGACTTTTAACTTTTGATTTTTGACTTTTCCATGTGAAGCAATGAAAAAATATTTATCCATCAGCCTCCTGCTTTTTGTGTTGTGCAGTAATGCACAGGATAAGGCATTTCATCAATGGGCAGCTACTCCTCCCATGGGATGGAACAGCTGGGATTGTTTTGGGCCAACCGTTACCGAGAGTGAGGTAAAAGCCAATGCCGATTATATGGCAAAGTACCTGAAAGCTGCAGGCTGGGAATATATCATTGTTGATATACGCTGGTCGGTTGCCAACGACAAATCAAACGGGTACAATCAAACCGATCCGCAATTCAATATTGATCAATATGGAAGATTGCTTCCTGCGGTCAACCGTTTTCCTTCAGCTGCCAATGGAAAAGGTTTCAAGCCTCTGGCTGATTATATTCACCGCAAGGGTTTAAAGTTTGGTATTCATATCATGAGGGGCATACCAGTGCTGGCGGTAAAAAATAATCTGCCCATCTTAAATGCCGGAGTTACTGCAAAAGATATTTATTCTGAAAAAGACCAGTGTACCTGGCTGAGGGATATGTACACCATTGTTCCCGGTAAAAAAGGCGCACAGGAATATTACAATTCTATCTTTCAGTTGTATGCCGATTGGGGACTTGATTTTGTAAAAGTGGATGATCTTTCTTCTCCCATTTATTTCACTGAAGAAGTGGAGATGATCAGGAAGGCGATTGATAAAACCAGACGAAAAATATTGTTAAGTACTTCTCCCGGTGAAACACCGCTTGCTCATGCTACTCACGTTCAGGAACATGCGAATATGTGGCGTACGGTCGGTGATTTTTGGGATAGCTGGCTGCAATTGAAAGAACACTTCAATGTGTTTAACCGCTGGAACAAATACCGTATTAAAGGTGGCTGGCCCGATGGAGATATGTTGCCGCTTGGTCATATCGGTATCCGTGCAGAAAGAGGCGTGGACAGGATGAGTAATTTTACCAGGGCAGAGCAGCAAACACTGATGACCTTGTGGACGATCTTCCGTTCACCATTGATGTTTGGTGGCGACCTGCCGGGTAACGATTCTTTTACATTGTCTCTCATCACTAATAAAGAAGTACTCAATGTGCTGAAAAAAAGCACGAACAATAAACCATTATTCAATGATGACAATAAAGCTGCATGGATGGCTGATGATCCTGCAACCGGTGATAAATATTTAGCACTTTTTAATATTGCCGACCAGGAGATGGCGGTAGAAAGTAAGGCTGTATGGAAAGGCGATATTATCAACCGCAAAACACCGGGACAAAGCGAAACGCTGGAGGTAAACATATCTGGTGCAAAAAAATTATACCTCGTGGTAAAAGATGGGGGAGACAATATCGACTGGGATCATGCCGACTGGATCAATCCTGTATTATACAATGATAAAGATTCTTTATCGCTCATCTCTTTACACTGGAACAAAGCCTCCTCTGGCTGGAGTAATGCACAAATGAATGCCAGCGTTTCAGGCGGTAAATTAATCGTGAATGGTAATCAATTTAAAACTGGAATTGGCACCCATTCCAATTCGGTAATTGAATTTGATCTGCCGGAAGGCTATACAAAATTCCGTTGCATGGTAGGTATTGATGAAGCAGCTGCAGTACAAAATGCTGGTGCTACGATGCAATTCATGGTTTTTACAGAAGATCCATCCGGGCCTGTTGTACCTGCCGAAAATAAAGTAGCTGTTCAATTAAAAGAATTGGGTATTAACGGTGCTGTTAGAATAAAAGATTGCTGGTCTGGCAAATGGTTAGGCACATTCAGTAACGAATTTGCACCATTGTTACAACAGCATGGTGCTGGCTTGTACAGGATATCAAGAATAAAAAAACGATTTTAAAAAGACGTATATGAAATTCACTAAAAAGGGACTTATTGTATTGCTGAGTTGTACAATGACAGGTTTTGCTTTTGCACAAACCAATAAAACATTGCTGATAAAAGTTGATAAACCAGTTGCAGATATACAGCCAACTATGTGGGGCGTATTTTTCGAAGACATTAACCTTGGTGCTGATGGTGGTATTTATGCAGAGCTGGTAAAGAACCGCTCTTTCGAATTTTTTAAACCATTGATGGGCTGGAAGGTTGATCAGCAGCCTTTCAAAGAAGGGGCTGTTACGGTGTTGAACAGGCAGGGAGCTAATCTTGCCAATCCAAGATTCATCCGTGTAAATGTAAGCAATGCTGCACAGGGCAATTTGAGCATGACCAATGAAGGTTTCCGTGGCATGGGTATCAAACCGGGATTGCGCTATGATTTTTCTTTTATGTACAAATTGCCTGTTGCCGGTATTACGGTACATGCTGAATTGATCAATGCTAAAAATGAGATCATTGGAAGCACTGTTACTACTCCAACTGTTAGTGCAGCTGAATGGAAAAAACAAACGGTAAGTTTTACTGCTACCGCAGGCGAAGCAAAGGCACAATTAAGAGTTTGGTTTGAAGGAACAGGAACGATTGATATGGACATGATCTCTTTATTTCCGGAAGATACCTGGAAGAAAAGGCCGGGCGGAATGAGAGCAGATATGATCCAACTGCTGGCAGATATGAAGCCAGGCTTTATACGTTTCCCGGGTGGTTGTATTGTTGAAGGATTTGATCTTTCTCAACGTTACCAGTGGAAAAAAACACTTGGCCCGATTGAAGACAGGCAGCTCATCATCAACCGTTGGAATTTTGAATTTGCCCATCGCCCAACGCCAGATTATTTTCAAACATTTGGTCTTGGTTTCTTTGAATATTTTCAGTTAGCTGAAGACATTGGAGCCGAACCATTGCCCATTTTAAATTGTGGCATGGCTTGCCAGTTTAACTCAGCAGAATTAGTGCCCATCGATCAGCTTGATCCTTATGTACAGGATGCATTGGATCTGATTGAATTTGCCAATGGCGATGCAGCAAGCACCTGGGGTAAGGTAAGAGCTTCCATGGGCCATCCTGCACCATTCAATTTAAAGATGATGGGAGTGGGTAATGAAAACTGGGGACCGCAATATATTGAACGCCTCAAGATTTTTCAGAAAGCCATCAAATCAAAATATCCTGATTTTAAACTGGTGACCAGCTCCGGCACTGATCCCAATGGCGAACGTTTTGATTCACTCAACCTGGCGTTAAGAACAATCAAAGCTGATATCATCGATGAACATTACTACCGTAAACCAGAATGGTTTTTGGCAAACGCCAAACGCTATGATAATTATCCAAGAAATGAGTCGAAGATTTTTGGTGGAGAATATGCTGCACAGAGTGATAAGATTGTAAGCATTGATAATAAGAACAACTGGCTCACTGCCATCAGCGAAGCTGCTTTCATGACCGGGCTGGAACGCAATGCAGGGGTGGTACACATGGCTTCTTATGCGCCCTTGTTTGCACATATTGATGGCTGGCAGTGGACGCCTGATTTGATCTGGGTAGATAACCTCCGTTCTTACGGTACGCCTGATTATTATGTACAAAAATTATTTTCTACCAATAAAGGGTCTAAAGTTGTTCCCATCACCTTAAATAATGATGTGGTTGCAGGCCAGGATAGCTTGTATGCTGCTGCATGTATTGACGCTGCCAGCGGAGAGCTGATCATAAAAATCGTTAACGCTTCTGCCAAAGCACAAACCAATACATTGTCTTTGCAGGGAGTGAAAAAACTGGCGAAGCAGGCAAAACTAAGTGTGCTGCAAACTACCAACCTTGATGCCGTAAACTCTTTTGATACGCCTAACCTGGTTTCGCCAAAAGAATCTGTTATTGCCATTAAAAGTAAGAATATAGAATACCAGTCTGAAGCATATTCTTTTAGTGTATTAAGGATAAAAATATTTTAAGTGTTAAATTGACAATTAAAATAAATAATTTACCTTTAGAATCTCAAACGAATCATTTCGAACAATTGGATTGCCTGATATGAAGAAGTTCCTCACGATATTGCTACTGGCCAATGCCCTGCTGATACAGGCGCAGCACCGGGAAGATACCGTGGGTACAATTACTCCAACACGCCAAACGGCGGTACATGATCCGGTAATGATACAACAGGGGAGTACCTATTATTTGTTTTGCACCGGCTGGGGAATATCCTTTTTTTCATCAACTGATAGGATGAACTGGAAGAAAGAAAAACCGGTATTTGCAGCAGCACCTCAATGGGCGGTAGCCGCCGTGCCGGGATTCCGGGGGCATATCTGGGCACCTGATATCAGCTTTCACAACGGTAAATATTATCTCTACTACGCCGTATCTGCTTTTGGAAAAAATACATCCTGTATTGGTTTAGCCATCAACAAAACATTGGATCCATCTTCTCCTGATTATAAATGGGAAGACCAGGGTAAAGTGATACAATCTGTTCCCGGCAGAGATATGTGGAATGCAATTGATCCCAATCAAATTGACGATGAAAAAGGCAATCACTGGCTCAGCTTTGGTTCTTTCTGGAATGGGATGAAGCTGGTAAAACTGACTGAGGATCTTACAGCAGTGACACAACCAGAAGAGTGGTACACCGTTGCTGCCAGGCCAAGAGATTTTAATATACCTGATAGTGCTGCCGGTAATGCTGCCATTGAAGCGCCGTTTATTATTAAGAAAGACAATTACTATTATCTGTTTGTGTCATGGGATTATTGCTGTCGTGGCGAAAAAAGTGATTATAAAGTAGTGATGGGAAGAAGTAAAGCTTTAACCGGCCCATACTTAGATCGTACTGGAATTGCCATGACGCAGAATGGCGGCACCATGATAGTACAGGGTGATAATAAAGAATGGTTTGGTGCCGGGCACAATGCAGTTTGCAAATTCAATGATACCTATTACATCGTTTATCATGGCTATGATGCCAAAGACAAAGGCAAGCCAAAATTGATCATTGATGAGTTGACATGGGATGCAGAAGGTTGGCCCAAAGTAATGACTAAATAAAAAATCAAAGCAGCTATATGAAACATTTAAAGCATTTAATAATTGTAACAATGATGACGACAAGCATATTGTCAGCCTGTAATAACGCGGCAGAAAAAAAAGAAGATAACACAACCGTTGCTGCACAAAAAGTAAGCAAAGCTGATTGGGGTGAAACTGACGGTAAAAAAGTTTATCTCTATACGCTTACTAACAAAAATGGCGTACAGGTAAAAATATCTAATTATGGTGCTACTGTAACGTCATGGGTTACACCGGATAAAAGCGGTAACAAAAGCAGTATCGTACTTGGCTTTGATAGTTTGAGCGGATACCTTGCCAAACCACCTTTCTTTGGCGCCACCATTGGCCGTTATGGCAACCGTATTGCAAAAGGTAGTTTTAAAATTGATACTGCCACTTATACATTGGCAAAGAACAATGGCGAAAATCATTTGCATGGTGGCGATAAAGGTTTTGATAAAGTGATATGGGATGCAGTTCCTGCAACAGATAGTTCAGCTTCCTTAACCATGAATTATCTAAGTAAAGATGGAGAAGAAGGCTATCCTGGAAATCTGAAAGTTGCTGTGAAATTTACTTTGACTGATGATAACGAATTGCTGATCGATTACACCGCAGAAACTGACAAGCCAACCGTAGTGAATTTAACCAATCACAGTTATTTCAATTTAACCGGCGATGCGTCTAAAACAATCCTCGACCATTCCTTACAGGTAAATGCCGATCAATACACACCGGTGGATAAAGGACTGATCCCTACAGGAGAATTAAAAGCTGTTGCCGGCGGTCCGTTTGATTTTTTACAACCACATAAAATTGGCGAACGTATTGCAGCTGTAGATGGTGGTTACGATCACAATTTTGTACTCACCAGGAAAAGTAAAGAACTCGAACTGGTAGCTACTTTATCAGATTCAGTAAGTGGCAGGAGTCTTGAAGTGTACACAGAAGAACCCGGTTTGCAATTCTATTCCGGTAACTTTTTAGATGGCACATTCAAAACA
>Ga0208518_100443_pt1 | contig 11313 bp, 12 predicted proteins | sample LakWasM127_HOW14_2_FD_183937 | JGI IMG/M metagenome (GOLD analysis project Ga0208518, IMG submission 183937) | Freshwater sediment methanotrophic microbial communities from Lake Washington under simulated oxygen tension - Sediment Metagenome... | ecosystem: Environmental > Aquatic > Freshwater >...
CGCCTGCGGCTGGCTGGCTGCATTTGCTATCCTGGCCTGGCGCCTGATTCCTCTTCTGGCGCAGCCGAGGATCGACGGCAAGGAGCACTAGGACCGGCGCCACGCTCCCTTCGGGCAGGCTTGTGATCGGCCTTCAATTGGCGTAGCGTTCATCCGCTGACAAAAAATATCAGGCGTGCAGCGACGCCAAAACCCGACGGAGGAGCAGACATGAGCAAGATGGCAGGCCGCCTGGCGGCATGGATTGCAGCGAGCGTATTTGTCCTGGCTGGTTGCGCGACCCAGGCCGACCTGGCCGGCAACGTGTACCCCGACAAGGTCGTTTATCACATCAACGATTCATCCAGTGCCACAGCGGCCTTGCGCAATGTCGGCAACCATCTGGACGTGAACCCGGAAGCGAAGATCGTCGTCGTGACGCACGCGCTGGGCGTCGATTTTCTGATGGAAGGCGCGCGGGACAAGAACGGGAACCCCTACAACGTGGCGGTCGAGGGCCTCAAGGAACGCGGAGTGACTTTCGACGTCTGCGAAATCACGCTGAAGAGCCGCAAGCTGGATCGCAAGCAGTTCATTCCCGAAGCCCAGTTCGTGCCGTCCGGCGTCGCGGAAATAGCCAAGCTGCAGGCTCGCGGCGGCTTCGCCTACCTCAAGCCCTGATCCCGGCGATCTTGCGCACCCGCCCTAGTCGAGAAACCCGGCCAGCAACCTGTTGAGGAAGCGCCGCCCGCGCGCCGTGGGGCGGATATGCCCGTCCGCGGTTTCCAGCAGCCCTTCGCGCCGTGCCGCCAGCACCGACACTTCGATGACGGCAAGCGGCAGACCGGTGCGTTCGGTGAATAGGCGCGGCGGGAAGCCTTCGTTGAGGCGCAGCGCATTCATCATGAACTCGCCGGGCAGGTCGGCGCGGGCGACAGGCTGGCGCGTGCTGACGAAATCGCCGCGTGCCGCGCCTTCGATGTAGGCGCGCGGACTGCGGTGGCGCGCCTCGCGCCAGATCGACTGGTGGCTCGACAGCTTGCTGTGCGCGCCGGCGCCGATACCGAGGTAATCGCCGAAGGTCCAGTAGTTGAGGTTGTGCCGGCAGCGCTGTTCGGGTTTGGCGAAGGCGGATGTCTCGTATTGCGCAAAACCGGCCGAACTCAGCTTCTCCTCGACCATTTCCTGCATGTCCGCGGCCAGATCGTCGTCGGGCAGCGGCGGCGGTGCGTGGTGGAAGGGCGTGTTCGGTTCCAGCGTCAGGTGATAGGCCGAGATGTGGCCGACGCCGGTGCCGGTCGCGATCGCGATGTCGCGCCCGGCTTCCGCCAGCGTCTGCTGCGGCAGCGCGTACATGAGGTCGAGATTGACGCGCTCGAAATTCTTCAGCGCCATGTCGATGGCGCGCCGCGCCTCGGCGCTGTCGTGGATGCGGCCCAGCGCCTGCAGCTTGTCGTCGTCGAAACTCTGCACGCCGATCGAGAGCCGATTCACTCCGGCATCGCGAAAGCCGGCGAACTTCGCGGCCTCGGCCGTGCCGGGATTGGCTTCGAGCGTGATCTCGGCGCCGGGATGCAGCGGCAGGCGCATGCGGATCGCGGCGAGCAGCGCGTCGGCAGTTTCGGCGCGCATCAGGCTCGGCGTGCCGCCGCCGATGAAGATGCTGATCACCGGCCGGTTCCAGATCTGCGGCAAGGCGGCTTCGAGATCGGCGATCAGCGCGGCGAGGTAGGCCGGCTCGTCGACCGTCGTGCGGGCCTCGTGCGAGTTGAAATCGCAGTAGGGACACTTTTTGACGCACCACGGCCAGTGTATGTACAGCGCCAGCGGCGGCGGCGCGGCCAGCCCGGACCCTGCGTCAACAGTCGGCGCCGGCGATGCGGCGGCGACCGGAATGATCGGGATCACATGCCCAGCCGCAGGCGCTCGATGAGTTGCGCCAGGGCCTTGCCGCGATGCGAGCGGCGGTTCTTTTCCTCGTGCGGCAGTTCGGCCGCAGTTAGGCCGGTGTCCGGCACCAGAAAGTAGGGGTCGTAGCCGAAGCCGCCGGCACCGCGCGGCGTGTCGATGATCTCGCCATGCCATTCGCCCTCGGTGATGACCGGCTGCGGATCGTCGGCATGGCGCATCAGCACCAGCACCGCGACATAGTGCGCGCGGCGATCGCCGATGCCGGCGAGATCGGCGAGCAGCTTTTCATTATTGCGCGCATCGGACTTCGGCTCTCCGCCGTATCGCGCCGAGAACACGCCCGGCGCACCACCCAGCGCCGCGACGCACAAGCCCGAATCGTCGGCCAGTGCCGGCAGCCCCGTCAGCCTCGCGGCATGGCGCGCCTTGGCGATGGCGTTCTCGACGAAGGTGATGTGCGGCTCCTCGGCCTCGGGCACGTCGAAGGCCGATTGCGGCAGCACTTCGAAATCGAAAGGCGCCAGCAGCTGGCCGAATTCGCGCAGCTTGCCGGCGTTGCCGGAAGCGAGAACCAGTTTTTTCATACCGTCACCGTATCGCCAGCGCCGACTGTTGCGCCTTCACGATGTCGCCGATGCCGACTGCGGCGAGTTCCAGCAGCGAATCGAGTTCGGCGCGCGAGAAGGGCGCTCCTTCCGCCGTGCCCTGCACTTCGATAATGCCGCCGCCGGCTGTCATCACCACGTTCATGTCGGTATCGCAGGCCGAGTCCTCGGCGTAGTCGAGATCGAGCACCGGGATGCCTTCGACGATGCCGACCGAGACCGCGCCGACCAGTTCGCGCATCGGATGGGTGGTCAGCTTGCCGCCGGCGACCAGCTTGGACAAGGCGTCGTGCAGGGCCACGCAGGCGCCGGTGATCGACGCGCAGCGCGTACCGCCGTCGGCCTGCAGCACGTCGCAATCGAGCGTGATCTGGCGTTCGCCGAGCGCCGCCATATCGGTGACCGCGCGCAGGGAGCGGCCGATCAGGCGCTGGATTTCCTGGGTACGGCCGGTCTGCTTGCCCTTCGCCGCTTCACGCGCCATGCGCGTGTTGGTGGCGCGCGGCAGCATGCCGTATTCGGCGGTGACCCAGCCGCCGCCCGTGCCGCGCAGGAAGCCGGGCACCGTTTCCTCGACGCTGGCGGTGCACAACACCTTGGTGGCGCCGAACTCGACCAGTACGCTGCCTTCCGCGTGGCACGTGTAGTTGCGGGTGATCGTGAGCTTGCGCAACTGGGTTGCGCTGCGGTCGGTGCGTTGTGTCGGACGATTCATCAGGATGCTCCGTTGGGGTTGTGCGGAATGCGCCGGCGAATCTCGGCAATGGCGTGCTCGATTTCCGCATCGCTGATCGCGGCGACCACCTGCGCCGGCTGCACATCCGGATTCATGTCGAGAGTGTGTTGATCGGGATCGGGTGCTTGCCAGCGCATGGCGATCAGGGTCAGGTTGTCGGCCTCGGGACCGGCAGCGCGCTCGGCGGCATCGAGTAGATGCGGCACGCTCCGGTTGAGCGGTGCACGGCCGAGTTCGGTGACCAGCGTCTCGCCCAGCGGCGACCAGGTACCATCGGTGCATAGGGCGATCAGGTCGCCATCGTGCAGCGGTACCGGGCGCGAAACTTCGATCTGCGGCGCCTCGTCGCCGCCCAGGCAACTGAATACGCGGTTGCGCAGCGGATGGGTCGCTGCTTCGGCATCGCTCAGACTTCCTTCGTCGATCATGCGCTGGACGACGCTATGGTCGCGGGTCTGGGCAACGCCAACCGGTCCCCCGGGCTGGCCGTGGATCAGGTACAGCCGCGAATCGCCGGCATGCGCCCAGGTGGCCTCGCCGTCCTGCACCACGCAGGCGATGCAGGTGGTACGCGGTGCGGCGTGCAGCGGAATGCGGCAGTCGGCGGCGTAGTGCACGATGGTCTGGTGCGCCTGCTGCAGCGCCGTGGCGAGGAAACGCGCCGGGTCGGCCAGGCGCGGCTTTGCTTCGTTGCGAAAACGTCCGGTCACGGTATCGACGGCGATCTGTGCCGCGACTTCGCCTTGCAGATGGCCGCCCATGCCGTCGGCGACCACCATCAGCACGACATCCGCGGTTGCCAGCCAGGCAACGCGATCCTGATTGATCTCGCGACCGCCGATGCGGGTCTCCTGCGCAATCGTATAACTCATTACCAGCCCCGCAGACCGAGGCGGGAAAGCCACGAACCCGGCGGTTTGTCTCCTGGCTGATCGGCATTGAGCGACGCCTGCAGGGCACGGGCGTGCTGCGGCCGTCGCGTCGGTTCGAGGCGCAGACATTCGTCGATGGTCGCCAGGAGGCGCGGCGAGTAGTCGGAACCCCAGCGCTGGCGGGCGGGCAGCAGCTGATCATCGACCATCCGCTCGTCGGCCGCCTGCGGAGCGCCGCCGGCCAGAGCGGCATACATGCAGGCGCCGACGGCGTAGATGTCGGTCCACGGCCCCAGGGTGAACCTGCCGTGATACTGCTCCGGCGCCGCATAGCCGGGCGTGTACATCGCCCGCGGCTCGGGCGGGCCGATATCCATGGCGTAGCGTGCGGCACCGAAATCCAGCAGCACCGGGCTGTCGTCATTGCGCAGCCAGATGTTGGCCGGTTTGATGTCCAGATGCAGCAGACCGCGGCCATGGACTTCGCCGAGGCCATCGAGCACGCCGCTGAACATGCGGCGCATGAACGCCTCGCCCAACTTGCCGCGATGCTGGCGAATATGGTCGCGCAAGGTGCGTCCGACCTCGTAGCGCATCACCAGATAGACGGTCTCGTTGGCGCGGAAGAAATTCAGCACGCGCACCACGTTCGGGTGATCGAGCCCGGTGAGCGCCCGCCCTTCCTCGAAGAACAGCTTGAGACCATGGTTGAAATCCGCCTGGAACTGCGGCGGAATCGTCGGCGCAATCTCCCCCTCGCCACGCAAGGCCAAGGCGTTGGGCAGGTACTCCTTGATCGCCACCGGCGTCCCGGCGGCATCGTGCGCCAGATAGACGATCGAGAAGCCGCCGACCGAAAGCTGTCGCTCGATGCGATAGCCTTCCAGTTCGTAGCCGGGCGGCAATGCGTGATTGTTCTGGGTGCTCAAGGGTCGGAGAATTGGAACAGGTTAATATACTGCTCTGATTTTCCTTGTTCGCCTCCCCGCTGTAAACAACTGCTTTGAGGCTGTGCCTGGGAAACGGGAACGGAGACCCCAAAACCATGATCTACAGCATGACCGGATATGCCGCTGCCAGCCGTGACCTCGGCAGCGCGGTGATGAACCTCGAGATCAAGAGCGTCAATTCGCGCTATCTGGATATCAGCTTCCGCCTCAGCGAAGACCTGCGCTTCCTTGAAATGGCGCTGCGCGAGAAGATTGCCGGGCGCATCGGTCGCGGCAAGATCGAATGCCGCGGCTATTTGCAGCCGCAACCGGCGCAAGGGGCGGCGGCACGCGAGCGCAGGCCCGATCCGGCGCTGCTGGCGGAATTGGGCAAGCTCGACAGCGCCGTGCGCAGCGCCCTGCCCCAGGCCGCGCCGCTGTCGGTGGCCGAAGTGCTGCGCTGGCCCGGCGTGCTGGGCGACGACTCGCTGGGCAACGAACAGTTGCAGGCGGCGGCACAGGAGCTGTTTGTCACGCTGCTCGATGATTTCGTCGCCACGCGCGAACGCGAGGGCGCCAAACTCGCCGACGTGCTGCGCGAACGCGCCGCACGCATGCGCGAGCAGGTGAGCGCCGCCCTGCCGCTGCTGCCCGCCGCGCTGGAGGCCTATCGCGAGCGTCTGGCGACCAAGCTGCGCGAGGCGGTGGCAAATCTCGACGAGGAACGAATCCGCCAGGAAGTCGGTGTGTTTGCCGCCAAGATCGACGTCGCCGAGGAGATCGCGCGGCTCGTCACCCACATGGACGAACTCGAGCGCGTGCTGAAGAAGGGCGGCGCGGTAGGCAAGCGCCTGGATTTCCTGATGCAGGAACTCAACCGCGAAGCCAATACCCTGGCCTCGAAGTCGGTCTCGGGAGAAGTCACCGCGATCGCGCTGGAACTGAAGCTGCTGATCGAGCAGATGCGGGAGCAGGTGCAGAACCTGGAGTAGCTTCGCCCTTTGAATCGCACTCGCCGGTCAGCGAGTGCTTCATCGCCTTATTGCGGTCGCTCAATGCGAATGCTTGTGCTCGGCCGCCGGCTTGCTTGCATTCACCAGGGGTTTGACCGGCGCCTTGAGCTCGACCGTGCTGCGTTTCTTGTCCTTGCCTTCGATGACCAGCGTCAATGGCACCGTATCGCCTTCCTTCATCTGCTGCTTCAGGTCCATCAGCATGACGTGATAGCCGCCGGACTTGAGTTCGACCGTCTTGCCGGCCGGAAGATCGAGTCCGTTGGGCAGGGCGCGCATCTTCATGACATCCTTCTCCATCGCCATCTCGTGGATCTCGACGATGCCGGCGACCGGCGATTTGGCTTCGACGAGGCGCGCGTCCTGAGCCGAAGTGATCTGCATGAAGGCTCCAGTGGCCTTTTGCTGCGAGACGGTGGCGCGTACCCAGGGGTCTTTGACGGCTACCTGGGCGTGGGCGGGAAGAATGAAAGCGGCGGAAACAAGCGCGGACAATGCGGTGGCGCGGATGGTGCGACTCATGAGAACTCCTTGCGAGTGGAAAAATCCCGCGACAACGCGGAGAGGCAGAACGATATTGGCTGAACGCTTCGGGGCATGGGCCGCGTATACTAATGCACGCTGCGTTCGCGCAGGATTGACCTAACTCAAGCCCCCAAGACCATGACCTCCGGTACCCTGTTTATCGTCGCGGCGCCTTCCGGCGCCGGCAAGACCACGCTGGTCAGCCGCCTCCTGGCGGTAGATCCGAACGTGCAGCATTCGATTTCCTACACCACCCGGCCCCCCCGCCCGGGCGAGCAGGACGGCCGCGAATACCACTTCATCGACGCGCAGCGATTTCTGGCCATGCGCGAACGCGGCGAGTTCGCCGAATGGGCCGAAGTGCATGGCAATTTTTATGGCACCTCGCGCGGCTGGCTCGAGCAGCGCATGCAGGAAGGCCGCGACATCCTGCTGGAGATCGACTGGCAAGGAGCACAGCAGATGCGCCGGCAGTTTCCCGAGGCCGTGAGCATTTTCGTCCTGCCGCCGTCAATTGCCGAACTGGAGCGCAGGCTGCGCGCCCGCGGCTCCGACAGTGAAGATGTCATAGCGCGCCGGGTGGCCGCCGCCTATGGCGAAATGCGTCACGTGAATGAGTTCGATTTTGTTATAATCAACAATGACTTGGATGTGGCGCTCGGCGAGCTCAAGGCCGCCGTGCGTGCTTCGCGTCTGCGTTTCCCGCGTCAGCGCGCCCGCTTCCCCGACGTATTCCGCTTTCTTGATCAGGACTGAACCCCATGGCCCGTGTCACCATTGACGATTGCATCAAGCTCATTCCCAACCGATTTCAGCTCACCCTGGCGGCCACCTATCGCGCCCGCCAGCTCACGCTGGGCAGCACCCCGCAAGTCGATCCGGGCCGCGACAAGCCGACCGTGATTGCCCTGCGTGAAATTGCCCAAGGCAAGGTGGGCCTGGAAATCCTCAACCGCAGCCAGCCCTAGGCATCATGCGCACGGGGTGAAGCTTGACGGCGCCGCCGCTTATGTCAACCTCGTCACCAACGCCATCCCCGGCCGCTCCGCCCGTTCCTGCTGTTGACCCCGGCGTGGTGCCGGGCGCCCTCGACGAATCACCGCTGATTTCGGCGGACATGCATCCGCCGGTAGATCTCGCCGAAGATCTCGAGCGCTTCAACGCCCGGCTCGCCACCTACCTCAAGCCCGAAGACATCACCCGCGTCGGTGCCGCCTATGTCTTCGCCGACGCCGCCCACCGCGGCCAGATGCGCCTCAGCGGCGCGCCCTACATTTCTCATCCGCTGGCCGTGGCCGAAACGCTGGCCGGCTGGCATCTCGATGCCCATGCCCTGACGGCGGCGCTGCTGCACGACGTGATGGAAGATACGGCGATCACCAAGGATCAGATCGCCGAGCGTTTCGGCAAAGTCGCCGCCGAACTTGTCGATGGCGTGTCCAAGCTGGACCGCATCGAGCATCAGAGCTTCGAGGAAGCGCAGGCCGAGAATTTCCGCAAGATGCTGCTGGCGATGGCCCGCGATGTGCGCGTGATCCTGATCAAGCTTTCCGACCGCCTGCACAACATGCGCACGCTCGACGTCATGCGCCCCGAAAAGCGGCGGCGCATTGCGCGCGAGACGCTCGACATCTATGCGCCAATCGCCAACCGGCTGGGCCTGAACGCGCTCTACCGCGAGTTGCAGGAACTGGCCTTTCGCCACGCCCATCCGCTACGCTACCGCGTGCTGTCGAAAGCCGTGAAGGGCGCGCGCGGCAACCGGCGCGAAGTGGTCAGCCGGATCCTCGCGGCGATTCGCGAGGCATTGCCGGCCGCCGGCATCGATGCCGAGGTCATGGGCCGCGAGAAGCATCTCTACGGCATCTATCGCAAGATGCGCGAGAAGCACCTGAGCTTTTCGCAGGTGCTGGACATCTACGGCTTTCGCATCATCGTCAAGGACCGCCCCACCTGTTACCTGGCGCTGGGCACCTTGCATGCGCTGTACCAGCCGGTGCCGGGCAAGTTCAAGGACTACATCGCCATCCCCAAGGCCAATGGCTACCAGTCGCTGCATACGACCCTGATCGGGCCTTTCGGCACACCGGTGGAAATTCAGATTCGCGACCCCAACATGCACCATGTCGCCGAATCCGGCGTCGCCTCGCACTGGCTGTACAAGGATGAATCGGCGCTCGACCAGTTGCAGCAGAAGACCCACAAGTGGCTGCAATCGCTGGTCGAACTGCAGTCCACCACGGGCGATTCATCGGAGTTCCTCGAACATGTCAAGGTCGACCTGTTCCCCAGCGAGGTCTACGTCTTCAGCCCCAAGGGCAAGATCTTCGCCCTGCCGCGCGGCTCGACGCCGGTCGATCTGGCCTACGCGGTGCATACCGACATCGGCGACCGCTGCGTCGCCTGCCGGATCAATTTCGAAACCATGCCCCTGCGCACGGAATTGCGCAACGGCGACCGCGTCGAAATCATCACGGCGCCCAACGCTGCACCCAATCCGGCCTGGCTCAGCTATGTAAAAAGCGCGCGAGCGCGCTCGAAGATCCGTCACTTCCTCAACACCAAGCAGAACGAAGAATCGGCTGCGCTCGGCGAGCGCCTGTTGTCGCACGCCTTGCGCGATCTCGGCCTTGCCCTGGCCAAGCTGCCGTCCCAGGCATGGGACCGGCTCAAGCGGGCGTCGGGCGCCCGCTCGGAACGCGCCATCCTGGCAGACATCGGCCTCGGCAAGCGCTTGCCTGCGATCGTCGCCCGGCGGCTGGCGGAGGGTGCCGAGGAAAATATGGAGGGCGTAGCACCCCAGAATCGCCCGCATCAGGCCATCCTGATTCATGGCACGGAAGGTGTCGCGGTGAAACTCGGCACGTGCTGCCGGCCGATACCCGGCGACCCGATCGTCGGCCTCATCCGCAAGGGCCAGGGTCTCGTGGTGCACACGCATGATTGCCCGAGCATCGCCAAGCTGCGCAGCGAGCGCGGCAACTGGATCGACGTCGAGTGGGAGCCGGGCATCACCGGCATGTTCGAAGCCAGCATTCGCGTCGTCGCGAAAAATGTGCGCGGCGTGCTGGCGCGGCTCGCCGCCGGAATCGCCGAGGCCGACTCCAACATCGTCAATATCAGCATGGACGAGGACAACGGCGAAGCCACCACCCTGTTCTTCACGCTGCAAGTGACAGATCGCATCCACCTCGCCCGCATCCTGCGCGCCCTGCGCCGCGTGCCGGAAGTGGTGCGCATTACCCGTTACGTCAACCCGAAACACTGAGACTCTAAGGAAACCTCATGGCCCTCTACGAATCCGAGCACACCAAGTTCATGCGTGAATGGATGGAAAAGCATCCCGAGGAGTTGCTGGAACAGCAAAAAGGACGCGCACTTTGGTGGGACAAGCCGCCACGGCCTCTGGAAGCGATGAAGGATGACGCCGCGGCTGAAGTGCCCAACAAGGCCTACTACTACGACGCGAATTAGGGCCGGGGCCCGAAACAAGAGTCGTTCAGGGCGAAGCGCCCAAAAACAAGGGCGGAACCCGATGTCGCAGGTCCCGCCCTTGAGCAATCCCGTCCAGACGGGATTGCCGAGTTGTCTTACTGGAACTTGTAGATGTACGCGGCACCGATGAAGCTTACGTTCTGCTGATCCTTCTGCGTGACGGTCGTTCCGTCGGAGTAGAAGAAGGACGTGCCGTTGTTGTTCCAGAACCACTCGTTGGAGTAGTAGCGCTGGTGAAGCAGGCTGACCTTGATGTCGGCGCTCTTGTCGAGGGCGTACTTGCCGAACATGTTCAGGTTGAGCTGGCGGAACGCAGCCGCCGGAAGCGCGTTGGCTGAAAGATTCGTACCGCTTACGCCGACGCCTGTGCGATTGACTTCGTAGGAGAAGGTGAAATCGGCGCCCACCTCGAGCTTGCCGGTCGGCGCGCCGCGCACGCCGAGTCCCAGATTGTGACCGAGCTGCCTGAGGCCGGCCATGTAGGCGTTGGCAGGGCCGTTGATGTCAAGAATCGTATCGCCGCGGGAATACCAGCCATTGACTTTCCAATTGTCTGAAACCTTGTAGGCTGCATCGAGGTTCAAATTGGTGCTCTTGCCGTCGCGGGCGCCGCGCATGGTGGGCGCGAAATAGTGCTCTGCCGCGCCGTCGATCGAGGCCTGCAGCGAGAGATTGTCCGTCGGCGCCCAGTCGGTCGATAGCTTCAACTTGTCGCGGATCAGATCCATCGAGATCAGCGGGAAGAGATTGAAGCCAGTTCCTTGCAGGTCGCCGTCGGCCATGGTCGGGGCATAGACGCCTGCATTGGTTTGCATCCAGCGCGAGCCATTGCGATAGCTGTGGGCGATGCTGACTGCACCACTGAGATTGTCGGCCATGGACTTCCGCAGCTCGCCACGCACGCCAAGCTCCTGGTTCTTCGCCCGCATTGCGCTGGCCTGACCGTTGGTTTCGTTGGTGTTCGCCGGGCGGCCGAGGTCACGGAAATCGTAGTCAAGACCGACGGTGCCGCGATACGAATTCGCCAGTTGGTAGCTCGCTTCCAGCTTGCCGTTGATCTTTTCGTGCGAACCCCAGCTGTTCGTGTGTCCGGCGGTGGGCGAGTACAAATCGATCGGTGTCTTGTCCGATTTCTTCTCCCAGCGCAGGTTGGCGACGATGGAAAGCTTCGGCAGCGGACGCGACGTCAAGCCGACTTGAGCGGTCGTCGTATCGATGACCGCATCGAGGGCGCCGCGCGGTGAGGTC